>ERZ1022729.53-NODE-53-length-14399-cov-6.016383_pt1 | contig 14399 bp, 8 predicted proteins | sample MGYA00520880_ERZ1022729 | MGnify/ENA primary metagenome ERZ1022729 (study PRJEB33162, sample SAMN09537598) | freshwater metagenome | isolation source: freshwater | place: Canada:Alberta | collected 2017-07 | study: EMG produced TPA metagenomics assembly of the...
TCACGGCGCCCGGACGAGAGGCAGGGCACGCCGCCGCCTCTCACGCGGTGCTGGCGAGGTCGGCGAATTGTCGACCGACCCCGATTGAAATTCCTATCCCGTATCGACGATGTCGAGACTACCCAGCATCACCCCGTCGATGAGGTGCACGACGCCGTTGGAGGCGTTGATGTCGGGGGTGGTGACGCGCGCGCCGCCGACCGTGACGACGCCGTTGGCGACGGTCACCGGGAGCGTGGTGCCTTCGACCGTGGTGAGCGTCTGCCCGTTCTGCAGCTGGCTGGCCGTGATACGACCGGGTACGACATGGAACGTGAGGAGCTTGGTGAGGATGGCACGGTTCCCCGATTCCAGCAGACGGGTGAGTACGTCGGCCGGCAGCGCGTTGAACGCCGGGTTCACCGGGGCGAACACCGTGAACGGGCCGGGCCCGCTCAGGGTGGTCGTGAGTTCGGCGGCCTGCAGCGCCGATACGAGGGTCGAAAGCTGCGGCGTCGCCGCGGCCGTCTGCACGATGTTCTGGGCGGACGAGGCCACCGGGGTGTTGTCGTCGTCGCCGCAGGCCACCGCAGTAGTGGTCAACGCGGCTAGGGGAAGCGCAGCTACCGCGCGACGCGCCAGGTGCTTCCGTGATTGGAGCATGGTGGTCATCAGGGAATCGTCGGGCCGTGTCGGCGGATCCGAGCACGATCGACCTGAGGACACCCGGGGGGCGGCATACGACTGGTCGGTCCTAAACACGGCGGCGGACCACTCGCCCCTACCGATGGGGCCGTTTACTGGCGCGTCACTGACCGAAAACGTCCGGTCGCCGGCGCCGCAGAGTCTACGGCGTCGGGGGAATCCGCACCACGCCGCGGAATGTCAGCGTAGCGCTCGCCCGTGGCGCCAGGGCCCCGATCCGCCACTGCTGGGTGGCCTCGAGAAACGTGCCCTGACTCACGACGAGCGAGACGCGATGGAATCGGGCCATGGGGATGCTGGAGGCGACCTGCGCGTCGCTGGCAGTACGCGTGCCCGTGTTGGTTACCGTCATCACGACCGTCAGCGTGTCGCCCACGTTGGGGCGAGCGCGGTCGACGGTGACGGCGATCTCGAGCGTGGGGGCGAGCGGCGCATACGTGAGCGTGGCCAGCGTCTGGCTCCCGGTGCCACTCAGCACGGGCAAGCCGCCGAGGGTGGCGACGAAGGTGCCGTTCCCCGGAAGGGACGGCGCGGTCACGATCGCCGTGTAGGTGCCGTTGCCATGGTCGGTCACGCCGCCGATCGTCCCGTTGCCGGAGAGCCGCGTGATCGTCACGCTCGCGCCACCGGTAGTGAGCGGGTTGCCGTGCACGTCCTTGGCGGACACCCTGAGCAGCAGCGGGCTCGTCCCGTCGGCGGGCAGCGTCGCGGAATCCGGCGTGAGCGTGGAGGTCCAAGCATTGGCCACGCCGGCGACGTACGACAGCATGCTCACGCTCGGGACCTCGGTGCCACTCTGCACGGCCGCGCCATTGAGCGTCGCGGCGAACACGCCGCTGCCGGTACGCGTCGGCGCGGTGACGGTGGCCGAGTAGGTGCCGTCCCCGTGGTCCGTGACGGGGCCGATCATCCCGGTGCCGCTGCTCAGCGTGATGGCGACCGTGGCGCCGCCGGTGGTGAGCGTATTCCCGTGGAGATCCCGCGTGGTCACGAGCAGCCGCTGCGTGCTCGTCCCGTCGGCCGTGAGCGTCGCGCGCGACGGCGTCAGCGTCGAGGTGACCGCGCTCGCCGCGACGGCGAGGTAGCTGATGGTCGCCTCCGTCTGACGCCCCGTGCCATTCCCGACGGGCGCGTCATCGACGGTCGCGACAAACACGCCGCGGCCCGCCACGCGCGGGGCGGTCACTGTCGCGGTGTAGGTCCCGTTGCCCACGTCCGTCACGGCGCTGATGGAGCCCGTTCCCGAGCGCCGGCTGATCGTCACCCTGGCTCCACCGGTTGTGACCGCGTTGCCTCCCGCGTCCCGCACGGTCACCGTCAGCAGCTGGGTGCTGGTGCCGTCGGCGGTGAGCGTGGCATCCGATGGCGTCAGCAGCGAGGCCGACGCGTTGCTCGGGCCCACGGCATACGCGACCCGCACCTGGGTCGGCGTGTCGGTGCCCCCTTGCACGGGCGCGCCGTCGATCGTCGCCTGGAACACGCCGATGCCGACGCGAGTCGGCGCGGTGAGGGTGGCGCTGTACGTGCCGTTGCCGCGATCGCCCACTGGGCCGATCGTGCCCTCCCCTGACAGCCGAGTGATCCTGACCGTGTTTCCGCCGGATGTGCGCGGATTGCCAAATTGATCGCGGGCCGTCACGATGAGTTGCACCGTGCTGTCGCCGTCCGCGATCATCGACGCGCTGGTCATGATGAACGTCGAGGCCGACGCGTTCAGCGGTCCGGCGATGTAGGTCACCGTGACCTGGGTCTGGATCGGCGCCCCGTTCTGCACGCGCGCCCCATTGATCGTGGCCGCGAAGACACCGCTCCCGACGCGGGTCGGCGCGGTCACGGTGGCGGTGTACGTCCCGTTGCCGTTGTCCGTCACGGCGCTGATGCTGCCCGTGCCGGTAAGTCGCGTGATCGTCACCGTCGCGCCGCCCGTCGTGAGCACATTGCCGTTCGCGTCACGCGCCGTCACGGTCAGCAGCTGCGTGCTCGTACCGTCGGCGATGAGCGTCGCGGCGGCGGGGGTGAACACGGAGGTCGCGGCGCTCACGGCGCCCACCGCGTAGGCCACGGTCACCTGCGTTTGGCTCGCGCCGCCATTCTGCACCGGTGACCCGCCGAGCGTCGCCACGAACACGCCGCTGCCGGCGGTGCTCGGCGCCGTCACGAGCGCCGTGTAGGTGCCGTTGCCAACGTCGGTCACCGCGCCGATCGTGCCCGTGCCCGAGAACCTGGTGATCGTGACCGTCGCGCCGCCACTGCTGAGCGCATTGCCGCTCGCATCGCGCGCGGTCACGGTGAGGAGCTGGGTGCTGGTGCCATTGGCGTTGAGCGTCGCGCTGGTCGGCGTGAGCGTCGACGCCACCGCACTCACGGCGCCCACCGCGTAGGTCACGGTTCCCTGCGATTGACTGGCGCCGCCATTCTGTACGGGTGACCCGCCGAGCGTGGCGACAAACACGCCGCTCCCGACCGCGCTCGGCGCCGTCACGGTCGCCGTGTACGTGCCATTGCCGACATCCGTCACCGCGCCGATCGTACCCGTGCCCGAGAGCCTGGTGATCGTGACCGTCGCGCCGCCGCTGCTGAGCGCGTTGCCGCTCGCATCACGCGCCGTGACGGTGAGCAGCTGCGTGCTCGTGCCATTGGCCGTGAGCGTGGTGCTCGTGGGGGTCAGCGTGGACATCGACGCGCTCGCGGGGCCGACGGCGTAGGTGATCGCCGCCTGCGTCTGGCTCGCGGTCCCGTTCTGCACCGGTGCGCCGCCCAGCGTGGCGACGAACACGCCGCTCCCCACCACACTCGGCGCGGTGACCGTCGCCGTGTAGGTGCCGTTGCCGTTGTCGGTGACGGCGCTGATCGTGCCGGTGCCGGAGAGGCGCGTGATGGTGACCGTCGCGCCGCCCGTCGGGAGCGCATTGCCGGTCGCGTCGCGCGCGGTCACGGTCAGCACCTGCATATTGCTGCCGTTTGCAATGAGTATGGTGGTCGTGGGCGTGAGCGTGGAGATCGATGCGCTCGCGGCCTCGGCCGCGTAGATGAGTGCCGCCTGCGTCTGGCTCGCCGTCCCGCTCTGCACCGGCGCGCCGCCCAGCGTGGCCACGAACACACCGTTCCCCACCACACTCGGCGCGGTCACGGTGGCCGTGTAGGTCCCGTTGCCGTTGTCGGTGACGGCGCTGATGGTGCCGGTGCCGGAGAGCCGCGTGATGGTCACCGTTGCGCCGCCCGTGGTGAGCGCATTGCCGTTCGCGTCGCGCGCCGTCACCGTCAGCACTTGCGTGCTGGTGCCGTTCGCCGTGAGCGTGGCACTCGTGGGCGTGAGCGTGGACCCGGTGGCGCTGATCGCGCCCACGGCGTAGGTGAGCGTCGTTTGCGTTTGGCTGGCGGTGCCGCTCTGCACCGGCGCGCCATTCAAGGTCGCCACAAACACGCCGGTGCCCACCACGCTCGGCGCGGTCACGGTGGCCGTGTAGCTGCCGTTGCCGTTGTCCGTGACCGCGCTAATCGTGCCGGTGCCGGAGAGCCGCGTGATGGTCACCGTCGCGCCGCCCATAGGGAGCACGTTGCCCGTCGCGTCCCGCGCCGTCACGGTCAACACTTGCGTGCTGGTGCCGTTCGCCGTCAGCGTGGTGCTCGTGGGGGTCAGGGTGGACACCGACGCGGTCGCGGGGCCGACGGCGTAGGTGAGCGTCGTTTGCGTCTGGCTGGCGGTCCCGCTCTGCACCGCCGCGCCGCCCAGCGTGGCGACGAACACACCGTTCCCCACCACGCTCGGCGCGGTCACGGTGGCCGTGTAGCTGCCGTTGCCGTTGTCCGTCACCGCGCTGATGCTGCCGGTGCCGGAGAGCCGCGTGATCGTCACCGTCGCGCCGCCCGCCGTGAGCGCATTACCGTTCGCGTCGCGCGCCGTCACCGTCAGTAGCTGGGTGCTCGTGCCATCGGCGGTAAGCGTGGCGTTCGTGGGAATGAGGGTGGACCTCGCCGCGTTGACCGGGCCCGCGGCGTAGGTGAGCGTGGTCTGCGTCTGACTCCCCGTGCCACTCCGAACCGGCGCGCCACCCACCGTCGCGACAAACACACCCGTGCCGACGACGGTCGGCGCGGTCACGGTGGCCGTGTAGGTGCCGTTGGCGTTATCCGTCACCGCACTGATGCTCCCGGTGCCGGAGAGCCGCGTGATGGTGACGTTCGCTCCGCCGCTGGTGATCGCCGCGCCGGCGGGGTTGCGCGCGGTCACCGTCAACACCTGGGTGCTCGTGCCATTCGCGGTGAGCGTCGCGCTCGTTGGCGTGAGCGTGGACATCGCCGCGCTCTCGGCGCCCACGCGCATGTTGGGGCCGAATTCGGACGTGTTCCCGTTCGGGTCCGTGGCGGTGCCCGTGATGCGGGTCGTGCCCCCGGTGACGCCGCTCACGCCCGTGAAGGTGCGCGAGAAGTTGCCGCTGGCATCGGTGTACACCGTGTCGATGAGCGTCCGCCCATCGCCGTTTCCTCTGATGGTGTTGCTGACGAAGACCTCGACGAGCGAATTCGCGAAGACGCTCTGACCGGGGGCACTGCCCACGTAGCCCGCCACGGTGAGTGACGTGCCGTTCACCGAGGCGCTCAGGAACACCGGGTAGTTCATCAGCAGGTTCGGCTGCCCGTCGTTTTTCACGCCCGTGTTCGAGTTCACGCCGGTCGGCGCATCCCCCACGGCTACGAGGTCGATGCCGAGGCCACCATTGCCGGCGGCCCAGTTGCGCGTAAGCCTGTTTCCGGACGCGCCGCCTGAAACGCGAATCCCGGCGCCGGCATTATGCGAGATGATGTTGGCAAGGTCCGCTGGCGAAGAGGTGCCGATCGTGTTGTTGGTGGCGAAGTCACTCACCAAGATGCCATCGCCCCCATTGGCAGCGGGTGAGAACGTCACACCCGCGCCAATGACGTTGCCGCGGATCTGCGCGCCGGATGACGTGCCGCGGATCTGGATACCATGCGAGCTGTTGCCCGAGATGTGGTTGCGCTGGATGGCGACCGTGCCGCCCACGGTGACCGAGTTGGCGTTCATGATCGACACACCCTGCGTGCCGTTGGCGCTGACGGACGTACCATTGTTGGCGAGTCCGATCCAGTTCCCCTGAATCACGGTGCCGTTGGCGCTGGTGTGGATGCCGGCGTCGGTCCAGCGGTTGATGATCAGCCCGCGCACGATTGTGCCGGTCCCCCCCGTGATTGAGAGGCCGCGCGAGTTCGCGGGCGCGCCGGTGCCGGCCAGCTCGATGGTTGGGTTCATCCCCCATCCGGGCTGGGTCTGCCCATCGATTACGAGCGGCGCGCTCACGTTCTGCTGGGCGCCCGGCGAAATGGTGGCGACGAAACCCGTATTGACGATGAGGGCAAAGAAGTTGTAGGCCGTGCGCAGACCACCCGCAGCCAGGCCCCGCGAACCGCCGGCACCGGTGGTGCCATTGCTGATCATGAACACCAGATGCTCCACGCCGGCGGTGCGCCCAACCTGCGTCAGCGAGGCGTCACCGCCCAACGTGTTGGCATTCGTGATCGCTTGCGCCAGACTGCCGATCCCGCTGGCGTTCGTGTTGCTGACCACATTGAAGCTGAAGCCGAAGTCGATGTCCGTGCGCAGCGCACCCGCCACGCGGACACTGGAGGCGGCGTGGAAATGTTCGTTCAGGAGAAAGCAGGACTTGATCGCCCCGGGGGCGATATCGGGGAAGGCCGTGCTGTTGCACGTAACGCCCCCGGTCGCGACGCGCGTGAGCCAACGGCTGTCCGCACCGTAGCGCACCAGGCGCGTGCCGGTGAAGTTGCACGGCCCCGTGAGCTCGCCACCGCACAAGGTCCAGGTCGTGGTGACCGCGGCGGCGGCATCGGCCAGGTTGGGCTGCTGGCCGCCGACCTCATTCAGGACCGCCGTGCTACCAGCAAAGTCGGCCTCAAGCCGATAGGTCAGCACGGGCAGCAGCCCGCTGATGCTGCCGGTGCGCGTGCTGCGCACGGTGCTCGGCAAGACGCGAACGACAAAGTCAGCAGAGGTCGTGCTGAACGAGTAGCTCCCGTCGGCGGCGGTGGTCGTGCTCTCGACGAACGCGCCGATCGCGGTGTAGAGCTCGACCGTCGCGCCGCTCACCGCGACGCCGCCGCTGGCGGCAAAGGTGCGTCCCGGACCGCCTCCGTAGTTCACATCCTCGAATACGCGGCCGCTGATCCCGACTGTTTGCGCGGAGGACGCGCCGGCAGCATCCACGGGGCCGCCTCTGCCCTCGGATGGCGTCGGCCCTTCGCCGGACGATCGCGCCGGCGCAGCACCCTCCCACGCCGCGGGCTCGCCGCTGGCGCGGCGATCCCCGTTCCACGGCAGCGGGATGGACACGGTCATGCCCGCACGGCCGTCGCCCCGCAGGCCAAGGGTCTGAGCGGCGGCGGGAAGTGCCGCCTGCAGCATGAGCACCAAGGTCCAACAGATCAGCGAAACAGCGGTGAGGCGATGACGTTCGGGTGTGCGGTCGTTCGGGGACAAGGGGCCTTGTTGCGGATGGTCGGCGTCGGCCGTCTGGCAAGGCAAGCAGGTCTTGCTATAGAACAGACGAGGACGAGCCGTGACCGTTACGAAGAACCAGCGCTGGTCTCTGCCCGCGCGAATGCGCCGGGCGATTGGCATCGCGATCGCCGCGCCCGCCGTCATGGGGTGCGATACGGTGACGACCGCGCCCGAGGGAGCAACGACGGAGGAGCGTCCGCGTCAAATTGAGCTGTGGCCTCGCCAGACCACCGCGTCGGCGCTCGGGGAGGTCGTGGAGTTCACCGCCACTGTGCTCGCCGACGGCAGGAGCCAGCAGACCGACGTGCAGCTCGTCTGGACGTCCTCCGATACCACGGTGCTCGTGAGCGAGGGTAACGGGCGGTTCCGGAGCCGCGGCAACGGCACCGCCACTGTCGCGGTGGCGATCGTCGGCGCCACCAACCGCTCCATGCGTATGGCCACCGTCGTTGTCCAACAACGACCCTTCGCGATCGAGCTCTCTTCCGACAGCGTGGCGCTGTACGCCATCGGCCACTCCCGTACCGTTTCCCCGCAGGTGGTGGACTCGCTGGGGAACCCGATCACCAGCGGATTCCCGGGCCAGTGGCGCTCGCTCAATCCCGAGATCGCCACGGTGGACAGCGCTGGCGTGATCACGGCGCAACAGGACGGGGAGGTCCAGATCGCATTCGAGGTCGCCGGTTTGGCACGTGCCGTGACAACACGGGTGGCCTCGGCAATCGAGATCAGTGGCTGCGCGTCATCCCCCGACAACGCCGAGACCCGCTGTGCCAACGCCAGCGCGGAAGCGCGCATCGCCGTACCGGCGAGCATTCCCGCGTCACCGGAGCAGGCCGCGTTGGTTCAGGACACGCGTTGGCAACCGCTGTGCATCGTGGGGCGTTGCGACCGCAAGTAGCGCGCGTGCGGCGCCCATACACCTTGTAGGCCACGATCCGCGCCGCCTCGCGGGCCATTTTGTCGCGATGCCGGCGGTCGTCGACCCGGGCCTAGCGCGGCATTGGTGAGTCGACGAGCACGAGAAGCCGCTCGGCTCAGTCATCCAATACTGGCACGGGTCTAGACGATAAAGGGCCGACACCGAAGTCTCGGTGTCGGCCCTCGTTCGCTGCGCTACGTCAGGGAGAGACGGTGTTGATCAACACGCTGCGGATCTGGACTTCCTGACCGACGGCCTTGATCGAGAGCGAGCGGAACGGTGCGCTGAAGCTCACGGACGTGCCGGTCTTCGTCTCGGTTCCACCACCTACCAGGGTGGCCGTGATCTCGATCGGCGCCGACCACTTGAGCGCGACCGTCGCCGAGGTCCCGAGAACCGTACCGGTCAGTCCGACATTCACGGTCTCGCCGCCATTGACGGCCTTGTTGAGCGCAATTGATCCCGAACCGGAGTTCACCCCGATAAAGTCACCGCCGTCACGCTCAGCGGCATGAACTACGGGATCGCCGACCTGACGAGCACCAATGCGTCCGTGAGGACGACGCACGGCAACCTCCAGAACAATGCGCCGTGGTCGATCCATGGTACGATCGCCATGAACGGGACGCGCACGTCCACCGAACGTCCCCGGGCGCAGTTTCAGCTCGGCAACGCGCAATTCGCACAGGTGCCGGAGCCGGCATCACTGGTACTGCTTGCCTCGGGCATGGCGGGCATCATGGCCGTCGCGCGTCGTCGTCGCGCCTGATCGCGCCTGATCGCGGCAGGATCGGTACTCGACAAACGCCCGGCCCATGCGGCCGGGCGTTTGTCATTCACGGCGTGATCGCCGACCGCGGGATTACGGCGTGATGGGCCGTGGCGCGGGACCCTCGATCTTGCTCCGCACGATCTCCGGCTGACCCGCCGCCTTGAGCAACGCGTTCACCTTCGGCAGCTGCGTCGTGATCACGCGCTCCAACCGCGCCAGCTCACCATCGGTCTTGGGAGCCAGCACGTTCCACACGTCATACGACTGCTTCGCCGGACGCCGCTCGCCGCTCGCGACGAAGCTCATGAGCCCCGCCAGCTGATCGTTGAGACGAATGGGGAAGTTGAGCGGGTCCTGTCCCGACTGATTCTTCGTCTGGTATAACGAATCCTCAACGGCGAGCAGCGAATCGGCAAAGCTCTTCGCCAACGGGGCGAACGCCGGCACACTCGCCATCTTGGGCGTACGATCCGTGAGCGCGCTCTTGATGTTGCGGCTTTCGATAACGCCCTGATTCGCCGCCGTGATCTTGTCACGCACCTGCAACGCGAAGCGCACCTGTTCCTTGAGATCCGCTTCCGTCGCTTCGCTGCGCGGGTCGGGCAGTACACGGAAATCATACGAGACCGGCGCGCTGTTCCCCGCCGTCATGCGCACGCGATACGTGCCCGGCGCCATGCTCGGCCCGTTGCCGCGACCGGCCCACGTGATCATGCCGCGGAACGTCTTGGCGTCGTCGTGCTTCATGGTGTACGAAAAACGGTTCACGCCCTTCTTGTTCGCCGGCTTGGGCGGCGCCGGCGGCGCAAAGCCCATGCCCTCGAAGCGCGGGTCCACCGGCGCCTTCGTGGTGTCGTTGCTCGCCGCCGTGCCCACCAGCTTTCCAGCCGCATCGTAGAACTCGAACTTCACCACCAGGCTGTCAGCCGGCAAACGATACGTGAACGTCGGCTGCGTCTGCCCGTTCAGCCGATACACCGGCACCGGCTTGTACAGATACGGCGCGCTTCCGGCCGCCTTCTCCACTTCGGGCGCCCAACGCAACGACGTCAGGTTCTCCAGCACCCAGAACGCACGACCATGCGTGCTGATGGCCAGATCGTCGTCGCGCAGCATCATGTCGTGCACCGGCACCGGCGGCAGATTCTTCTGCAGGCTCTGCCAGTTGGCACCGGCGTCGTAGCTCACCCACACGCCGCGCTCCGTGGCCGCATACAGCATGCCCGCACGATGCAGATCCTCACGAATGGCGCGCGTGAAGTGATCGGCCGTGATGCCATTCGTGATCTTCGTCCACGTCACGCCGTAGTCCGTGGTCTTGTACAGATACGGCGTGAAGTCGTCCATCTGATACCGGTTCCCCGCCACGTACGCCGTGCCCGGGGCGTGCTGCCCGGCCTCGATGATGCTCCAGCGCATCCACTCGGGGAGCCCCTTGGGGGTCACGTTCTTCCACGTCACGCCATTATCGCGGCTCACGTGCAGCAGCCCGTCATCACTGCCGGTCCAGATGAGCCCCTTCACCAGCTTCGACTCGGCCAGCGTGAACACCGTACCGTAGTACTCCACGCTCGTCTGGTCCTTGGTGATCGGCCCGCCCGACGCCCCCAGGGTGCGCGGATCGTTGCGCGTAAGATCCTTCGAGATCGGCGTCCACGTCATGCCGCGATCCTTCGAGCGGAACACCACGTTCGAACCCACATAGATGGTGTTGGGATCGTGCGGCGAATGCACGATGGGGTACGTCCACTGGAAGCGATACTTGCTGTCCTTCGCATCGTGCCCCATGGGGTTGAGCGGCCACGGATCGATGGAGAGCGACTTGCCCGTGCGACGGTTCAGCATGTCCATGCTGCCGCCATAGTTCGCGCCGTATGTGATGTCCGGGTCGCGCGGATCGCTGCTGATGTAGCCGCTTTCGCCGCCCGCCACACTGTAGAAGGTGCTGAACGGGCTCGCCGGCTGTGCCGGGGCCGCACCACCACCCATCATCTGCGCCATCATCGCCTCACGCCCGCCGAGCGCCGCCGCCCGCACCGGGCCGCAGCTCGAGCCGGCGTCCTGCTTGGCGCCGCACACGTGATACGGGAAGTGGTTCGTGAGATGCACGTGGTAGTACTGCCCGGTGGGCGCCGCCACCCGCACGCTCGTCTTGCCGCCATCCTTGGTGACGATGAGGCCGTTGTCGTGCGCCACCGCCACACGCAGCGGATCGGTGGGATCGATCCAGATGTCGTGGTTGTCGCCACCACCGAAGCCACGCGTGAACGTCTTGCCGCCATCCTTCGAGATGAGCGGGCTCACCTGCGGGCCGTACACCACGTTCGTGTCCTTCGGGTCCGCGTACAGCTTGCTGTAGTACCACGCGCGCTGCCGGAGATTGCGGTCGCCCGTCATGAACGTCCACGTGGCACCCGCGTTGTCGCTGCGATACACGCCACCATTGGGCTCGTGCTCCACGATGGCCCACAGGCGGCTCGGCTTGGCCGGGCTCACCGTGATGCCGATCGCGCCCAACGGCCCGCTCTGCGGCAGCCCCGGGTTGCGCGTGATCTCCGTCCACGTGTCACCACCGTCGGTGGTCTTGAAGATGCCACTCCCCATGCCGCCGCTCACCAGCTGCCACGGCTTGCGCCCCGCCTGCCAGAAGGAGACGTAGATGATGCGGGGGTTCGACGGATCCATGATCATGTCCGCCACGCCGGTGCTGTCGTTGCGGAAGAGAATGTTCTTCCACGTCTTGCCACCGTCGGTGGTGCGGAACACGCCGCGTTCCCTGTTGGGGCCGAACACGTGCCCCAGTGCGCCCACGTACACGATGTCCGGGTTGTCCGGATGAATGCGCACGCGCGCGATGTACTGCGTTTCCTTGAGCCCCATGTACTGCCACGTCTTGCCGGCATCGGTGCTTTTCCACACGCCGTCGCCATGGCTCACGTTGCCGCGAATGGGCGTTTCGCCACCGCCCACCCACACCACGTCGGGGTTGCTCTGCTGCACCGCGATGCTGCCAATGGTGCCGCCGAAGTACGCGTCGGTCACCGGCATCACCGTCTTGCCGCCATCGGTGGTCTTCCAGACGCCACCGCCGGTGGTGCCCATGTAGTACTCGTCGGGGCGCGCCGTACTGCCGGCCACCGCCACCATGCGGCCAGCCTGGTTGGGTCCGATGTTGCGCCACTTCACGTCGAACGACGTGTCGGCGCTGGCGGCGGGGCGGCCGCCCTGGCCGCGCTGGGCATGTGCCATTGAGCCGGAGAGGCCAAGCGCCAGCAGCGCGGCCGCGGACGCAGACGCCGCCGCGAGGGAATTGCGGGAGGAAAGTCGCACGGGAGGTGGGGAGGATGGTCGGAAAGCCTTCACCCTCCTACGCAACCACCTGCCGCCAACGTTGGCAAGCAGCCAACGGGCGCACCGCCCCCTGCCGTCGACCGGCCGCACCCTTGCCCCCGTGCCGCCCGCGTGCCAAGCTCTCCCGCCGATGACGCCTGAACTGCACGTGCTGCTTGCCGGGGAAACGGAGCCGCGCCGCTTCGAGTCGTGCGTCCGCGTGGGACGGGCGATCGACAATGACATCGTGCTCGACGACATCGTCGTAAGTTCGCGGCACCTCGAGATTCGCCCCGCCCCGACCGGCTGGGAGCTGGTCGACCTGGGGAGCACCAACGGGACCTTCGTTGGCGACCAACCGGTGGTTTTCGGCGGAGATTCCGGCGGAAACGTACGACTACAGGTTCCGCGTGCTGTCGGCGGCCATCATGGCCACCAACCCGCAGGCGTTCGGGTTCGAACTATCGCCACGCCTGCCAGCCGAGGAGTCCGCCGCAACGCCGTAATCCGAGAGGCGAGTCAGGTCGCGCGTTCCGGTTCCCGGCGAGGAGGCTCGATGAGGACGGAGAGGATCCGGCGCCCGCTCATGCGCGACACGACCACGCGCCGACCGGACCACTCCACCACGTCGCCCTCCCGCGGCACGCGGCCAAGCCGACCCATCACGAAGCCCCCGATCGTCACAACATCGGCCCGTTCGTGATCGTCGGCATCGATGTCGAGTCGGGCCTCCACTTCGTCGAGCGGAACACCGGCGTCGATGCGCCACGACCCGTCCGGCTCACGGACGAGATCGGCCACGTCACCAGTTGCCGCGTCGGGAACATCACCCACCAGGGCCTCGAGCAAGTCGTGCAGCGTCACGAGACCCGTCACGGCCCCGTACTCATCCAGCACGACCGCCGCGTGAGCGCGCGAAGAGCGCAGCGTGGTGAGCAGCTGAAACACCGGCATCACGGCCGGGACGAACTGCGGCTCGCGGGCGACTGCCCGCAGAGAGTCAACATCGGCCACCGACGAACCATTGACGGCACGAAGCAGCAGGTCCTCGGCAAAGACAATGCCCACAACCTGATCGAGCTCGCCCTCACACAGCAGGAAACGCTCACGGACGGCCCCGCTGAGCTGTGAGCGCAGCGCCTCTGGCGGATCCGCCAGATCCACCCACAGGACATCCGGGCGCGGCGTCATGATCGACTCGACCGTCCGATCACCCAATCGAAAGGTGTTCTCCACGATCGCGTGCTCGGTGGCCGCCACCACACCCGATTCCGCCCCCTGCTCCACCAGCGCGCGAATGTCCTGCTCGGTCACGCCCGGTTCGGAGACGGACCCGAGCCCGAGCAGTCGCAGAATCACGTTGGTCGTGCGCGTAAGGACGCGCACCACCGGTCCACCAACTCGCGACAGGATGGCCATGGGTCGCGCCACGAGCGCCGCCACACGCTCGGGGTTGGCCAGCGCGATGTTCTTGGGCACCAGTTCGCCAATAATGAGCGACAGGAACGTGATGATGGTGACGACGATGGCAAATGCCAAGGATGTCGCGTACGGGGCAAGCCACGTGACCCGCGCGAACTGCGGGGCCAACACCTCGGCGATTCCGGCACCGCCGAAGGCACCAGCCAGCACCCCGACCAAGGTGATACCGACCTGCACCGTGCTCAGAAACGCATTCGGATTGGAGGCCAGCTCGAGCGCCGCTTTGGCCCCGGCGTCCCCCTCTTCCTCCACCCGATGTTCCAGTCGTGTGCGCTTGGCCGTCATCACGGCGAGCTCCGACATGGAGAACACCCCGTTGAGGACGAGCAGAATGAGAATGACGACGACTTCCGTGGCGATTTCGCTGAGCATTCACGAAACTAGTGCGCTGCATCGCGATCGACGTGATCGCGTTCCCTTGCACGCACTGTGCACGCGCATCAACGGTATTGTCCGGCGCTAGCGAATACCTCGAACTGGAAATACCTCCCGCCCCCCCACCACCGTGCGCACCACCTGCACGCGCAGCAGCTGTTCCGGCGGCACGCTCAGCAGGTCCTCGCTCAACACCACGAAATCGGCCAGCATGCCCACGCGCAGCATGCCCACCTCCTGCTCCATGAACGCGGCGTAGGCGGCTGTCTCTTATACACATCTCCGAGCCCACGAGACTA
>ERZ1022729.54-NODE-54-length-14315-cov-6.480014_pt1 | contig 14315 bp, 15 predicted proteins | sample MGYA00520880_ERZ1022729 | MGnify/ENA primary metagenome ERZ1022729 (study PRJEB33162, sample SAMN09537598) | freshwater metagenome | isolation source: freshwater | place: Canada:Alberta | collected 2017-07 | study: EMG produced TPA metagenomics assembly of the...
TTCGCCTTAGTCTCGTGGGCTCGGAGATGTGTATAAGAGACAGCAGTTAAAGTTGACCAAGTATGAATTGCAAATTTGATTTTTCCTGATGTGCCTCCTGTGGGAATCATCACTAAATTTTGGTTTAAATACTCATTGTTTACGAAGAATTTTTTTTTCGTAGAGGTATTGTTAATAGAAAAATCTTGATCAAGACCAAAAATTAAATCTGGCTCGACTAATTCAAAAACCTGTTGCCATTCGGATTCTTGCCAATCAGGATTTGCTAAAAAGACTAGGGTTTTAGTGATAATACACGCTAGAAAGACCGCTAGAAACTTATCGGGTTCTCTTTCGGCTAAAATAATCTTAAAGACTGAGTTATTTTCTGAATTATTTTTTGATAAATTGAATTGTTGAATATAAGTCTGTACTAATTTATAAAAAAGATGATTATCGTAACCAATTAACTTTTTTTGATCAGTCCATTTCTGTAGGTGAATGATTAAATTAGTCATAGGCTTTCTATTCAATTCATTGGCGTGATCGCGTATAACCGCTTATTCTTTAAAGTCCCGCAGAAGTTTGAGCAAACAGAGCCGCAAAATCTTTTGTGACGATCGCCGAAGGATCATCTTCAGGCTTGGAGATCAAATCAAAGGCTTTATTTCTGGCATTGGGTTCCCTTAAGGCTTGTAACACCACTTCCGCGACATCGGCTCTCGGTATAGAAGTTGGTATGCCGTTGGGAGGGTTGGTTAAAAAGACATCATTTTTGCTGACCAATAATTCTCGCACTCCTCCTGCTTTATCTAGGAGTCCGCCCGCCCGAATAATGGTGTAATCTACCCCAGAATCGATTAAATAGGCCTCAGCAGTCCGTTTCCAAACTAAAATATTCCCCTCACCGATTTTATTGAGAGGATAATCCGCAATGGTTCCGCCCATTGAGCCGACCAAAACAATCTGTTCCACACCCGCCGCGATCGCCGCATCAATCTGATTCCGTTGCCCCAGATAATCCACTTCTTCTGGCATTTCCCCCGTCTCAAACTCAAATTCTGGTCGTTGTCCTGGTTGCGGAGGAGCTTTCATTTTAGGAATCGCGCTGGTCAGAATCACTAGGGCCTGGCAACCCGCGATCGCTTTTTCTAAAGAGACAATATTTTTGATGTCCCCCTCAAAAAATCCATCTGTTGAGCCAAATAATTCCTTGAATTTCGTCGCAGAACGAGCAAATCCTAACGCGGTAAATTCGTCCGAGTGTTGGCGTAATTTTTCTAATGTTAAGAATCCTGTCCGTCCTGTTGCGCCCGTAACCAAAACTCGTTTGAGTGTCATAGATTAATGATGAAATATAATTACTAGATTTTATCAAATTTTGAACGCTTGAAATCAAATTTAAGGGCTAATGATTAAAAATAAGTTAGTAATTAAAATTTTCCGTTATCTCATTTATTGTTTTATAACTTTTGCGTTTATTCTTACTCCCCTGATCGTCCAGGCTAATCCCTCGAATCCTCCACAAAATAAACCCGTTTGGGTAGAATTAATCGGATTAATTGCTGGCTTTGGGACAACTTTTGCTTCCTTGCCTGATTTGTTTGTCATGCTAAAAAAGCGATCGCGTCAGGGAATAAATCCTCGCATGGCGGCTATTACAGGAATTTTTCAATGTCTCTGGCTGGTCTATGGTTTGTTGATTCAGGCTCCTGCGGTTATTTTTTGGAATATAATTTCCATTGTGACCAATGCGACAACCGTTAGTATCTATCTTTATTTTGCTAAAATAGAAAAAAAATAAGCCAAAATAGCAAAATGTTACTCAAATCTCTCTTTAAACCCACCGAAAATAAATGGCAACCCATTGTTAAAGCCTTAGAAGCAATTTTAGGAAAAGACGGCGTTATTCAGCGCAAAGATGAATTATTAACCTACGAATGTGACGGACTCACGGGTTATCGGCAACGTCCCGCGATCGCGGTTTTACCCCGTACCACCGAACAGGTCGCCGCAGTGGTCAAACTCTGTCATGACCATCAAATTCCCTGGGTCGCTAGGGGAGCTGGAACGGGATTATCGGGCGGAGCGTTGCCCTTAGCAGAAGGACTTTTGATCGTTACTGCCAGAATGCGCCAAATTTTGTCAGTTGATCTAGAGAATCAACGGGTCGTCGTCCAACCTGGTGTGATTAATAACTGGGTCACTCAAGCCGTGAGTGGAGCAGGTTTTTATTATGCACCCGATCCTTCTAGTCAGACCGTTTGCTCCATTGGTGGAAATATTGCCGAAAATTCAGGCGGCGTTCATTGCCTCAAATATGGCGCGACGACAAACCATGTATTGAGCCTCAAATTAGTCATTCCCGATGGTTCCATTATCGAAGTGGGCGGTTATTTGCCTGAAATGCCTGGTTATGATTTAACAGGGGTATTCGTTGGATCGGAGGGAACGCTGGGAATCGCCACAGAAATCACCTTAAAAATCCTGAAAACGCCCGAATCGATCTGTGTTTTGCTCGCAGATTTTATGAGTTTGGAAGCCACTGCCCAATCCGTTGCCGACATTATTGCCGCAGGAATTATCCCCGCAGGCATGGAAATTATGGATAATTTTAGTATTAATGCGGTTGAAGATGTGGTTGCGACCAATTGCTATCCCAGGGATGCGATCGCGATTTTGCTCGTTGAGTTAGATGGCTTACCGATAGAAGTCCAAACCAATAAACACCGAGTCGCGGAAATTTGTCGCGATAATGGAGCGAGGAACACCACTTCCGCTAATGATTTAGAAACTCGTTTAACTATGTGGAAAGGCAGAAAAGCGGCCTTTGCGGCGGCGGGAAAAATGAGTCCCAGTTATTTTGTTCAGGATGGGGTCGTTCCTCGTAATTGCTTGGTAGAAATTTTGGGAGATATTAATGCGTTGGGAGATAAATATGGTTTCCGTATTGCTAATGTTTTCCATGCAGGCGATGGCAATTTACATCCTTTGGTTTTGTACGATAATTCTGTACCTGGAGAATGGGAAAGGGTAGAAGAATTAGGGGGAGAAATTCTCAAACGCTGTGTAGAATTAGGGGGAAGTTTATCAGGAGAACATGGCATTGGCTCGGATAAAAATAATTTTATGCCATCAATGTTCAATGAAACGGATTTAGAAACGATGGCTTGGGTGAGGGATTGTTTTAATCCTGATCATTTAGCAAATCCGAATAAATTATTTCCAACTCCGCGTCGTTGTGGTGAATCGGCTAATGCTCAACAATCAATGGAATTTAAGGATTTAGAAGTTTTTTAGCCATTATTTCTTCAAATACTTTGACAAAAGTTTATGGTAACCAAGAATCAAGACCGCCTTTAACGAATAAGTCAATATCGCTATCAAGGTTAAAGTCTTCTCGTAGGATGGAGCCAAAGACAGATAATTCAGTGATTTTGTATGTGGCTGACGATTATCTCTATTTTCAACTCAAACATACCTCTTTAAAAATGCTTCTTCCGTAAGTTCTGTCAGAGATAACCGCCCCTTGTTCAGAATTTATTTCAATTATGTTTTCAAACGCGATCGCCTTTCACTATTTTGTCTAGGGTCAAACAGCGATCGCTCTATGGACATTGTTAAGTTTTGTATCGTATTCAATCAATTAACCCAGTTTGAATTAACTAACTCATGAACTAGAACACCGCCCCACTACAGTGACAGACATAGGGGTTTGAAATCAACTCAGATCAATAACCCTGAATTTAAGTCTCATACTAATCCTGTTTTTAACACTCTTTTAGTTTTCGATCCTAATCCATATCCATTAATCAAGGAGTCCATCATGAGTTTAAAAGAAAAAGCCAAGGCAACTGCCAAAAATATCGAAGGTAAAGTACAAGAAACCGTTGGTAACGTAACGGGCGATCCTCAAGATCAGGCAGAAGGCAAAGCTAAACAAGCAGAGGCAAGAGTTCGTCATGGTGTCGAAGATATCAAAGATGAAGTCAAAAAAGCTGTTGACTAGTCATTTTCTGCGGCGATCTTAAAAAGAGATTTTGCGATCGCCCTGTTTCCTTTTTTCAATTAAAAATCTGCCTTTAAGAGAACCTATTAGATTCATCGGCTTGTGGGTATCGATCATAAAGACCAACTTCCCACAACGAACAAATTATTAAGAGGCAAAGACCATGAGTATTAAATCCGCTCAAACAAAGTCTTCTAAAAAAGAGGATTCCCATACTCCACCAGTCCATGATGGAACTGAATTGTACGATTCCCACACTCCCGATAGCTACGATCCCCATATTATTCCCGCAGAAGTAGCGGCAAGAAAAGAGCATGAAGGAGAGCATTTTAAGCATTTAACAGAACACCCTCCTGGCTCTGAAAGTATGGATACAATCAGTGGGTACAGAGTTGATAAGGAAGGTTTAGTAGATAACTTTGGCATTGAGCCAGAAATGTACTATGAGGAGCCTGGAGATTTGTCAAACAAAAAACAAAATAAACCAAAAGCAGAATAGCTATTGAGATGAGCTTCCTTGGGGTGTTATCTAAACATTCTGTAGAGCATTAAGAAAAAAATTTACATAATAATTTTGAGGAAACCGCAATGATGTTACTAAAACGTGCTGTCGGTTCGTTTCCGAGTTACGAGAAAACAGAACTCGCCCTGCATGAGTTAAAAGGTAATGGTTTTTTCATGGATCGGGTTTCAGTGATAGGAAAGGATATTTATCACCACGCTGAATTTACAGGAGCGAATGTTAGCGATCGCGTCATCAATCCCGATGAGTTGGATAGCCATGAAAATAAATCTGGAGAAACTGCGGCGGATGGAGCGATCGCAGGGGCATCTATCGGAGGATTTGCAGGTTTATTAGTTGGATTAGGAGGTCTTCTGATTCCTGGTGTCGGCCCTGTTATGTTGGCGGGTGCTACGGCCACGGCGATCGCAACGGCCCTCTCAGGTGGAGCTATTGGTGCGTTGGCAGGGAGTTTGGCGGGGGGTCTGATTGGTTTAGGGATTCCCGAAGACCGCGCCCATTTCTATAGCGATCGCGTGGCCAAAGGGGATTATCTCGTCATCGTTGAAGGCTCGGAATCCGATATTGCCTTGGCTGAGTCAATTCTCAACAAACACGGCATTGATAATTGGTATATCTATGATTTACCGACTGAATCAGGGCAGACAATTCGTCCAATGGAAACGATAACAACGGTTCCCAACAGTACGACTCGTCTTCAAATACGGGTCTAGGAAATTGAGGAGTTAGCTGATACTAATCACAATTAAATATAGTTCAGGATGGCAATATGAATAAGATCACTAAAATAGGTTTTACTCTACCTCTACTGCTTGGTATTTTACTAACAGTAACCATCTCAGCTTGTAAAGAAGCAAAAATAACCGCCGATGCCCCTAAATCAACCAATAACAATGGGCAAGTTGTGACCGAAAAACAAAGTGACAAAACCCAAAATGATGCTCAAAGTGAAACGCGCCGTAAACAGTTAAATGCAGATATCCAAGCACGGGAACAACGTAATAACATGGGCGGAGATACCCAAAAACGTGCAGAAGGAGATTTAGCTAGTGAGGTGCGGAGTAAACTAGAAGCGAATATTCCGCGTGGGAAGCTCACGGTCGAGGCCAAAAATTCCGAAATTACGGTATCAGGGGCTGTATCAAACCAAGAACAACTGAATAAAATTAAACCCTTAGCAATGGAAATTAAAGGTGTTCGTAGCGTGGTAGTAAAAGCAGTTGTTAAACCCTAATACGGATTTCTATGACTCGTTAATTCGTCGTCAATCAATAGACTTTTTTAAATGTAGGGGCTTAGTCTCTAAGTCTTATAGTCTATGAATTTAGAAACTAAATCCCTACTACTAAACTTTAAGGATGTTTTGATAAGTGAGTTTTGTATAACCCTTAAGCTAGAGGCTAAATGAGAGACTTTCATCGCTAAAAAAGTCTAATTAAATAATTATTTTGGAGTTTTGAGCATGAAGCTATTTCTTCTATCAATGGCCACTGTTTTTTCCGCTAGTTTAATCGGTTTGACCCCCGTATTGGCCCAATCCCAACGGATTAGCTGTATCCGCGATCGCAATATTATTGATTGTTCTGAGTACGGAAGTTTTAAGTATAGTTCCAAAAACTATAAAAATCGCAAACCTATCAGAATTAATTGCTCTCGCGATCGTGATGTTATTACTTGTCCTAACTATGGGAACTTTAGGTATAGTTCTAACAATAATAATGGAGATTGGTCTAATAACAATGCCAACATTCAAACCGAAATTAATAATCTCTATATTCAGGTATTAGGACGTAATGCCAACACTAACGAGTTAAGACGCTATAACCAAGCTATTAATAATCAAGGCTTGTCATTAGCTCAGGCTCGTCGTAATCTTGCCAATACGCAAGAATTTAACCAAGCGATTAACAATATCTATCGAGAGTTCTTAGGTCGCAATGCTGATAATAATGGATTACAAAGTCATCGGAATGCAGTGATTAATGGTAGGACTTTTGAGGATGTAAGAAACGAAATTGCTAACAGCCCTGAAGCGAGAAATCGCAATAATAACTACGACAATAACGATAACTATAATCAATCTGATTATAACTTTGAAGATGGCATTAGAAATATGCTTTGTCAATCTACAGGGCTTTGTTTTTAAAAAAACGGTAGGGGTTTAATTAATTCCCGTACAGTGGCTGTTGTGTAAAAATTCGTACATTCCAGTCATGACTAAAACGATTCCTACAGTTGACTGTTTTTACTTTTGAACATTTGTTTATTCACTTAAAGGATTTTAATATGAAAAACCTAACAAAATTTTTCTCTCACCTACGCCCTCTACGGGTATTACTTTCTATCTTTTTTTCTATCATACTAATCTTTTCAAATAGTGTTCCTGCCCTAGCGGCTAAGGCTTCTTCGCTTACTAAAGGTACGGTTCAGCTAGATAAGATTGAACAAAAAACTCAAGAGGCAATTGATTCTCCAACAACCTCCCTTAAGGAGATTGAAAAAAAAGGTGAAGGAGGAATCAATGAAATACAAGGTACTGCCGATCGCGAAAAAATGATTCGTTCTAAAGGCACAGAGTTACCAATAGTTAAACAAACAGAAAAAGCACTTGACAAAATGGATAAAAAATAACGATGAAATTTAAAAAATATGGGCTAATCGATGATTGGTGACGGCGATCACACAGTGCCGCTACGCGATCACAAGACGAAAGCCACTAAGGTTTGGAAAGATACTTTCAATTTTTTTGAGAGACAATCTTTACTCTAGCTAACCATCTGATTACCATCAAATACTAATTTATCAAATTCTTTTTTGGAGTTAAAAAATGATTTCATTTCAACAGTTTCGTCGATTCTTTCTAAATCTAAGTCTAACGACCATACTCGTAACGGCGATCGCGTTTAGTTTTGGTTCTGAAGAAAGTTGGGCCACTGTTCCCATTACTCAACTCATTCACCAACAGCCCATTCAAATTGCCAACATGAATCGAGCTAAAGCAATGACCAAGGATCTGGAGGGCAAAACTCAAGAAACAATGGGTAATATTACTGGCAATCCTAAAGATCAAATGATGGGAAAAGCGAAACAAGTTGAAAGCAAAGTTCGTAATTCCGCCGAGGATCTCAAAGACAATATGAAACTCACAGGACGAACAAAAGCCGTTAGTAAAAATCTTGAAGCTAAAGCTCAAGAAGCAAAAGGCAAAATGACGGGCGATCGCAGTGATCAAGCGGCGGGAAAAGCCAAACAAGTCGAAAGCCAAACGCGCAATGTGGTAGAAGATGTTAAAGATAAAGTTCGAGATATTTTTAATTAATCATTAACTTAAAATAACTAGATCCGCTTGAGTCATGGGTTATTTTTATAAATATCACAGATCTTACTTTTCTCTTGATAATTATCTTTTTTCCATGATTCTATTCCAATGATTTTTATTCAATCTTTAAAGAGGCAATTATGGTAAATATAATTTGGACTGCTGTTGTTATCTTTTTCATTCTTTGGTTATTAGGTTTTTCAATTAATATTGGTGGGAGCTTAATTCATTTGCTTTTAGTTTTGGCACTCATTGGTATTGTTTATAACCTATTTATGGGTCGGAGTATTACTTAAATACAGAAAATTGCGTTGTGATCACGGACAAATTTTTGTAGGGACATAATACTATTATGTCCTTACCTTGTACGGGATATAACCGCAAACTGCTACAATTTCTTGAAGATTGAAATTTAAACAAAGAAGTTTGGAGGAATATTAAACCTTTAAACTTCTTCTTGATTATGAAAATATCTAGGATTTGACACCGAGTTTTTTAGAATAAAAATTTTAGCAAAAATGATCGCCTATTAATTGCAAATATTACCAATTTTTCCCAACCATAAAGTGTAAAAGTTTATGAAATATTTCAATCGACATATCATTTGCTGGTTGCTCCTGTTAGGAACGCTAGGATTAGTTATTTTTTTAGGATGGGGAATCATTAATCCTCCTGTTGTTTTAGCCGTCATTCGACAACTAGAAGAAACACCAGGTCAAATGGTTTATCAATCTCGACAAAATCTTAAAGATCAGCACGGAAATACCTGGCAGGCGATCGCGTTTAAACGAATAAATGCCGATCATAAAATTAGTATTTATTTGCGTTTAGTCGGTTTTCCTGGTGTTGCTGAGATTGATCCAGTTCAACCTCTTTCCCTAACAAATTCCCTCGGAAAAACTTTGACGGCGGGCTATGATTCGGGCAATATTTTGATAGATCCAGCCGCCCCTAAAACCAATATTGGACAATACGATCTTGAGCCAATATTACCCCAATTGCAAACCACGATTCCCCTAAAATTAACCCTGCCAACTATCCAGGGAGAAGCGATTAATTTATCCATTCCATCTGCTTTACTCGAAGAATGGTTAACCCTTGCCAAGTATTAATAGATTGTTGAATGTTACTTAAAATTAGCTATCAAAATTCTAAATTACGAGAAAATATATGCCTAGACTTATTGGAAAAAAAAGTAGTCCAGCCCTCTATGCTGGTTTCGGTTTTCTCATCGTTCTTATCGGTGCGATCGCGTTGGAATACTTTGGAGTGATTAACTACATTCCTAACTTTGGAAAAGAAACAAAAACAGACAATACATCTAGTGTTCAACCTGTAGAAATCAATAAATAGCTCAAACATTTATGTAAGGCAGGAAATATTTTGTCATAATTTCACCCAAGGAATGATACAAAAAATCATCACTCAACAACGGTTAAATCGATGAATATCAGTTTTAATAGCCTTTTATGCGATAAAACTCGTAATTTTTGACTAGTAGAGAAGTTTATGAAATCAATCCAAAGGACTTTGGTAAATTGCGATCGCCCAAATTCCGAAAAGTGCGATCATTGTATCTTGAATCTACTGCGTCCCCATCTGATGCAATCAGATAACAATAACCCTATATTGAGCCAAATTCAGGCAATATTAACCCAATTCAAACACGGTTTGGATCAGAGTGGTCTGATTATTTTGGCGATCAATGGGCAGGTACGATTTATGACTCAAAGGGCAGAATATCTACTAAGTCAGTTTTTTTTCCCCCTTATCTTACCCGCATTACCAGAAAATTTACAGCATTGGTTCAATCATCAGATTTCACAATTTTCTTGTAACGTTGACGAATCTTCTCCCTGTTTAAGTTTGAACATTGAAAAAGGAGAAAAAAAGTTAGTCATCCACCTCATATCCGATCCCACACGGGAACAGTATCTTTTGCTGTTGAACGAAAAGGAGATACAGCCTTTATCAATTGCTCTTCTAGAGTTGCTGGGAGTGACTAGGCGTGAGGCGGAAGTTCTTTTTTGGATTTCTAAGGATAAAAGTAATGTCAATATCGCAAAATTATTGGTTTGCAGTGGGGGAACGGTGCGGAAACATCTGGAGAATATTTATAAAAAACTGGGTGTTCAAACTCGCATTGGTGCTGTGATGTTCGCTCTGGAAAAGTTGGGGTTACTCAAGGGGTAGTTTGTTGCAATTTCTTCATAATCCTATACGCAGATCATCGTATTGTTCCCACAACTTATTTTGAGGAGTATGAAGAAAGAAAGATATTAAAAACAAATTTTGAAGGATCGGCATTATGAATAACAAACAAACTAATACCCCGAAGCGACATTCTCTTGTTCCCACTATAGATGATTTGACTAGACTTGCCCAAAAAACTTCAGTTGGTAGTAACTCATTGTTGTCTTCGCAAGATTCTTTAAATTCTGACCCTTTCAGGGTTTTTGACTATTCATTAGGTAATGGAAAGAAACTGACGGGGATAGTTGAATCTCAATCATCTTCTAACTCAGGCATAGATGGAGTAAATTTGCCGATAGCTCCATCACAACAACTAGCTCCTTATGTAGCCAATCAACTTATTGTTAAATTCAAACAAGGAGTAACGGATGCCCAGATTGAGCATATAAAAAATGGCTTGGGAATAGTTAGTACCAAAACAATCGGTTTGACGGGGGCCGAGGTTTGGAAACTTTCAGGTACAACTTCTGTAGAGAATGCCCTAGCACGATATCAGTCTAACTCATTGTTTGAATATATCGAACCAGACTACAAAGTATCTCCAACTTCTCAATCATCTAGTTTTTCTGTATCTAATCAGAAGCTAACTTCTGTTAATCCTACTCTATCTAATTCTTCTTCAAAAATGGCTATATCTCCTAGCTCAGGCATAGATGGAGTAAGCTTACTAATAGCCCCATCACAACAACTAGCTCCTTGTGTAGCCAATCAACTCATCGTTAAATTCAAAGAAGGAGTAACGGCGACCCAGATTGATAAAATAAAAAATGGCTTAGGAATAGTTAGTGCCAAAACAATCAATTTGACAGGGGCTCAAATATGGAAGTTTTCAGGAATTTCTGTAGAGAGTGTCTTGGCTAAATATGGAGCTAGTCCTTTATTTGAGTATATTGAACCAGATTATATTGTTACGTCAGGTGCTTTAACCCCAAAATCAACGATCCCGAATGATCCTAGTTTTACTCAACTGTGGGGACTGAATAATACGGGACAAAGCGGCGGCACTCCCGATGCCGACATTGATGCGCCTGAAGCCTGGGATATTCAAAAAGGCAATCCCAACTTGGTTATCGGTGTCATTGATTCAGGGGTTGATTATAACCATCCAGACCTAGTTGGCAACATCTGGACGAATCCTAGCGAAATTGCAGGAGACAGCATTGACAACGATGGTAACGGCTACGTTGATGACATTCGCGGTTGGGACTTTGCCTATAACGACAATAACCCAATGGATGTTTGGAGTCATGGAACCCACGTTTCGGGAACCATTGCAGGTAAAGGGAATAATGGTGTTGGTGTTACAGGGGTTGCTTGGAATGCGAAAATCATGCCTCTCAAGTTTTTGGGTGACAATGGTAATGGTTCTACTTCCAATGCTATTTTGGCGATTGATTATGCCACAGCTAAAGGGGTTAAACTCACTAACAACTCTTGGGGCGGGGGCGGTTTTAGCCAGGCTTTGTATGATTCCATTAATGCCGCAGGACAACTGGGTGCTTTATTTGTTGCAGCGGCAGGCAATGAATCTAACAATAATGATGCTAATCTATCCTATCCTGCTAGCTATAACCTTGCTAACATCATTTCTGTCGCCTCCACCATCCGTACAGACTCTCTTTCATCTTTCTCAAACTATGGGTTGACTAGTGTGGATTTAGGCGCACCTGGTTCGGATATTTATAGTACCACTCCTGGCAATACCTATTCCACCAAGAATGGAACTTCTATGGCTGCTCCCCACGTTACTGGAGCCGCAGCTCTGCTCTGGTCACAAAATCCTACTTGGACAGCTCAGCAGGTTAAGAATACCCTAATGAACACGGGAGATTCCATTGCTGCTCTAGCTGGGAAAACGGTATCTGGTAAACGACTGAATGTTTATAATGCCTTGGTCGCCTCTAGTCTTCCTTCCGTAACTATTGCTGTTAGTCCTGTTAGTGTTCAAGAAGATGGGGCTACAAATTTAGTCTATACCTTTACTCGTAGCAGTTTGGGACTAAGCTCTCCTCTAACGGTTAACTTTGGTGTAAGTGGCATAGCGAATGCGACTCCTGTTGGTTCTGATCCCGCAGATTACAGTCTCTTAACTGGAAGTGGTTTTACCTTTAATCCGACCACTAAAACTGGGACAGTTACTTTTGCCGCTAATGTTAATACTGTACAAGTAGTAGTAGATCCCATTGCTGACTCTTTAGCTGAAATTACTAGTGAAACTGCTGTTTTGACTGTGAGTTCTGGTACAGGATACATTGGTGGTTCTCCAAATTCGGCGACGGGAACTATTGTCTCAGAAGAAGCTCTGCCAATTTTCAGTAATACTAGCCCTATTACGATTCAGGATGCTACAGCTAGTAACCCCTATCCATCCACGATCAATGTTTCAGGATTAAGTGGTAATCTCGCTACCCTCAAAGTTACCCTAACTAACCTCAGTCATACTTTCCCTGATGACATAGATATACTCTTGGTTGGGCCTAATGGAGCCAAATCTATTCTCATGTCTGATGTGGGGAGGTTTAATGCTTTAAGCAATGTAACCTTAACCTTTGATCCTCTAGCAACGGCGGCTCTTCCTGATGATGGAATCATTACAAGCGGGACTTATCTACCAACAGATTTTACAACTGGTGATCTCTTTAACTCTCCCGCTCCTGTTGGCCCTTACGGTACAAGTTTTTCTGTCTTTAACAATGCTAACCCCAATGGTCTTTGGAGTCTCTACATCATGGACGATTCTGGTCTCGATTCGGGTAGTATTGCTGGTGGTTGGTCTTTAAATATTGGGACTACTTCACCGAATAATCCAACATTAGTGATCGCGGCGACCAATGCCAACCAAACAGAAGGAACTAGTGTGACAAAACCCTTTACCTTTACCGTAACTCGTGCGGTAAATACCACTGGAGTAAATGCCGTCAACTGGGCAGTAACAGGGTCGGGAGCAAGTCCGGCCAATATCACTGACTTTGCAGGCGGAGTATTACCAACGGGAATCGTGAGTTGGGCGGCGGGAGATACTATTTCAAAAGTGATTACGGTTAATATTCAAGGTGATACTACTGTTGAACCAAATGAGAACTTTACCGTGACTCTCTCCAATCCGACTAATGGGGCAACTATTACCACTGCCACTGCCATTGGTACTATTCTAAATGATGACACAGCAGTTCCCACCTTAGCGATCGCGGCGACCAATGCCAACCAAACAGAAGGAACTAGTGTGACAAAGCCCTTTACCTTTACCGTAACTCGTGCGGCTAATACAACGGGAGCTAACGCCGTCAACTGGACAGTAACAGGGTCGGGAGCAAGTCCAGCCAATCCCACTGACTTTGCGGGCGGAGTATTACCAACGGGAAGTGTGAGTTGGACGGCGGGAGATACTATTTCAAAAGTGATTACGGTTAATGTTCAAGGTGATACTACTGTTGAACCAAATGAGAACTTTACTGTGACGCTCTCCAATCCGACTAACGGGGCAACTATTACCACTGCCACTGCTATTGGTACTATCCAAAATGATGATGGAGCAACCTCAGCCAACGTTACCCTTGCCAGTAACTACAGTGGTGTTAGTGAAAATGGCAAAACGAATCTGGTTTATAACTTCGCTCGCACAGGAGGAACAACAAGTCCTCTCACCGTTAATTTTACTCTCGGCGGAACAGCCACTCGCAACAGTGACTATAGTGCCTACGGTGGTAACTTCCTGACAGAAAGCACAGGGAATGTTGTCTTTGCGACGGGAGCAACAACGGCTAAACTTGACCTCGTTACTATGGGAGATACCGTTAAAGAAGCGAATGAAACTATAGCTTTTACTCTTGCCAGTGGAACAAGCTATGCCATCGGTACACCAGGTACTGTTACGACAACTATCATCAACGATGACGGAGTGTTAAACCAACAGGGAACCGCAGGCAATGATGTCATTGAAGCGGGTACAACTCGTATCCTCAGTGGTAAAGGGGGTAACGACATCCTCATTGGCTCTGGTGCCAGTGACATTCTGTCTGGTGGTTTAGGTAACGATATCTTAACCAGTGGAAACGGTTTTGATACCTTCCAATTCGCTAGTCGCCTAGAAGGAATTGATACTCTGACGGACTTTAATGTGAGTCAAGATATTATCCAGCTTTCTGGGGCAGGCTTTGGTGGAGGCTTAGTAGCTGGCGAGGGGTAGTAACATAAAGCGGGACAGCATGGGTTGTATTTTAAAACCAAAGGAA
>ERZ1022729.55-NODE-55-length-14241-cov-6.910969_pt1 | contig 14241 bp, 12 predicted proteins | sample MGYA00520880_ERZ1022729 | MGnify/ENA primary metagenome ERZ1022729 (study PRJEB33162, sample SAMN09537598) | freshwater metagenome | isolation source: freshwater | place: Canada:Alberta | collected 2017-07 | study: EMG produced TPA metagenomics assembly of the...
CATACCAAAAATCAATTTTTTTGATAATGCGATCGCCTGATAAGATGTTAACCCTCAGAGCTTACCTTAAAGAACTTTGGTACTTAATGGAAAACAGACCTCATTTTCTGAATTTCCCACACTTGAAAAAATTGGTACTAGAAGATTTTATTCCCTTATTAATTGATACTATGTCCCAGCATGAGAAAAGTTCTAATAAAGGTGTCATTCCTCTAAGCCGCGTTCAAATTGTCAGACAAGCGGAAGATTATATGATGTCACGTTTAGATCGCCCATTAACTTTAAAAGAATTAAGCCAATCTCTTAACATTAGTCATCGCCCTATTTTTTATGGATTTCAAGAAATCTTTGGTCTTAGCCCAATGGCTTATCTCAAAGTTCAACGGCTTCATGGGGTTCGGCGATCGCTTAAGCTTGCTAATCCCGAAACTTCTAGTGTTATGGCGATCGCAAATCAATTTGGTTTCTGGAGTGCTGGCCACTTTTCTCGTGATTATCAAAAAATGTTTGGAGAACTCCCATCAGCAACAATTAAAAATCGATAATAACTTCATGGGTAAAATAGAAGAACTAACAGCTTACAAAAAACAGAATGCTTGATCAAGAACAGGTTCATAAAATCGCCCATTTAGCTCGATTAGAGATTACCTCCGAGGAAGAAACCCAATTTGCGGGACAGTTGAGCAGTATTTTGGCTTATTTTGAACAACTCAGTGAGTTAGATACAACCGATGTTCCCCCGACAACGCGGGCCATTGAATTAAGCAATATAACCCGTCCCGATCGCTCGGTGGTTTACGACCATCAGGAAGACTTGTTAAGCCAAGCACCTGAACAGGAAGGGGAATTTTTCCGAGTTCCCCAAATCCTCAATATGGATGAAGATTGATCCGTGTTATACTAATTATTGACTCGGACTCATGCGATCGCAACGCCCAAATCTTGTCAGAACCGGAAGGTAGCAGCAATACGGGATGCTTACGGTAGGCGTGATCTCCGGGTCTTTTGTTTGAATTTGACTGAAATAGTTCAATAATCGTAAAAAATCTATACTTTCCTGAAATTCTCTGAATTGGGTTTAATATAGGTTACCGACTAATGGTATTCTGAAAAGTGTTAACTTATGATGACTAAAGAGGCAGCGAAGCCATGCAGGTTAATAATTTAGGCTTTATCGCTAGTATTCTATTTGTGTTGGTTCCGACTGTGTTTTTGCTGATTCTGTATATTCAAACGGGCAAGCAAGGCGAAAGTTAAGCCATTTTTTGATACAGCTATATTAAATTAATCCACATGGGGCCAGCAGTTTAATCCTGTCACCCCATCTTTTTTTGTATAACAGAAATTTCGTGATCGCGTCGTCCCGAACAATGGATTTAGTTTTTCCCGAAGTTTCAAGTATTGAAATTAGTAAGCTATTGATTTTAGTTCCCCAGGGAGCAGAATATCAGGCAGTTGTAGGAGCTATTAAAAACATTCCTCATCCCCCCGTTATTTTAGCCATTCCTGTGGGAAAGCTTGCTGTTACGAAGTATCTCTACAACTGGCGGCAAAATAATCCTGATTTTTCTGCTTCTGGAGTAATCTTAATAGGCTTAGGCGGCAGCTTATCGGCGGAATTTGGTCTAGGTCAAGCCGTTTCATTAGAATCTTGCCTTAATTATCAAAATGATCAAGCCGATCAGGAGCAACAGAGTGATCGTATCTTAACTAATTGGGTAGAAGAAAAATTAGGTAAAAATATTCGACGGGTTCAGGGTTTAACCAGCGATCGCATTATTATAGACGCATCAGAAAAGCAGGAATTAGGAAAAAGCTTTAATCGTCAGGTGGTAGAGATGGAAGGCTGGGCCGTCTTAAGTTTTTTTAAGGAATTAGGAATCCCTGCCACAATTATCAGGGTGATTAGTGATGAAGTGAGCCAGTCTTTACCCGATCTCAGTAAGATTTATAATTCCCAAGGAAAATTAAACGCGATCGCCCTAAGTTTTGCTTTAGGTAAAAAACCGATCGCAGGATACAGATTAATTGTAGGTTCCCTCAAATCCTTGAAAATTTTAAATCAGATTACAAGAAAACTTTTCTCTAGTTCCATCAAGCCTAAAAGAATTTAGTCAATTTTTTTTAGCAATCTCTAGCAATTTTATCCATCTTTCGGTAAACTCAGGGAGTCTTCTCTAAACCTCATTTCTAATGAAAGCCCTGATTCTCTCTGGTGGAAAAGGAACTCGTTTAAGGCCGCTTACCTACACAGGTGCCAAACAACTCGTCCCCGTTGCCAATAAACCCATTCTTTGGTACGGAATCGAATCAATTGTGGCGGCTGGAATTATAGATATTGGCATTATTATTAGCCCTGAAACAGGGGAAGAAATTAAGGAAAAAACGGGGAATGGTGATCGCTTTGGCGCAAAAATCACCTATATTTATCAAGACCAGCCTCTAGGTTTAGCCCATGCAGTTAAAGTAGCGCGACCGTTCTTAGGAGATTCTCCCTTCGTCATGTATTTGGGCGATAACTTGATTCAAGACGGTCTAGGACAATTTTTACAAGCTTTTAAAGACAAAAATCTAGATGCCTTAATTTTATTGCGCACAGTTAGTAATCCTACCGCTTTTGGGGTGGCGAAAGTGGATGAACAAGGTCGCGTTTTGGCATTAGTAGAAAAGCCGAAAGTGCCTCCCTCCAATTTGGCCCTAGTAGGACTTTATTTCTTTGCACCTTCCATTCATCAGGCGATCGATTCTATCCAACCTTCTGCCAGGGGAGAATTAGAAATTACTGATGCGATTCAGGCCTTAATTAATCAATCTCAAAAAGTCGAAGCACTGCAAATAGAAGGCTGGTGGTTAGACACAGGCAAGAAGGATGATTTACTCGCCGCGAATCAAATTATTCTTGATAGTATTTTAACCAATAGCAATCAAGGTAATGTTGATGCCCAGAGTCAGATTTCGGGTCGGGTTACCATCGGTAAAAATTCTCAAATTCTCAATAGCACCATTCGCGGCCCTGTGATTATTGGTGAAGATTGTCAGATCGAAAATTGTTTTATCGGCCCCTTTTCTAGTGTCGGCGATCGCGTTATTCTCCAAGATGCCGATCTAGAACATAGTGTGATCTTACAAGCCGCCCAAGTGATAGGCATTCAACAACGTATTGTGGATAGTGTGATTGGACAACGGGCAAAACTGGCGATCGCGCCCCAACGACCCAAAGCATTAAGATTTTTGATTGGAGATGATTCCCAAATTGAGTTAGTATAAGCAATAATTAAAATCTATCTTGACACGCAAAGAATTATGAATAATTTATGGCGGCTTCCCCCCGATGAATATAAAGGTTTACCTATTCGTTGTGCGCCTAACACCCATGCAGTAGCTCTATCTTTATTGACTACTAATATTTCTGTCCGTGAGCGTGTTTTGGATTTAGCGGCTGGAAGCGGAGCCTGGTTATCAAGACTAAACGATGCAGGATTTGATCATTTCACTGCTGTCGAATTAGATACTAAAAGATTTGAATTTAAACAAGTTACCCCCCAGCCCCTCGACCTTAACAGTGATTTTTCTCAAAAACTCGACTCTTCTAACTTTAATTTAATAACTGCTCTGGAAATTATTGAACATTTAGATTGTCCAAGAAATTTTTTAAGAACTATTCATCAATTACTCGCCAATGACGGTTATCTTCTAGTAACAACTCCTAATATTGGTCATTGGTCAGGGAGATTAAGATTTTTAGCATCAGCCGAACATCGTTACTTTAAAGAAAGTGATTACTACCAACAACGTCATATTACTGCCATTACTGATCTTCACATGAAGCTGATGTTTCGTGAAATCGGATATGAGTTAGTCGCTTATCAAACTGGTGGGAGTTTTTTCGGTTTATTTAAAAAAATACTTGTATTACCCATGTCTTTCTTTTTTAAAGCATTTTTGGGTTCTCACACTGATGGAGATTGTTGTATATATCTTGTAAAAAAAACTAAGCCCGATCTCTCTTTACAGGGATCAACTTCATTTTACTTCCAATCTGATACTTAAATAGACAGGCTCAAGGTAGATATAAATTAGCATTTTATGAGGCAAATCTTTAGAGAATTCTCGTACTCTCTATGGGAGGGAATAAACGATTAATTATCTAAAATGTTGACAGAGAAGGGCCTTAATTCCCTTTTTACAAGACTGTCAATGAAATGATTATGTTATCTAAATTCGTGACAACTTACCACTACAGCAAATTGCGTCCTTATTACGGACAAAACTTTTTAGGGACATAGTATATTCTCTCCCTACCCTGTACGGAATCTAACCACAAAGTGCTGTAAGCTGTTCACTATTTAAAACGCATATAGGCAAGGGGCTTAAGCCCATTGTTACAAAAATCTCAGCAAAATCGTTATGCAATTTAAATTCGTAACAGCTTATCAAATAGTTGTTAGTTAGGAGGTTAATCTGCTCTAAAAAATGTAACTTATCTTATAAATAAATACTTTCTAGGTAATAAAAATAAATGATGAGAAAAAATTTTAATGTTTTAATTATTGCTGAACACGCATCCCTAAATTTTGGTGGTGAAGCCGCTTTACCTCTCCATTATTTTCGAGTTCTTCGTAATCGCGGTATTGAAGTTTGGTTGATTGTTCACGCACGCACAAAAGAAGAACTCCAGTCTAGATTCCCAGAAGATATCGATCGCATCTATTTTATTCCTGATACGCTGTGGCATCGTTTACTTTTCAAAATAGCAAGACTTCTACCCCACAGAATATCTTTCTTTACCTTTGGTTTTTTATTACGGTTACTCACTCAGATTCTTCAGTGTGATCTGGCTAAAAAAATTATTCAAGATAAAAAAATAGATATTATTCATCAACCTATTCCTGTCTCTCCTAAAGATCCATCAATACTTTTTGATTTGGGTGTACCCATTGTTATTGGGCCAATGAATGGAGGAATGAATTATCCCCCTGCATTTCAAAAAATGGAAGGTAGATTCGTGCGAGTGGGAATCAGTTTTGGACGTGCTTTATCGAGTTTTATGAATGTTGTTATCCCAGGCAAGCTTAAGGCAACAACTTTGTTAGTTGCTAATGAGCGAACGAAAGAAGCTCTACCGTCAAGCGTTCGAGAGGTTCCTACGATTGAGTTAGTTGAAAATGGAGTAGATTTATCACTATGGAAAAAAGATTTATCACAAAAAAATGAGCTAAAAGAAGAAAATTTTCAGAAAAAAAATCAACAAAATTTGACTCGTTTTGTTTTTATCGGAAGGTTAGTTGATTGGAAAGCGGTTGATTTGTTATTAATGGCTTTTAAACAGGTATTAGAAAAAATCCCTGCTCGGTTAGATATTATTGGAGAGGGAGACCAAAAAGCTAATTTAGAAGAAATTGCTAGAAATTTAGAGTTAATATCTCCTTCCAACGAGTTAAATTCTGATCATTCTCAAGCGAAGCTCCGTTTTTTAGGGTGGTTATCCCAAGCTGATTGCGCGAAACAATTGCAAGAATCTGATGTTTTGGTTTTACCGAGTTTGTATGAATGTGGGGGGGCTGTTGTGTTAGAGGCAATGGCTTTATCCTTGCCTGTAATTGCGACTAATTGGGGCGGCCCTGCGGATTATCTTGATGATTCTTGCGGAATTTTGGTCAATCCAGATTCTAGGGAAGGATTGATTGATGGCTTGGCGACGGCAATGTTCGATTTAGCGAATTCTCCTGAACTACGACAATCTATGGGGAAAGCGGGAGCAGAAAAAGTCGTGAATTTTTTTGATTGGGATAAGAAAGTAGAAAAAATTCTGGAAATTTATCAGGATAGTATTGATCGATATTCTCAGACTAAAAAACTCTAGCGGCGATCGCCTTTTTTGAATTTTGTTATCCCAACTAACGGCGATCACAAACTTCCCTATTTCTATCGCTTAAATGCAGCAGCCCGAACATTTAGCTACAAGTAAATTACATTGGTATTACCATGCAACGCCCGATTTATTTGGATTACCAAGCGACCACACCAATGGATGAACGGGTTTTAGCGGCAATGATGCCCTATTTTACCGATTATTTTGGCAATTCTTCTAGTCAACATCTCTACGGTTGGGAAGCCGATTCTGCTATCAAACAAGCCCGATCCGCGATCGCAGACAGTATTAATGGAACTGCTGAGGAAATTATTTTTACCAGTGGGGCAACGGAGGCCAATAATTTAGCCATTAAAGGCGTTGCGGAGGCATATTTTAGTCAGGGAAAACATTTAATTACGGTACAGACGGAACATCGAGCGGTACTTGATCCCTGTCATTATCTGGAATCCCTTGGTTTTGAAGTGACCTATTTAGGCGTTGATCCAGAGGGATTGATTAATTTGCAGGAACTAGAAGATCTAATCCGTCCCGATACGATTTTAGTCTCAGTTATGGCGGCTAATAATGAAATTGGCGTTTTACATCCGCTCGCGGCCATCGGAGAAATTTGTCACCGTCATCAGGTTTTATTTCATACGGATGCGGCTCAAGCGATCGCGAAAATCCCGTTAGACGTAGAAAAAATGCAAATTGATCTCATGTCTATCACCGCCCATAAGTTATATGGCCCCAAGGGAATTGGCGCGTTATACATCCGAAAACGTAATCCTAAAGGGGCGATCGCGAAGCGGCACTGCGTGATCGCCCCCCAAATGCACGGCGGTGGGCAGGAACAGGGTTTACGGGCAGGAACGCTCTATACTCCGCAAATTGTGGGTTTTGCTCAGGCGATTTCCCTCGGTTTGGCTGAATTAGAACAAGAAGGCCAACGTCAACAAATTTTACGGGATAAGCTCTGGAATGCGATTAACACCCTAGACGGAATTTATCTCAACGGTCATTTCCGCGATTGCCTACCAGGAAATTTAAACATCAGCATTGAGGGGGTAAAAGGAACGAGTTTATTGCTGGCTCTGCAACCTGCGATCGCCCTTTCATCGGGTTCCGCTTGTTCGGCTTCCTCTGCTAATCCGTCCCATGTTTTAACCGCTTTAGGACGCTCTAAAAATTTAGCTCAATCCTCTTTACGTTTGGCATTAGGACGATTTACCACATCACAAGAGGTTGACCGGGCGGCGGAGCAGATTATTAAAACCATTCAATCTCTTCGTTAATTCCTTGATATCTCAACTCAGATTTTTTCTTGCGGCTGATTTAAGGCAATCGCTACTTCCCCTACTAATTGATTTAAGACCGTATCAAACTTGACTTTGACACTGCTCTATCCTCTTTTTCACTATTGTAGCCTATTTTGGCTTTTTTCTGTCTCTGTAACCTTCTTTTCTCTTTTTTGAAAATTAGGTCTTTTTGCTTAAGTTGACACCAATGGCACGCAATGCGCCCCTACGAGTTAACGATAATCTGAACTTTGAACATCAGCTAAACGGGCTTCGGGACGTAGAAAGCGATCCATTTGGGCTTCAAAAAATTGGCGATTTTTTTCTAAGTGTCGAGGATTGGGGTCGTCTAAGGGATACAAAAGAGCCGTTCGTAATGCTTGAATGACTGCCGAAGTTACGTTATACATCGATCGCTGAAAGGTAATGCCTAATTGAATCAGAACGTCATCTTCACCACGACAATGCTCTTGATAATATTTAACCAAATAATCGGGTAAAAAATGATACATATCATCCATTAATAAGGTGGGAGGAATGCCAGCAGTCCCAACGGGAAAAACATCAGCGTATAAAATACCGTAATGGAAATCTTTTTGGTCTTCGGGAACTTGTTTTGCTTGGGCATTATAGGACTTGGTTCCTCGGAAGGGGGAAGTGCGATAAAAGACGGCTTCCACGTAGGGTAACGCGGCTTCATAGAGCCAGGTAAAACCCTTGGATTTGGGGATTATTTCAAAACATTCATCACCGATATAAACATGATGATAAATCGGACGACCCGCGATCGCAAAGATTCCGTTTACTAAGAAATTCATGGCATCGGGAACGCCTTTAAAACCACCTTCATCGTAGATATCGGACATTTCAAAAAAGACAGGAGCCATTACTTCCCAAAATAGTCCTAAATTAGAGTAATAGGACATCATTCTCACTTGCTCTAAAAACATTTCGGGAAAGAGTTTATAAAGAGCCAACATGGCAGGATTCTTTTTGAAATAGGCTTTAATCGCCTTGTCCGCATTGGCTTTGTATTCCTCACTATCCAGGTAGGCATCAAATTTTCCCATGCCCATATCCCGACCATGCCATAACATCGCTTGCATACAGGCTTCGGCAAATTCCATGTTGATGCGATCATGCCAAAGATGATGGAAAAGTTTGGGCATTTTTCGGGTTTTCCCTTTTTCCATAAAGTCTAATAATTCAGGATGGGCTGTCCCTGTACCCCGCCAAATTCTGAGATCGGCGTTATCCCCTGCATAATGATTTTCTAGGTCTAAGTATTCTTGGGGCAAGAAGTATTTAAAGAAAGGCAAAGGTTCAAGAAAAACTCGTTCAGCAATATACAATAAATCTCGCCAATAAAAATCCATTGGGACGGCGTAGGCTTTATAAATACCGATGATTTGCATCAGGTTTTCAGGAGTATCAGGCAACATGGAGCCGCCCGCTTCGAGACGATGAATAATATCCGCAAATTTATGGGTTGAAGGAGGCAACTTCGTGCGGTTTAGGGTTGTAGTCATGGTGATAAGAAATAAATTAAAGAATTTTATTAACTTAAAAAACTAAAAATGACTGAACTTTAGCAGAAAGCAATTATTTTCCTACCCTCAATCCCCCGATGATGAGGGATTTTAAGGTTGGGAAAATCGAGAGGTTAATCAGAGCTTAAATTATGAAACCAGTTCTTTTTTTAGCTCGGAGTTTGCGTCAGGAGTATCTGTTTTGCCAAAGGCAATTCTGAGGAAAGGCGGGGCCAGAAAGGTCGTTAAAATAACCATGATAATGATGGATACCTCTAGAGGCTTACTGAGAATGCCACTGGCTGAACCAATTCCCGCAAAGACTAATCCAACTTCGCCCCTGGGAATCATGCCCACTCCGATCGCGGCCCGATTGATACCAGGCTGACCAAAGACTGTCCATCCAGTCACTAATTTTCCAGCGATCGCGACTAACACCAAAAAGATTGCAATCAGTAATCCTGCACGATTTTCAGGAACCATTGGATTTAATACCCGTAAATCGGCTCTCGCGCCCACTGTTACGAAGAAAATGGGAACCAGAATATCGGCAACGGGTTTAATTAATTCATCCAACTCTTGACGGGCATCGGTTTCATCTAAAACTAGACCCGCCGCAAAAGCCCCTAGAATAGCTTCAAGATGAATGGCATTACCAATAAAAGCCATAATGAAGGCAAAGATAAAGGCAGGAATAATAATATTGCCGCGTGTTTCCAATTTTTCCACTACTGCTACAAAGGTCTTATTAAAAATGCCCCCTAAGACAATAGCACCAATTAGAAAAGCCGTTGCCCCTACAATCAGATACAACACATTAACCGCATCAATTTCTCCAGTTTTGGCTAAACTCGCTACCACTGCCAGAACGATAATGCCCAATACATCATCAATTACCGCAGCACCGACAATAATCTGACCCTCTTTGGACTTGAGTTGCCCCAATTCCGACAACACTTTAGAGGTAATGCCGATACTGGTGGCAGTTAGGGCCGCTCCCGCAAAGATGGCAGGAATGGCCGCAACATGAAAGATGGTCATTAGGCCAAGGGTTCCAGCCCCGAATGGGACGGCAACTCCAACGCAAGCCACGACCACCGCTTGAACACCGACTTCTTTGAGTTGACGTAGATCAGATTCTAAGCCAATCTCAAACAGCAGAACAATAACTCCAATTTCTGCTAAGACCGAAATCACTTCACTTTGGGATGCAAAGATGGTACTAACCGACTCAGGAGAAAGACCATTGAGAAACTGTAAAGCTGTCATTAAGAGAGAATCGGAAGCCTCTAAACCCCCTTCAGGGAAAATAATTAGATGCAACGCCGAAACACCGACCAGAACCCCTGCAAGCAGTTCGCCTAAAACAGGAGGGAAATCAAAACGTTTAGCGGCTTCTGCTCCTAATTTACTGGCTAGGTAAATGACGATCAGACTCAATAGAACACCACTGAGAATAAGGGGGCCATTTTCTGTTTCAGTGGTTGCCAGCAGAGGGGGCGGAAAAAATAGAGGAGTTAGAGAATTATTTAAAAAAGTCATAGTTTAGCTGGAAATGGTGAAATAATAGGGATCAAAAAAACAGGTTAGACAGAGGGGTTGGCCATTGGTTTGTTGTTAACAAGAGCAATGGCATGACCAAGGTCTTCCGTGCGATCAGTCAGGATATGTTCCGTCGTGGTGAAAGCAAAAAGACCTAATTTCTGTAAACGGGTTTGGATTTTTTCACTGGCTCCTATCAACAGCCTTCTGGCCCACAAAAACTGTGTCCGTACAGAACCTCTGCGCTACAGATATAGACAATACCTGCATAGTCGTTGAAATACTTTATTGCGACCCGATCCGCAATTTCCTGAGCCATCTCCCGCGTTTCGGTAATTATCTCAAACTTTACATTTGCCTCAATGTCGGAAGTATTGGGTTGGCCCGAGGAGCGCACATTACGACTCCCTTTACCACCAGTATTCATCACCGTATATCCTTTCGCCCCACACTCTTCGATGATTTTGGCAACTTTTTTGAGTAGAATCTTTTCGGTGACGATGACGAGCTTGTTGGCTGGTTTAGCCATATGGATTATCTCCTTAAAATATGTACATTAATCTTTTAGATTTGCTAGGTCTGCTAGATCAAGAGATCACAAACAGACCAAGACACGTCTGATATTATCTGCCGCCGATCGCCTGGGCAAGCCCAATAAAGAACGGAATACATATGCCGATCGCCACTGGTGTACCGATGGCAGTAGAGGCCCCAATATAGGCGGAGGGATTGGCTGACGGGATACCCGCTCGCAACGTGGGCGGCCCTGAGATGTCAGAGCTAGAGGAAGCAATAACAGCCAAAATCACAACACCGCCCAGACTGAATCCCGTGGTGTAGTGAGCAATCATGCCGAGACCGAAGGCGGCTAGTCCATGAATAAACGGTGCTATCACGCTATACACAACGTACCACTGGGCTACCTTGCGCAGTTCCCCAATTCGAGACCAAGCCTCCATCCCCATGACTAGCATCAAAATGGAAAGTAAGCCGCGAAAGAGGGGATCGTAGAAGCTTTTATAGACACTTTCTGGCTGGGTGAATATGCCAAGAGCAAGACCTAACAGCATTGCCGATAGAGCTGGCCCCCGAAGGCTTTCTTCAATGATTGGCCATATCTTGACCCGATTATCTTCAGGATCTTGCTGCTGGCTGAGATACTCCTGCCGACTGCTGGGATAATCCTCTGCTACAACAGGCTGGGACTCCTGTATACCGTTGGCGGCCTCACGAATCTTTCTCTTGTTGAGATAAATGTTAGCCACAACAATGGCAGTTACGAGCGCGGGGATATCCATAAAGGGATAGAGTGCGCCAGCCCAAGCCTCATAGGGAATTTTTTGTTCTTCCAGTACCGTCAGACCAGCGGCCATCGTGGAGCCACTCACCGCTCCAAACAATCCCCCTGTGGCGATCGCATCCACCGTTTTGACCTTCGGCAGATTCGCTAATGTATAGCGCGCGATGAAGACAACCAGAATCCCTACTACGATAGCAAAAATCATGGGTAACACCATGTCTAGCAGATTGGAGTTGCGGATCGCAATTCCACCAGTCAGGCCAATTTTGGTCAGCAGCATGAAGACGATAATGGTACAAATTGACTCTGGAATTACCAATTCGCTACCCAGGGCAGCAATAATCATCCCCCCAATCAAAAAGGCGAGCGTTGGGGACTGTAACTGTTGAATGAAGTCCGTGACAAACAAGGAAAAAAAATCCACGAATACCTCCTGTTATATTCTCTAAGAAAAATTAAATACAAAAAACTAAATAAGCTTTAAAGAGTTCAAGAGTTAAAGCAAGTAAGAATAAATATATTCAGCATTCGCCGTTAGCTCTTCCTAATAGCTCACCCCGCAAGTTGTTGAACCGCATTTTGTTTGCTGTCAACACAAGTACTCTAGTAACAGTAGAAATAAAGAACCTATGTTTTTGGAATTTAGTTTCGACAATGATACCACAATCAATGATTGATTTTTTTTTAAATAAATGATTGAAATGATTGAAAAGATGTATGGATAACATAAAAAAATTAAAGGGTTTGAGGGTCGCTGGCGACTATTGGGTAGCAATCCGCCGATGCGCCCATCGTTGGGAATACTCGCAAGCCTTTAAGTTCCCTAATCCTTTACAATTCTACCGCCCAGGAGGTTAAGCCCTGGCTTATCAGGCTTTCACAAAAAGCAGTTTAGAGCCGATCGGCAATTTGTTGAACCTCTTGAACCCCAGGGAATTGAGCGATAATATTATTAGTTGTCGGTTCGATCCATTTGACTAAAAAATTGGGCTGAATTCCTAAAAATAAAATGATTACCGTTAATACTAAAGCGGGGATCGTTTCTGATGCTAAAACTTTGGGATAGTAGGCCAAATCATTATTCAATTTACCGAAACAGGTACGGTTTAATAAAATGACAAAATAAACGGCGGTTAATCCTGACGCTAAAATACAAAGCAGAGTGGGAATCGGAAAAGTGGGAAAACTTCCTTGGAAAACAATAAATTCAGCCGCAAATCCTACCAAACCAGGAATACCCGCACTCGCCATTCCTGCGGTAATCAGTAAGGCACTGACTAAAGGCAGTCCCCGAATCGGGTTCATTAAACCATTGAGAATGTCTAGATCACGAGTTCCTGCTTTGCGTTCGACAATGCCCACGAGATGGAAAAGTAGAGCTAAAATTAAACCGTGACTCACCATCTGAGCAACAGCTCCCAATACACTCAGTTCGGTTCCTGCGGCGGCGGCCACGAGAATATAGCCCATGTGACCGATGGAACTGTAGGCGACCATGCGCTTAATATCCCGTTGCGCGATCGCGGCTAAGGCTCCGTACATCACCGTAATCGTGCCAATAATGGCGAGACTAGGGGAAATGATTGTCCAAGCTTGGGGAAAAAGCTGTAAACCAAAGCGAATCAGTCCATAGGTTCCTAATTTGGCTAAGATTCCGCCTAATAAAATCGCTGTCGCAGGAGTCGCTTCCGTATAGGCATCAGGCAGCCAGGTATGGAGAGGAACCAAGGGAATTTTAATGCCAAACCCAACCACAATTAAGCCTAATAAAATTAATTGGGTGTTAATTTCAAAACTTTGAGTAGTTAATGAGTTATAGTCAAAATTAGTAGTATTACTTAAAAATCCAATCCCTAAAAATGCCGCTAAAACTAATAGCCCTGACATGGCGGTATAGAGCAAAAATTTAATAGAAGCATAACCCCTCTTTTCACCGCCCCAAATGGCAATCATTAAATAAAAGGGAATTAATTCTATTTCATAGAAAATAATAAACAATAATAGATTTTCTGCCATTAATGCCCCAGAAATTCCTGCATTAATAAACAAAATAAGAGCATAATAAAGACGCGATCGGTCTAAATTCGGGCCAATGCTATAGATAGCAATTCCTGTTAATAAACAATTCAGAATAATTAAGGGTAAGGACAAGCCATCAACCCCTAAACTGTAATTGAGTCCTAATTGGGAAATCCAAGGTAAATATTCTTCAAACTGAAATTGGGGATTGGCTAAATTAAATTGGGAAAGTAACCAGAGTGACCATCCCAGGGTAATGACTGCAAAAAGTTCAGTGATTTGTCGGAGTTTTTGGGCTTCTAGTTTCTGGGGGAAAAAGCCAACGATCGCGGCTCCTATAATCGGTAAAATCAGTAAGTTACTAAGCATTATATTAATAATTAAGGGGTTTGATAGTAGGAGTTATTTAGCAAAAATCAAGGGCGCGTGGGATAGAAAAGGCCAGGCAAGAAAGAGGGCAATAAAGGCAATTCCTGAAAACATGGAAAGCACATAAAATTGAGTTTGTCCTGTGACGTTATACTTTAAACTTTGTCCTCCAAAAATCGTTGCTAGTCCGACTAAATTAACGACTCCATCCACAATAAATTTATCAAACCAATTAACAATGGTAGAAATGATTCCGACAAAAGCAACAATGGTGATTTTATAAAGTTGGGCTGTGTATAAAGTGTCTCTTATACACATCTGACGCTGCCG
>ERZ1022729.56-NODE-56-length-14233-cov-7.462124_pt1 | contig 14233 bp, 10 predicted proteins | sample MGYA00520880_ERZ1022729 | MGnify/ENA primary metagenome ERZ1022729 (study PRJEB33162, sample SAMN09537598) | freshwater metagenome | isolation source: freshwater | place: Canada:Alberta | collected 2017-07 | study: EMG produced TPA metagenomics assembly of the...
GCATAAGGGTTTCAGAAAGCCTAAATCTGGAGCGCGAATAAATAAAGACACTAACCTAATTTATTAGAAATGTCATAAACTTTTACGTTGCATCAACCATAAAAAATCGAACTTTACCATGAAAAATTAAATAGCCATGAAAAAATCGCGCAGAATAAGAATCTTCATTGCCTCTTTATTAGCAATGGGATCAGTCTTAGGGACAGTTGCTCTAGGGCTATCCGAAGAATGTAATACAGATGTAAAAATCTGGAATCAGCAGATCCAATCCTCTACAAATTTTGGCTCTGTTGTTGTCGAACGTTGCGAATAGGATGTTCTGATATTTTGCTTGTCAATAGCACTACTTTTCAGACAGATTGTGAGATTGTTTGTACCGAAAAAAGGCATTAGTTTAACGACATCGATGACTGGTGAAGGGTGTGTTAAAACTAGAAATAGATAGTTGCGGACTGGTATTAGGTCGGGCTAAGGCAAGAGAACCGTAGGATTTTGTAGATTGGAGTTGTTGATTCCAGATTGGTGACTGAACGCTACATCCGTCCGAAGAAACGACGGAACCTACCAGTAAACAAGACACTCCTAGTGACGACACAAGAATAAATTTTTCTAAATCTAGAGAGAGTTGTTTCATGATGTTTACGTTTTTTGTTAAAGATTACAATATGTTTAAAGAGTCTTTAAAATCTCTTTGTAAATTACAGTGTCTTTTTGTCTTTGTCAAGCTATTTTGATTTTCGTGTCTAGTTTTGCTAAATAAAGTATTCTGAACAAAAATTACGGCGTAAATCTAGAGATGATCCCCTTCAAAAAAGAGCGTAGATTTAGTTTTTTAAGGTGAAGATGATGATTTGTGACGAAAAAATTGAAACCATAGCCGACTAACGCGATATTAGGGCGATTAACTCTTTTTTCCTTTCGTTTCTAATAATGACAACAAAGTGCATTCCCAAACTAAACGGGGCTGAACGTAGGCCATTAGGTATTGCTTGGCTTTTTCCAGAATTTTTAATTGTTTGGGGTTAGCCGCTTGTTGCCAATAGGAATATTGCAGGTAATCCACTAACCAGAGTTGAACTTGAGTATCTAAATCCTTATCAATAGTTTTGGCGATTTCTAGGGCTTGACGGGCATTGGTCGGTGTTTGGGTTAACAGTTGTTTCAGGTTTTCAGGAATGGCCTGTAATTGCTCTAAGGCCGCGATCGCTTCTCCTGGACTGCCCTGGGCGATCGCGAGTAATTGGGGATAGGTCAATATTTCTTCTTTGCTTGTTTGAGTTAAAACCTCTTTCATTGCAGAGAGAGACAGTCGATAAAAGGGAATGCGCTGACAACGGGAAACCAAGGTGGGCAAAAGGGCATCCACACTGGGCGCGATTAAAATTAAAGTTGCTTTCCCAGGTTCTTCGAGGGTTTTCAAGAGAGCGTTGGCGGCTCCTTCATTCATAGACTGGGCTTCTTCGAGAACAATGACGGCACGGGACGCTTCTAGGGGAGGACGACTCAAAAATTGCCCGATTTCCCGAATTTGCTCAATCCGAATCAGGGGAGGAGCTTTTCGTTTTAAACCGCTTTCTTCGGCTTCTTTAGCGGTTAACAATTTTCCCTGATGCTGGTAGGTGGGACTAACCCACAATAAATCGGGATGATTTCCCGCAAAAAAACGCCTTTTAACCCGTTCTTGCTGTTCTGTTGTCAAATTAAAGGCTAATAATTCCTCAGCAAAAGCTTTAGCCGCTAGGGATTTACCGATCCCCGATGGGCCAGCAAAGAGATAGGCGGGGGCAATGCGATTGTGGGCGATCGCCTGTTGCAGGAGTTCAATGGCTTGGGGTTGACCAATCAGATCTTGAAATCGGTTCATGGCCTTGGCCTAAAATTTGATACGCTTACTTCAAACTTTACAGATAATAGGCGATTTTTGGAGGCGATAACGATGGATAAGGATATTGAAATTCGACGTTTATTAGAACTCATGCCTGCTTCGGGGCGAATGTTGACCAAAATCATTGATAAACCGAAGCAATCCAAGCTAATTGACTATAAATTTCCCCGACCTTGGGAACGGGGCGATCGCCTTATTGCCATCAATTTTGAACTTTGGCAACGGTTAGCTGAATCTCAGCGAGATTTGCTTTTGCTGAGTGTGGTCTGTCGCTTGACGGGTATCCGTTGGTTTAAACCCGATATTTATCAAGGTTTAACTGTGGTCGGATTAGGCGGTGTGGCTCTTCAACTTTGGCAAAAAGATGCGGTCGGTCTGGTCGTGGCGGCTAGTTTAACGGCGATCGCGGCGAATCAGATTTGGCAAAATTATCGGAGTACGGAGCGGGAACTAGAGGCCGATGAAACAGCCATCAAAGTGGCCATCCGACGGGGCTATAGTGCAACGGATGCGGCGAACAGTCTCCGAGTCGCGATCGAAAAAACCGCAGAAATCGAAAATCGCGGAGGACTAAACTTTACCGATTTAATGCGTTGTCAAAATTTACGGGTTAAAATTGGCAATCAAGTCAGCGCACTAGAATAGAGAGATTGCTAGACTTAAAAATAATAATAAATAATGATTTTTCATGAACTGGATACCATATATTTTATTAACGATCACCGTATATTTTATTAATCTAACTAAGTTAAAAGCACGGACAGAGCAAGAAAAAATTGGTTCAACACCAGTTCTTTTTAATACTCTGATTTTCTTTGCAATTTTTGAATTCTTTTTTTTAGAATCTATCCTTACGAAACCATTGTTTCATTTTTTTGGATTGTTTATTTCGTGTGCCTTTGCCTTATCCATTTATTTTTATTTAAAAAATCTCAAAAAAGACGTAGAATCTATTTTTAATAAACTCATGCAGCAGGGTCAAGGAAGAGTGAGTATTTTAACTTTTATGCAACGGACTGAATTATCTAAGGATGAAGCGATCGCCTTTCTAGAAGCGAAAATACAAAAATTTCAGGGAACAACCTATGAAACTTTAGGGAATATTTATTATGAATTTGATCGGTGGTAAAAAGTTGATATTTGATTCAAACAAGGAATTCTTAAATGATTTTAGATTAGGCTTAAAAGTGATCGCCGACAAAAGCAGGTGCAACCATATTTTCCACAAATCTTCCCCATTTTCCACCCAGATCACCAATTTGTTTGCATTTTATAAAATTTTCGAGACGATCGCACTTTTCCGATTAAGAAAAAACGCGATCGCCTTTAAAAAAAATTTCAAATTCTGTTAAATTATTGAACCACACCCAACGTTGAAGCCATTTTAGAATCCGCGATCGCGGGAGCCTTCAGTAAATCGGCGTAGATATCAGGATTAGATTGGGCAACTTCGGCACGAGACTCAAGTAATTGAGTATTAATCGCCACCGTCGTTGCATCATAGACCTGGGTTGCCAACTTGGGATACAAACCGATCGCAATAATCGGAACAATAAAACAAGCCGCAATAAACACTTCCCTCGGTCTTGCATCCTCATAATTGGCATCCCCAGGCAGGACACAACTGGTTCCAAAACAAACCGCTTCTTGGAGTCCTGGCTCCATAACCTTTGGCTCCAAGGAACAAGACGGAAACCCCTCGGTTGCATAGAACAACTGACGGAGCATGGAGAGCAGATAAATCGGAGTTAGCATCAAACCCACCGCCGCGAGAAACACTGTTCCAATACGGAAAGTCGTGCTATAAACATCACTGGTCGCCATACCCACGAAAACCGCTAATTCACTCACAAAACCACTCATTCCAGGTAAAGCGAGGGAAGCCAATGCGCCAATGGTAAATAGGGCAAACACCGTCGGCATGAACTTTCCGATATTGCCCATTTCCATCAAAGACAGGGTATGGGTGCGATCGTAGGTGACACCCGCAAGGAAAAAGAGAACAGCCGCGATCAGACCGTGAGAAATCATCTGCAACATCGCGCCACTAATGCCTAAATCGGTAAAAGAAGCGATCCCCAACAGCACAAAACCCATGTGAGAAACGGAAGAGTAAGCCAAACGGCGTTTCATATTGTTTTGGCCAAAGGAGTTGAATGCGCCATAGACAATATTAATGACCCCTAAAATTGCCAAAAGGGGAGCAAAATAGACATGGGCGTGGTCAAGAATACCAAGATTAATGCGAATTAATCCGTATCCTCCCATTTTTAGCAATACACCCGCCAGAATCATCGAGACAGGTGCAGAAGCTTCGCCGTGAGCATCAGGCAACCAAGTATGGAGGGGGAAAATCGCCAACTTGACCCCAAAGGTAATCAACAGACCTGCATAGAGAAAAATTTCTAAACCCAGGGGATAGTCTTTTAATCCCAGTTCCGCCATATCAAAGGTCATATTGTCGCCCGTCAAGGCCATTCCCAAAGCGGCAACCAAAATAAAAATAGAAGCGGCGGCGGTATAAAGCAAAAACTTCATCGCAGCGTACTGACGTTTTTGACCACCCCAAATAGAAACCAGTAAATAAACGGGAACCAGTTCGATTTCCCACATGATGAATAAAAGTAAAATATCCTGGGCAACAAATACCCCGATTTGTGCTGAATAAAGCACTAGCATTAAAAAATAAAAAAGACGGGGCTTATAGTTAACTTGCCACGCCGCGAATAGAGATAAAGTTGTAACGAGTCCCGCTAAGAGAACGAGGGGAAGAGAAATACCATCGACGGAAACCGCCCAACTGAGTCCAAATTGGGGTATCCAATCGTATTTTTCGACCATCTGGAAACTGGATTGATTAACGTCGTAATTTTTCCAGAAGACGTAGCACATGAGAACAAAATCAGTGAGTCCTACGCCAAGGGCATACCAACGAAGTTGTTTACCATCCTTATCGGGTATTATCGGTATGAAGAGTGCAGCAAGTAGGGGAAAGAGCAGGATTGTGGTCAGCCAGGGAAATTGGTGGGTCATTATAATAATGAGAATAAATACCTATTTTGTTGATGACCTTTATTATATTAAACTTTGTAAATTTTTATAAATAATTTTTCCTTCAGGTTGAAATAGATAATGTCTATCGTTTACAGGGGAGGATTTTTCAGGCTTGTGTGATGTATTCGAGAAAAATTGCTTAATAGAGGTGTTGTTCTTTCTTTCTCCAAGTTTTGAATTGTAGAGTAGTATTTACTCACGAAAGAATAGTCAGTTTTTAAACAGGACTTACTAGGCGATCGCAGTCTAAAAGAAATACCGTTAAAGAATCCTCTTTATAGGGAATAATCATCACATGACTGGCAATATTGAGGGTATCATTTTGTCGATAGGAAGCAGGTAAAACCCGAATTTGGGAAAGGGAAACATCAAATAAGGTGGGAGTTTCATTAATGACAATGCCAAAGGATTCATTTTGACTATTTTTCGCTAAAATGAAAAACTGTTTAGCATGGGAAATATTGGCTTGTTTGACATTAAATAAACGCTGATAAAGATCAATCACCGTAACAGAACGATTCTCTAAGTGGACAATTCCCGTTGCTGTTGTTCCACTGCTATGAATTGCCGTATAGTTTAAGATTTTTTCAACAATGGGAACCGAGAGCGCGAGATTGAGTTTCCCCACCGAAAAAACGAGGAATTTTTCAGTCTTACTAACAGAAGCTTGGTCGATCGCGTTATCCGTAAATACTGAGGGAAAAGAGGTCGTTGTATTCATCGGTCAAAGGGTTTTAGATAATTGGATTCTGACTATTCACTATTGAGGTGATTCCTGACACACTTAATACGATTAAGTCCCCCAGAATTGGGGGATTTAGGGGGCTTGATGACGATCAACTCCCTAAACCTTAGCCAAGCTAGGACTGAGTAACTTTTGAATATCCATCAAGAATTGTTGTTCAATATAGGGCTTGGTAAAGTAGGCACTCGCACCTAAGTGCATGGCTAATTGTCGATGTTTTTCACTTCCACGAGAGGTCAACATGGCGACGGGAATTTTTATCATGTCGGGATTGCGGCGACGCTGGCCCAAAAACTCAAAGCCATTGAGGTTCGGCATTTCCACGTCACAAATAACAAGCTGAATTCCGATGGTCTGGCCGAGAGTCAGTAGGGCTTCTTGGCCATCTTTTGCCTGAATAACGCGATAACCAGATTTTTCTAGGGTTAAAGCCAACGTCCGACGCAGAGCCGCAGAGTCATCCACCACCAGGACAGTGGGCGGTTGATTTTGTTCAGCAAATCCATCAATCTCTTCCCCATCTTCACCAAACGAGGAAATAGTGGAGGGAATGGCAGATTCTCCTTTGTCCCAATACCATTCCAAGAGCAAACCGCCATTGATCACGGGAATCAGGGTTCCATCCCCCAGGATCGTACAACCGTAGAGATAATCGGGAGACGCGATCGCGCTACCAAAGGGTTTAATGACTAATTCTTGCTCAGTCAACAGACGAGTCACTTCTAGAGCGTAGTAGTGATCCCCCCGTCGGATTAAAATTAACGGTAAATTCCAATCTTCGGGCTGGGGGACGGTATTTAAGGATTTACTATCAATCCGCTCCGTCAAAGCCAAATTATAGGGCAAGAGATTATTGAGTTGATAGATGGGGATCATCTGTTGTTGCCAGATCAAGAAACGTTGTCCCCCCGATGATTTGATCTGGTCGTTGCGGGGAACCATCAATTCCGACACACTATCCGAGGGGATCGCCACGACCGTACTGGTTCGGTTATTATCTTGACTGATTAAACAGACTAATAATTTCGCAATGGTTAACGTTAAGGGTAAACGGAGGGTAAAAGTACTGCCCTTACCAGGTCGGGAAGAAACGCTGACATTGCCCTTGAGGGATTGGATTTGCTGACGAACAACATCTAAACCCACACCCCGACCCGACAATTCACTGACTTTATCGGCAGTCGAAAAGCCAGGTTCAAAAACCAAGTTATAAATTTGCTCAGGAGCTAGGCGTTGGGATTGCTCTTCGGTAATTAAACCGACCTCGATCGCCCGTTTGGTAATTTTTTCGAGTTTTAATCCGCCGCCATCGTCGGTGATTTCGATAATGGTTTGGTTTCCCTGGTGGTAGGAATGGATTTCAATGGTTCCTGTTTCGGGTTTTCTGTTTTGTCGGCGGACTTCGGGGGATTCAATTCCGTGATCAAAGGCATTCCGCAGGAGATGGAGCAAGGGATCGTAGAGCTTTTCTAGAGCGAGTTTATCGACTAAAACCGCCGTTCCCCGCAATTTAAGCTGGACAGGTTTGTGATATTTGGTTGATAAATCTCGGAGCATACGGGGGAAACGATTTAATACCTCTCCCAGGGGCAACATCCTCGCCCACATTAGTTCATCCCGCAGAGAAAAGAGCATTTGACGTTGGGATTCCAATCCCTGATCCGTTGCCCTGGCGAATAGGACAATATCATCGACGGCTTCTTCGAGTTGCATCATTTCTTCGAGAATATCTTGCAATTGTCCCGATAATGCGCCATAGGAGTCCATTTCTAGGGCATCAAAGGCGGTAGAAATCCAGGCGGCTTGTTCCCGTCGTTCGGGCATAATCACCAGTTGATCGGCTAATTCGCGCAATTTACCCGTCATATTTTGGAAACGACTGAAACGGGACAGGAGCGATCGCACGGAACCCTGGAGTTGTTCGTTTTGTAGGGATAAACTATTACGGTTGATTGCCAATTCACCCACCCAGTTGTTCATCCGTTCTAGGCGATAGAAGTCAACGCGAATGGAGAGATTGGCGGCAGGTGTTGGGGTCTTGGCTGTAGGCGTTGCTTTTTCGGCTTTTTCTTCAACGATGGGGATTTCAGGTTGTTCTGCGATCGGTGGCTGGACGGTGAGAGGAGCTTGTCCGTTTGTAACAACCTTGGTCGGGGCGATTGCATTAATCTGATTCGCTTCAAAGGTCGGTAATTCTGCAAAGGCCTGTTCAACGGATTGCACCATGTCAGCCAAAGCTAATTCATCGATTGTGGGGATATCCGTTACTTCGGCCAAAATTTCTTCTGGAATCACTGCCGAATCGGGTATCAGTCCGCCAAAGACATCTTCTAAGTTGGGCGGGATCGCGGCTTCTGCTGGTATTTCTGCAACCGTTTCGAGGACAGTGGGCAATTCTTCTAATTCAGGGAAAGCAAAAGTCTCTAGATCCATTCCCGCCCCAAAGACATCATCTAGGGAGGCAGCAATGGGTTCGGCTAACTCGGTTTCTTCTGCATTAATACTTGTGGCAAAATCTTCTTCTGGGACAACTGACAAAACTTCTGGGATAACTTCTTCTTCTTCCTCGTCTTCTCCCCAAAATAGATCACTAATGGTGGACATTTTCGGAGCTTCTGCTTCGGTGAAGAGGGGAATTTTTTCTTCGACTACGGTAAAGGCAATCAGTTGGTCAGAAGGGCTACCACCCAGTTGGCGATCGCCGTTTTGCAGGACTTGATTACAACCGTTTTGCCAATCCGCTAGGGCTAATTCCGCAATTAAGAGGGATTGATCGGGGCTGAGTTGTAGGGCAGTTTGGGCGGCAGCCGTAATCGCTTTAAAGCCTGATAAATTGAGCAATTCAGCCAGTCCCAGAAAGACTTCTGTTTGCGCTTCAAGGGTGACTTTGATTTGTTCCGAATCACCCGTTGCGATCGCCTCGGCAACTTGCTGTAAACCCTGGGTAATATCTACTTCAAAAATGGAAGAAACAATATCAACGCCTAAATCTGCCGAACTGGGTAAATATTGATCCCCTTCTGAGAGGCGATCGCCTAGAATAACTTCGATTAATTCAAAAACAGGTTTTGCTTTGGCCAGAGCCGCTTTGCCGTCGAAATGTCCCTCAGATAATTGCTGCAAGAGGGTTTCTTTCAAACAGTCAAATCCCTGTAACAAAAGACTTTCCATGTCTTCATCCAGGACAGTTTCTTCGTTATAAAACGCCTTGATAATATCTTCTAGACGATGGGAAAGGGTTTTAATCGTCGTTAAGCCCACACTAGCCGAACCGCCTTTCAGGGAATGGGCTGCCCGCATAATTTCATGGACTTTGGCTGAACTGCGATCGCCTCTGAGAGTTAATAAACCATCTTCAATAATTTGCAGTAATTCAGGAGCTTCTTCAATAAAGAATTGGTAACTGGGTTCATTAATATCTACATTGTCATCGGTTTCTTCGTCATCTTTTGAGACAGAAATCGGTTCAACGCTCAACGGTTGGGGTTCCGACCAGTCTAATGCGCCCGTTTCCATCGCAGGTACGGGATCTGACCAATCGAAAGATCCGTTTTCCATTGCAGGGGTCGCTTCTAACCAGTCTAATGCGCCCGTTGCCACGACAGGAGCGGCTTCCGACCAGTCCAATGAACCATTTTCTACCGTAGGAGTTGAGTCTGCAAAATTAAAATCAAAGGCATTATCCAACCCACCTAAAAATAACTCGTCCAAACTAACATCGGGTAAAGCTTGGTTTTGAACGAGAGCCAATAATGCTTCTGACGGATTTCCCCCCCGCACGCGATCGCCGTGTTGGAGAACCTGTTCACAACTGCCTCGCCAATCCGTGAGGGCTACTTGGGCAATCTCAACCATTTGATTAGGATGTTCTTGGATTGCCTGATTCACCAAATCCGTAATCGCTTTAAAGCCCGTTAAATTTAATAATTCAGCTAAACCGCCGAAAACTTCGGCCTGCGATCGCAAGGTGTCCGTAACTTGGCTCGCATCGCCACTGTCCAAGGCACTCGCAATTTGTCCCAATCCCTCGGTAATATCCACTTCAAAAATGGAAGAAACAATATCAACCCCCAAATCCGCCGAACTGGGTAAATATTGATCCCCTTCTGCCAGGCGATCGCCTAATAAAAATTCAATGGCTTCTAAAACAGGTTGCGCCCTATTTAAAACCGCTTCTTCGTCAAAACTACCCTGGGAAAATTGAGTCAACAGAGGTTCTTTCAGGCAATCAAAACCCTGCAATAAAAGACTCTCCATGTCTTCATCGAGGACAGTGGCTTCATTATAAAAAGCCTTAAAAATATCCTCTAAACGATGGGCGAGATCTTTAATGGTGGGCAACTCCACACTGGCCGCCCCGCCTTTCAGGGAATGAGCCGCCCGCATGATGTCATGAACCTTAGCCGATGTCCGCTCGGCACGCAGGGTTAATAAACCATCTTCAATGATTTGGAGTAGCTCAGGGGCTTCTTCCACAAAGAATTGGTAGGCATGGTCGCGGATGTCGGGATTCATCATGATGATAGGGGGGTTATCGCATTATTCACGCTTTACTATTAAACTCTCGTTGAATTACCTGAGCCGCTTGGGATTGTTGATGGGCGGTTTCGGCTATTTTTTGCATGAGGGCAGGGAGTTGACCGCTAGAGAAAGAGGCTTCTTGCATTTGCTGGCGAGATTTTTCCAGACTTCTACTTTCTCGGTCGAGTTGTTGCTTGCCTTTGGTAATGGTTTCCGCGACTTCACGGGCTTCCGATTGAATGCTGACCACCAGGGCTTCAATGGAGGTTGTGGCTTCGGCAGATTGGGCCGCGAGGGTTCGGACTTCATCAGCGATGACCGCAAATCCCCTTCCCCCTTCTCCTGCTCGTGCGGCTTCAATGGAAGCTTTTAGGGCTAATAGATGGGTTTGGGCCGCAAACTGACGAATGAGGGTGACTACCTGACCAATTTGCTTGGTAGAGTTATCTAATCGTTCAATTTGACCCGTTGTGGCATTAACCGTTTCTCGAATCTCTTTCATGCCACCGACTTGATCGCTGAGGGTTTGTTCTCCTTCTGCGATCGCGTTTTGGGTGGTTTCGGCCGCAGAAAGCGCGATCGCGGACTGATTGCTCAAACGTTGACTGGTGGTCAAAATACTATTGAGGCTATCGAGGGAAGTCGCTAGGGACTCAAATTCCGTTGTCAGAGTGGGATTCATGGCGTTAGATAGGATTTACCGATGGGTGAATGGCATTTATTCGACTTTGAACTGACGGACGCTATCTTGCAGAGATTGGGCAACAGCCAGCAATTCCTTAAAGGTATTAGAAACCTGAGCGGCTTCCAATGACGTTTTATCCGAGACCGCCGCCACTCCAACCATTGTTTGGGTGACCGATTGGCTGGTTTGGGATTGTTCGACAGCCGCCGCCGCGATCGCCCCGACCAATTCACTAATTTGCGCGCTGGCCGCTGTAATTTGGTTCAAACTCTTACGGGTTTCATCCACTAGCCTCGTACCTGTGACCACCTGTTCCGTCCCTGATTCCATCGCCGCAACCACTTCATTCGTTTCTGATTGAATACTGGCGACTAGATCGGAAATTTCTGCCGTTGCTTCTGCCGACTGCCGAGCAAGGGAACGAACTTCATCCGCAACCACCGCAAAGCCTCGACCTTCTTCTCCCGCGTGAGCCGCCTCAATAGCCGCATTCAACGCCAAGAGGTTCGTTTGATCGGCGAAACTACTAATCAGGTTCACGACCTTAGAAATCTTTTGGGACGATTCTCCCAAGCGTTTGACCTTTTTCGCCGTTGCCGCTACCGTTTCCCGAATGGCTAAAATCCCATCTACCGTTCGGTTCATGGCATCTTCCCCCATGTCCACCGTTTTAGTGGCTTGTTGAACGGCAGTTTCTGCTAGTTCCGCGTTGGCTGCCACCGCTTGAATCGATCGCGTCATGGATTGGAGTCTTTCTACCGCTTGTCCTACGTCATCGGCTTGGCGAACCGCTTCTTCAGAAAGATTGCGAACGGCGGTTTCATTGGTATTGGTGGTTGTCGCGAACTGAGTAGTGGCGGTTTGTACCTGGGTTACAATGCGTCGTAGGTTTTCAATGGTGGCATTATAGGAATCCGCGATCGTCCCAATTTCATCTTCCGTAACGTGGGCGCGAATCGTTAAATCGCCTCGACTCACGGGGTCAACCTCCATTAGTAATTCAAAGGCGCGTTTTTGTAATTTTTCTTTTTCTAGTCGTTGCTCAATTTCTCCCAGGCGTTGTTGCTCAATTAAGCCCGCCCGCTCTAGAGCCAAACCAACCTGGGTTGCCAATTGACCGAAAAAGTCGATTTCTCCCTGTTCCCAATCACGCGGCCCAGAGCATTGATGGGCGATCAGTAAACCGAGCAATTCTCCACTGCGAATAATGGGAGCGACGATATTCGCTCGAACAGAAAAAGGAGTGAGTTGTCCTAAGTGACAGGGAGTGAGTCCTGCTTTGAGAATATCGGATGTTGCTTGAACTCTTCCCCGTAGATATTTATTGAGATAGTTTTTCTCAAAACAGGGGTCATTAATTTCGGCTCCCAAGGCGATGGGGAAACCTTCGGCAACGGATTCGGCGATGATGGTTCCTGCCCAAGTCTCATCAAAGCGATAAACAATGACGCGATCGGATTTTAAACCCCGTCGAATTTCGTTCACTGCTACGTCAAATACGCCTTCTGAGTTGAGAGCAGAGGAGATTTTCAGGGTAATTTCCTTGAGGATTTGCGCTCGTTTGGTGGCATCTCGTCGTTGCTGCAAGAGGGCCACTCGGTCTAATAAGGTTTGTAATTGCTCGGTGAGTTGTTGGAGGAATTGCCGATCGCGATCGCGCCATTGATAAGCTTTGTCACAACGATGAGCCGTTAGTAGCCCCACTAGTTCATTTTGTCGAAACAGAGGAACGGTTAAGCTGGCCTTGACTTGATAACGCTGAGACCATTGCCGATGATTTTCGACAAGATTGGCACTGGTAACATCATTGATGACGATGGTTTTTGGGGAAAGATCACCCTCAAACAGGGGATGGGGCAAATTGTCGGTCAGCACACTAGACGTATTCCCCGCGATCGATTCATAGATGGTGGCTTGATCCTGATACTTGGCACAATGGTAAAACAGTAAGCGATCGACACCTAACAGATTTTTAGCTTGCTCCAAGCCCCGTTGAATAATGGAGGATAAGGCCGCCTGGTCGGGAATATTGCTGTTGGCCATCTCTGTGAGTAATTGGGATTGTTGGGTAGAGAGGGCTTGTTCTTGACGGAGTGTCTGAATTTGTTGACTCATACCCGTCAGAGTCTCATCCACCAGGTCTAACTCATTATCTCTTTGGAAACTAACGGGGCTATCGAGGTTTTCTTGATTGAGATTTTTAGCCCGTTGGGAGATTTTTCGGAGTTTTTCAGTCTCTTTTCCTGCGATCGCATAGGCTAATCCTCCGACAACCCCTGCGGTGACTAGAATCCCTAATAATAAGCTGGACTGCAATTGTCCTTTGACCGTTGAAGCGACCTCTTGTTGATTCGTGGATACAGGTTGTTCAAAAGTCTTATTGATCAGGGTGTAGTTGATGCCTCCGACAAACGCCAAGGGAAGCACCCCCGCCAATAAGCCTAAGAAAACTGCCCTATTCTGAGCAGTCAAACTTCCCCACCAGGAATATTTTTCGGGAACAGGAGAAGTCGTGGTCGTAGAAATCGGTCGAGGAACAGAAACGGAAGGACTGAAAGAAGGAATGGATAATTCAGGCGCGGTCACTGTTGCCGACGGTATCTCCTGCTTAACGGCAACGGGCAACTCCGCAAAAGAAGGTGGTTTAATTTTCTCTGGCTTTTCTTCCTTTAAAACCTGGGGATTAGAAACATTCCCAAAAGTCGGGGGGGCGATCGCTGGCGGTAATTCTGTTTCTGTTGCTTCTGAAGCTTTACTACCAAGTAAATCCGAAAAATCAGGGGGCGCGATCGCGGAAGGACTTTCGGGTTCAGTTTCCGAATTATTAAGAGGTGATACCTCATCGGACTTTAATGCTGAAAACAAATCAGGCAATTCTTGTGACGCAACTTCTTCTAAAATAGGGGCTTCTGTTTTGAATTCATTCTTATTTTCTCCAAGCTCTATCGGGGGAGGCGAGAAAAAAGTAGCCTCTCCAAACAAAGAATCTTCTTCTGATTCGGACAACGTTTTTGTCGAAGAGTTATCCAAAGGAAAAGAGGGCAATTCTAAGGAAGGAATTTCTGGAAAATCTCCCAAATCTTCGGTCGAAAGGAGGTTCTCATCCCAAGAAAGGGAAGGGGTTTGATTGGGATCAGGGATGTCGGATTTGGCAGAAGTCTGAGTCATGAAATATAACCTCTCAATCAAGGCTAGAAACTGTAGGGGGGAAAAAGTTAATAAAATTAATAAGATTAAAAACTCTGGGTAAAATATAATCAAAACTATTGGCTTTTTAGATTGGTAACAATCGATTGGCCATCTAGAGTAGAAATGATGTCGCCATTCGGTTTGACCCAAAAGC
>ERZ1022729.57-NODE-57-length-14214-cov-6.261530_pt1 | contig 14214 bp, 13 predicted proteins | sample MGYA00520880_ERZ1022729 | MGnify/ENA primary metagenome ERZ1022729 (study PRJEB33162, sample SAMN09537598) | freshwater metagenome | isolation source: freshwater | place: Canada:Alberta | collected 2017-07 | study: EMG produced TPA metagenomics assembly of the...
ACCAAAGTCTAAAAAGCCTACCCCATAAGGTGTCCCGCCTTAAGTTGGTACCCCAGATTAAATTGATAAGATTTAGATTGAAATGCTGTTTGACTAGGAAGATTGCCTTCCCTCATCTTTAAATACCAACTTAATAGAGTGTGGCTTTGAGTGGTATCGGATGCAATAAGACTGTAACTATGTTTTTGCTTGAAAGATGCTTCTTGATGCCAGCCATAGAAAGAGCTAACAAGCATAGTTTTCCCACTTCCCGATTCACCAAAAACAGCAATATGTTGTTCAATAACTTTTCGAGGGCGAAAGATGTCGGTAAATTTGTTAACCACTTGCATACATTCCTTTCATGCAAAAAAAATATCCTCTCATTGTACCTCGAATTTATTGCCGACTGCCCTCAAAATCTTAAATTTTTCTTAAGCTTGAGCTTTTACTACACCGTGTCGGTGCATAGGTATCACGAAGAGTGCTATTAAAGCGACTTCAGATTTCTGTTTTCTAAATACATTCAAATTCTCCCTACAGAAGAACATCCAAATATCTCATCAATTCTCGAAATTAGTATTATCCTAGAGAATACACAGTACAGAGTTAAGCAGCAGAGATGGTTGTTTCCATAAAAAAGTGTAGAGTCTTTTTTAATTTATCTCTCAAAAATCCTTAACTGATCGCAATTAACAGAGCCAAAACTGCTATAATTTTGTCAAAAGTTTCTTCCCCTCATAATGCCCTCTCTCAACATCTCCCATACCTTTAAATTCACCCCTTCCCTCGCCCTAGAAGCCCTACAATCCCAAAAATTTGACGATCTAGACCACTATCAAGTCCGTTTAGACCTGTTCAACTTGTCCATCATGGCAGACTACGATCAACTCCTTTGTTTGCCAACCTTAACAGCGATTGATAAATATTGGTATCAAATCGAAACCGCCCGAAAAGTGATGCGTCAATTAGGCGGTAGAGCCTTATTAGCCGATGAAGTCGGACTCGGTAAAACCATCGAAGCAGGATTAATTTGTAAGGAGTATTTAGCGAGGGGACAAATTCAATCTTTGTTAGTCCTTAGTCCAGCCTCCTTAGTCTCCCAATGGCAACAGGAATTAAGCGAAAAATTTAATATAGATAGTATCACCACCGACTCTAAATCATTGCAACAAAATCCCCAAGAATTTTGGGCGAGTAATCAACGAATTGTCGCTTCTTTACCAACTGCTAAATCGGCGAAACATTTTCCCTTTGCCACTGGACGCAATTGGGATTTAGTGATCGTCGATGAAGCTCACCATCTCAAAAATAGAAATACCCTTTCCTGGAAATTAGTAAATGCCTTAAATAAGCGTTTTATTTTAATGCTCACCGCCACACCTGTTCAAAATTCCTTAATCGAATTATTTAATCTTTTAACATTGCTTAAACCAGGATTATTACAAACCGAAGCCGCTTTCAAAAAAGAATATGTGAATTCTAAAAATGGTCGCGTTCCGAAAAATCCTGAAAAGCTTCGTCAATTAATGCGAGAAGTGATGGTACGTAATACCCGCGCCTTGGTTGATGTCAAACTTCCTAAGCGATTTGCGACGACGATTTCTGTCATTCCTTCGAGTGCCGAAAAAAAACTATACGAAGATGTGACCGAATTTCTCCGTCATCCCGATGTTCCCCTCGATAAACTTTCAACGACTAATTTATTAATGCGGGCAGGTTCTTCTCCTAATGCTTTAACCGATTCTTTGAAACAATTAAGTAAACGAATCGAAAGTGATGTTTTGAAAAGTTTAGTGAAACGCTCTGCCCAAATCAAAAAAGCAGAAAAAGCGAAAGCATTAATCGAACTACTGCAACAATCTCACCAGAAAACCTTAGTTTTTGCTACCTTTAAAGCCACCAGTGACTATTTGCAAACCATGCTCCAGGAAGCGGGCATTGTCTTCGTTACTTTTCGTGGTGATATGTCTCTCAAAGAAAAAGATGCGGCTATAGAAGATTTTCGAGATCAGGTTCCCGTTCTCTTGGCTTCGGAAACGGGGGGAGAAGGGCGTAATATTCAATTTGCTAACGCGATCGTGAATTATGATTTGCCTTGGAATCCGATGAAAATTGAGCAACGGATCGGACGGATTCATCGCATTGGACAAGCGCAGGATGTGTTCATTTTTAATTTTTGTTTGAAAGATAGTATTGAAGAATATATTTTAAGCGTTCTCCATGACAAAATTAATATGTTTGAATTAGTGGTGGGAGAAATTGAGACGATTTTGGGTAATATGGATGAAGACCTAGATTTTAGTGAAATCGTGCGGGATCTATGGCTAAAAAATCAGGCAAAAGCAGAGCTAGATTCGGCTTTTAATCAGTTAGCTAGTGATTTATTAAAGGCTAAAGATAGTTATAAAGAAGCCCAGGAACTAGAGGAGCAAATCTTTGGAGAAGATTTTGAAGCTTAATAGAGATATTTCTCTATTATAAATATTTTTCAGTTAAATTAATTTAAAACAAGATTGTAAACATGAGTACAGATCCGATTTTAGCCGCGATCGCCAATTTAGTTGCCCTAGAAGGAGGAATTGCTGAATTAGAAGAGCAACAAACCTTGAATGTTTTGCTAACCGAAAATATTGCGAAAGCATTAGAATTACCCGAAGAAATTTCCCTTTCCACTCAGATTGATAATTCCAAAAGTTTGTTTGTCACCTATCATTCGGATTTATTACAAAAATTTTCCGATTTGTTAGGTACAAAAGGCTTAGTCACCAGTTTAGGAGTTCAGTTTACGGGACACTTTAAAACGAGTGGTTTTGAAAAGATGGTGACTCAAACCCTTATTCCCCACAATGGTTTAATTCGCTTTGTAGAGGCTAAACGGGAAAATACGCCCTATCTTTGGTGCCATGTTGCCTATTCCGCAGAAGCCGATGAGAAGAGAATTGGCATGATTTCTTTTTTTCTGAATGGTTTAACAGGTGTTGCCCCAGTGGAGATTGGAGACGCGCTACTGTGGCAAAGCGATCGCATTCATGTTGATCTTCAAGAACAACTTCCGATTATTTCTATGGAAGAATTGACCCCTGTAATTGAAAAAATCTCTGAAAATAGGATTGCAGAAAACCTACAAAATTGGTCTGCGAAGTTAGCCAGGGCAAAAGTAAGAGACGAGGAAAGATTGAGAGCTTATTATGGAACTATTAGCAGTGAAATTCGCCACAAAATGAGTTCAAAACAATTGGTAGATGAAGCAAAAGAAAAAGAAGAACTTCGTTTAGCGGCAACGGAGGGAGAGTTAGAAAGAAAATTAGCGGATTTAGAACAACGCTATGCGATGCAGATAGAAGCAAATTTATATAGTGCAATGGTCATTTATCTGCCAACGGTTCATATACAGTGTGAATTAACCAGAAAAAAAGCGAAACGAATAATTACAGCAATTTGGAATCCATTTACTAAAATTATTGAACCGTTACGTTGCGAACTTTCGGGGGAACCAATTTACGATTTTTATTTAGATGAAAAAGAAGCTAAGATGATTTCTTCTAATTATTGGGAAAAAAATGCTATGGGTAAACGAGGATAATTAATAATGAATAGTTGTATATTATCTATTAAAAACGCGATCGCCTTCTCCTAGATTGAAAAATACGATCACTTTCCTAGAGATCAGGAGAATCAACGTAGCCTCTCTAGGAACAAACGCCAAAAATTGCCTATTATTAAGAAGCAACTCTTAATTGACACTTTTTTCTCTCGTTGGGTCACCCGATAATGACTGGACAAGAACTACGACAACTTCTATTGGATAAATGGGGACGCTCCTATGATATCCAGTTGCGGCGCATCAAAGGACAAATATTTGTTCAAGTTATGTGGAAATATCTAGAACAGGCTTCTTTTCCTCTCTCTGAATCTGAATATGTCGCCCATCTCAACGCGATCGCCGATTATCTACAAGCCTGGGGCGGCGTGTCCCAGGTTAAAAATTATCTAGAAAAAACCCGTGACCATCCCCGACTCGGCAAGGCGGTCAGTATTCCCCTAGATTTGGGAGAGCGAGCTTCCGAATGGATTTTAGAGTAAATCGCCTAGACACCGATTAAAGGATTGAAATAGCAAGCTAGTTAAGATTTTGTTTGCATAGGGAATCTTTTTTCCTGTAAGATCGGTAAAATAAAAATCATATAGCAATAGACATCTCCAAGAATTAAGTAAGGGCAATTCATGAATTGTCCCGACCAGAGGTTTCAATCGATCCACTCTTGATTTCTGGAGATATCTAATGGTTCTGATAACGAAAAAGCTATGGGAAGATTTTTTGTCTAGAAAAAATTAGAGGATTACCCAATCGGGTGATGGTCAGAGAGCTTTTTGAATCTAAAATTTGTTTCTAAAATTGACTATTTTCTTAAAAGCGGGAAGGCGCAAACACCATGACAAAAATTCGCGTTGTCCTGATAGAGGATGACGATTTGGTCTGTATTGGTTTAAAAAATGCTCTAGAAAACCTAACAGATATTGATTGGTTAGGGGACGCTAACACAGGAGAGGAGGGTTTTCAGTTATTACAAACAACCCAACCTGATGTGGCCATTATGGATATTGGTTTGCCTGATGTAGATGGCATCGAGTTAACCAAACGCATCAAAGCTTCACCGCAACTTCAAACAACTAAAATTCTCATTCTTACCCTACAAAATGAAGAAACGGCGGTTTTAGAGGCTTTTCAGGCAGGGGCAAATTCCTATTGCATGAAAAACATCCGACCCGATTTACTCCTAGAGGCAATTAGGGCAACCCAGGCAGGCCAAGCTTGGATTGATCCTGCGATCGCGAGAATTGTTTTAGCCTATGCTAAACGAGCGGAAAAACCAGATTCCCACAATTCAACGGAAAAAGTTTCCAGTCCTTTAACCGATCGCGAATTAGAAGTCCTTCAATTGATCGTCAATGGCAATAGTAACGCCGATATTGCCGAAAAGCTCTATATTACTGTCGGAACCGTGAAAACCCATGTCCGCAATATTTTAACGAAACTGAGTGCGGAGGATCGTACCCAGGCGGCGGTTCATGCCTTGCGATCGGGTTTAGTGGGATGATATTTTAGGTTTATCAAAATAGGATTTCATTATAGCGATATGTAATTGAGTGAGCGACAGGCAAGGGGTTTAAACCCCTTGTTTATAGACATCGAAAATACCTTACTAATGAGAATATTGCTAAATTATAAAATAACCATAAAAAACAATGTTTAAGCAACTAATTGAAGAACAAAGAAAACATTTTGCCACAGGAAAAACGAAATCCCTAGATTACCGAGTAAATCAATTAAAAAAATTAAGACAAGCCATTCTTGAGCGAGAAAGTTTGATTGTAGCGGCTCTGAATCAGGATCTCAGAAAGCCCGAATTAGATAGCTATATTACAGAAATTCGAGTCAGCATTCAGGAAATTGATTACGCCCTCAAACATCTCAAAAAATGGGCTAAACCCCGACGAGTCAAAACGAGTTTAGAAACCTTTCCCTCTGTGGCTCAAATTTATCCCGATCCCCTGGGGATAGTGCTGATTATTAGTCCTTGGAATTATCCTTTTGCGTTGGCGATTTCTCCTCTCATCGGCGCGATCGCAGCGGGAAATTGTGCAGTAATTAAACCCTCCGAAAGTACGCCTGCGGTTTCCCAAGTTATTGCAGAAATCATTCAGCAAACTTTTTCCAGTACCGAAATTGCTGTCGTTGAAGGAGATGCAACGATTAGTCAACAATTATTAACGGAAAAATTTGATCATATTTTCTTTACAGGTGGAACTAAAATTGGTCAATTAGTTATGGAAGCAGCGGCCAAAAATTTAACCCCTGTCACTTTGGAATTAGGCGGAAAAAGTCCCTGTATTGTGGATACGGAAATTGACCTAAAAGAAACGGCAAAGCGGATTGCCTGGGGTAAATTTCTCAATGCAGGACAAACTTGTATTGCACCCGATTATTTGTTAGTTGAAAAATCGATTAAAGAAGCTTTAATCACTAAACTGCAAGAATGTGTTGTTAATTTTTATGGCACAAATCCCCAAACCAGTCCTGATTATTGTCGGATTGTGAATGATCGTCAGTTTAATCGGTTAAAAGCCTTACTCCAAGATGGTGATATTTTAACAGGGGGTCAAACGGATCTAGAAGAAAAATATATTGCACCAACCCTGATGACGAACGTTTCCCTAGAATCGGAATTAATGCAGGAAGAGATTTTTGGCCCGATTTTACCCATTTTAGATTACGCTAATTTAGATGACGCGATCGCCTTTATTAATCAACGTCCTAAACCTCTGGCATTATATTTATTTTCTAATGATAAATCAAAACAAGAAAGGGTATTAGAAGCAACTTCTTCGGGGGGCGTTTGTATTAATGACACTATTTTTCAGGTGGGAGTTATTGATTTACCTTTTGGTGGAGTAGGCCCTAGTGGTATGGGAGCTTATCACGGAAAAGCAACGTTTGATACCTTTTCCCATTACAAAAGTGTCCTGAAAAAATCCTTCCGTTTTGAATTGAATGTCCGTTATCCTCCCTATGGTAATAAGCTTAATTGGATTAAACGGTTGCTAGGTTAAATAAAAGTAAGCTGTCACCAATTTAGATTGTCTAATAATTTTACTGAAATCTTTTAACAAGGGGCTTAAGCCCTTTGCCTGTATGTTTTTTAAATCATTTAACAGCTTATTATCGGACTAGCATTACTAAAATAGCTTGATCTAGTTCAATAATCTGTTCGCTTTTTGGTAAATAAGCCAGACAATTGGTTTGAGTTAAGTTAATTAAATTGCCTGAACTATGACTGCCAGAAGCCACTTGAAACTGAGCATTTCCCAAATCATCCCAGTGAACTTTTCCCCATAAATAGGTTTCTCTTTTACTATCAGGTTTAAGAGAATTTTTTGTGCTTGCTTTAATAAAACTGGGTCGCCAGGGATGGGTTAAACCCGATAATTTTTTCAAAGCAGGTTGCACAAAACGCCAACAACTCACTAACGCGGAAACAGGATTACCAGGAATGCCAAAATAAATACATCCATTAGTAAACTTCGCCACCGTCAAGGGTTTACCTGGTTTAATTGCCACACTTTGAATCAGGATTTCTCCGCCCAATTCCTTCAATAATTCTTCAACATAATCATAATCACCAACGGAAACGCCGCCCGTTGAAAGTACCAGGTCTGCTCCGTTAATTGCCTGGCTCATGGTTTCCCGTAGGCGATCGCGATCATCAGCCACAATCCCTAAATTAAGGGGAATCGCGCCTTGTCCTTGTAGGAATGATGTTAAAGCAAACTGGTTAGAATCAATAATTTGCCCAGGCTCTAGGGTTTGATCGGGGGAAATTAATTCATCTCCCGTCGAAAAAATGGCTACCAGGGGACGACGATAAACTGTAACCTCGTTTTTTTGAGCAGTGGCCAAAATAGCCATTTCAGGCTCTTTAATCATCGTTCCCTTTGCCAATAAAATCTTTCCCGCTTCGGCATATTCTCCTTTTTTACGGACAAACATTTGGGGCTTGGAGGGAGCAATTAAAATTGAAACGCGATCGCCTTGGCTTGTGGTGTTTTCCTGCATCACAATTGTATCGGCTCCTGCTGGCAACATTGCCCCTGTGAAAATTCGAGCCGCTTGTTGCGATCGCAAGGTTAATTGGGGTTTACGACCTGCGGGAATTGCTTCAATAACCGTTAAAACAACAGGGCGATCGGGTGTTGCTCCCTGTACGTCTTCAAATTTCACCGCATAACCATCCATCGCCGAATTATCCCAATAGGGAAAATCTAAATGACTGCTAACCGATTCGGCTAAAACTCGATTAAAAACATTTTCTAAGGGACGGATTTCCGTTTGGTCGAGGGGAGAAATCATCTCTAAAATTAGAGATTCAGCTTGATTAACAGTCAACATAGGTTTTACTTTTTTAACTTTAAAGATTGTTTTTCTATCATATAGAAACTTTGGCTATTTTTCTTCTTTTTTCATTTCTTCAATAAAGTCTTCAACGGGGCGAGTTTGACCCGCGTTAAGTTCTTCAAAACCTTTTTGAATCCCCTGAATAGTTTCTAACTGATCGATCAATTGGCCGAGTTTGCCAGAATCAATTTTACCAGTATCCAGAAAAGTCACCAGCACTGAAGTATGATCGCCGACATTTTGCGGAAGTTCAGCGAGTTGAATTTGTCCGTCTTGATAAATTCCTTCGATGGTTTTTAGCATGATTTTTCTTTCGCTAAATTTTATATTATTTTAGCTGATTATCGATGGAAAAATGACAAGCTAATCTGTAACGCGATCGCCTAAGACGAAAGTCTCCGTCTAAAGTTGTGCATAAGTGATCTTTGTCACAGATATTTGATTCCTCTTGAATTATAATCAGCTATGAAAGGACTAACTTGCTGTGATGGATAAATACTACCAAATTCTTGGACTTAAACCAAATGCTTCCCCAGAAGAAGTAAAAAAAGCTTATCGCCAATTAGTTAAAATCTGGCATCCTGATCGTTTTCACAATAATGATCAAGAACAAAAACAGGCAGAGGCAAAGTTTAAAGAAATTGCTGAAGCGTATGAAATTTTAAAAGACTATATACCAGGATCATCTTCCACTTCATCTTTTTCTTCGACTTCTACAACAGGAATTAAAGTAAAACGAACTTCTCCTGAAATGTTATATCAACGAGGTGTAGAATTTGCAGAAAAAGAACAATATCAGGAAGCAATTGAAGAATTTAGCCAAGCAATTCGCTGCGACGAAACATTTATAAAGGCTTATCAATATCGAGGATTTATTTTAGATAAATTAGGCTATAAACAACGAGCAGAATCGGATTTACGAAAAGCAAGTGAATTGAAGTGTGGAAAGCCTCCTGAATCGACTACTCAAACAAGATCTAGTGTCAATAATCCCAAAAAATCTGGAACCGATCAATATACTGCTCCTAAACCTCAATCTCAGAAAACGAATCCACCAAAATCTGAAACGAGTACTAAATCTTCTGCTTCTGCTTCTGCTTCTGCTCAATCTGTTGAAAATGACTCAAAATGGAAACCAACTTTCATTAGTAATAATGCTTCAGTAACTTGTATTTCAATTAATAAAATAGGTAACTTATTAGCGACTGGTCATCAGGATAATAGTATTTATTTATGGGATTTAAACCTTAGAAAGCATATTGGAACTTTTCGGGGCCATAGTGATATTATTCGCTCTTTAATTTTCCAAAAAGATGATTCAGGTTTAATTAGTGGTAGCGACGATAAAACGATTCGTTCTCGAAATTTAGATCTTTCTAATTCTCAGATTTTTGGATCTCCTAACGTTAGACATACAGGAAAAGTGACAGCCCTTGTTTTAAGCTCTGATGGCAAAATTTTGGTAAGTGGTAGTGCAGATAAAACAGTTAAAATTTGGTTTTTAGAAAGCAAAAGTGATCCCTATACTCTCACTGGATTTGCGGCTCCAATTACATCTTTAGCTATTAGTCCCAATGATGAGTTTTTTGCAATTGGAAGCTTCGAGAATAATATTAGGATTAGAAGACTTGAGGATGGCAAAATAATCCGATCTATTAACGTTGGTTCAGGAGTAAATTCTCTTTGTTTTAGTCCTGATGGTAAATTATTAGCAGTGGGAGGTTTTAATCATCTTATTAAACTTTGGAATATGGAGACAGGGGAAGAGTTTTGTTCATTGAGTGGGCATGAAGAGTTGATTTCATCTATCCAATTCAGTCCTGACGGAAAACAGCTTATTAGTTCAAGTGGGGATTCGACTATTAAGATTTGGCAAATAGAAAATCAGAAACTTTTAGACACCTTGAGAGGACACGCCAACGCGATTACGTCAATGGTCATCACCAATGATGGTAAAACGATTATTAGTGGCAGTACTGACAAACGAATTGGTATTTGGAGATGTTAATTGGGTTTATTTTCAGCGATCGCGTTAGCCACTGAGTTAGTCTAATCCTGATTTTGTAATTAAGCGAAAAAGTTGTTTACGTTAGCAAATACTGTCTCTAAAACATTAAACAACTTCTATTAAATTAGCAACAGCCTCCAGATAATCGTTCAACTCCATTTGATGAGCTTGGGCAAATAAATCTAACGTTTCTACCTTCGTTCCTTCCCCTTTTTCAATACGGCTAACCTGTCTTTCTGATAAACCAATAATATCAGATTGTCTCAGCTTAGATTGTTTCCGTAAAGTCGCGATCGCCTTACCGAATAACTGATCATGGGTCAGCTTATAGGCATCAAATTTATGCTTAATATTAGGATCGATCTCGTAACGCAAAGCATCCAAATCCAGATGAATATCCTGCTTAGGCCAGTGTAAATAACTTCCTTCTTCAGAAAGAGTAAAATCACCCCGCTCGTCAATGGGAATTAATTTTAAACAAGGCAAATCAGAAAAAGCAATCTCTAATTTTTCCATCGCACAACTAAAAACCAATAGGCGATCGCCCATTACCGTCGCCTTGGCAATGAGTTGATCCTGCGCCCCCCAAGACCAGGCATTAATTACTCGTTGAGGAAGTTCAGCATTGGTATGAATTAGCGTATTTCGCATTGTCCGCAAATTAGCTCGATCGAACATTTGAGGAAGCCAGCTTGAATCAATATCTTCTCGAATAAAAAGAACCCGTAAATGATGTTTTTGGTTAGCAGCCTTTACCAACTCAGAAACATCACTCAAATTCGTAGCAGAAGTTAAGACAAACAAATTACTCGCCGCTTCCAGATTTGAATCAAGCTGACTGACAACCTCTACAGGCGGAGAAAAAGAAAAAGCATTTTGAGCCTCTTGATCCCGAATTAAAACCGTCATTGTCTGTGAACTGGACATTATTGGTTCTCCTTAACACATACTTTTTTCTGCCATTCCATCAGGAGCGCAGAACGATTTTCTACAACTAACTTTAAAATTTCACGCTTTTCTTTACCTGAAGGGCCTGTATTTGGCGGCCACTTGAGATCAAAAATCAATCCCTTCTGCTCCGAACAACGTAGAAAGAAAACCCTAATTTCCCATCGCCCTGGCTTGCGAACATGGAAATGCTGGGGCAAATGGTCATTGGAGTTAAAGAATAGGTCTAAACCGTCTAAAGCAAAAGTTTCAACTTTACTCAAGCAAGTATTTGACTCCTTGTTAATCAAGCGTGATATCAAACATGATCCTACTTTAACCCCCTACAAGACATTTTGTCAATCAGACTCAAATTAAATATGTCTGCTTTTGCTTTGTTTCAAGATAATCTAACGCCATGTTCGTGAGTCGGCAACCCCAAAAATTCACAAAAAAAGAGTGGCTTATAAAAACCACCCTCATTAAATTCAGTTAATCAAAAAATTAAGCCAAAGCCGCCATTCTGACTTCATTGCTGGTGAGAATTTCCTGCAATTCATCGGAATCAACCGTTTCTTTTTCCACTAACATTTCTGCTAACTTATCCAGAATCATGCGGTTATTGAGCAGAACTTCCTTGGCACGTTGATAAGCTTGATCCACCAACTGACGAACCTCCTCATCAATCGTGGCCGCCGTATCATCGGAAAAATCACGGTCAGATGCAATATCTCGTCCCATGAAAACACCGCCACCTTGACGACCCAAAGCCACAGGCCCCAGGCGATCGCTCATCCCAAAACGAGTAATCATCTGACGAGCAACCCGCGCCACCTGTTGAAGATCATTGGAGGCTCCAGTGGTGACTTCTTCCTCACCAAAGATAATTTCTTCCGCAATCCGACCACCGAGGGCAACCGCCATTTGATTTTGTAGATAGGAACGCGAATATAAACCCGATTCCATGCGGTCTTCACTAGGTGTAAACCAAGTCAAACCACCCGCACGGCCACGGGGAATAATACTGATTTTTTGCACAGGATCATAATCGGGCATCAATGCACCCACGAGAGCATGACCCGCTTCATGATAAGCCACCAAAGTTTTGCGTTTTTCGCTCATCACCCGATTCTTTTTCTCTGGCCCAGCAAGGACGCGATCGATCGCATCATTCACTTCATCCATTGAAATCTCAGTTAAATTACGACGTGCCGCCAAAATAGCTGATTCGTTAAGAAGATTAGATAAATCTGCCCCCGTAAAACCAGGAGTCCGACGAGCGATTTTATCGAGATCTACATCTTTTGATAAAGTTTTACCACGAGCATGGACATTGAGAATTTCCTTACGTCCCGCATAATCAGGGCGATCGACCACCACTTGACGATCAAAACGACCTGGACGCATCAACGCAGAATCCAAAACATCAGGACGGTTCGTTGCCGCAATAATGATGATTCCCGTGTTTCCTTCAAAACCATCCATTTCCGTGAGGAGTTGATTCAGGGTTTGTTCCCGTTCATCATTACCACCCCCTAAACCCGCACCCCGTTGACGACCGACAGCATCAATTTCGTCGATAAAGACGATACAAGGCGCACTGGCTTTGGCTTGTTCAAACAGGTCACGAACGCGGGATGCACCGACCCCAACGAACATTTCCACAAATTCCGAACCTGAAATGCTGAAAAAGGGAACACCCGCTTCCCCTGCAACGGCTTTGGCCAAAAGGGTTTTACCTGTTCCAGGAGGGCCGACTAACAAAACCCCTTTAGGAATTTTGGCCCCGATCGCCGTGAATCGATCTGCATTTTTCAAGAAGTCCACCACTTCAGTCAGTTCTAACTTCGCCTGTTCAATCCCCGCCACATCCCCAAAAGTAACTTGGGTTTGGGGTTCCATTTGCACCCTGGCCTTGGATTTCCCAAAATTCATTGCCTGGGAGCCTGGCCCACTCTGAGCGCGACGTAATAACAGAAATAATCCCACTAATAAAAGAATCGGTAAGAAAAGGCTGCTGGCAACCCGTAACCAGAAACTATCATCGGTCTGGGGCTGAACGGCGATATCCACGCCATTTTTCGTTAAAATATTAATTAAATCTGGATCATTGGGAAGATTGACCAGAAAAGGCTGTCCCCCTGATGGGTTAGGAACTTGGGCCTGGGTACGATCCGCACTGAGATTGACGCGATCGATTTTGTTGCTTTCGACTTGATGAATGAAATCACTGTAGGTCAAGACTTCTCGGCTCTGGGGCTGTCTATCTAAAAAAGCGGACGCTAGGGCTAAAACGACAATTAAGAGGAGTGCATAAAGACCAGCATTACGCCATTTTTTATTATTTTTGTTCACGCGGTATATCTCCGAGGATGATAAAGATAGGATCGTTATTGTAAAAATTTGACAGGATTGGCAAAACCCATAAGTGCTTGTTAACTTATGTTAACCTTTCTCAGAAAGAATTGACAAAAAATTAATCAGCAGAGGTCGAATCATCAGATTAATTAGATTCACAGTCTGGATTGAGCTTAGGAGATATTCAGTTGCCAAACGAAACATCTTGTCTCAAAGATCAGTCTGTGGGGATTGGTCTAAACCCCACTCTAAAATAAAAGTTGGAATAATCAGAGGAAATTATTGGTTAAATATGAAAAATGTTGTCACTGTTATTGCCCTGATGGTTTCAATGGCAGGTATCTTTGTCTCTCTCGCACGGGAAGAGTTGAGATGTAAGTTGGGTTTATCTGCGGAGGCTTGTCAACCATCAGCGGAAAACTTGAAAAAATCACCCAAAAATCCTATTAATTATTCAGATTTTACCAAACCTATCTCAGAAGTCTTGAATGATAAGCCAGAATCGGTAAAACAAGACTCTTTAGAAAAATCTAGTTCCCAGCCCGTCACTTCCCCCAATCCAGACACAAAAACAAATGAAGTCGAGTCAGACAGCCAAGCGACTAAGATTTTAAAACCAGATCCAGAAAATTCTGACAAATCGATTATCCCTTCTGCTGAATCGGGGACATCCAACCCAGAAATTACGCCCCCTGACTCCGTTAGTCCTGAATTGAATCTTCCTGCCCACGAAAGCAATCAAATGGATAACAATGATTCTGCCGCCAGTGCGAATGATGCTCCCCCTGCTGAACATAATAATGACAGCCCTAGTCAACCGATTCCTGTTATCCCGCCACCTCAAGCTAATTAACCTTAAAATCGCCTAAATTTTATTTTTTTTATTAGATACTGCAAATAATAAATTTTTATACGAACAATCTAACTTTTGAGATGATTTTCTCCATCAATGGAGTTATTTCTCACTGTTTTTCCATGCCTAAAC
>ERZ1022729.58-NODE-58-length-14120-cov-7.032776_pt1 | contig 14120 bp, 16 predicted proteins | sample MGYA00520880_ERZ1022729 | MGnify/ENA primary metagenome ERZ1022729 (study PRJEB33162, sample SAMN09537598) | freshwater metagenome | isolation source: freshwater | place: Canada:Alberta | collected 2017-07 | study: EMG produced TPA metagenomics assembly of the...
TAGGCGACTTTCAAGACACAAGGAACTTATCATAGGGCTTGCAGTGTCATGTTAAATCAAGTAGATTTGTCGTAGATCAATTTTTGTTTTAGTAATTTATCCCTTTATTCCCCTCATTTAACTGCTTTTTGTCATTAATTCCTTAAAAATTTTTCGGTTCAATCAATCTAGTATCATGGTTAAAACTCCTTTTTCCCGTCAAGTCCTTGGTTTGGTATTAGTGCTTTCCTTTCTGACGACTGCCTGTGGCGGCGGTGAAAAAAAGCAAGCGGCCGCCCCTAGAGCAATTCCCGTCAAGCTTCAGGAGGTTGAACCCCAGAGCTTGGTAGACAGTAGTGATTTTGTGGGAAATCTGGTGGCGGATCAGTTTGTTCAGTTAGCCCCCCAAATTAATGGTCGAATTTTGAAGGTATTTGCGGCCTATGGGCAAGCCGTGAAACGCAATGATCCCATTATTCTGTTAGAGCCGACCCAACAGCAGGAAAACGTTAATGCCGCCGTTGGTAATGTGAATATTCAAAAAGCGAATCTCGAAGGGAGTAATGCCGATCTGAGAACGGTAGAAGCTCAACGGGATGCCGCTAAATCAGAAATTGTCACGCAACAAGCCAACATTGCCAACGCGATCGCTAATTTAGCTAATTCCGAAGAGACGACAAAAACGAGAGAAGCTGACCTCAGACGCACCCAATCCACTCTAAAATTGGCAGAAATCAATTATAAACGGTCTAAATTTCTGGTAGAAACAGGCGTTCAGCCCCAACAGGACTTGGATAATAAAACCACCGAACTCAACAACGCCAAAGATCAAGTTGACGCGGCCCAAAAAACAGTTCAAGCGACCAAGGCCACCAGTCAGGCATCCATTGCTAGTGTCAATGCTGCTAAAGCTGCCCTCAAACAATCCCAGGATAATCTGCGAGCCGCCGAACAAAGGGTCGCCGCCGCCAGAGCTACCATTAGCCGACAAAAAGCTTCCATTGAGCAAGCCCAGGGACAATTGGGTTCTACGGCCCAGGATTTGATTTTTAACCGAGTCGTTGCCCCGATTGATGGCATTGTCGGTAACATCAACCTCAAAATTGGGGATTATGTGCGACAAGGAGAAAGTTTTACAACTTTAACTAATAATTCGTTGATGGCAATGGATATCAATGTGCCAACGGAGCGGGCTAATCAATTGAGAAAAGGATTAATCGCTCAAATTATTGGAAACGATGGTCAACCCAAGGTAACAGGAGATATTCGTTTTGTGTCGCCCACTGTTGATCAAAATGCTCAAGCGATTTTGGCTAAAGTTTTCTTTGCCAATAACGGAACCCTGCGTAATAATCAATACGTGAGAGTCAGAATTATTTGGAATCGTCAACCAGGTCTATTAATTCCTACCAGTGCGATTACTAGCGTCGGTTCTCAAAAATTTGTTTTTGTAGCGGAACAAAGTAAGCCCAAACAAGGCGAAACCAGTTTGGTGGTTAAACAGAAACCGATTAATGTGGGCAATATTCAGGGTCAATCCTATCAAGTGCTTTCGGGAATTAGTGCGGGGGAAAAGGTCGCCGTTTCTCGTATTTTAGAACTCCGAGATGGGGCAATTATTGCTGATGAAAGTACGATGAAAAAGAACGTGGTTGAACAATAAGATTATGGCGTTACCCGTCTGGCTAAATCGAGCAAATCAATGGGTCAATCAGCGATCGCTTCAGGCACTAGATCGGGCCTATCAACAGGCGGGTATTATTAAAAACCTGGAGGATAAACACTTTAATAGCCAGAAAATTTCCCCCGACAGCGATCGCGGCCAGAGTGTTTTTGACTATTTCAAAAGTAGTTTAGATCGGGAATTAACTCAAATTCGTTTGAACCTAACCCAGTTTCGTCTAGGTAACTTTTTTAGTCCTTCCCCTGAACCAGGCTTACTCAAAAATGAAGAGCAAGATATTTTAATTAAATTAGATTTTATTGAATCAGTTATTGGTAAATATCGCCAAAATGTTGATGATTTAATGATTAATCCTCCCCAATCTATCCCGAACACCTCAAATTTAGCTTCTACGGCGATGGACAATAATCCTGATCCTTTATCGCCTCCTTTCAGTCCTGGGATTACTCAAAGAGGCGATCGCTCTCAATTCTTTAATTTGAATCGGGATCTAACCGAAGAATATGAGCAAAGAGTTATTCAAGAATTACGAAACTTGCGACAAGAACGGAAAATTGCTATTCGATTTTTGATTTTATTAATTGTTGTTCCCTTAAGTATTCAAATTATTAGCAAACAACTGATTTATAGTCCTTTGATTAATCATTTTATGATCGAAAATAAGACATTTGATCAAATAAAAATCAGTGAGGAAATTATCGAAGAACAACTTCAAGAATTTACTCGTTTTAAGGAAACTTTAGAAATTAGAGAAATTCTGGGGATAGATGAACACTTAACGGATTTAGAAAAACGTGAAAGATTAAAAGAAAAAGCTCAAGAACTGAGTCAAGAAGCCGTACAAAGAAATCAAAACGGATTTGAAAATCTCCTTGCTGATTTGACCTCACTCGCTTCCTTTGCCCTGCTAGTCGCAATTTTCAAAAAAGAATTTAAAATTGTTAGACAATTTCTGAGTAGGAGTTTCTTAGGATTAAGTGATATTACCAAAGTATTTATCTTTATTCTTTTGACCGATATTTTTGTTGGCTTTCACTCGGCGGAAGGTTGGGAGGTTATTTTGGGCAGTACTTTTGGTCACTTTGGTTTACCTGAAAACCGCCAATTTATTTATATTTTTATTGCAACTTTTCCCGTAATTTTAGATTCATTTTTTAAACTATTAATTTTTAATTACTTCACCCGCAAATCCCCTGCGGCGGTCGCGATCTTGGAAAAAATGCAACAGTAATAGAATCGGCTTTCCTGAAACATCTTTGAAACTAATCAGTCACAAGGAGTTCTGAGGCAATTAGGAAACTGTCTGACCCTCCCTTTCATTCTGCCTATCCCTTGATTAACTGGAATTAAGGTTAATCAATTAAGTGAGGATGCTATGAATAAGATTTTAGTTCTGGGAATGGGATTTGTTTTTTTAGGATCTCAAGCCGTGAATGCCGCTCCTATCAAGCGTTATGGGACTCAACCGCCCGCAGATATTATTATTAATTCTGGTTCCCAATCCCTACCCGCTCCGCCGTCTCCCCAATCCCCTTCTTCTCCTAGCCCCCAAGCCAGTAATACCCGTTTCAATTGTGAATATTTCAATGGGGAACCAACGGTCATGTATCGTCCCGACAATCAGCCAGGTCGCTCCTATCCCTGGGCCGTGCCGAGAACCTTGGGAGATGGTTGGACAGCAGAACGTCGTTGTCAGGAAATTAGCCAGCGTTTGGAAATGTATCGTCCCGATGGACTAGAAGAACTCAAAACAGGTTACGAAAATAATTATCAAACTATCTGCGTCACTACCCAACAAGTTCCTGGTTGTCGTATTGTTCTGACCGTTCCCCCTGGTCAAAATGCTGAAATTGTTCGCGATCGCGTTTTTGAATCCATTGCGATCGCCGATAATGGCCAAATGACCCAAGGAGTCAATGCCTACACAGGTGGACAAAATAATAACTTTTTGAATCAACTGGGCCAATTGCTAGGAGGAAAAGCTCCTGCCCAAGCCAAAAAAAATCCCAAAAATATCAATGGGATTAACCTAAGACCGTTTCTTGCCCAATCAGATGGTGGCACAGGGGAAAAATTGAAAAAATCCGTTAGTAAATCAACTTCTCCTAAATCGTCCCGTCGTTTTAATACAGATAAATTTCGTTAAATACAGGTGAAAATCAAAGGGGTTATCGATGTTGCTCTGTCTCTATTCAAGAACGCCGATAACTATTTTGCTGGAAAATTTTCGTTGATTACGTCTAATGCGATCGTGAGAATCTTATCGTACTGCCACCCAGGATAATCTCTTAAGGAATTATTGACAGATGGCTGGTTTTCGCATTTTTATTACGGTTCTTTTTGGTCAAAGTGCCGAAATTGTTTGTGATCGCGTTTTTGAATCCATTGCGATCGTCCATAGTGGACAAAATCCTAACTTTTTCATTAAAAAAATCCGTTACTCAATCAACTGCCCCTAAATTCTCCTATCGTCTCAATCATAATGCTCTTAAATGCCCATACAATATTTTTATCTGAACACCGCTATATTTTGGAATCCTTTTTAGAAAAACACTAAAACGATGAAAATGTCTAGTTTATTTTTTCTCCCACCGACTTTTAACATTTTGAGCTTAGGAGAACGGGGATCGGGAAAAACGGTCTTCCTAGTGGGCAGTTATGCCGAATTTCAAAAAACACAAGAAAATTCTCCTGACAAACCAGAGACATCGGATTATCAACATCTTTGGTTTGAGTGTCAACATCACAATGAAAAATCCTTACTCAATAATATTTTGCAGTACGTCCTTAAAAAAGGAGTTTATCCGCCACCGACTTTAAAAATCACAGACTTTCACTTTGCATTCAAGCAAAAAAAAGCTGATCGCTCCAATATTCTTTGTTTTATCCGTTGGTGGGATATGCCAGGAGAATTTTGTAACTTTAATAATCCCTATTATCAGGAAATGGGAACTAATTCTCAGGGTTGTTGCGTTTTTATTAATGCAAATCGACTGGTTAATGACCCCGCTTATACCGAAAACTTAACGAAGATCACCAGTCAGCTCACGATCCTCTTATCTCTCGTTCAGGATGTAGAGTATCCTTTTAGTATAATTTTTACCCAGTGTGATCTTTTGCCGCCAGGGGAAATCGGACAAAAACAAATTACAGATAAGTGCCAAGACTTAATCACCACTCTGGATGAAGCGAATATCAACTATCAGTGTTTTTATTCAGCAATTACAATTTCTCGCGAAAAAAAAGAGTTTAGCCTTATTTCAAAGGATTCTTCTTCGGTTTTTCTTTGGCTAGTCACAAAGTTATATGAGGACTACCAACAAGGAAAGCTTCCAAATTTGAAGATTGCATCCATTCTTCACTGTTTTCGCTGTGGTAGCAATCATTTGCAACCTTCCCAACGTCTGGGATTTCTAAAGAAACTTGGTTTTTGGATAACCCTCAGAAAAAAGTATCGATGTCGAGATTGCGGGGCTTCCAAAATAGAATTTTTACCGTTTACTTGGTTAAATAAATTTCAATCTTCTTTTGGTTCGAGCAAAAAACGAAAACGTTCCAGGAGAAAATAACGTTGCTTGGTAAGCGACTAATTATCTAAAACGCATACGGACAGAGGGCTTAAGTTCCTTGTTAAAAGACTTTTAGCAAAATCATTATACAATCTAAATTCGTAACAGCGTATCTCAAGGCTTCTCTTGATCAATCCTTTTTTGCAATCGAAAATGGAGATGGGAAAGGTGTTCTTGATCATTGCTGGGAATTTTGGGTAGGGGTAATTCCAAATTGGGCCAGGAAGGAATATCCGCACAAGGACAGAGAGAACAATAGGGATGACCATGATTTGCGGGAACGGGTAGGGTACAACGACTACAATTAATGATTTCCCAGACAGGAGTTAATAATTCTTTAATAGTCTGTTCTGTGCCGTCGAGATAGCAATCTTCTTTCGTGGTTAAAATTTCTTGCCAATATTCTTCAAATACCAATGAGTATTTAGACCGCTCAAAAACAGGAATGGGCAAAAGTTTTTTCTGACTTTTGGGCATCACTACTCCCTTTCCCAATTGAAACCAGTAGGCGAGATATTCTTTTACTTCAATGATAGATGCCATAGGTCAGACTGTATCCTCTGCACTACCGCAGAACGGTCAAAGGGTTGGGATATTTTGAAAACAATTTTTGACTGTTTCTATCCTAGCGATCATCGAACGATTTTACCTTATTTTTTATTTCCGTTTCAGAATTGCTTGAAGTTGTCCTGTTTGAACGGCAAAGGTTTTCCTAATTGCGTTAAGTCTAAGACATAACCTCCTGTGACTAAATAAACTTTATCGGCGATCGCACCGATTTGTCGAGTTAAGTGTCCCAGGCGATCGCGGAATTGTCGGCCGATGGGATAGGCGGGAACCACTCCCCAGCCCGTTTCTTCGGCGACTAGGATAATATTCTGGCAACTATTTTGTAAATTTTCTAATAATACTTGTTGGGTTAATTGCCATTGATTCTCATCTTGGGAAAGTAAATTTGCCACCCAGGTGCCGAGGGAATCAATTAATAAACAGTTGGTCACGGGATTTTGAGTAATCGCTAAACTCAATTCGGTGGGAACTGCTAAGGTTTGCCAATGGTTCGGGCGGCGATCGCGGTGTTTTTCTAAACGGGCTTGCCATTCGGGATCATTGGCATCTTCCTGGGAGGTGGCCACATAAACCACTGATAACTGTTTCTGTTGCGCGATCGCCTCGGCTAGGTGTTCTGCCCATTCACTTTTACCCGAACGAGAAGGGCCAGTCACCAAAATGAGATTTCGCACTCGTTTTTCCATTACATTTGGGATTGGAGATAATTCTGTAGGCCGATTTTTTCAATCAGTCCCAATTGTTTTTCTAGCCAATAACCGTGATCTTCTTCCGTATCTGCGAGAATTTTCAGCAAAATATCCCGCGTTTGATAATCCTGTTCCTGCTCACAAACGGCGATCGCGTTTTTCAGATCCCCAATCACCTTGTACTCAAAGTCCAGATCATTTCTCAACATTTCTGGCACGGTCTTGCCAATCTTCAAATCATCCTGCTGAGAAAGATCGGGTATGCCTTCAAGAAAGAGAATCCGCTCGATTAAAGATGCCGCGTGTTGGGTTTCATCGGTCATTTCGTGGTTAATCCGTTCATAGAGCTTAGTTAAACCCCAATCGGCATACATCCGCGAATGAATAAAATATTGATCTCGTGCCGCCAATTCCCCCCGCAACAGGAAATAGAGTTGTTCTAAAACTGGAGCTTTACCTTTCATAAATTTTGTTTCCTTAAAAAAATTACATCAACAATTACATCATGGACTGTAAGAAATTCGCTAAACCCGATTGTTCAATCAGCCAACGTTGAGATTCTAACCAATCGATCTGCTCTTCGGTATCTTTTACTAATTTTTCGAGCAAATCCCGACTGACATAATCCTGACAAGACTCACAAATCTGCACCCCAGCCGCTAATCCATCCCGTAGAGACTGACAGACCTGAAGATCATTGTCTAATAATTCGGGTACATCTTCCCCGATTAAGAGCCGTCCCAAATCCTGAAGATTGGGTAATCCTTCCAAAAACAAGACTCGTTCAATCAATAAATCTGCCTGTTTCATCGCCTTGATAGAGTATCGGTACTCTTTTTCATTGAGTTGCTCTAATCCCCAACTTTTACACATCCTCGCATGGAGGAAATATTGGTTAATGGCCGTCAATTGACCCTTGAGAGCTTCGTTTAGCTGACTTTTTACGTCTGGATGACCTTGCATTCGGCCTAATCCCCTATTTCAATTACTAAAATTATTTTCTTTATTATACTTGACGAGAGATCCTAGATGCAACATAATGATAATTATTCGCAGTAAAGTAAGAGGATTTTCCAAGAAGCTTTTTCTACAAAAGTCTTTTTGTCAAAGCATTTCAGTCTAAGGAGCCTTTCTGTGTACGTTTGTATTTGTCACGCTGTTACAGAAAAAGATATTCAAAAAGCGATCGCCGAGGGAGCCAGTTCCGTCGCCATGTTGTCCGAATCCACCAGTTTGGGAACCCGATGCGGCCACTGTACCGACCATGCCCATGCCATGATTAGCAAATGTGGGCGACAATGCCCGTAGATTGACTAAACATTTTGAGAATTTTGCTTAAAAAACTCTCTTTCGGGGAAAAGACTGAGTAAGAGTTGATTAATATAAACTTTGCCGATAACAGTCGGTTTTTGCAGAGAACCACCCTGTTCAGGCGTAATGGGGGAGACAAAATGAATACTCTCTGGTTCCGTATTAGTGGGGATTTCTTCTGTGGGAGTTGCAGAAGGAGTATTTTCTGGAGCAATTACGGATTTTTCGCCCTTTTCCTGCTTTTCTGTCGGTGAAGCCCCCGTCATTAAGTCTTCATCCCAGGGTGAAGGAATGGTCTCTGGCTTAGATTGACTTTTGTTTGAAATCTTTTGTGATTTAGGGGGATTTTCCTCAGAAATTTCATCAGCATTCCAACGGCGAGAATGATCCCCCAACAAAGATTCAGAGGGAATCATCGCGGAAGCTTCAACGGAGCTATTAAAAATACTGGTCGCCGCTCCAATACAAGCGGATTTGCCGATGGTAACCCGACCGACCAGCAAAACTCCTGCACCGAGAATGGCCCCTGCTTCAATTTCAATGGTTCCCCCATAGGCATTCAAAACTGTTCCCTTGCCCACACAAGCCCCTTCTCTGACGATAATTTGACTGTGGGGAGCGGCTTGCAAAATAACGCCTGGAGCAATCGCCGCCGTTTCGTGAATGGTAACGTTGCCACTCACGAAAAACTCCGAATTATGTTCAATCGGGACAGGCGGTAAGGACATGGATTAAGGGCGTTGGATAATGGCTTCTAGGACACGACGTTTGGCTTTGGTATCAATCCCTAGCAAGCGGACATACTCACCTTGATGATCGGCTAAACAACCTTCTAGGGCGCGTAGGACATCGGCTTCACGGGTAGCGGCAATGGGGGCGCAACTTTCCCAAGATTTAGACCGAAAACGACGTTTATCCGTGTGTTCTGTGCTGATTTTAAGACCCTGGGCTAACAGCGATCGCACGTGGTTCACGACTTCTGAATCTAGGCTTTTAGAACTAGCGGCAGAGGCATAATTTCCGTTGCCATTGCTAGAAGGTGCAACCGCCGTTGCAGTAGCGCGAGAACCCGTTGTCGCACTTCCATCAGGACGCTGAATCACGGTTTCCAACACGCGACGTTTAGCTTTGGGATCAATTCCCAAGAGGCGGACATATTCCCCTTGGTGTTCCTGTAAACAGGTTTCTAGGGCGGCAATTACATCACTTTCGCGGGTACTGTCGATGGGAGAGCAGGTTTCCCAGGAATTAATCTTGAAACGACGTTTATCCGCGTGTTCTGTGCCAATTTTATGACCCTGGGAAAGCAAAGCCCGAATTTTACTAATCAGGTCAGAGCTAACTCCTGCACCGTTACTGGAATTACTGCTACTGAAGTTAAAGTGAGTCGTCGATGGGCTACTATTGGCTGTCCGAGCAGGACTAGCGGTTTCGCTGGGGCGTTGAATCACGGTTTCTGAAACACGGCGTTTGGCTACGGGATCAATGCCAATTAAACGCACGTATTCGGCAGGATGTTCGGCTAAAAAGGATTCTATTTTACGGATTGCCTCGCCTTCCCGTACACCATCCAGACTGAAACCCGTTAACCAAGAACTGGTTTTAAAGCGACGGGCATCGGCGTGTTCTACGCCAATTTTGCAACCTTGATGGAGTAAGGAACGAACTTGGCTGACGGCATCCACTTTTAAGCCTTTTAAATTACTGCTACTGTGACCATTGCTGGCAAAGTTACTGGCAGTCGTCGTTGTTCTGCTGGTCGTGCCAGGCACATCGCCAGGACGTTGGATAATCACTTCCAAAACCCGACGTTTGGCATTTTTATCTACACCTAATAGGCGCACATATTCACCTTGGTATTCCTGTAACCAGCCCGCGATCGCGCTCAAGACCTGATCTTCTCGATAGCTGTCAACCGTGCCGCAACTCGTCCAGGATTTCGTTTTAAAACGACGTTGATCAGCGTGTTCGCCAGCGATCGTATAACCTTGGCTCAAAAGAGAGCGAATTTGATTTCTAATTTCTGTATTGACACTCATAGTTTCCACCGAATTTTCATAATTAGTTTCATTATCTATAGAACGAGAAGTCGAATCTCGAAGGGGTGTAATCCCCTTTCCGTTTGACCTCTGCTCATAATTACCACTCACCGCTCCCGTAATTTCGACAACGTGTTGGGCGTAGGCGCGGTCTTTCTCCTGAACATCAGGCAATTGATCCGCCTGTTCTTGGTTCGTGACCACAAAACCAGAGGGAACAAATTTACCAGGGGGAATCTCCACGTTTTGAATCAGTGCGTGCATCATCACCACACAACCGCGACCGATTCTCGCATTAAAAACCGTCGAGCGAAAACCAATAAAACAGTCATCGCCGATATAGGCTGGCCCATGAATTAAAGCCATGTGAGTGATGTTCGTCTGCCGACCGATCCAAACCGAATACTCTTCGCCGTCATCCCCTACGACCTTTCCTTGTTCTAAGCCATGAATTACCACCCCATCTTGAATCGTGGTTTGATCACCAATATAAAAAGGGGTTCCTTCATCGGCTCGAATAGAAGTTCCAGGCGCGATCAACACTTTTGCCCCGACTTTCACATCCCCAATGAGGTTCGAGAAAGAATGGACATAGGCAGTTTCATTAATTTGAGGTTCGGCTAAGTGTTTCGACCAAGGAGTCGGAGGAGCCGCCGATGTGCGGGCTACCATGAAAATTTATTCCTCCCAATCAGTTATCGAGGTTTAGTTTTTTGTCCTAAACCTTAAGAGCGATATTCGTCTTTTTTGCTATACAGAGAACGATTGTCAACGGTGACAGTATCAATAATGCCAACCACCATCGCATCGAGGGGACGATCCTCATTCCCACTATCTTTGCGAGCCGCACTCCCTCTGGTGACCAAAACCCACTCATTCACGCCCGCACCAACTACATCACCTGCTACTTCATAGCTCGGCAAGAGTTGACCCTGGGCATCAATTAATTGGAGAATAACGAGTTTAATTCCAGTGAGACTGCGGGTTTTATGGTTGCTTACCACTGTGCCAAGCACTTTGGCAATTTGCATGATCTTGCTAGTCGCCTCTTAGATCCGTCTTAGGGGTTGGGGGTTGACACTTTCACGGAACTGCTCAACGGCTTCGGTATAACGAATGGGCAGAACATATTCTAAGTTTTCGTGGGGACGGGCAATAATGTGAGTAGAAAGAACTTCACCGCCATTAACTCGACGGGCATTTTCAGTTCCAGCACTGACAGAAGCTTGTACTTCAGAAACATCTCCACGCACGATGACGGTGACACGACCGCTTCCAATTTTTTCGTAACCAACGAGAGTTACCCGTGCCGCTTTAACCATTGCATCCGCCGCTTCGACGACAGCAGGAAAGCCCAAGGTTTCCACCATTCCAACAGCAATTGACATACGATTTAAGATCTCCTAAAGATATAAATTTATTTTTTGTTTTTTCTGACCGATTCCTGGGAGCAATAGATTTTTTGTACTATTGACTACTGTTGATTCGAGCCGAAAGTGTTAGTATGCTCGGAATTGTTCTACTTCTTCGGTATAGCGAATGGGAAGCACATACTCCAGGTTTTCGTGGGGACGGGCAATGATATGGGTAGAGAGTACCTGACCACCATTGACTCGTTTGGCGGATTCGATTCCCGCAGAGACAGAAGCTTGGACTTCTGATACGTCTCCCCGAACAATCACGGTGACGCGACCGCTTCCGATTTTTTCATAACCAACTAGAGTTACCCGTGCCGCTTTAACCATTGCGTCTGCTGCTTCGACGACTGCGGGGAAACCTAAGGTTTCTACCATTCCTACTGCAATTGACATAAATAGTATCCTTGCTTAACTTTAAGCCAGACTAAAGAGTATATTTTTAGATTTCATCCCACTTAATGAGACGAGTTCAGTTCTCCACTGTTTTAGAATTCAGTGACGGATAAGGTCTTGACTGACACTAAAAACCTAGCTCGAACCCAAGGGACTCAAGCGGGAAAATTTTGATGGGGGCGGCTAAAATTATTCACCCTAACAAAAGCATAGGAAACCTTGGCCCCTTTGACAATATAAAAGATCATGATATTTTTTAATTTCAAGGTTAATTAAAGTTAATCAGTGTTCTTTGAGTCTTGATGAAATATGAAAAATAGGCATTTCGAGACTGTCTAGACTTGGTGTTTAAGAGGCTGTTATGCTTATGGGGTAGGCTCTTTGGGCTTTTTTAAGGAATGAATTATTGATTTGATTTTAATGAATAGAGTGGTTTATTTATTCTGATTTCTGGGGATGAAATTTTTAATTCTTTTTTTGTAGCTCGTTCGGTATAAATAATAGGTAGAAATACTTGTTTTTTTGAGTAGATATTTTCCATGATTGTGGATCTGAAAAATTCACTGCTGAGATTTGTGGGCGCGAGAACAAATTTGCGATACAATCACTGATTATAAATTATTGTTCTGAATAATGTTTTCTGAGCTAAAAAAATTCTCTTGGCCAACGATTGGCTTAATCTGTATCTTTGGCGTTGTTTTGGTTGGGTGGATATTGCCACCGATATTATGGCCTGGTGGAATTGGCATAGGAAAAGATGATTCTGTTACCACTACAACTGTCGAAACTATCGAGAAAGATAAACAGGGTAAAACCGTTAAAAAGGTAACGACAACTGCTCATAATGACGGAAAAACGCTCTGGGACTGGGGGAGTCTATTGTTAGTACCGTCATCATTGCTATTGTTTGGATATATCCTACAACTACAGCAGCAAAAACGTGCAGAGAAATTATCTACAGACCAGCAAAAACGTGCAGAGGCTTTTTCTGAAAAACAAGAAGAACTTGCAAAGAAATTTGCTGAAGAACAGCGAGACATTGCAGACGATGAAACCAAAGAAGAAGTTTTACAAACTTACTTTGATCGATTGTCAGTGCTGTTAATTGATAGAAACTTAATCGCGCTTTCTAATAAGTCTAACTCATCTACAATTACGCCTGAAGAACAAGAACTTTTGGATTCGGCACTGGATGTCATTCGAGCCAGAACGCTATCCATTTTAAGAAGGTTTGAAAAAGATGCGGAACGTAAAACCAGTGTTATTGATTTTTTAATTGAAACTGAGATTATTGGCAAATCGAAGCTGAACCTCTCAGGGGCTGAACTCGTAAACGCTGAACTCGGAAACGCTGAACTCGGAAACGCTAAACTCAGAAACGCTAACCTTATTGGGGCTAACCTCTTTTGGTCTAAACTCAAAGGAGCTGATCTCGGAAACGCTAACCTCTTTTTGGCTAAACTCGAAGGGGCTGAACTCCAGAACGCTAACCTCTTTTTGGCTAAACTCAAAGGAGCTAACCTCACAGGGGCTAACCTCACAGGGGCTGACCTCTCATGGGCTGACCTCCAAGGGGCTAACCTCCAAAGGGCTAACCTCAAAGACATTAAATGGGATTCAAAGACTAAATGGCCTGATAAAATCGCATTTATCGACGCAAAAAATATCCCAGAAGAGCTAAAAAAAGAGCTTGGCATTACTCCATGAGCATTCCTGAACTTCAAGGCATTGAACCAAAACAACGAATCCTTAGTCGCTTTGTGGAAATGCGATCGCGTTGGCTGACGGTAATCGGAGAAAATCTAGAGGATGATCAGGGACAAATTTTAGAATATTGGCGGGTAGAAAAAGCTGATTCGGTCATTATTTTACCCATTCAAGGCGATCGCCTCTTATTACCCAAGCCATCCTATCGACCTGGCGTTGGGAACGTGACCTTAGATTTCCCTGGGGGACGGGTAGAAGACAAAAACGCGATCGCCGAAATTGCCAAAACGATCCTCGAAAGAGAATTAGGCATACTGCCCCAGGCTGTTTTCAGCTTAGTGCCAATTAATTCCGAGGGATGGGCGGTTAATAGTTCCTTTTCTAACCAAAAACTCTATGGTTATGTCGCTCAAATTGATGCTGAATATCAACTAAACCGCGATCGCTTCGGTGAAAGCTATGAAATATCCAAAGAAGGGATTGATCAACTTTTAGCAGTCTTAGTCTGTTTGCAATGTCGAGCCGTATTATTAGACTGGTGGATTAGTCATTTAAAATGAATCAAAAAATTGTTTTAGGCCTACTCTGGCTGGGCTTTATTGTTTACGCCTTTTTCCTTGCTCCCCCCAATCAACCCGACACCTTCGAGTTAATAACAAAAATGTCCCTGGGAGAGTGGCAGGGCATTAACCCCCTCATTATCAGCCTATTTAACCTCATGGGTATATGGCCCGCCGTTTATGCCTGTGTTTTATTTGCCG
>ERZ1022729.59-NODE-59-length-13993-cov-6.236548_pt1 | contig 13993 bp, 20 predicted proteins | sample MGYA00520880_ERZ1022729 | MGnify/ENA primary metagenome ERZ1022729 (study PRJEB33162, sample SAMN09537598) | freshwater metagenome | isolation source: freshwater | place: Canada:Alberta | collected 2017-07 | study: EMG produced TPA metagenomics assembly of the...
GCCTTAAAACTTCTCGGTGTTGGTTCAGTCGGAGCCGCCTTGAGTTATTCCCGCTTCAGTAAACCCCAGCCTAATGTTTATCAATTAGATAAAATTGTTCTTCCTAAACTATTAAATGAATCCAAATCAGTGGCGATCGTCGGTGCAGGATTGGCAGGCTTGGCCTGTGCGTATGAATTGAGTCAACGAGGTTTTGCAGTCACATTATTAGAAAAATCTCCCAATTTAGGCGGCAAAATTGCTAATTGGAAAATTCAAGTGGGCGAGGAAGAATTTTTGATGGAACACGGTTTTCATGGCTTTTTTCCGCAATATTATAATCTTAAAAGTTTAGTTAAAGAATTGGCCATTACCGATAATTTTAAATCATTAGGTTCCTATTCCCTCGTATTTCGAGATAATACCTATCAGCCCGAAGTATTTCGTCCCAGTCATTCCGCTTTTCCTTGGAATATTGTCGATTTAACGATTTCTTCACCGAATCGTTTACGCTGGGGGATTAATTTAACTAAAATTTCCCATTTACAAGTCTTTCGTGCCATTACAGGCTTCCAAATCCCTAAAAGTTATAATGAACTCGACAGTATTTCCGTTACTGAATGGGTTTCTAGGGGTTTTCCTCAAGGCTTATATGACCTTTATTTCTTGCCTTTTGCTAAATCTAGTCTCAATGCGCCCGATATTTTGAGTGCAGGAGAATTAATGCAATTTTTTCATTTTTACTTCTTTGGAAATCCTGAAGGGTTAGCATTTAACGGCACAAAAGATGACATGGTAACGAGTATCGTCAAACCCATGATTGCGGCCATTGAAGCCAACGGTGGAAAAATTATTACCGAAGCAACGGTCAGTCAAATTGAGTGTGAACAAAATCAGATCAAATCCTTAAGTTATCAACAGGGAAATAGTGAAACGAATGTTCCTTTTTGGGTAACAGAGAATTCCTTAATCAGCGATGAAAAGAATCATTATTACGGTGCAGGCGATCGCGTTTATCTTGCGTCAGAAAATCAAAAAGAAGCCGTTTCTCTCACTTGCACCCATCAAGGTTGTACTGTAGCCAAACAAGTCGATGGAAAATTACATTGTCCCTGTCATGGAGCCATTTATGATGCCGAGGGGCGAGTGATTTCAGGCCCCGCTAAACGCAATTTACCCCGCTACAAAGTCGCTCAATCTCAACCCAATCAAGTCCAACTTGTGGCGGCTAATCCTGAATCTTCTGCTAAACCCATCGCCCTCAAAACCGATTACTATGTCCTGGCTACCGATGTGCCTGGAACCCAACATTTATTTGACCTAATGACGGGGGAAGTTGACCCTGTTCTGAAAGCAAATGTGAGTAAGTTGGCGATCGCCGATCCCTTTGCGGTTGCCAGATTTTGGTTTGACAAAGATTTCGACTGGGAACACAGTAATTTTGCCTCTCTTTCGGGTTATGCCTTGACCGATAGTATTACCCTTTATCACCGTATTCAACAGCAATTTATCGACTGGTCAGAACGCACAGGGGGCAGTGTAGTGGAGTTACACGCCTATTGTTATAAAGAAAAAGAGTTTCCGACCCAAGAAGTGTTATTATCAACCTTTGAGCAAGAATTATACGAAATTGTCCCTAGTTTAAGTTCGGCAACTCTGCTTCATCGAGAGTTGGTGAATCAAAAGAATTTTTCAGGTTATCCGCCCAATAGTTACCAAGATCGACCGACGACTCAAACGACGATGAATAATCTACTTTTTGCAGGAGATTGGGTAAAAATGCCATTTCCCTGTGGTTTAATGGAGCGGGCGGTGAGTAGTGGACTTTTGGCAGCGAATGGGATTTGTCATCAAGAAAGTTTACAACGTCGGGATTTGTTAACGGTTATGCCAGAGGGGGTTTTACAGATTTAAAGTTTTGGTAAAAGTGTCAATCAATTAAAGCTTTAAACTGGATACAATAAATGTTCAGGTAATTAAGCTGATTTATAGAAGGTTTTTATATCATGTCACAACTACTAGAAAGAATCACGATTAATCCAAAACAATGCGGCGGTCGTCCCTGTATTCGGGGAATGAGAATTCGAGTCTCTGATGTGTTAGATTTGTTCGCGGCGGGATTAAGTGCGAATGAAATTTTAACAGAAATGCCTGATCTCGAAGCCGATGATCTTAAAGCGGCTCTTTCCTATGCGTCCCATAAACTTGATCACCCCGTATTGGTAGCATGATAATTTGGATAGATGCTCATTTATCTCCAGCGATCGCACCTATTCCTATAGATTAAGTTAAGGAACACAACCAAATTAAATCATGTGGTCAATAGTTAAAATGCTCTTGTTACTTGGTAAGTTAAATAAGGGTTTTGCTTCAGTAAAATACCAAGTTTTCTATTGTCAAACTAAGATACAAGAGCAGCGATCTAACTTAAGAAATATATATAATATCGTTTTCCGAAAGGGTCGTATTTAGAGCAACAGCTAAAACATCACCACGCCACAAAATAGCAGTATCATTTGCACCGTATCCAAACCGATTACCTGGTTGAAAAGAAACCGACCAACCTAAAGTAGAACGAATACCATATACTTCAATTTTGTCTCCTTCCCATCGTTTAAAATCTTGTATTTCTGCCCAACTGTTACCCAGATATCCATTGAAAGCAGAACCACCAAAACGCCCACCCAATACAAAGGTGTCCGCTCCTCTATCTCCAAATAAATAGTCTCGTTCGCCCGTACGTGTATTCCAGAATCCGTCTAGCCGATCATTACCAGCTCCGCCATTTAATACATCATTGCCTGGGCCACCATAGAGAATATCATCACCATCATCGCCATATAAAAAATCATTCCCATTTCCACCATCTAACATATCATTGCCACCACCACCATGCAATCTATCATTTCCTCCATAACCCCACATATCATCATTATTGCCCGTGCCGTACAGTTGGTTGTTCCCACTATCGCCCGTAAATTTATTCCAAGGAGAAGCCATTACTAAAACCCTCAACTAATGTTAGTGATATTAATTGGCTCGTATTATAACTGCTAGAATTGTATAGTGTAAAGACGGAAAAAAACGGAAAATGTCGGGAGTTTTATTAAAGTTCTTGGCAACTGTCGGATAATGTCGGATAATGTCGGAAAGTGGAACTTGAGGTAATTTCAGCATGAATATTCAAGAAAGTATGAAAATTATTGACGAACTTATTTTTGAACAGACGGGAAGGCATCTTGACACTCTACAACTGGGAATTTTGAAAAATGTTATTAATGGACAAAACTACTCTCAAATTGCTCAAGAATATAATTGTTCTAAAGGTCATGCTAGAGATAAGGCTTATGAGTTGTGGCATATTCTTTCAGAAACATTAGGAGAAGATTTAAATAAATCGAATGTTAGATCAGCAATTGAACGATTAATTATTTCTACTGGAAATCATAACTTAATTAATTCTGGTCAAATTGATCGTGTTAACTTGTGTCCTAATTCTTCTCAATTTACTGAAAATTCAGAACTAAATAATTCCGATAATATTCAAATAGAAAACCTCTTGATTGAAGAGAAGCTCAAAGAAGCAAAATTAGCAACCGTTTCTAAGTTAGTACAACTTGGATTAACTGAAAAACAAATTGCCGAAGTTCTTGATTTAGAATTATCTTTAGTTTTAGAGAATCTTAAGTAAGTTCAAATTTTATAATAAGATTAGCTGGAGAAAATATGATCAACTTTTTAGTTAAAAAATTAGAATCCAAAAATGATCTATTCAGTATTCTAGTTTACCCAAAGAAACATTATGACAACATCAACCCAAAACCCAGAAATTATTATGCGTGACGGAAAACCTGTCGCTGTCATTCTTGATATTGATATTTATGAACAAATGTTAGAGCAAATTGAAAGCATAGAAGACCTTGAATATTTAGAAAAAATTCGTCAACAGCCCCTTGAATTTTGTTCTCTTGATGACTTTTTGAGACGAGAAAGCTATTATTAAAATTTTTCCAGCGATCGCAAGTTTTGTAACTTGATGAAAAGCGATTAATTTTGCTATGATGAGTTAGTCTTAATAAAACCTAGCTCGTGCCGAACAACGACATTGACCGCATCCGTCAGAAAGTTCGACTCCAACAATACGATATGTCAGCCCATGCAATGGAAGAAATGGCCGAAGACTATCTGACCATCATGGATGTAGAAACAGCAATTTTAAATGGTCGTGTTATTCGAGTTGAAAAAGACGATCCCAGAGGATCAAAATATATCATTGCAGGAACAGCACTTGATCTACAAACTCCCGTCGGTGTAGTTGGGCGTTTTGCCACTAGCGGACGTTATTTGATTATTACAGTTTATGAAATCACCAAACTTGAGGGCTAACTCCATGTACGGGTATCAATGCGAATATTGTGAAGGAACGGTTAAACCTCGTCTGATTAAACGGGAAGCCTTCAAACATCGAGATGGTTTTGTCATTCTTGAAGACGTGACAATTGGTGTCTGTAATAATTGCGGCAATCGGTATTATTCTGCTGAAATATTACATACTGTTCATGCTGTAGCAACTGGCACAAAAAATCCTGAAAAAACTGAAAAAATTCCAGTTACCCATTTAGAATTGGCATAGAGTAAAATTATGGAAAATAGAGTGCGATCGCGAGTTTTATAACTTGACTATCCCAAGATATTAATCAAAATTTTCGACAAAATATAACTTTGTCAGTTATCTTGGAATTAGTTACTACCAAAGTTGGAGCAATAACTGCAATGCTAACAACAAAAAGAAGCGGTCGCGTTGTTTTAAATCATTTGAGTTGGCAACAATTTCAAAATTTGTTAGACGATTTAGGCGACAACCGTTCAGCGAGGATTGCCTATGATAATGGCTCCCTGGAAATTATGACACCATTACCCGAACACGAATATTACAAACAAGCTATTAGTATTGTAATCGAAGATATGGCTGAGGTATTAGAACAAGACTATGAATGTCTAGGCTCTAGTACATGGAAGCGAGAAGTCAAAAAAGTAGGTATCGAACCAGATAATTGTTTTTATTTCCAAAATGAATCATTAATTCGAGGTAAATTAGTCTTTGATTTAGACCGTGATCCTCCTCCTGATCTGGCATTAGAAATTGATCTGACCAGTAAATCTTTAGATCGTTTTCCGATCTATGCTCGTTTAGGTGTACCAGAAATTTGGTGTTATGATTCGGGCGTATTAAAAATCTATCAACTTGAACAAGGAACGTATTTAGAACATTCCCAAAGTCTAGTTTTTCCTACCCTTAAAATTCAAGAAATCCCTGATTTAATTGAAGGTTATCGTTATCTAGGACGCAGAAAGTTTCGTCAAGCTGTTCGGGAATGGGTGAAAGAACAGAATCCATGATGGCTTTATGGGGGATCAGGTTGAATAAAATTTTATAGCGATCGCGACTTTTATCACTTGATGAAAGGCGATCATTTATTGTTCAGTTGTCTAACAAGAGTAAAATGAAGAAAAACTCAAGTTATTAAATTTTGTGAAATCTTGACTTATGCTTAAAAGTCCATTACGCTACCCAGGCGGAAAACAAAAAGCCATTTCTAAAATTGCTAACTATCTACCCTCATCATTTCAAGAATATCGAGAACCCTTTATTGGTGGCGGTTCAGTCTTTTTTCATATTCTTCAAACTGACCCTTCTTTAAATTATTGGATTAATGACCTGAACGAAGAACTGTATCACTTTTGGTTGCAATCTAAAATAAATTTAATCGAATTAGTTGATCTTGTTTGGGATATTAAGAAAAATAAAACTGATGGACGAGCTTTATTTAAGCATTTAGCAAAAGCTGACACCACTAAAATGACTTCTTTAGAAAGAGCCGTTCGTTTTTTTGTGCTTAATCGTATTAGCTTTTCTGGAACTATTGAAAGTGGGGGTTATTCTGAAGCCTCATTTATCGGCAGATTTACTAATTCTTCTATTGATAGACTCGCTGCTTTAGATCAATGTTTGGTCAATACTCAGATAACTAATTTAGATTACAGACATCTTCTTGAAAAGCCAGGTAAGGATGTGTTTATTTTTCTAGATCCTCCCTATTTGAGCAATCGTGACTCTAAACTTTATGGAAAAAAAGGTAATTTACATACATTTTTTGATCATAAACGCTTTGCTCAATTGATGAAAGATTGCCCTCATCAATGGCTAATTACTTATGACGATTGTGAAGAAGTTAGAAATAATTTTTCGTCTGCATATATTTATATTTATGAATGGAAATTACAATATGGAATGAATAACTATAAACAAGAAAAAGCTAAAAAAGGAGATGAACTTTTTATTACTAACTATCCTGTTAATCAATCTAACTTAATGGCATCGGCTACATAAGTTTAATGAGGGCTAACTCCATGTACGGCTATCAATGCGAATACTGTGAAGGAACGGTTCAACCTCGTCTGATTAAACGGGAAGCCTTCAAACATCGAGATAGTTTTGTCATTCTTGAAGATGAAATGCGATCGCAATTAATCAATAACATCAATCATTTGACACCTTTAAGTTTTCAACAATAGAAACTAATTCCCTTTCAAAAGCTACCTGCGCCCGATTAGTTTTTCCGCCTAAATATAATGGATTTAGTGAATTTTTGTTTTGAGTTTCAGATTCGTCTTGTAAAGCCCAAATTTGGGAATGGGAAACATAACTCATCATTACCCCTAACATCAGCAATCCGAAACCCAAATAAACAAAAGGAATGCCTGGATCAGCTTTAATTTGTAATCCCGTACTACCGATTAATTCATAAATTTTAAGGGTTACGCCATTGACTTCAATACTGGTTCCCTCGCGGACGGCATTATTCAAATTTCCCTGCTGATCATAGAGAATCATTGTTCCTTGCAAATCTTTAGTTAATAATGCAACACCTTCACTTAAATCGGTTTTAGTCGGAATCCAGGTTCCCCAAATTTTGCCACCTCCTTCTGCTTTTAGGGGAGCCATTGGTAACTGAAAAATGGGACTATTATTAATCTGGACTTTGACGGCGGAAATCCCCCAACTGGTTTGATAAAAAGTTACACCTTTATGACGCAGAGGTTCATTTACATGGATGGTTTTACGGTCTAATTCTTGTCCCTGATTGTCGATAACAGATAAATCGGAATAAAACTGATCAATGGCTCCCTTGGGAGTATAGTCAATCCAAAAACGATTAACTTTAATTCCCCAATCCTTTGGCACATTCCCTTTTGCGAGTGGCCCTGCTTCGATAATATTTTTAACTTGAAAACTATCTCCACTCTTCACCATTTCCTGAGCTAAAAATCCCGTTAAAGCTCCCCAAATTGCCCCCCCTAAAATAATTAACATGGCGGCATGAACGACAATCGGGCCAATTCTACCGATAATTCCTTTACGGGCATAGAGCATTTGTTCTTCTTGAAAAACTTTATACCCTTTTTGTTCTAATAGCGGCGTTAATTTTTCGAGAGAAATGGGATCTAAATTGGTACTAAAAGCTAATTTTTGAAATTGTCTAGGTTTCCGATAAAATTGCCAACGTTGGGCGGCTTTGAGAGCGGGAAACTGTCGAGTAAAAGTGCAAACAGTTAAGCTTGTTCCAAATAGAACCAGTAGGGAAAGAAACCACCAGGTACTGTAAACATGATTGAGTCCCAAGGCTAAAACAAGTTGCCAGCTTAAAAATCCAAATAGAGCAGGATCTTCGGGATAATTTGCTTGATAAAAGGATAGGGATTCGCCTTGCTCGATTACGGTTCCGCTAATACTAAAAAGGGCAATCAATAATAATAAAATAATCGCTAACCGTAAATCCGCGATCGCTTTCAGTACGGAACGCCAGGCCTGTTTGAGGGAAAGAAACCAAGGAGATGGGGATGAAGAGTCAGAAAGGGTCATCGGTACACAAGGAGTTCAACAAATTAAGGGAGTTTATTTGACTGTAACATCTTCAAACAAAGCATCATCTGTTCCACCAGATTTTTTGAGATTGGGGCGATCGCGGAGTTCATTTGGGTGATGTGCCGATTCAGCCAAAATTTGCAAAGAATTCACAACGCAAGAATGGGCCAAGTTTCCGATAAAATGCAAGTAATGACTTCATTGAGTGGCACTGCTGTATTTTCCCATGAAATATTTTTTCCGACTCGTAATTACCCTGATGGCTGTCGCGCTGTTATTCTCGCCCCTACCCGCCCAGGCCGCCAGTTCTTCTTCTGTAACGGGAACTAGCTCAACCTTTGAAAATAGTACGATGGCAGGAAAAGATTTTACAGGACAGAATTTACAAACGTCTCAATTTACCAATGTGGATCTCAGTGACGCGAATTTCACCAAAACGGATTTGCGGGGCGCGGTTTTCAATGGTTCTACCCTCACCAAAGCCAATTTACAGGGAGCCGATCTCACCAACGGACTGAGTTATTTAAGCAGTTTTGAAAAAGCCGATCTGCGGGATGCGGTGTTTGCTGAAGCGATTATGCTCAGAACCTCCTTTAAAGATGCCGATATTACGGGAGCCGATTTCAGTTTGGCGGTTTTAGATAATTTCCAAGTGATTCAGCTTTGTAAAAAAGCCGACGGTGTGAATTCTAAAACGGGAGTTAGTACCCGCGAGTCCCTGGGCTGTTCTTAATTTAGCAAAGATAAAAATTCATGGAAAATCAACGAGTTGGGGTCATTGGGGGCGGTCAGTTGGCCTGGATGATGGCCCAAGAGGCTCCAGACCTCAATTTAGATTTGGTGATACAAACGCCTTCCTCCGATGATCCCGCCGTTCCTTTGGCTTGTGATCTGATTTTTGCGGCCATTAATGATGCGATCGCGACAGCAGAACTCGCGAAAACCTGTGGAGTGATTACCTTTGAAAACGAGTTTGTCGATCTAGACGCACTAAAAATTTTAGAAGATCAGGGCGTTTGTTTTCGTCCCAGTATCAGCACTCTGCAACCGTTATTAGATAAATACGACCAACGCACCTATCTCCACAAAATTGGATTGCCCGTTCCAGCGTTTCAATCCTTTGATCTCTCCCAACCGCTTCCGTTTGCCTATCCCTTTGTATTAAAAGCTCGTCGTCATGGCTACGATGGGCAGGGAACTGCTGTGATTAAATGTGCAGAGGATTTAGCAAAACTTTTCCCCAAAATTCTTGGAAATAACTGGTTAATTGAAGAATTTATCCCCTTTGAACGGGAATTGGCAATCATGGCGGCTCGGAGTGTGACGGGGGAAATCGTTTTTTATCCCGTTGTCGAAACCCAGCAAGTGAATCAAGTTTGTCATTGGGTGATGGTTCCTGCTAATATTCCCCCAGATTTACAAACGAAAATTGAAGATTATACCCGTCTTTTATTAACCGAATTAAACGCGATCGGTATTTTTGGGATTGAATTCTTTTTAACGGCTGATAATACTATTCTCATCAATGAAATTGCGCCCCGTACCCATAATTCAGGACACTATACCCTAGATGCTTGTGATATTTCCCAATTTTCTCTCCAACTCCAAGCCGTCACAGGACAATCTTTAAAACAACCTGTTTTGCAATGTCAACAAGTGGTCATGGTTAATTTATTGGGCTACGAAAATGCCGAGGGTGATTATGCCCAAAAAAGAGCGAAACTTGCAGAAATTCCCCAGGCGTTTGTGCATTGGTATAACAAAGCCCAATCCCGAATCGGTCGAAAGTTAGGTCATGTGACGGTTTTAATCAACGATTTAAATCATAAAAATCAACCAGAATATTTATTATCAATCATTCAAAAAATTGAGTCTATTTGGTATTCTGATTAGATCGCGATCGCCAAAAACTCAATTAACCGCTTCTCCTGTCAAACTAAAAGCGCGAATTTCTGTGATTTTGACCTTCACTAATTTGCCTCTTAATTGCTCAATATTTCCAGGAAAAAAGGTTAAACGATTACCCGTTGTGCGTCCCATTACTTGCGTTGGATCTTTGGTATTTTGTTCTTCTACTAAAATTTCTTCAATTCGTCCTAAGTAACGCTCAGATCGCTCCATTGCCGTCTTTGAAACTAAATGATTTAATCGTTGCAGGCGATCGCTTTTAACCTCTTCATTGAGTTGATCTTCCCAAAGAGCGGCAGGGGTTCCAGGGCGGGGAGAATAGGCCGCCGTATTGAGTAAATCAAAACCAATTTCTTCAACTAATTTTAATGTATTTTCAAATTGTGCTTCCGTTTCCCCAGGAAAACCGACAATCACATCCCCACTAATAGACGCATCGGGCATATAGTGACGAATCTTATCAATAATTTGTCGATATTTCTCAATCGTATAACCCCGTTTCATGGCTTTCAAAATGTCATTATCCCCCGACTGAAAGGGAATATGAAAATGCTCACAAACTTTAGGTAATTCCTGACAAGCTTTAATTAATCTTTCGGTGAAATAACGGGGATGACTCGTCGCAAACCGTAGGCGATCGATGCCCTCCACATCATGGACATAATAAAGTAAATCTGTCAAAGTATGTAGATGTCTTCCCGTTTCCGTTGATCCGCCCAAATCTCGACCGTAGGCATCAATGTTCTGACCCAGTAGCGTAATTTCCTTATAACCCTGTTGCCCTAATTGTTCCATTTCTGCCCGAATTGCTTCAGGAGTCCGCGATTGTTCTTCCCCTCGCACATTAGGAACGACACAATAGGTGCAACGCTCATTGCAACCATAGATCACATTCACCCAACCCGTAACGCGACTATCTCGACGAGGACTGGTGATATCTTCCATGATATGAACCGCTTCCGTCGCCACCACCTGATTGCCTGCAAACACCTGTTCCAACAAATCTTCCAAACGATTGGCGTGTTGCGGCCCCATGACTAAATCCAATTCAGGCACTCGGCGCAATAATTGTTCCCCTTCCTGTTGGGCAACACAACCCGCGACAATGAGGGTCAAATCGGGTTCTTGTTGTTTGCGTTTCGCTTGTCTGCCTAGATAGGAATAAACTTTTTGCTCGGCATTATCCCGAATGGTGCAGGTATTGTAGAGAATTAAATCCGCTTCATTGGGATCGTCTGACCATGCCATTCCCATATTGTCGAGAATGCCCGCCATGCGTTCCGAGTCAGCTTTATTCATCTGACAGCCAAAGGTGGTGATGTGATAACGGCGGTGGGAAGTGGTCATAGGTTGCAGAATAGAAATAAAGTCCAGCCTTCTATTATAAACCTGTCTTAAAGGCTTGGCTCCTTTTGAGATTGGAAATAAAAATAATCTTCTTGATCTAAGCTCAAATTAAAAGCCGAGAAGCAATACAGTAAAGTTCGCCTATCAACTGGACTGGAACTGCTAAAAATTTTGCTCAGGGTGTTAGGTGTTAATCCCGTGTGTTCACTGAGATGCTCTAGGGTATATCGTCGTAAACCTTGCGTTGATTCCTGTTCAAGTTTAGCTTGATTCAATTTTTTGAATCCTGTTGGGGTTAATCCGACACCTCGTTGACGGGTTATTTTATTAGGTTGCGATCGCATGATTCACCTCTCGGCAAAACTAATTTTGAGTGACTAGGATAGATTATATATCCAAGCGAAAGCAATAGGGGTTTCTTAAAAAAAATTTACTCTCGAAAAATGTATTCTAAGGCACTAATTTTAGAAAAAGGGGCGATCGCAGTTGGAATTTGAAAGGGTAAAGGGCGATCGCGGTTATGCTTCATAATTTTCCCTGATGATGCCCGATTCTGTGGAGCTAAATAATCGCACTCCCACATCTCCCCAAAAAGCAATCACTCCGTTGCATCTCCTAAAAAGCGATCGCTCTCCAGCATCAAAATGATCTAGTCATAATGACTCCACATTCGATAAATTTTGATCAATTTCTCCGATTCAAAAACTTCATAAACTAGCCGATGCTGTTTATTAATACGACGACTAATTAACCCTTTCATGTCCCCTTTTAATAACTCATAATCTGGTGGGTATTGAAACGGGTCTTCTTCAATTATTTTGATAAGTTGAAGAATTTTGGGCTTCAGTCCACTAGAAGCAATCTTCTTTGCATCTTTTTGAGATTGGGTCATAAAGATTATTTTATACATTACCAATCTAACTCATCTAAGCTTAAGCTCTGTTCAATAGATTCATCACGGGCTGCCTGAATACTTTGAACCATTCCTTCGATTCCCCTTAGATATTCGTCATCACTGACAAAATCTGATTGTTCCAGAATTTTAATTTCGTCTCTAGAGAAGCGATCAAGTAACCATAGAAATTTTTCACTAATGCTATCGTCAATTTGTAAGGTAATTGTTCGCATAAATTAACTCCTCAGCTTTCTGTATAAATCGCTTTCACATTGAAATTTACACTCTGTGCATTCTATCATTATTTTCCGCATTATCCAACAAGCGATCGCTGGTTGTATTGCTGGTATAGCTCTAAAAAAATTAAAAGTTTTATCTTCAGCATTATAGGGATTTACTAGATTATAGGGATTTACTAGGGCGATCGCTGTTTTGCCCTGCTCACCTTTGCTAGCGATCGCTGTTTTCGTGGCCTTTAGTCTGAATTAAGAGTTTTAGCAGAAAATGGTCTGTATTCTTCTTAAAAACTAGGGTTAGGCGATCGCGGTTATTCTTCATAGATTTCTCGACGATGCCCGATTCTGTGGAGATCAATAATTAACAGAATAATTTATTAGACAGAAATTCCGTAACGTTGATAAACGTCTTTTTCTGAAATGGTTGGTCTGCCTGCGATTCGTTGTTGTCGTATTTCTAATAAACTTTGTCGAAAGGAGTCTTTAATGGTTTGACCGCGATCAGGATCATCACTGCTATTGAGTTCGGGGGATTCGATGGTTAGAGAAATCTTGATGTCATCAGGGCAATGGGTCAAGTAATCCTGAATTTCGGGGGGAATAATGAGGTTTCCATTGTGGGTTTGCAGTTGAAAGGTTTGGCTTTTCATGGTTAAGACAGTCGGGATAAGTTAAGAGGCGATCGCTGGTTGTATTGTCGGTATAGCTCTAAAGAAATTACAAGTTTTATCTTCAGTGTTTGGGTGTGCCATAAAGATAATGATCGTGTTGTTCGGCTCCGTCGATAGGTAGGGTGTCTAGGACTTCTGGGGGAATATCGGCGGTGAGTTCTTCGATGAATTGCCAAAAGGGTTGTTTGGTTTTGGTTGCTTGGGTTTGATGGAGGAAGTCGAGGAGTTGATGAATGGTTTCATCGGAAGCGGTTTCGATTTTCTGTAGAAGTTGTTCTTTTAAGGTCATGGTTTTAGTGGGAGGCAGAATACACTAAAAAAGAATGGTTAAGCCTTCTTGGGCAAAATGTTTATCATGGGTGAGTATTTCATAAAGTCTCATTTGTTTCATCACAATCATTGAGACACAATCAGTAAGGCTATATCCTTTGTCTAAACGATTGGCATAAAGTTCTACACCTGATTGAATCAGACGGGAATCAACGCTAATAATTTGCAGGTTTGGAGAGGTTCGGATTTGGCGATAAAAATTAACGACACCTTGTTTCATAGGTTGATCAAATTTGGCAAAAAAGTTGAGATATTCAACCAATACTAAATCGGTTGTGACTAAGGGATAGTCTTGAATTAATGTGCCAAAAGCTCGCACTTGTCTATGCCATTGATCTTTTGCATGAATCAAGGCAACCCAATAAAATGTATCGGCGAAGAGGGTCTGCATTATTCTTGAGGAGAATGACCATAAAGATAGTAATCCAAGTTTGCCGCCGCATCGGTGGGAACTTTATCAAAGGATTCTTCAGGGATGGTGGCAATTATTTCATCGGCGATTTCCCAAATGGCTTTGTTGTTTTGCGGGGAAGGGGCGGGAGTTTTATGGGAGCGTATCAGTTCTAAGCAGGATTGGACGAGGGATTCGGGTGCTTGTTCGATTTCCTGTAGGAGTTGTTCTTTGGCGGTCATGGCTGGTTGGGGCGGATGGGGATATTTCAGATTATAGAGATTTACTAGGGCGATCGCTGATCAAGGC
>ERZ1022729.60-NODE-60-length-13986-cov-7.182830_pt1 | contig 13986 bp, 10 predicted proteins | sample MGYA00520880_ERZ1022729 | MGnify/ENA primary metagenome ERZ1022729 (study PRJEB33162, sample SAMN09537598) | freshwater metagenome | isolation source: freshwater | place: Canada:Alberta | collected 2017-07 | study: EMG produced TPA metagenomics assembly of the...
TACACGCGTAAGATCGTCGGCAGCGTCAGATGTGTATAAGAGACAGCTCCATAACCCAAGCCCGCCAAGAGGTCTTCCACAGAATGATAATTACATCGTTCCGCCACTGCTTGCATGGGAGCGGATTTTAACAAAGCATCTAAGCCACTTTTTCCCAAATCTTTCTCTAATAACTCCCGACCCCGTAGAATATTTTCGTCCCGACGCGATCGCTTAAACCATTGACGAATACGATGTTTCGCGCCCGTTGTGACCGCAACATTTAACCAATCCATACTGGGATGGGCATTTTTCTGGGTAATAATTTCGACAATATCGCCATTTTTTAACACCGTATCCACGCCTAACCATTGCCCATTAATTCTCGCCCCTTTCATGTGGTGGCCAACTTCTGTATGAATGCGATAGGCAAAATCAACGGGGGTAGCACCTCTGGTCAGGGAAATCACATCTCCCTGGGGAGTGAAGACATAAACATCATCATCAAATAGATTATGTTTGAGGTGATCCACATATTCTTGGGGATCTTTCATATCGCTGGGCCAATCTAACAACTGGCGTAACCAGGTAAACTTTTCATCCGCAGAGGTCAACTGAGTTGGGTTAGAATTTCCTGACTCCTTATATTTCCAGTGGGCCGCAATTCCGTACTCCGCAATGTGGTGCATTTCCAAGGTGCGGATTTGCACTTCTAAGGGACGACCGTTTAAGCCCACAACAGTGGTATGCAAAGATTGATAGCGGTTGGGTTTGGGTAAACCGATGTAATCCTTAAAGCGTCCAGGGATCGGTCGGAAAGCATCATGAACAATTGCCAGGGCGCGGTAACAATCTTCATTGGTTTTAACAATAATTCGTAGGGCCGCAATATCATAAATTTCTTCAAATTCCTTATGTTGCTGCTCCATTTTGTAATAGATGCCATAGAGATGCTTGGGCCGTCCCTGGAGTTCTAGTAGCTCTACCCCGATATCTTCTAATCGTTTGAGGATGGTTTTTTTGACCCGTTCCAGACGGTCTTCGCGATCGCCTCTTTTTTCGGCGACCAGGGATTGAATCTTACGGTAGGCTTCGGGTTCTAAATATTTAAAGGATAAATCTTCTAATTCCCACTTAAATCGCCAAATTCCTAAGCGATTGGCTAGAGGGGCAAAAATATCTTTGGTTTCCCGTGCAATACGTCGTTGTTTTTCGGGCGTAAGAGACTCTAGAGTTCGCATATTATGGAGGCGATCAGCGAGTTTAACTACAATTACCCGAATATCCTTGGCCATCGCCAAAAACATACGTCGAAAATTTTCTGCCTGGTGTTCAGTTTTACTCGAAAAATTCAGCTTAGAGAGTTTTGTGACCCCTTCTACTAAAACAGCCGTCTCCTTACCAAATCTTTCTTCAATTTCTTCTACCGTAACCGTCGTATCTTCCACAACGTCATGGAGAAAACCCGCCGCAATCATGGCGCGATCGCCGCCCAAATCCCGAAGTAATCCTGCCACCGCAATGGGGTGAATAATATAAGGTTCTCCCGATTTACGATATTGCCCTTCATGCAACTCGTAGGCAAATTTGAACGCCTGACAAATTAAACAAAAATCCTCGGCTTTGGGATTGGCCTGATATCCCTCCATACAATCCTGTAACCAGCTCGGTAGTTCTATGTTGGGAGCTTGAAAAGTTGGAACAATGGTCACCTGGTTGGGCAGAGTGGCGATGGCATTCATGGCATTGGATAAGAAAAAAAGTGATGAAGGAAAGGCGATCGCGTGGGAAAAATAAATTTGATCCAGAAAACCCGTTCAAAGAATTTTGCAAGAACAAAAGTCTTCAAGCTTAACTGGATTAAGTCTATGTTTTAACATTGTTTAGCAAGACTCGTCCAAGGAAGGTATTCTATCTTAATAATTTCTTAAATAAGCCCGCAATGACAATGGCAATAAAAATACTCTATTATATGTAATACTGTAGCATAATTAACTGATCAATGTCGCCTAAACTACATAGAGAACTCATTCAACAATTTCTCGATCGCCTTGAAAGTCTAGAAGACGCGGTACTTCTTTCCCAACCCGATGGTGAAGCCGTCAAACAGCAATTTCACGAAATCGAGCGGCAGTTTACCGAAGAAATTTTGCCCATCTCCCCCGAAAGTATCAATCATTCCGTTACGAAACATTGGACTGGCTTGCTAACAGAGATGCACCGAAATTTGCGATTATTAAAGGCAGACTTTGTTTTCTTTGAATCTTCTATCAAAAAGGGTAAGCCGCCGAAAACTACGCGCATCTGCCTCCAGCTTGATCAAGTCATTGCCATGTGTAATGTCTTGTTAACGGAAGATATCTAGTCCATTTAGGGAATTCTCTACTTTTTGCGTAAAACTTAATTCATGCTGATCAAATTTAATTCAACACAAACAATAAATGATGGTTATTGAATGGCTCAAATTCCGTGTTCAACCAGAGGTTCGAGAAAAATTTGTTGAACAGGATCAGGCGATTTGGACAAAGGCCCTCGCGACTCAATCGGGGTTTTTAGGTAAAGAAGTTTGGATTAATCCTGATATTTCCGATGAAATTATTCTCGTCATTCGTTGGCAGACCCGTGAGCAGTGGAAAGCGATCGCGCCCGAACTCCTCGCTCAAACCGAAGAAATTTTTAAAGCAAGCATAGAAAAAGACTCCTACGAAATCATAGAAGCCAAAGAACATCACATCCGCAAATTTTTAAACAATCCATAGGGGCGCATTGTGGTCAGTGAGTTTATCGAACTGCGATCGCCCTTAATTTATCTCTTGTTGCTTAATTTATCTATTCATTTTCCGCAAAAACGAAGCGATAAAGTTCACTCGGATCGGGTTCTGGGCTACTTTCGGCAAATTTTACCGCTTCATCAATAATGGCTTGTACCTTTTTATCAACTTCCTTGAGTTCTTCCGAGGAAGCCAAGTTATATTCTGTTAAATAGGCCGCAAATTTTTGAATCGGATCTCGCGCACCCCAGAATTGTTTCTCATCACTAGAACGTAACTCATCAGGATCGGCGAGGGAATGGCCGCGAAAACGATAGGTCAAGGCTTCGATTAAAGTCGGCCCTTCTCCTGCCCTGGCACGAGCAACCGCTTCTTCAGCGACGGAATGAACTGCCAACAAATCCATCCCATCCACTTCTACCCCAACCATATTAAAAACTTCTGCTTTTTTATAAATTTCGGGTTGGGAAGTTGCCCGTTCGTGGGCCATACCGATCGCCCATTTATTATTTTCCACTACGAATAAAATGGGGAGTTTCCAGAGAGCCGCCATATTGAGGCATTCAAAAAACTGACCATTATTGCTAGTTCCATCACCAAAGAAACAAGCCGTCACCGAATCCGAGGAGGCATCCCCCAGGGCATCGCGACGATACTTACTTTGGAACGCCGCCCCCATGGCCACAGGAATTCCTTCCCCAATAAAGGCAAATCCGCCTAATAATTTATGGGGTTCGGAAAAAAGGTGCATCGAGCCGCCTCTGCCCTTACTACAGCCCGTTGCTTTCCCGAATAATTCCGCCATCACTTCATTGGCGGGGACTCCTGCACTGAGAGCATGGACGTGATCCCGATAGGTACTGCAAACATAATCCTGATCCCGCCGCATGGCCCGAATAATTCCCGTGGAAACAGCCTCTTGTCCGTTGTAAAGATGGACAAAACCGAACATTTTCCCTCGATAGTACATTTCAGCGCATTTATCTTCAAATAAGCGTCCCAAAACCATATCTTCGTAGAGTAGAAGACCCTTTTCCTTGGACATGGAAATACTAGCGGTATTGAATTCGGGCAGGATACGTTCAGCAACCATAACGTCTGTAGCTCTGTAAAAATAGATTAAGTTGTTAAGAATTATCTCAGATTTATCAGCTAACTGGATCGAGTCAAGAAAATCTTTGCCTAATTTTTCAGCAAAAACGGGAAATATTCCCTAACACATTGTAAATCTTTAGGTCAAAATTGCGCCAAATTTAAAATCCTGGGAAATTCACACAATAATCCTAAAATTAGTGTTATAAATCTTAAATGTTATTTATCTTGTTTGTTAAAAGTCTTAGGTGATAGGCAACTATCGGGAAATGGTTTTACTATAGTAGAGCTAAGCTTCGTCTCCCTAATGCGGTTCTGAGGATGTTCACTGTGCGAATCCCGCTCGATTATTATAGGATTTTAGGAATTCCTTTGCAGGTAACAGAGGAACAGATTTCCCAAGCCTATCAAGATCGATTGGTTCAGTTGCCCCGTCGTGAATATACTGAGGTGGCGATCGCATCTCGGAATGAATTATTAGACCAGGCCTATCGGGTGTTATCAGATGTAGAGCAAAGGGCGCAATATAACCAAAAATGCTGGAAAACGGCTGAAAATGAGACTCCAGAGCAAGCTGAATCTGTCCTATCGGAAGATAGTAATGAAGAAATTGATTTATCGACTGAGAATGATGACCTAGACCCCCAATCCCCCTGGATCGAAATTAGTGATCCTCAATTAATAGGAGCCTTACTAATTTTTCAAGAATTAGGGGAATATGAATTAATTGGTCAGTATGGAGAGTCTGCCCTGCGAAATTCTGAGGATCCTAGTGTATTTTTAGCCAGTCGCCAAGATTTAGTTCTAAGTATTGCTTTGGCGAATTTGGAATTAAGTCGGGAACAGTGGCAAAACCAGAATTATGAAAGGGCTTCTTTTTTTGGGGTCAAGGCTCTCGCCTGGTTGCAAGAAGAAAACCTTCATTCCACCATTCAACAGGAAGTCCGCAACGAACTTTATCGCCTACGTCCCTACCGTATTCTGGAAATGTTAACCCTGAGTCGGGCTGAAGATAGTGACCGCGACCAGGGATTACAACTTCTCAAAGAAATGATCCAGGATCGTCGGGGCATTGAAGGTCGAGGCAATGATCGGTCTGGGTTAGGAACCGATGACTTTCTGCGCTTTGTGCAACAATTACGCAATCATCTCACGGTGGATGAACAACTCGACCTATTTGTGGAAGAGTCCGAACGTCCTTCCGTTGCCGCCAGCTATTTGGCTAGTTACGCCCTGATCGCCAAAGGTTTTTCCCAAAGAAAACCCAGTTACCTCGTCCAGTGCCAAAGTTTGTTAAATAAATTTAAAAATCGCCAAGATACTGGACTTGAAGAAGCAATTTGTGCTTTATTATTAGGACAGACCCAATTAGCTAACCAATCCCTAGAAAAAAGTCAGGATCAAAAGGCTCTTACTTTTATTCAACAGCGATCCAAAGGGTCTCCTGATCTGTTACCTGGACTTTGTTCCTACGGAGAGAGTTGGCTACAAACTGAGATTTTTCCCCATTTTCGAGATTTAGTCGGTCAGAAAGCCTCCTTAGAAGACTACTTTTCCGATGCTGATGTCCAGATCTATTTAGAAACCCTCTCCCCTGATGCTCCCACACCCTATTTTTCCCTGCATCCCCCCACAGATTTGGAATCTCCTATGGCTAGAAATCTAGCAGAATATCAAAATACTCTGCCCGAAAATGCCCCGCCCCGAAAACGGCGTGCTGATTCTCGTCGTTCTCGCTCTGCCCGTCATGCGTCGGAATCCAATGGAAAAACAGCAACGCTTATGCCTGTCGCCGAGCTAGAAGAGAACAATGTTGTTTCATCGGTAGAGAATTATTGGCCTTCCAGTCCCAAATCTTTGGTTTCCCCCAGTTTCCCGCCCCTCGTGTCCGATCGCCTCGATCTAAGGGAAGAGAATTCCGCCGAACCCCGTAGAAAAAGAAAGCGTAAACGAAAAACAGTCATTAATCCTGTGCGCTTTGGAACGGTGGTTTTGTCGGGTTTGGCAATTCTGGGATTGGGAGTTTTGGGAATTCAATCAATGCGATCGCCCTTAAATGCCCTGCAAGGGGATCAATTAAATATTCAGTTAAACCAAGCTCCCCTTGAATTTTCCAATACGGCTTCTGCGACGGCCCATCTGATCCCCAAAGGAGAATTAACCAAGGAGGTGGCTTCTGGGGTAATTGAGGGCTGGTTATCGAGTAAATCTAAAGCTTTTGGTCAAGAGCATGATATTGCGGCCCTATCGGTGACTTTAGCAGAGCCGCTTTTGTCCCAATGGCAGGTGCGAGCGGCGCGGGAAAAACAAAGAGGAATTTATCGTCAGTATGAACACAAGGTTGAGATTAAATCGCTGAAATTTGACCCCAATAATGCGAATCGAGCGACTATTCAAGCGAGAGTTCAGGAAGCAACGAAGTATTACAGAGACAATTCCAATGCCAAGCCGAATAAATTGCAAAATGATGATTTGTTGGTGCGCTATCAACTCATTCGTCAAAATGATCAATGGCGGATTGCAGCGATCGCGGTAGAATCTTCCCGTTAGGAAGGGTGAGAAATGAGATAATTGGAGATAGACACCTTCATCATGCGCTAATTTTGACTTCATCTGTTTTTGTTCCCTATTTTCCCCTTGCCGCGATCGCAACGACTCCCCAGGCGGCTCTGACTCTTGCTCCCCTTTGTCAAAGCATTGGTGCAACTTTATATTTACCCGAAAGTTTATCTGGGATAGAAAATGCAACGTTCTATTCAGGCAATTTAAAAGAGCATCTGGGACAAATTTTGGGACAGCACAAAGCCTTGATTTTTGGTTTAGCAACGGGGGCTGTTGTTCGTTTAATTGCACCTTTGTTGCAGGATAAAGCCACTGATCCCGCGATATTAGTTATTGATCCCCAGGGAAAATTTGTGATTAGTTTATGCGGTGGTCATCAGGGAGGAGCCGACCAGTTAACTCGTTTAATTGCGACTCAATTAGAAGCAACGCCAATTTTAACGGGGGCTGCTAATGAGTTGAATTTACCCGCCATTGATCTTTTAGGAACACCTTTTGGCTGGAAAAAAGGAGAAGGAGATTGGACAGGCGTTAGTGCAGTTTTGGCTCGAAAAGAAAAAATTCAAGTGATTCAAGACGCAGGCAGTTTATTCTGGCAAAAACAGTTACCTGTCGATCATCCGTTTAGTTTTGATCCCTCGGAAATGCAACCTCAAGCCCGAATTTGGATTAGTGCGACTCAAAGAAATTTTGCAACCGAATCTGATTTTCCCAAAGTGCAATGGCATCCCCGTGTTCTCTGGGTGGGAATTGGCTGTATTCGAGGCACGTCTCAGGAATTTATTAGTAATGCGATTACTCAAGTTTTTCAACAAAACCATTTAGCAAAAAACGCGATCGCAGGCCTAGCAACCATTGATATCAAAGCGGATGAAGTGGGACTATTGGAATATTGTCAAATCAATCATTTATCTCTAAAAACATTTACTTCAGAGATTCTCAATCAAGAAATTGTTCCCACTCCCTCGGATGTTGTTTATGAAGAAGTCGGGACGGCTAGTGTTGCTGAAGCATCGGCCCTTTGTGCGGCTAAAAAATACAGTGAAACCCAACTTTTAGTGACTAAAAAAATTATTAAAAGTCAAGCAGAGGCAGTAACGATCGCGATCGCGCAATCTGCGGTGGAATATTTAGACCAAACAGGAGCGTTGTGGTTAATTGGTACGGGGCCAGGAGCCTTGGAGCAAATGACTAGCGCGGCAAAAACTGCCATTAGTCAAGCGGATGTGATTATTGGTTATTCCCTTTATTTGGATTTAATTGAACCGTTAAAACGACCAGGGCAAATCATTGAATCTTTTCCCATTACCCAAGAGCGTCAACGAGCGCAAAGAGCCATAGAATTAGCGGAATGGGGACTCAAAGTTGCTGTTATTTCTTCAGGTGATTGCGGTATTTATGGCATGGCGGGTTTAGTCCTAGAAGAATTACAAAAATCTGAGCAAAAAGAGAATCAACCAACAGTTGAAGTGTTTCCTGGAATTTCCGCTCTACAAGCGGCGGCGGCTAGAGTGGGTGCGCCCTTAATGCACGATTTTTGTGCGATTAGTTTAAGTGATTTATTAACACCTAAAGCCCTGATTGAAAAGCGATTATTAGCCGTTGCTCAAGCAGATTTTGTGACAGCAATTTATAATCCTAAATCCCAAAAAAGGATTGAGTTAATTGAAACCGCTCAAAGAATTTTTCTAGAAAATCGAGATCCTCAAACCCCTGTTGTTCTCGTTCGTTCGGTTTATCGTACTGATGAAAAATTTACGGTGACAACTTTAGAAAAAATGTTGAATTTTCCGATTGATATGTTAACAGTTATTTTAATCGGTAATTCTACAACCTATTATCAAGGAGGCTTTGTGATCACACCTAGAGGTTATTAATTTAAACTTGGAGAGTTTTTATTATTTTTTAATTCAAGTTTAAATACAGCACTATTCACTTATTTTTAAGATAAAGGAAGAACATAATATATTATGTCCCTACGATCATTTTATCGGTTATATTTTTGTGATATTCTAAAAATTGAGTCCAGTTACCCCGTCTTTATTTATGAAAAGAATCTTAAAATCTTTATTGATTAGCGTTTTAGCGATCGCAACGTTTAGCTTAACGGCTTGTAGCATCGGAGTTGGTGGCTTGCAACGTTATTTAGATTCGGGCGATGGCTATCAATTTTTATATCCCAATGGTTGGGTTCCTGTGGATGTTAAAAATGCGTCGGCGGGGGTGGATGTGGTTTTTCGAGATTTGATTGAAACGACTGAGAATTTGAGCGTGATCATCAGCGATGTCACCAAAAATAAAACCCTCACGGAACTCGGAACCCCCAGCGAAGTGGGAGTCAGGTTTCTCAAAAAAATTAATGATGATCCGAAGAGCGATCGCCAGGCAGAATTGCTCAGTGCAGACCAACATGAAAATGACGGAAAAATCTACTATACTTTGGAATATCTCGTTAAATTACCCAATAATCAAGAGCGTCATGATCTGGCCAGCGTCACCGTCAATCGGGGTAAATTAGTCACCTTTAATCTTTCCACTCCCGAAAAAAATTGGGATAAAGTTAAAAGCCTATTTGAAACGTCCGCCGCATCCTTTACTGTTTTTTAGTTACTAATTTTGCTCCATGATTCCGCCCTTTGTTCTCGCTTCTGCCTCTCCCGCCCGCCGCAGATTATTAGAAACGGTGGGAATCCAGCCCATTGTGCAACCGAGTGATTTTGATGAATCTCAAATTCAGTTCACTGACACTGTTGCATTGGTGGAAGCCCTCGCCCAATCCAAAGCAGAAACCGTTGCGGCGAACTTAGAGCAATCTCTCATTCTCGGCTGTGATTCCTTGCTAGTGGTAAATGGCGAATCCTACGGTAAACCTGAATCGGCTGAAATTGCGATCGCCCGTTGGCAAGCGATGCGGGGTCAAATTGGCTTTTTATATACGGGTCATGTTTTGATAGATCAAACCCAAGATAAAATAATTAACCGTTGTGGCATTACTCAAGTTCATTTTGCTGATATTGATGATTTAACCATTAAAGCTTATGTCGAGAGCCAGGAACCCCTCCAATGTGCAGGAGCCTTTGCGATCGAAGGAAAAGGAGGACTTTTTATCGAAAAAATAGACGGTTGCCACACCAATGTGATTGGCTTGAGTCTTCCCCTACTGCGAAAAATGTTATCAGAATTAAATTATCAAGTAACTGACTTTTGGTAATTTCATGTTTTTTAAAATTAGTATTTATACCTTTTTTTGAAAATTTGCAAAAATCCTTAATCAATTATGACGAAATGTAAACTTATTCGCGTTGTGTCTTCTGCAATGTAAAGTTACATATCGAAATTAACCCAATTCTCTTCGCTTTCCTAAATAATAAAGAAGTATAGGACAGAAATAAGAGGATTCCTATGAATAGTGTGTCGAAAAATCCCATTCAATCCCTTAGTTGGACAACCCTAGTAATGTTCGCTCTAGGCTTTTGGATTAGCGCGAGTTTAGTGATTGATGTTCTGATTATTCCCAGTTTGCTGGCTTCAGGCATGATGGAGCAGAGCGGCTTTGTTAGTGCAGGTTATCTGCTGTTTGGTCTGTTTAACCATCTTGAATTATTGTGTGCCGCCTTAATTTTATCTGGCTTCTTGATCTTTAATCGCAATCATTCCCTACCCCATTTACAGGAACGCTGGTCAATTATTCTCTCTAGTTTACTTTTGGCTATCGCGCTCATTTATACCTACGGATTGACTCCCGCCCTCAGTGGTTTTGGTTTTGAGATGAACCTTTTTAATGGAGTTCATACCATGCCAACGGATATGATTAGCTTACAATGGGGTTATTGGTTATTGGAAATTGTCAAAATTGTCACTGGTATTACTCTTTTACGGTGGTGCTATCGAGACTCTTGCCAATTAAATTAGTCTGATTAAGTTTTTTTCCTTCAAAAACAGAAATTTTCCTCCTTAATGGGGGGATTTTTTTAATTTCTAAAATAGCCATAAAAAAAGAGAGAACAGCCTATTTCAGCTTATTCCCTCTGATTATTTTAACCCTCGTAGTGATTAGAACGTGAAGGTTGTCCGTAATACCCCAACCCAGATAGCAGAATTATTGCTATTTCCTTGAGGATTAAGAACCACGTAAACACCTGGGGTTATAAGAACATTTTTGTTAATGGGGAACTTATACTGAGTCTCAATCAAATAAGTCGCATCCAAGTCTTGGTTAATGGGATCACCAGGACGATTGGTAACATTGGTTGCCTGGGGAATTAAACCACCCGCGACCGAGAGAACCGCACCTTGTTTTCCTAAATCGAGGAAGGAAAGACCCGCATTCCAAGTCCAAAGATCAGCACCGTAGCCAGAACGGTTAAATCCATTTCTGTCTAAACCTTGTGCGCTGGCAGAAGCATAGGCTCCCGTTGCTGACAGGTTGATCGTGTCAGTAATTCTCCAATTTCCTGAAAGACCATAGCTATCACGAGTCGTTGGCGCACCGTAGAAAGGATCACTGGCAACTGCGCTACCCGTACTACTGGTGATATTAACGGATTGGTTATTGTTGTAGGGAAAATCATTTGAGGAAGGGCCACGGAAGTAGGAATGGAGGAAAGTTGCACCAATTCCCAAGGAATCTGTGATTTTCCAGTCTAGCTGTGCGCCTGTCGCAAATTCTCCGTTAAATAAACCACTACCATTACTGGAATCTCCTACGCGATCGCTACCAGCTAAGTAAGTAGCAGTCGCAGAAATATCTTTACTGAAGTTATATTTGAACGCAGCACCAGCACCAGTAGAGGCACGATACAGTAAGGGATTAAAGCGATTAAAGCGAGATAGAGTACCCGTGTCGCCACTAGCTAAGATAGGGTTGTAAACGTTGAAAACATCGTCTAAATCTAAACCAACAGCACCAACCCAAGCGGTCATGTTGCTACCGATACCAGTCCGATAAAACAGTTTATTGATATAGGTTTGGTTGTTGTCGCGAGAACCGTCAAAGGATAAACGAGCATTATTAGTGCCAGTCGGGCCATTTAAGTTGGGAACATTTCCTGATTCTAGACGAGTTCTGAGTAAATCCTTACCCGTAAAACTGGTATCAAAATTCAAGCGAACCCGATAGCTCATGGTGAAATTTTCTTCCACGGGGGTTCTGCCCTGGGGAGTACCACGATTACTGAGGGAAGTTCCCCCACCTGATAACCGTTGATTGGTATCCAAAGCATTTTGTTGCCGCCAATTTAGGGCTTTATCGCCTCCAAACTGGTCAACAACCGCAACAACAGTCGTACCACCCAATTTAGTGGTTGTGGAGAATTGATGATCTTCTAGGAAAGATGTGCGGGTTTCTAAGTTATCAACTCTTGCACCGAGAGCCGCTAATTCTTGCTCAAATTGTTGCGCCAGTGCCTTGAGTTTGTCGATATCTTCGCGGACGACGGCGACATTTTCCTGTAGTAAACGTTCCATGACGTTCATACAAGCATTTAAACCCGCCGCAAATTCCCAGCGAGACAAGGCACGATTGCCTCGAAAAGTCCTATCAGGATAGCCAACGATACAACCGTAGCGTTCAACTAAACTTTTGAGTGCTTCGTAGGCCCATTCGGTGGGTTGAACATCCCGCAACTCAGAAACACTCGTGACCTGGGACATTCCAGTATTACTGTTATCGTTAAACTTCTTTAATTGCTGACGACGACGGACAAGATCTAATCCATCCGCAGGAGTCGCTAATTGGGGCATTGCTACCATCGGTGCTACGGATTGATCCGCCGCAGTGGTGCTTGCTTCTGTTGTTGAATCGGGAGCCGCGATCGCGCCTTGGGCAACCAAAAAGGAAGTCCCTAGAACCGCAGGCATTGCTTTAACGAACTGCCATACTTGTTTTTTCATTGTCATTAGTTCCTCACACCTAAACCACTAAATAATTTAACGAAAATTAGCCTATTAGACTTAAAAAACTAATAAATTCGCTGATTTTTTGATACTTTGAGCCATATACAAGTCTTTCTACAGTCAGAAAAATTTGTGTATAGATTCTTCACATTATAGGGGCTAACGAATATCTTTCAAGTTTTATTGTGATCTGCGATACATGATTTTTTGATATTTATGCGCTTTGGACAGGTAAAGCATGATTTTTGTGCATGACAAGTTCACAATGAAGACTATTTTCGCTCTCCTGTGACGATATAGGAAACTCGTTGAGCAATATTGGTCGCGTGGTCTGCCATGCGTTCTAGGTGTCGAATCACTAGCACCAAGAGTACGGTCGGCTCTACTACGCCTTTAATATCTTGTTGAAAAGCCAGAACTTGATAAAGGTCTTCATAGGCATCATCCACTGTGTCGTCTAGGTGTTTCACTTTTGGCCCCGCATCTCGGTCTAGTTCGGTCAAGGCAACTAAACTGGTGGCTAACATGGATTGGGCGTGACGGGACATTGCAGCAATTTCCGTCATACAGTCGTGGGGAGGATAGCTAAATAATTTAATGGCAATTTCAGCGATATCTTCGGCGTAATCCCCAATTCGTTCTAAATCTCTGACGAGCTGCATAAAAGCACTTAATAACCGTAAATCCTGGGCAACAGGAGCTTGTAAGGTCAAAAAAGTCGCGCATTCTTGCTCAATTTGACGATAGTAGAGATCAATTTGTTTGTCTAGTTCGGGAATTTTTTTGGCAATTTCTAAATTACGTTCAAACAGAGCTTGATGACTCAGGCGGAAGGATTCTTCAACTAAGGCTCCCATGCGAAGAATATCTTGCTCTAGACGCTTGAGCGATCGCTCAAAATAAGTCCGTTCGGGATGGTTAATTTGACTGGATAAACTCACGATTTTATAATGTTAATTATATTAAGATATTAATAATAATTTTAGTTCAAAAAATAAGATCCTGCTTAAAAAAATAAAGGATTACTCAACAAGGAGGGTATTTTAGTTTAAGCTTTAATTAAGATAATTTTTCTGCAAAAAGCTTTAGAACACTTTTTTATTGTTAAGGATTTTTATAACCCAAAAAGTATTTTTAGATACTCAAAATAGTCATGTCAAAAGCTCTTCCCTCTAAATTTATAATTCGTTTCGGAAAATGGGTCTGGACAACGATTTGGCATCAAATGATGTCGAAATTGGCTCCTCGCAATGCTCAGGGTGAGTATATTCGTCCTCAAAGTGAGTTTAGAGATTTTGTGGGAACAGCCCCCGATAATTCTTATCAACCCGAAAGTGGGCGTTATCGGCTTTATGTGGGATTGGGTTGCCCCTGGGCCCATCGTACCTTGGTGGTTCGTGCTTTGAAGGGGTTAGAACAGGCGATCGCGGTTTCTGAGGTTATTCCATCAGCAGAGTCGGGGATTTGGGTAATGGCTCAGGGTGAAGAAAATTGCACCACTTTACCCGAACTTTATGCTTTAGCCCAACCAGGTTACGCGGGTCGGTCAACGGTTCCTGTTCTGTGGGACGAAAAAAAGAAGGCGATCGTCAATAATGAGAGTGCAGAAATCATTGTTATGTTAAATAGTGAATTTAATGAGTGGGCGACCTATCCTGAGCTTGATCTTTATCCCGAAGCTTTAAGG
>ERZ1022729.61-NODE-61-length-13933-cov-6.685618_pt1 | contig 13933 bp, 16 predicted proteins | sample MGYA00520880_ERZ1022729 | MGnify/ENA primary metagenome ERZ1022729 (study PRJEB33162, sample SAMN09537598) | freshwater metagenome | isolation source: freshwater | place: Canada:Alberta | collected 2017-07 | study: EMG produced TPA metagenomics assembly of the...
TGCTAGAGCTACATAACTTTGAGTGGGAGGGTGAGCGATTAGTCCAAGTAGAAACCCAACCCCATCATTTGTCAGGCGTGTTGGCTTCTATTCAAGACGTTCTGAATAATTCTGATTGCGAGTGGGATGATATTTTTTCTGCTTACTATGAGTGTGAAGACGATTCAACCATTACTTTTTATGAATCAGAAGTGTTTGATGGTGGGAGTCCTGGTATTTGGACGTATGTAGTTTATGACTGTGAAGAAGGAGAAGAAAATGTGACAACTGATGTTGACATTAACATTTTAAATCCTGCTCTTCAGTTACAACAAATGTTAAGTATTTAATTATCTAAATATAAAGAAAATTTTATGGATTTTTTCGCTAGTAGTGGTTATTTAATCTTTTTAATCACATCCGCCGCCATTTATGCCATTTTTGGCCTCGGACTCAATTTGCAATGGGGGTTTACGGGCTTAATTAACTTCGGTCACGTCGCTTTTATGGCGATTGGAGCCTATTCAACTGCTTTATTAACCCTGCAAGGTGTACCGATGATTATCTCGGTTTTAGTCGGAATGGGGTTGTCTGCCTTATTAGGGCTTTTGATTGGAACCTCTACCCTACGACTGCGGGAAGATTATTTGGCGATCGTGACCATTGGGGTTGCCGAATTATTGCGATTAGTGGCAAAAAATGAAGAATGGCTGACTAAGGGAACCTTTGGAGTGCGAAGTTATCCGATTCCTTTTGATTTTGAACCAAATTTAGTTTTAAAAATCATTTTTATTGCTTTACTCACCTTTCTTGCCGTTTACGCTGAATGGTTACTTTGGCAGAGTCTTTCCCGTCAATTTAAAGATAATCAATCGATACAAAGAAAAAGTGTCCAACCCCGTAAACCGATCGCCCTGGTAATTTGGGGAGTTATTGCTACAGGATTAATTTTATTTGCTTATATTCCAGGGGTCATCTCCCTTTATAACTACACCTATAAAGCAGGCTTAATGTTACTCACCTTGGGTTGTTTGACCCTGATTTATGTTGGTTTAGAACTGTTGGTTAATTCTCCCTGGGGACGGATTCTCAAAGCCATCCGAGAAGATGAAGAAATTCCCAGGGCCTTGGGTAAAAATGTTTTTTGGTACAAACTCCAGTCTTTTATGTTGGGAGGCGCGATCGCGGGTATTGCTGGAGCGTTTTTTGCTTGGCAACTGACCACTATTTATCCTGACAATATTTTTGATTCCCTACTGACTTTCAATGCCTGGATTATTATCGTCGTGGGAGGCTCAGGGAGTAATGCAGGGACTATTCTGGGCGCGGTTATTTTTTGGGGCTACGATTCCCTCACCCGTTATCTGTTACCCCAGCTAGGTTGGTTCGATCAAAGTCAAGCAGGAGCCTTTCGGATTATGGTCATTGGTTTGATTTTAATGGTTTTAATGGTTTGGCGACCCCAGGGAATTTTAGGCAAAAAAGAAGAATTAACCCTGGGACGATAGGATTAATTCCAATTTTTGGCATTTGTTACTTTTGGGCGCAAGGCTTGCACCCCTACGATCAACCTAAAATCTCCTGTAGGGGCGAATTGCGTTCGCCCTGAAACCAATGTATCGGCGGATTGCGATCGCCCTTAAACTTACACGCTCACTTGGGGTTAAGGATTGGTCAGAAAAATGTTGCGTTGATTCGGGTCAAGACGAGGACTTAGCTCTTCCATCACCTTACGGGATTGATGGGGATCAAAGTTTCGGTTGAAATTGTTGCGGATTTCGTTGACTCGTCTTTCCGTCTCCTCCACTTGCATTCTAACTTCGTGTAGCTTGATTTGTTGGACTTGTTGATAGGGTAACAATCGAGCAAGAGTCGCGATCGCCCCCACCGCCAAAATTCCATTTAATCCTAATTTTAGAAAAATTTCAGCTAATAACCAGCGATGTTCGGGCTGAATCGCCTGTCTAGGACGCTTACGGCGACCCTTAGATTTGAGAGGAGAAGGGGAATCGATTGGATCAAAAGAACGGGCAGTCATAATTCGTGAGAATAGCTGAGAGAGTTTTTAAAAAATCAATAGGGCGCAAAAACTACGCCCTACGGAAAGCTATCCAGTGTTGACGAATCCTTACTTATAAAGTTCCGTCGAAAGTCGGAAAGCTAGAACGGCTGGTAATAGGGCAATTACTAATGCTACTAAGATTTGGGTATCAGACAATGGCATAATCGCTTAACTCCTTGAAAATAGAGACAGTTTAACAACACTCTCCAATATTAAGGACACTTTCGGAACCCTCTTGTTACAACTCTTTAATATTAGGGACAAAATCTTGTATTTTTTTTCATTATTTTTCTTGACTCTAGACGTAATAGGGCTGAACCTCAGAGAAATCTGTTTGTCAATGAAAAATCCCAAACAAGACCGCTAAAGCTGGGATAGAAGGTCATTTATTTTAAACGATCGCTGCGATCGCTCTCTTTAACCTTATTTTCTTTCCTTAGTCAATAGTGGATTTTTTCTATCTTTCATTCAATATAGCAGTATTCACCTGGGGAAGGTATTCCCGATGTTTATAAAAAAGGGTTTAAATCCTTTGTCCGTGTCTCATTCAACCGCACACCGCGATAAGATTAGATAAATTAGGATTGCACTTTTACCATTTAGTCCCATTCGTAATGAATCAAAAAGGAAAATAATTAATGAAATCTCAATCATCAGAAAATTGGCAACCCATTATAGGAGGAATTCTTGCGGCATTATTGGTATTGATTAGTTTTAACGCCTTTATCATTATTAATCCTGGTCAAGCAGGGGTTTTAAGTGTATTAGGAAAAGCCCAAGATGGAACGTTATTAGAAGGCTTACATTACAAACCGCCCTTTGTTTCTAATGTGGATATGTATGACCTAACGGTACAAAAATTTGAAGTTCCTGCCCAAAGTTCCACCAAGGATTTACAAAATTTAAGTGCGAGTTTTGCGATCAATTTTCGTCTAGATCCCCTACAGGTGGTAGAAATTCGCAGAAAACAGGGTTCTTTACAAAATATTGTCGCTAAAATCATTGCGCCCCAAACTCAGGAATCTTTCAAAATCGCCGCCGCCCGACGCACCGTAGAAGAAGCCATTACGCGACGCAGTGAATTAAAAGAGGATTTTGATAACGCCCTCAGTTCTCGTTTGGCGAAGTACGGCATTATTATTCTGGATACTAGCGTGGTGGATCTCGCATTTTCTCCTGAATTTGCCCGTGCGGTGGAAGAAAAACAAATTGCTGAACAACGAGCCCAGCGTGCTGTTTATATTGCTCAGGAAGCGGAACAGGAGGCCCAGGCGGATGTTAATCGTGCCAAGGGGAAAGCAGAAGCTCAACGTTTGTTAGCAGAAACCCTCAAGGCCCAAGGGGGAGAATTGGTGTTACAGAAAGAAGCGATCGAGGCCTGGCGACAAGGTGGCTCTCAAATCCCGAAGGTTTTGGTTATGGGAGATAGCAAAAAAGGAGCCGTGCCTTTCATGTTTAATTTAGGAGAGTTCGCTAATCAATAAAGACTGTCGATGGGAGAATGTTAGGTTTTTCCCATCAAAAATCCCTGTTTTTTTTAGCAGGGATCTCGAATTCCAATAATTATTTATTACCTATGAGTAAATCTGTAACCATAGACGACATTTATAATCTTTTTCGAGCTTCCCAAGAAGAGTTTGATCGCCGTCTGGCAGTCCAAGAACAAAAAGAAGCCGAAGCTAAGGTCGAACGCGATCGCACTATGGCTGAGTTAAAACGCACGGTAGAACGAACCAGTCGGGCCGTCGATAGCCTCACTAGTCGTTGGGGAAGATTTGTTGAGGAGTTAGTCGAGCCTTCCGTTTTGGAATTGTTTCAAGCTAAGGGAATTGATGTGAAAGAAATTTATCCCCGTGCGAGGGTCAAACGTCAGGGTATTGCGATGGAAATTGACATTTTAGCGGTCGATGAAACTGATCTCGTTTTAGTTGAGTGTAAATCAAGACTTTCTAAAGATGATGTGGATGAGTTTCTTGAAAAACTTTCCCGTTTTAAGCAAGCATTTCCCCATTACAAAAACTATCAAGCCTATGGTGCAGTCGCTGGGATCGAAATTAACGAGGGTATTGACCGCTATGCCTATCGTCAAGGTCTCTTTGTGATTAAACCCGCAGGAAATACGGTTAAAATTGTTAATAGTGATAACTTTCAACCGAAAATCTGGTGAAATGGAGGACTTATTTAATTAGATGGATATTTATTTCATTCGTCATGGTATCGCGGCCGAGCCGTCAGAATATGAATACGATCGCGATCGCCCGTTAACCGCCAAAGGTCGAGAAAAAACAGCACGAATCGCCCAAAAAATCAGACAAATCGGCGTAAATTTTAATGTAATTCTTACCAGTCCCTTGGTACGAGCCAAACAAACCGCTCAAATCTTATTAGAAGTCGGTTTAAGTAATCTGGTTGAAGACTTTATTCCCCTCTCTCCAGGCGGAAATCTTCAAGAATTCCTGCAAACCTGGTCAGAATCGGATTATGGAAAAACCGAAGGCGCGATCGCCCTGGTGGGTCATCAACCCGATTTAACAGACTGGGCAGAACAACTGATTTGGGCAGAAATTAGGGAAAAACTTATTTTGAAAAAAGCAGGTATTATTGGGTTATCTGTTCCCTCCATTGCCTCTCCCCTCGGACAATGCCAACTATTTCTCTTGACTTCCCCTAAATGGTTCGATTAGATTTAATGAGCATTTCCTAACACATTCCCCCAGTTCAAGCGGATTGTCAGGACAATTTTACGGTAAGGTATCTGGAGATTCTTCCTTTGATCGATTCCCGACAAGATTAGTTTTATGGTGACAAAAATGGATGACTTTAAAGATGGTTTGGCGGGTGTTCCTGCGGCAAAATCCCGTGTAAGCTATGTGGATGGAGAAAAAGGGATTTTAGAATATCGGGGCATTGCTATCCAGGAATTAGCCCAAAAAAGTAGTTTTATTGAAACGGCCTATTTATTAATTTGGGGAAAACTGCCGACTGTCGAAGAACTTGAAGAGTTTCAAACCGAAATCCGTTATCATCGCCGCGTCAAGTATCACATTCGGGACATGATGAAATGTTTTCCTGGGTCGGGTCACCCAATGGATGCCCTGCAAACTTCGGCGGCGGCTTTGGGGTTGTTTTATGCCCGTCGTGCCTTGGATGATCCCCACTACATTCGGGCGGCAGTGGTGCGGTTATTGGCCAAAATTCCCACGATGGTCGCGGCATTCCACATGATTCGTAAAGGCAATGATCCCATCCAACCTAATGATGATTTGGATTATGCGGCCAATTTTTTGTATATGTTGACGGAACGTAAGCCTGATCCCCTCGCAGCTCAAATTCTCGATATTTGTTACACCCTCCACGCTGAACACACCATGAATGCCTCGACTTTTTCGGCGAGAGTAACGGCTTCGACCCTAACCGATCCCTACGCGGTGGTTGCGTCGGCAGTGGGAACTCTGGCTGGCCCTCTGCATGGAGGCGCGAATGAAGAGGTGCTGATTATGCTCGAAGAAATTGGCTCGGTGGAAAATGTTCGTCCCTACGTGGAAAAATGTCTGAAAACGAAACAAAAAATCATGGGCTTTGGGCATCGTGTCTATAAGGTGAAAGATCCCCGTGCCACGATTCTGCAAAATCTGGCCGAACAATTGTTTGAAAAAATGGGCCACGATGAATATTATGCGATCGCCGTTGAACTAGAAAGCGTCGTCGAAGAATATGTTGGTAAGGAAAAGGGCATTTATCCCAATGTGGATTTTTATTCGGGTCTGCTCTACCGTAAATTAGGGATTCCCACCGATCTCTTTACCCCCATTTTTGCGATCGCGCGGGTTGCGGGTTGGTTAGCCCATTGGAAAGAACAACTGGCGGTCAATAAAATTTATCGTCCGACCCAGATTTATGTCGGGGAACACGACCTTTCCTACATTCCCATTGATGATCGCGTGGTGGCTATCCCTTCGAGAGAAATGGATGAACTCTAAGTCAATGTAAAAATTTTACTTTGGCTCATGGTGAACAATTCGTGGGTAAATTTTAATCAAAACTACAGAACAGAACTACAGAACAGACTTTAGGGATAGTTACGATGAAACTGACAAAACGCATTAGTCAAGTTCCGCCCTCCATTACCTTAGAAATCACCGCTAAAGCCAAGAAAATGCGGGAAGACGGCATCGATGTCTGTAGTTTTACGGCGGGAGAACCCGATTTTGATACTCCTGACCACATTAAAGAAGCAGCAAAGTTGGCCTTAGACCAGGGCAAAACTCGTTACGGCCCCGCCGCAGGAGAAATGGCCCTCCGTCAGGCGATCGCGAAAAAACTTCAACAACATAATGGGTTAAACTACACCGCCCAAAATGTGATTGTGACCAACGGCGGTAAACATTCTTTATTTAACCTAATGTTGGCCCTGATTGAAACAGGGGATGAGGTGATTATTCCCGCGCCTTATTGGTTGAGTTATCCCGAAATGGTGAAACTAGCCGAAGGTACGCCTGTTATTGTCAGTACCACCGCCGCGAATGATTATAAAATCACCCCCGATCAACTCCGCCAAGCCATCACTCCGCGCACCAAATTATTTGTTCTCAATTCTCCTTCTAACCCAACGGGAAGCGTCTATACGCCCGACGAAATTCGCGCTCTAGCAGAAGTCGTTGTTGAAAAAGATATTTTAGTGGTTTCCGATGAGATCTATGAAAGACTCCTCTACGATGGCATTGAGCATTTGAGTATTGGGGCCGTCAATGAAGAAACCTTTAAGCGAACGATTATCAGTAATGGGTTTGCGAAAAGTTATTCTATGACGGGATGGCGTGTGGGTTATCTGGCTGGCCCTCTGGAATTAATTAAAGCTACCAGCATTATTCAGGGTCATAGCACTTCTAATGTTTGTACCTTTGCCCAATACGGTGCGATCGCGGCTTTAGAATCTTCCCAGGAATGTGTGGAGACGATGTTAAAAGCCTTTACCGAACGCAGAAAAGTGATCGTAGAAGGCATTCGTGCCATCCCCAAACTCAGTTGCTCTAATCCAATGGGCGCGTTTTATGTGTTTGTGGATATCAGTCAAACAGGCATGACTTCCCTAGAATTTTCTGATGCTATTTTAGAACAACAAGAAGTCGCGGTCATTCCAGGCATTGCCTTTGGTGCGGATGACTGTATTCGTCTTTCCTATGCCACCAGTATGGAAACAATTAAAAAGGGATTGGATCGACTGGAAAAATTTGTCAGTAGTCTTTAAGAAAATCGATTAATTTAATAACACTGAATCTTAAAAAAACTATTTTTAGGTTAATTCTACAAAGCGATCGCCGTTTAATTCCCCATAAAAAATGCGATCGCTCTTTATCTTCAGCAAGATAGAATGCGATCGCTTGGAAATTCTAAACATAATTATTTGTAAATATCTCGCCGATGTCCTATTTTTCTTAATTTGACTTTTCGTGCTTGATCATCAATATCATATAAAATTCTATAATCACCGATACGAATACGATAACCTTCTGTATTTTTCATCTTCAAATAACCATTAGGTCTAGGATTTGTCTGCATTTTCACTAAACACTCAAAAATATCATCTTGAATAGTTCTAGACAATTTTTTTATCTGCTTTTGGACTGAATTAGGAATGATAATTTGATAAGTCATAGTTTACCCATCCTCGCGTTGACTCACAAATTCTTCTAATGTTAAATAATCACCCGAAGCAATTTCTGGATCAGTTTCTTCTACTGCTTGCTCATAGGCTTTTGTACAATAAAACTCATCTAAGTCTTCTAATAGTTTTTCATAAACTGCAATATCTAAAACGACCGCAATTCGATTCCCTTTTTCATCGGTTAAAAATTTTTCTTGTAAATTAGTGACCATAATGATAAAGCTCCCATGAGAAATGATCGGGGTGAATTCCTTTTTCCTTATTTTAACGGATTGCTGATATTCTCTGCCAGATTATGCGATCACTGTTTACCAACACAATAAAATCAGAATGCGATCGCCCTTTATCTTCAGGAAGATAGAATGCGATCATGGCTTATGATTAAGGTTATAAAATAGCAGTCGCCGTATTGATTTATTACTATGTTTGTTCCTAATGCTCATAAAGCTAAGATTGATATTCGTAAATTACGGAATTATTGTCTCAATCCTAATCACAATGATGGCAAACACAAGGCTTATCTTTTTGATTCTATACTAGGGATGACAGAAAGTCATGCTGAAGAGTTACGAGAAATTTTACTGAAAATCATTGTTAGCAATGAAGCGAGGTTAGGACGTAAGGATAGATTTGGTCAACGCTATACAGTTGATTTTCTGTTAAAATGGAATGATAAGATGGGAATGGTAAGAAGTGGTTGGATTATTGAAAATAATTCTGAAAACCCTAAATTAACAACTTGTTACCCGTTATAGGAGGTGTTTGAAATGAGTGATTCAACTATTAAAATGTTAGATGTTATTGCTTTGACGGTTGATCTGCCTGAATATGATTTATGGCGAGGCCAAGTTGGTACGGTTGTTGAAATCTTGGCAAATGGGGATGCTTTTGAGGTAGAATTTAGTGATCGTAGTGGTCGAACTTATGAGTCTCTAGGTTTGTTACCAGAGCAAGTTATGGTCTTACATTTTGAGCCAACTATATCTAACAAAAATACTGAAATGATTGCTGTTTAATACGATCGCCGTTGATAATCACAGTAAAATGGGAATGCGATCGCAGTTTACCAACACAATATAAAAATGTGATCGCCTAATTCACTCGACTAAAAGAGATCGCCCTTTAGCGTGGGATTAAGATTTACAATGTTGTGTTCCGATTCTTTTTTTTGTGATATACTGCTCCATAATCTTCATTGTGAACTTGGGGATAACTCTTTTTTGTTCGACTATATCTAAACAGTGATTTTCTTTCCATTACTTACCCATTGGAATTAAAAGTTATGGCTAATGAGACCCCTAAACCTTTTCCTCCGTTACTAACGTTTGAGTTTCAGACAGCACAAATCAGGTTCTTTACACCTCTTCCTCCCTTACAGACATTTAAGTTTCAGACAGCACAATTTAGGGTTTTTTCTCCTCTTCAAGACTGGATTTATGAGACAGCGCAAGTAAAGGTATCTGATGGGAAGCTTGAGATTGTTAAAGAGTCACAACAAGGCAAATTCTACGCTGAAGATTTAACACATCCTTTATCTCAAGAGAAAAATATTTTTTTAGATCTGGTGCAAATTGGAGGTGGTACTTTTCGGATGGGCGATGATACTCTTTATTCTAATAAAAAACCTATTTATCCTGACGCAATACCTTGCAGCAATATAAATGTGCCTAAGTTTTTTCTGGGGAAATATGCAGTCACACAGAAGCAGTGGCGAGTAATCTCAGCTTTGCCTTCTATAGATCGAGGGATTGATCCTGATCCATCAGCTTTCAAAGGAGATGATCGCCCCGTTGAGCAAGTATCTTGGCTAGATGTAATGGAGTTTTGCAAAAGATTATCTTACTTAACAGGCAAAAACTATCGCTTACCGAGTGAAGCAGAATGGGAATATGCTTGCCGTGCAGACACAACAACTGTTTTTAATTTCGATCCAACCAACAAGATAAATCAATGGGAATTTGGTTTAATAAAAGATCCTTCAGAAATAAACCGAATTAAGGAGAAAATAACTGAGTTAACCAATATTAATTTAGAAGGAAAAATGTATCCAGGGGAAACAAAAACGGTCGGTTTGTATCCTGCTAATAGTTTTGGGCTGTACGATATGCACGGAAATGTGTGGGAATGGTGTAAGGATAGTTGGCATGATAATTATTTAAATGCACCCGCAAAAGATGGGCGTGCCTGGGGTGGAAACAGTTCCAGAAGAGTGATTCGAGGTGGTGCTTGGAACTATCTTTCTCGGTTCTCTCATTCTGCTAGTCGCAATTTTTGTGAGGAATACAATTCATCATATAGTGTTGGTTTTCGGGTTGCTTGTTCTGTTTAGTTCTTGCAAGCAGGGAAGGCTTTGAATTCTTCATTAATTTTAATGTCTTTCCAATCCAGTTGATTTTTAAACTTTGTCCACTTTACTTAATCGAAAAAAACAATGGCTCTTAAAATCGTTTATCAACCCAAACAAGCCCAAGGCTTTATTGAAGATTGCAATGGAATACCCTTGCACATGATTCTGATCCCTTCAGGAACCTTCATGATGGGTTCACCTCCGACAGAAGAGGGTAGTAACATTAACGATAGCGAAAGACCTCAGCATGAAGTCAAGATATCTCAATCTTTTTTTATGGGACGTTATCCTATTACCCAAGCACAGTGGAAAGCGATCGCCGAACGTTACGAGTCTCTTGATCCTTATTGTTCCCGAATTAATGGAAACAATCGCCCAGTAGAAAATGTGAGTTGGCAAAAAGCGATTGAATTTTGCGCTCTTTTATCTCGCCATACAGGGAGAATTTACCGATTGCCGAGTGAAGCGGAATGGGAATATGCTTGCCGTGCGGGAACAACAACTCCCTTCCATTTCGGCGAAACCATATCAACCGAATTAGCCAACTACGATGGGAGTTCTGCCTACGGTAGAGGAGAAACAGGAATTTATAGAGCAGAAACGACTGACGTAACTTCCTTTAAAGTTGCTAATGCTTTTGGGCTGAGTGATATGCACGGAAATGTTTTGGAATGGTGCTTCGATCCTTGGCATGGTGACTATAACAACGCTCCAACAGACGGCAGAGTATGGGACGAAGAAAATAAGGATGATAATCGTTATCAGAATGTTTTGAACAATCTAAATGTACTAATTGAAGATAACAGATACCATGTTCTTCGCGGCGGTTCTTGGAGCGATAATCCTAAAAATTGTCGTTCTGCGTCTCGCAACGATTTCAACTACCGCCTTGATAACCTCAGTTTTCGGGTCGTTTCTCCCCAGATTTCCTAGCACTTTGCTCTTTTCTCCTTTTGCCCTTCCGCCGATTTTTTCTTGAAGATTAGTACACTTGTACCACAAAAAGCCAGAAGGAGATACTATTTTAGATGAGTGAGCTATCAGTTGTACGGAAAACTTACGACTTCATCAATACGAAAGTGTCCAAAAATCAACTGGGTTGGCGAACTTATTAGGACGAAATCCAAAAAGCTCTCCAACCTATTTTCCTCATAAGATCAATTTTTCTCGCAGTTCAAGGCTTCCGTTTACCCTTAAAAAAGCGAACAACCCGATCAACAATAAAATCAATCACTCCCCAGGTAACTAAAAAAGCAAGACACTCTAAGCCAAAACTACGGAATTTATAAAATTCATTGGCAATAAGAAAGGCAGTCCCTCCCGATAATAATTGTTGGGGAAGTAATTGATTACGAAGGGTATGACGAAGTAGTTCAAACATAGACTTTTTAATTTAATAGTTAGGTTAAACAAAATTTGTGCTTAAAGAAAAAGTGCTGAGTTATCCATCCACAGCAATTTCCCAAATTCCCCGATTGCGCGTACCCGCTCGCAGTAATCTGGCTTCAGCATGGAAAACCAAATCACCGACATAAACCTTGGGCAAGTAATTCATAAAATCACTCCAATGATCGCCATTGTCCAAGCTTTGATAGACTCCCACATCAGTCCCGACCCAGATTCGGTTAGGATTTTTGGGATCAACCGCGATCGCGTTAACAGGTACTGGGGGTAGTCCATTGGAAAACTCTTGACAGGTTGTGCCATAATCGTCGGAGCGATATACACAGCCTCCATGATTCGCTTTATCTAATGCTCCTTTGTCAACAACAACATGACGGTGAGTTATCCAAATGGTGGAACCAGAAACAAAAAGATCGCTAATATATACTCTATATTGGTATTTTTCTGTTAAATTCTCTAGTTTTAACTGTATCAAGTTTCTCCACTGCTTGCCATCCCATTCAGTTTTGAATACCTGTCCTACGTTTGTTCCAACATAAACAGTGTCGTCATTAGGAATATACATCGCACTCAAAAAATATTTTTGTTGCAAAGTTGGATCAAGTGGTTGCTCAAGTGCTACCCAGTTCGTACCATTGTCACGGGAAACATAAAGCACAACACCACCGATCGCGATCGTGCTACCACCAGTCGCACTTACTTCAAAGGGTGGATAGAAGAGACTGCGATTCCGTTCGATTGGAGTTCCTCTATATTGGCGTTCAGGAGGTGGAGTTATGTATTCCCAAGACTTTAAATGTCCTTTATCAAAAGAACGGTATAATGTCATGTAGGTGTAACTACAAAAAGCAATTCGAGCATCGGAGCCATTAACGCCACAATCTCCTCCATCCCCGTCACTCACAAGAGTATAGATATTTTCAGGATTGCCTGTCCAAATCAGAGTACCATTGTCCTGTGTTCCGCCCATAATCCAGTTGGGGTCTCTGTCATCTTGAGCTAAATATTCAAACTCAGAGATGATTAGCCCGTTATTCAAAGATTCCCAATTGATACCTTGGTCATCACTTCTAAAAAGTCCTCCATCATTCCCCACGTAAATTGTGTCAGGTTTATTAGGCTCAAAGGCGATCGCGTGTTGATCATCATGAATCGAATTTCCTTGTGAATCTAGTTTACTCTTGGTACTCAAGTTTTTCCATTCAGCGGCAGGAGAAGCAGAAGTATCAATATCAACCTGATAAAGATGAACTGCTCCACAATATATTCGATTCTCTTTGTTGGGAGCTACGGCAAGACACCAATTATAGAAACCTTGCTGATTTGTTCCCCTTTCTTGAGGAACGTTCAAGGCGATCCATTGATTATTAACCCGTTGCCATAAATATGAAATATTATTAAAGTTTGCCCATATATAAGCAACTAATTGCCCAGATTTATCAGATGGCGCAAGAGCAACAGCAAGGCGAGTGAAGTTTTGATTGTATATCAGTGTCCAAACTTCTCCGTCTGTTGATCGCCATAGACCCGACTGACAAGCTGCTAAAATCTCTTTACTATCTGAAGAAATGGCGATCGACCAACAGGGATCGGAATCAATTTTTGTCTTATCATCGGTAGAATTTTCTTTCTTTTTTATCCAGTTTTTCCCACCATCTAGAGAAATTTTTGTGTATTTATCCCACTTTTTTCCACCATCGGGAGAAACATACAATCCATCTGTAACTCCTGCAAATAAACGCTTACTATTATTTGGATCAACAACCAGATCATAAAAGCCTAACCCAACAAAGGGATCAGTACAAAGCTTTTTCCAATTTGTTCCTCTATCGTTTGAATGCAGGATACCCTGTCCCAAATAAGAATATCCAGCATTTCCCTCTCCCGTACCCGCATATACAATTTTTGGGTCATTTGGATCAAAGGCTAATGCCCCAATGGACAGCGTGTCCGCATAGTCAGAACGAGCTTCCCAACTTTTCCCCCGATCCTGACTTTCCCAAATACCTCCGTTAGCAGAACCGACAAGAAGATGATCGGAATTTTGGGGATCAACCAGAACCGCAGAGATCCGACCTGATACATCAATTCGTTGATTACCAAATCCTCCAGTCTGACCATTTACAATTTTTGATGGCCCGATTGATTTCCATTGCGGCAAAGTTGGATCGGGTGCGCTAATCCTCTCTGCCGCTTTTGCATGATCCTGAGCAATAGCTTGACTATCCGCTACCGATAGAGACTCTAAACTCGTTGCTCCCGCTTCAATATAGCCCGCACTTTCAAGCTGTTGTAACTGGCGTAGTAAAGCCTTACCACCAGGGGGCCGATAAGTTTGTTCGTTTGTTGGCTCATTTTGGGAAGTACTCATAGAGATCACTCCTTTACAAAATATTAAAATCTTCTATTTTGAGCTACTCACTCTAAACCTGTCTCTTATACACATCTGACGCTGCCGACGATCTTACGCGTGTAG
>ERZ1022729.62-NODE-62-length-13855-cov-7.423043_pt1 | contig 13855 bp, 10 predicted proteins | sample MGYA00520880_ERZ1022729 | MGnify/ENA primary metagenome ERZ1022729 (study PRJEB33162, sample SAMN09537598) | freshwater metagenome | isolation source: freshwater | place: Canada:Alberta | collected 2017-07 | study: EMG produced TPA metagenomics assembly of the...
TATTAATACTAATAAAACCTCGATCTGGGATTTCTAATCCTGCGATACATCTAAGCGTCAAGCTCTTGCCTGATCCTGAGACTCCCAATAATCCCAAGGGTTTGTTATAGACTTCTAGATTGATATCTAAAGAAAAATCGCCATAATTTTTTTGGATATCTACAAATACTTGATTAAAATTACCAAAGACATATTCAGTATGGGGAATAAAGTTAATTGTGGAATCGTTTTTAATCAGATCTGGAGTAGTATTAGGGCAAATATCTAAATTATGATTCCCTTCTCTCTTTTTTGATTTGACTATTTTTTTGATTTGTGTAGACTCTGCCCAAAAATTAACTGAAATGATCACAAAAATAGAAAGAGACAATAAAATTAAAACCCAAAAAAGTGCCTGTTGATAATTACCCGATTCCGCCGCAAAAAAGATCGCAAGAGGCATCGTTTGAGTTTGTCCTGGAATATTACCTGCTAACATCAACGTTGCTCCAAATTCTCCTAATCCACGCGCAAAGGCTAGAATTGTTCCTGCCATAATGCCCCGATAAGCTAAGGGAATTAGGATTTGCCAAAAAATTTTCCATTCCGACGCTCCTAACGTGCGGGCGGCTAAAATAATGTTTTCTTCAATTTGTTCAAAAGCGGCCAAGCTCGTGCGATACATCAGGGGAAAGGCGACTACGGTTGACGTTAAAACCGTCGCTTGCCAGGTAAAAATTATATTGAGATTAATTTGACGAAGAAATTGACCAACAGGACTATTTTGACCGAGTAAAAGCAGTAATAAAAAACCGACAACTGTAGGGGGTAATACTAGGGGAGAAATGAGCAGAGCATCGATCGCACTTTTGGCTCTACCCCGATAGTTAAACATCCAACGAGCAACTATTAAACCCAAGAAAAAGGTGATCACCGTAGCCAGACCTGCGGTTTTTAGGGAGATCCATAGGGGAGAAAAATTATCATTGATCATGGCGATCGGATAACCTAAATTTGGGGTAGGGAAATTATCCGTATTTTACAGTAGATTGTAATTTGAAATGGGATAAAAAGTTTTGAAAATATGCGATAAAATGAGATAAAATGAGATAGGGCGATCGCGGCTTTAATGAACAATGATCAACTATTCATTCGACCCAAAAAACAAAAGAAGAAATTCTGCAATAATTGCGTCAATCAAAAGAAATCTGGGTTTTATGTCAAAACCCTAGATCAATTGATTTTCTGAACTTGTGTGTATAAAACTTAAAATCAGGGAAAATAAATATCATAGAGTCAATTTTGAAACCCCGATTTCTAAAACTTCAATCTAACAAATCCATGAAACTTGCTTTTATTATCGATCACCTATCTCTGCTCGATCCCACCCATGATTCGAGTGTTGCCATTATGGAAGCCGCCCAATCCTTGGGTCATGAAGTTTGGGTGACGGAAATTGATCAATTGAGTGTGATGAATGGAAAAGCCTGCGCGTCATTGCAACAGTTAACCTTAAACCCCGTTAAATTGGTAGAAGGGCGTTGGGTCGCGATCGCCGATTGGTATCAGGTTTCTGAAAAAATCGTCCGCAATCTGGAAGAAATGGATGCGGTTTTGATGCGAAAAGATCCGCCTGTAAATGTGCGTTATCTCTATGTCACCTATATTTTGGATTTGATTGATCCTACCAAAACCCTAGTGATGAATTCTCCCCAGGGTTTACGCAATACCAATGAAAAAATGTACACCTTTCAATTTTTGTCGGTCATGCCCGAAACAATGGTGAGCCAAGATAAGGCTTTGATTCGACAATTTGTAGAAAAACATCAGCAAGCTGTTCTCAAACCATTAGGCGGAAAGGCAGGAGAAGGCATTCTTTTTCTCGAACCAGGCGATCGCAATTTTAATTCTATGATCGAAGTTAGCACCCAACAGGGAAAAGAACCCGTCATGGTTCAACGATTTTTACCCGAAGCCAAAGACGGTGACAAACGTATCATTTTATTGAATGGTGAACCCATCGGCGCAGTCAATCGCATTCCCACAGGGCAAGAATTTCGGGGAAATATGGCCGTGGGCGGAAGGGTTGCAAAAACTGAAATTACGGATCGAGAGCGGGAAATTTGTGCGATCGCAGGGCCGAAATTAGTCGAGGACGGTTTGTATTTTGTCGGCATTGATGTGATTGGCGGCTACTTAACCGAAGTCAACGTCACCAGTCCAACGGGAATTCGAGAAATTGATCGCCTAGAAGAAGTCGAATTGGGAAAAACAGTCATTCAGTGGCTAGCAAGTTTCGGAAAATAATGACTTTTTGCATACTTCTAAAAAAGCTCGGATTTTGATTGAAGTTAATCTATCTATTGCCAGTTAATCAAAACACTCAACGCTTTTAGATCCTCAAGAAGTCATGAATTTCATTTTGTATAGAAAACATCACAGAAGTTTATTGTAAAAACAACGGCAAAGATTTCTAGAACCCTCCCTAAAACCATTCATTCCCTGGAGATTCCGTGATAGTAATATAAACATTAGCCCGATCATTAAATAAATCTCTTTTTTAACCATGACAGCCGAAACCCAATCCCCCGAAACCGTCGAAACAACCCTACAGAACCTAATTCCCCAGAGCCATCAGTCGGTGATCGAAACCGTTATTGGTAGCATGGCTCAAAACGAAAGCGCAATGGTTCACGAAAATGAAGAAGGTTATCTCTGGAAATTTCAGTACGGTAGCGTCGAAGTTTTTGTGCAATTAACGGGAGAAACGGACGAAGATCTTTTCACTGTTTGGGCTAGTGTGTTAACGCTCCCTGCCAGAAATGAATCAGAATTAACCCGAAAATTATTAACCATGAATTGGTCAGATACCTTAGAAACCCGTTTTGCCATCATGAATGACGCAGTGGTGGTGGTTTTACAACGGGCGGTGGCGGATCTATCTGCTGGAGAAATTTCGCGGGCCATTACTCTGGTGGCGACCATTGCCGATGATAATGATGAAATTTTACAAGAAACCTTTGGAAATGCTTAAAATTTTTGTTTTAATTCCAAAAATCAAACTAAATACCTCTTTAAATCCTTAAATTCTTCCCCTAAACTCGGCGGATTGTAACCTAAATCATAGGCTTTGGCACTATTGAGGGAAACATCCCTGGGACGAGGGGCAGGCATGGGAACATCCGCTTGTAAACAGGCAGAGATTTTGTCTGTCGGTAAGCCCAATTTTTCGGCCATTAATAACCCAAATTGATAACGAGAAATGGATTGTTTGCCACCTAAATGTAAAATCTCTCCTCGACATTTTTCTAAGGCTAATAAAATTCCCTCGGATGCGGTTTTTCCACTCACAGGCGATCGCATTTCATCTTCAAATAAACTTAAAGATTTACCTACTGTGAGAGTTTGAATAAAGGGTTGAATAAAACTTTGGGAACAGGGGGAAGGTATTCCAAACATTAAGGGCATTCGACAAATAATACTTGCGGGATAAACGTTTAAAATTCCCCGTTCTGCCTCGGCTTTGTGTTCTCCATAAAGATTAATCGGGCAAACGCGATCGCTTTCTTGGTAGGGCGGCTTGGTTCCCTCAAAGACCAGATCGGTGGAGGTGAATAAAAAGGGAATCTGGAATTCGGCGGCTAATTTGGCTAAATTAATCGTACTGGCGACATTGACTTGATGAGATATTTCTGGATTTTTTTGACAAAAATTGGGTTGGGATTGGGCGGCTAAGTGAATAACGGCATCGGGCTTGATTTCTAAAAATAATTTTTCTATAGCTAGGAAATCGGTTAAATCAACTTTGCATAAATTGATTCCAGTAATTTCTAAGGCATGGCTAAAATAGGTTCCATAAACCTGCCAATTTTTTTTAGATAATTGGGCTAAATTCCACCCTAAAAATCCGCTGACACCTGTTACTAATAATTTTTTCATGTTAAATCTGTTTTTTTAGGCTTTTTGTCACCGATCGCGGCGATCGCTACTCCTAATAATAAAATTAATCCTCCCCCTAGAACCGTTACAGAAGGAATTTCCTGAAAAATAAGCCAACCCAAGAAACTTGACCCCAAGGGTTCAAATAAAATTGCTAGGGTGACAATCGTAGGAGAAATCCAATTAATAGACCAATTAATACTGGTATGGCCAATCATTTGGGGAAATATGGCCATTAAAACAATGTAAAGATAAACCAGAGGCGGATAATCCCAGTAGCCTTGGGGAGAAAACAGGGGCAGGGGAAAAAGACAAAGGGCGGCGGTGGTATAGGCAATGAGAATATATTGACCGATTCCCAATCCTTTTTTTTGAGCTTCTCTCCCGAAAAGTAAGTATAAACTGGCAAGTATAGAACCCAAGAGAGCGAGACCATCTCCTAAGAGGGGATTGCTATGATTTTGACTGGCATTAGAGTCACCAAAAGCAATCAATACGCCTCCCAACAGAGCAATGATAATCCCTATCATTACCCAACGAGGGGGTTTTTCTCCCCACCAAATCCAGCAGAGGAGGGCAACCCAAATGGGATTAGTGGTCACGAGGGTTGTTGCCGCCGCGATCGAGGTAAAAGAAAGGGAACTAATCCAAGTGGCGAAATGAAAAGCTAAACAAATTCCCGCCGCGATCGCGTAATAGTAGGCTTGGGGTGAATAGGTTTTGGCCTTAAAATTGCGCCAGCTAGGGATTAAGAGGATCGCTGTGACGATTAATCTTGCCGCCGCGAGAAATAAACTAAAAGCAATTCCCGAATGATCCGCGATCGCCAAGGACAGACGAATAAAAATAGCAGAAGTCGAAGTCATTAAAACCCCGACCGCTAAAATGAATCCAACTTGCCATCCCGTAGGCTTTTTTATCATTTGAGAATCATCACCAAAATGAAAGTCTCCCTTATTAATTAATTGAGTAATGTAGCGGTATTGATTTGAGTTAAGATATGCACAACTTTTATCACGCAGATTGGGCAGGTTTTGTCATTGAACCGCACACCGCCATATCGACTTTTAGCCAAGTTGTTTACCCCAAATCAATCCCCACCATAGCAATCTGGTTATGCTACTCCCTGTCATCATCTAATGTGATTTAGGATACCCTCAATTAGCTGAGGTCATTGTATCTTGTTTACCTGTATAGAGAAAAACCTCTGATACAATTTTTTCAGAAAGTTGTTTGCCTCATGATTGATTCGTCTGCCTGAAGACCCATCCCTTAGAGATGAGTTAGACAACTACTAACACAACAATCTATAGTTTATGCAATAAAACAGCCCTCAGAGGAATTTTCAGTGAATGTTATGACGCTTCGTAATGCTAATGTCATCAATCAGAATCAATCTGAAGGAACACCCTACCGAGTTCTGCAAAATTTAGTTGAGAAACAAGCGTCGGGCAAACTCGTCATTCAAAATCCCCTCGATTCATCGATCCATTGGCGCGTTTATCTGGGGAATGGCCGAATTCATTATGCAGGAAGTGGCATGGGAGCGGCTGAACGATTGAACTATTTAGTCAGTCGCTATTTGCCCAATCGAAAATCCACCTTACCTCCCCAAATTACTGACGATTACCAATATCTTTGTCATTTGTGGCAAACCAGTCAATTCTCATTCCAAGAAATTCGGGCAGTTCTCGCTAAATTTACCCAAGAAGCCCTGATCGAAATCGTATCCCAGAATAAAGCCTTTTGTTATTTTGAAAATACCGTAGGACTGGAGCATTTATTACTTTATTTAAATCTCAAAAAAATAATGCTTCCCGTTGAGGATAAGGTTCGCCTCTGGTGGCAACTTAGGAGTCAAATTACTTCTCTTTTTCAGCGACCGCTCATTACCAATCGCCCCAGACTGATGGAGTTAATTCAGACTGAGTTAGGTGAAAAAAATCCTTCTCTTAGGAATTTACCCCATTTTTTGGATGATCAGGTCTGTTTCTATGAACTCGCCAGCCAAATGGAGATGTCCACCCTTAAATTGGCCATTCTTCTCAATCCCCTGATCCAAGAAGGCGCGATCGCCTTGGGTTCCTATGTTTTGCCAACGAAGGATAATCGACCCATTGTTGCCTGTATTGATGACAGCCCTTCCATTCAAAGGGTAGTCAAATTTACCCTAGAGTCCAGTGGCTATCAAGTCATCAGTATTAAGGAACCCTTAAAAGCTCTAACTTCCCTTTTAAATCCCAAGCCTGATTTAATCTTAATGGATATTAATATGCCTGACATTGATGGTTATCAGCTTTGTAGTTTATGTCGTAAATCTTCTGCACTTAGGGACATTCCCATTGTCATGTTGACAGGAAGAGACGGTATATTAGACAGGGTTAAGGCTAAAATGGTAGGAGCAGTCAGCTACATTTCTAAACCCTTTCTTCCTCAAGAATTGGTAAAAATAGTTAATACCTATTTACCCACTCAGAAAACCAGGAGCAATTAATGAAAACTATTTTAGTCGTCGAAGATTCTAAGTCAGACCAACGTTTGATGTCGGGACTTCTTAAAACCTTGGGAGCAGAAATTTTTACTGTAGATAATGGGGAAGAAGCTCTATCTTGGCTTGCGAAAAATCAACAGCCCGATCTAATTTTTTTAGATATTGTGATGCCCGAAATGAGTGGCTTTGATGTTTGTCGAAAAATTCGGACAGAGTTGTTACTAGAGAAGGTTCCCATCATTTTTTGTTCGGAGAAAAATCAAGAATATGACAAATTTTGGGCATTACGTCAGGGAGGAAATGCCTATTTAACTAAACCCTACAGTCCCAGTGACTTAGTTAAAGCGGCGAAGGATTATTTATAGACTGCTTCTTTTATTAAAGCTTTATTGCAGACAAACTTATTTCGGACAAACATAGTTGTTTAAACTCACTCGCGATGATCATTGATTACTTTAAGGTCGAATTAGCGCAATCCCAACCCCTGGCGATCGCTTTAGACAAGACCGCCGAGGTATTAACCCTACAACGGTCAGAAATTTGTCCAGTGCCTGGGGTCAGACCCGAATTACTGGGAGTGAGTAATCAACGGGGAAAACTGCTCTGGTTTGTGGATCTGAGTGCAATATTGCAAATTGCTTCCCCTAGTTTCCAATCCTCGCGACGGGAAAAGATAACAGCGATTGTACTCAGCTCAGAAAAATTCAAGGTTGCGGGGGTTGTTGCTAACCTCAAGGGAATCATTGATCTTGACTCAAGGGATTTTCAGCCCCATCCCCATCCTTGTCTTTTAGCCCAAACTACCTTGGATGATTCCCCCCTGAAAATTTTGGATGTAGAAAGCGTTTTTCACACCTTGCAATTAACGGATACGACCAAAACCCTAACAACTATCAATTAAATTTCTGCTTAAATTCTATGACTGCTACCCATATTCCCTTTCCCGAACAATCTTTTCCCCAGAATATTTTGGATTTACAAGCCGAAGTTGATAGGGAGCCGACGGATCTGGTTGCGAAAATCACCCTAGCTAGTGCCTTAGAAGAAGGGGGTTTTTTGCCAAAAGCCGCCGCCGTCTATCGGGAAATTATTGAACTAGATAGTGAGGGCGTTTTTAAAGGGAGTGCGGAAAAGGCCCTAGAAGGCATTGATGCTAAGTTACAAACCCCCGTCACACCCCAACCCGTTAGACGTTCCTATCGTCAAGGTCGCATTGATAGTAGCTCTCAAACGAGTTTATCGGGCGCAGAAGAGGGTTTTTCGACGGATTCTTTGACCCCAGGTTCCACTGCACCGCATTTTTCCCAGAGTCTCGCCGATTTACCGATCGCCTCCAAACAATTTATTGCTGTCTTAACCTGTAGTACCTTGGCAGTGGTGGGGGTTGTGGGAGCAGGGATGGGAATTTCTCTCAACAACGGACGTTCTCAACTGCGGAATCAGGCGATCGCGGAATTAGCGGTAACCGAAATCAACTACAACATTAAAATTAATCAAATGGGATTCGGTTTTCGGGGTCAATCGGATAACGCAACAATTATTACCGCCGCCCAAGCCCATAGTCAGGGAAGAATATTGTCCCCCGAATTAAAACAACAAGTTAGACAGCTTCTTCAAAACGAAATTAATTCCCGCAAAATTGAATACGCCACCTTAGTGGGAAAAGATAAAACCATTATTGTCAATGCCAATGCAGATCGCTCAGGACAGTCTTTTAATCCCGATAATTTAGTCCAATCGGTGCTAGACAATCCCCGACAAATTAAAGTTAGTAGCATCGTTAGCAAAGAAGAATTATCCCAAGAAAATCCTCCCTCGTTATCACGCATCAAGGGGGAACAAGCTCTTATTCGTTATACAGCCACTCCAGTGCAAGACCCGTTAAGTAAAGAGGTCATCGGAGTATTAATTTCTGGAGATGTTGTCAATGGGAAAAACCCCATCGTCAAGGAAACGGTCAATACCTTCGGGGGGGGTTACGGAGGCGTGTATTTTTATCAACCCGATGGCACTTTTGCGTTGGCGACCTCCATGCTCGGTCTAGGGGATAAGTCTAGTGGCAAGAAAAAAAGTCTCAAATTCAAGACGGACGTTCCCCTAATCAATCAAGCACTCCTGACCCAAGCCCAAAAAGGGGTAGGGGACAAATTAACCGCTAGAGCCAAGCTTGACAATCAATGGATGACGATCGCTGTCTCCAGCATTCCCAACGCAGAAGGACAACCGATTGTTTTTTTAGTTCGGGGAACCTCTGAGAAAAATCTAGACAATCTGCTGCGAGAAACCTTTTTATTACAAATTAGTATTGGTTCCCTCGGTCTGATTTTTGTGGCCTTAGTCGCTCGTTGGTTAGGAAAAAACCTCACTAAACCGATCCAAAAACTTCAGGAATCGGCTCAAAAATTTGGCCAAGGGGATAGGGAAGCCCGCGCCGAAGTTCTGGCAAAGGATGAAGTGGGACAATTGGCCATGACCTTTAATGATATGGCCGATCGCATTTTCGCTTCTAGTCAATCAATGGAAAGAACCATTCAAGAACGTCAACAGGAGTCAGAATTACAGCGAAGACAGAAAGAGGAGTTAGAAGAAGGGGTAATTCGTCTGCTTTTAGGGATTGAAGAAGCTTCTAAAGGGGATTTAACCGTAAAAGAACGGGTGGAAACGGGGGCAGTCGGGGCGATTACGGATGCGTTTAATACCACTATTGGTAGTCTGCGGGGTTTGGTGAATCAGGTATTGGAAGCTTCCCAACAGGTCAACCAAAAAGCTCAGGAAAATACCAAATCGGTTCTTAATCTTTCCCAAAAAGCGATTGCCCAGACCCAATCCATTGATCAAGCGACCCAATCCGTAGCCCAGATGACTCAATCGATTGAATCCGTTTCTGATACAGCCCAAAATGCAGCGGCGATCGCCCGTCAGGGAAATGAAGCGGCGAAAGAAGGCCAAGAGACAATGGATCAGACCGTGAATAGTATTTATAAAATTCGGGGAGGGGTGGCAGAAATTTCCAAAAAATCGAAACGATTAGCCGAATCTTCCCAGGAAATTTCTAAAATTGTGAATATCATCTCCAGTATTTCCGAAAAAACTAACCTACTGGCGTTTAATGCCTCTATTGAAGCGGCAAGAGCAGGAGAAAACGGTCAAGGGTTCAGAATCGTTGCCGATGAGGTCAGACGACTAGCGGAAATGGTGAATGTGTCTGCCCAGGAAATTGAGCAAGTTATTTTAGATATTCAGTCAGAAACGGCAGAAATGACCAAGATGATGGAAGAAAGTACCTCAGAAGTGGTAACAGGAACCCAACTCGTCCAACAAACCAAGGAAACCCTGCAAAATCTCGCCAATATTAGCCAAGAAATTGACACCTTGTTAGCCTCCATTTCTACCAGTACCACCTCTCAACGTCTCACCTCCGTGAGTGTGACCGAAGCCATGCAACGGGTCGGACAAGTTGCCCAAGAAACCTCCGTCAGTTCCCAGACAGTGACAGATTCCCTCAACTCCCTCAGCGCGATCGCCCTAGAATTACAAGATTCCGCCTCTCGCTTTAAGGTCAATTAACAGTCAATTTATTATTATTGGTAATTGAAATGCTAGATGCCGCAACGTTAGAAGCCATTACCCAGGAAGCACGGACAGCCTTTTTAGAGGAAGATGCTCCCCTGTGTTTGACTCTGCTCCTGGAAGGACTGCCCAAACTCGAAATTGCGATCGCGACCAACCAATCCACCGAATATTGCCAACCAATTTATAAAAACTTGGGTAGGGCGGCCCATTCTCTCAAGGGTGGGGCAGGAATGGCCGTCATGCCGACTCTCAATCAACTCTGTCATAGAATGGAGGATTTGTTTGAGGCCCTAGAACAGGGTCGGGTGGAAGATCATCTGACAGCTTTCGGGCTGTTAAGTCTCGCTACCGAAGAAGTCCAGACCCTGATTGACGTGGCAATCGCGGGACAAATCGATGATCAACCAGAGCCATTGGAAATTACCATCGCCCTGGAGCAATTTCTTGAAACCCTGGGAGAAGCGGGGGAAATTGCCGATAATCATGACGCTCCCGATAGTTTTATTGCGATCGCCCTGGGCGTAGAACTCGAATCCTGCCTAGTCCGAGTCGAAAAACTCTTACCGCCCGAAAATTCAGACAACGCCCTCCAAGAAAGTTTTACACTGTTGCAAGAAGAATCTACCCTTTTGGGTCAAGCACTGAGTTGTGATTGGTTAGAAGAAATTATTACCCTTTCCCAACAAATTCAAGCTAGTCAAAAAGTTCCCCTACGAGAACTGATTCCCCTTGTTATTACGGAAATTCGTCAACTTCGGGAAAATCACTTGCAATCCCAACCGACCCAAATTTCCGAAAATCTACGCGGCTTATTGCCCCAGGGAGTCATTGAAACCCCAGAAGTTCCCCAGATTCCCGTTAAACCCGTTATTCCCGCCAAACCTGTTGTAGAAACAGGCAGTAAACAGAATCTACGGATTCCCCTGGATCGTCTCAATAAGATGAGTAACACGGTCAGCGAATTGCTGATTAACCACGAACGTCTGCTCATTTCCGATCGCCAACTCAGGCAAGCCAGTCGCAACCTCAAAAAACGCAATCAACAATTGATTCCCATGCGAGAGCAGGTCGAATCTTTGTACGATGAATTAAGTTTTCGAGAGCAACCCAGTAATACGGCGATCGCCGCCCAAAATGGTCAAAATTCCCTATGGTCAGAATTTGATGCCCTGGAGTTTGACCAATATACCACTGCCCACACGACCCTCCAGCGTTTTCAGGAATTGATGGTACAGGTGCAAGAAATCCACGAAGACGTTGACCTGATCGAACGGGAATTGCAAGAAACCCTGCTCCAAGTTCGTCAATCTTTGGATAGTTTGGACGGAGACCTCAATCAATCTCGTCTGGTTCCCTTTAGTACGCTCGCCAATGCCTTTATTCAACCCGTCGAAAAATTAAGCCAAAGAAACCTTAAATCGGCAAAGTTAGTAATCGAGGGCGAAAATGTTCTGGTAGAATTGGCAATTTTAGAACAATTACGCACGCCATTAACCCACCTAATTCGCAACGCCTTTGATCATGGGATTGAACTTCCCCGCGAACGGGCCAGTGTCGGTAAACCTGAAATTGGGCAAATCAAATTATCGGCAGTTGTGACCAGTAATCAAGTCCGTATCACAGTGGCAGATGATGGTAATGGCATTCCCCTAGCCAAAGTGCGACAACGGGCGATCGCGTTAGGACTGATTACCCCTGATGCAAACCCTAGCCGAGAAGAGGTTTTAGATTATATCTTCACCCCCAGTTTTTCGACGGCCGAGAGTGTTAGTGACTTATCGGGTAGGGGATTGGGTTTAGATATTGTTAAAAATCAAGTAGAAATGCAACGGGGCAGTTTAAAGGTTGAAACCGAAGCGGGGAAAGGGACTCGATTTATTATTCGCATTCCCCTGACCCTGAATATTGTCTCGATCCTACTGGTACGCTGTCAACAACAATTACTGGCTTTTCCCTCCGAAAGTGTGACTCGTATCATTTCTTTAACTGAATTTCCCATTGTTCACGGACAAGTCACCTGGCAGGAACAATCCTTTCCCGTCCGTTCCCTCGAACAATTACTGCCCTATAACATCCCGAATGTTTTGCAGCCTAATCCCCAAAATCGCCAGAGCATTGTGGGTCTGATGTTGCCGATCAATAACAAAATGGCGGTGGTAACGATTGACCAAATTGTGGATGAAAGACAGTTAGTTTTTAAAGCGTTTGACCAAATTACCCCTATTCCCAGTTATTTAGCAGGTTGTACGGTGTTGGGAACAGGGGAAGTCGTGCCGATTTTATTGCCTGAATATTTTGATGAACTATGGCAAAAAACCGAAGTTAATGTCGTGCGTCGCGCAATTCCTCCCATAGAATCTTTCTCTAGAATGGGTGAAGAGAATTCGATTTTGATTATTGATGACTCCATCATGGTGCGTCGTACCCTGACCCGAATTTTGACCCGTTCGGATTATCAAGTGATGGAATGTCGGGACGGTAAAGAAGCCTGGGATCTGTTGATTCAGCATCTCCAAAGTTTTAAATTGATTCTTTGTGACTTAGAAATGCCCAATATGGACGGGTTTTCCCTATTGCAATTGATTCGGGCCGACAATACTTTTAATGAAATTCCCGTTGTGGTTCTAACTTCCCGTGAAAGTGACGTTCATCGACAACGGGCGATCGCTTTGGGGGCCAATGCCTATGTCACCAAGCCTTTCCAACCGAATTTGTTATTAGAGACGATCGCAGGTTTAATTTCGGCCCCTGTTTAAGTTATTTCCGTGAATCGCTGACGTAAAATGAATTCGGCGATCGCCAGATCCACAGGAGTCGTCACTTTCAGGTTAGTTTCTTCACCTTCCACAATTTGCACAGGTAATTGGCATTTTTCAAACAAAGCCGCATCATCGGTCACTTCCCAGCCTAAAGTCTCGCCTTTTTGGTGACACTCTTTCAATAGGGCCACATCAAAACCCTGGGGAGTCTGGGCCGCCCAGAGGTAGCGGCGATCGGGAGTATTCTGAATTTTGCGATCGCGATCAACGATTTTGATCGTATCTTTCACAGGAACCGCCGCAATCATTCCCCGACAAGTTTGCATCGCCTCAGCACAGCGATCGAACAATTCGGGAGTCGCCAAACATCTCGCCCCATCATGAATCAACACCGATTTGGCTTCGGTCGGTAGAGCTTTTAATCCATTAAAAACCGAAGCTTGGCGGGTATCTCCTCCGACAATCAACTGGATTGGTTTTGTTAAAGCTAAAGAACTTAAAATTTCTTCAAATGCTGGAAAATCCTGGGGTTGCCCCATAATGCCAATCCATTGAATTTTTTGGGAAGATTCGGCCGCCAGTAATGTCCAAGCTAATAAGGGTTTCCCTAAAAGAGTGAGTAACAACTTATTGCGATCGCTACCCATGCGTTTCCCCAATCCTGCGGCGGGAATTAATAAATACATTGGTTATTTTTAGACAAAATCAATAGATATCTCCAGAAATCAAGAGTTCATCAATTGCAACCCTTGGTAGGGGCAATTCATGAATTGCCCCTACTTGATTCTTCGAGATGTCTAATGGGAGAACATACTATATTATCCTCTATGGCCCATCGAGTCTGAGTCTGTTAATATCTCGTTATGCAAATAAAACCCGCATTCCGCAGGTTGACTCAGGGGAGAGGATAATACATTTGTACTATATGGATTAGGGAAACAGAAAAAGGTAAAATAATGATTTGCAAAAAATAATGAACTAATGAACGAACTAAAAATCAGAAATATAGACCATCTAGGGATAATAGCAGGAATAGTTGACCAAATTGGATTGGTAGAAATAGTTAACGTCAGTTCGGGTTAAGCAGCAGGGGGTAAAGCCCATTCAAGACAAA
>ERZ1022729.63-NODE-63-length-13815-cov-5.370640_pt1 | contig 13815 bp, 17 predicted proteins | sample MGYA00520880_ERZ1022729 | MGnify/ENA primary metagenome ERZ1022729 (study PRJEB33162, sample SAMN09537598) | freshwater metagenome | isolation source: freshwater | place: Canada:Alberta | collected 2017-07 | study: EMG produced TPA metagenomics assembly of the...
ACACGCGTAAGATCGTCGGCAGCGTCAGATGTGTATAAGAGACAGGTCCTCCACCACGTCGTGCAGGATCCCCGCTACTACCGTGTCCTCGGTGCAGCCGTACCGGGTGAGAATCACCGCCACATTGGCCGGGTGCGTGAGGTAGGGCAGGCGAGTGCCCTTGCGCACCTGCTGGTCGTGATGCTTTGCCGCGAAGGCGAAGGCGTGGTTGATCCGATCGGAGTATCCAGTCATACCAGGCATGAACGGCGGGGCGACGGGCGATGGCGGATCTGACGGGGAGCGTCAGGCAGGGACGGGAACATACGTCGTGCGGGTGAACCAAGCCACCAACCGTTCGAGGCCGGCCACGTCGTCATCGCCGAAGGCGTCGAGAACCGGCGAGTCGATGTCGAGCACGGCCATGAGGGCACCCGTGGTGTCGTACACCGGCACCACGATTTCGCTCTGCGAGCGGGCGTCGCAGGCAATGTGCCCCGGAAACGCATGCACGTCGGGCACCACCACGGTGCGCCGTTCCGCCGCCGCCGTGCCGCAGACACCGCGACCGAACGCGATGTCCTGACAGCCGAGCGATCCCTGATACGGCCCCACCCGCAGCAACCTGTCCTGCTCCACGACCCGATAGAACCCGGTCCACAAATGGCCGAAGGCGTGGTGCAGCATGGCGCTCAGTGTCGCCATGCCGGCAATGGCATCGGTGCTGTCGTGCAGGAGCAGCTCCTGCATCTCCAGCAGGCGGGCGTACGCGTCGGCGCGTGGAGTCGCGCGCAGGTCGGGGATGACAGGTTCCATGGGGACGTGGGAAACGAGACGAGACGTCTGTTACGGGAACAGCGGCAATGGGCCGCACCAGGGTCGGCGCCAGGGTCGGCGCCAGCGTCAGCGTCAGCGCAATGGGCCGATGAGCACGATGAGGCGGTAGTCGAGCACGGCGAGCGCGAGTCCCTGCAGCACCACGCCGATGCCGGCCCCCACGGCGCCGAGCCGTCGCTCCCACCGCCAGCCGACGATGACCAGCGTGAGCCCCACGGCGGCGTAGCCGATATCGAGGCCGGTGTTGAGCCACAGGATGTTGAGCAGCTTCTGCGTGCCGGCGAAGTCGCGCATGGCCAGACCACGCCACGCCCAAAGGGCAATGAGGGCGTTGACGGCCCCCCAGGCCAGCGTCTGAATGGCGAAGTGCCGCACCAGCGGTGCCGTCATGCGTCGCACGACCAGCAGCGCCAGCAGCGCGGTGCCACCGAGCATGCTGAGCGCGGCCCACACGCCCAGGCGCAGGAGATGTCCCTGCTCAAGCGTCAACAGCGTATCTGCCCACATGCAGCGGAGACTAGCCGGAGGCGCGCGAGCCGGCCAGCGGGACGTCGGTCGCCCAGAGCACGACGGCGCGAATACGGCGCCCCTGCTCCTCGGCCGCCCTGACGGTGCGGGCCACCCAGACCAGCGGTGTTTCCCGCAGTCGCGCGCACAGCACCAGGTCGCACTGAGCGGGGACAGCCGGCGCACGGGACAGGTCGCTCACGTACACCGTGAAGTCGAAATGGCGGAGCAGCGGGTCGAGCAGCGAGGGGGTATCGGTGGCGTCGGGGTGCCCGCGTCCCCCTGCGCGCGCAGTGGCGCTGGCATCGTAGCGCGCCCGACGCGGCAGCACCAGCGTCACGCTCGCATCACGCCCCAGCGGGAGAGCCCGCGACGCGTCCCACGCTGTTTCCCACGTCGAGTCCGCACCGGAGGCCCCCGCGGGGCCGCCGCCATGGGCCGACCGCTCGCCCTCGCTGCGCACCAGGACGCTGGTGGGGAGCAGCGGCACCAGCGCGCCGGCGCGTTGCGCGGCGTCCACCAGCACCGTCGCACGAGATTCACGCGCCGCCACCGACGCCAGGTTGAGACCGACTGCCCCTGCCACCACCGGACGGTCGGCAAGCACCTGCACCTCGCGCGCCATGTCTCCCACGTGCGAGAGGGTGAGATGGAGCAGCGGCCACGCATCAGCGGCCGGCGTGAGCACCGGCACGTGCGCCTCCGGCGGCCGCGCGCGTCGGGCGAAGCGGGGGAGCAGTCGGGCGCCCATGCGCCACGCGCCCACCCACTCCCCGGGCGCGGCGGCGTCGCCCAGGTGCACGATCACCCGCGAGCGGGTGAGCAACTCCAGCTCCTGCGCGTCCCCCACGGTGGGGTGTCGCATCTCTCGCCACACGGCCACGGCAAAGCCCACACTGATTCCCAACACCAGCGAGGCGAGCAGCATCGCGACCGGTGGCACCGACAGCTGCATGCGCGCCCGCAACGCCGTCTTCTGTGCATCGAGGTCGGCATTGAATCGCTGCGCCGCCGCCAGCAGCGTGTCGAGCGCCACCACGGAGTCCGTGGCGGTGCGCACGGTTACGTCGAGCAGCGAATCGGGGCGCCCCGTGTCCAAAGCGGCGGCAGAGGCCTGCTCGGGCAGCTGGGTGTACGCGCGCAGCGAGCGGTCGGCGAGTGCCACGAGCTGGTCACCCACCTCGGTGAGCCGCATGGTGAGCGCGGCGTACCGGGCGTCGGGGCCGCGCAACGCGGCCGAGGCTTCGCGATCACGGTACAGCACGTCGAGCGAATCGCGCAGCCGGCCGGCAGCGGCGCGGCGCACGGAATCGCGCTGCATGACGGGGGATTCGCTGAGGGCCCGGTAGCTCTCCATGAGCGGCGTCTGCCGTGCGCGCGCCAGTTGCGCCGCGAAGGCGCGCAGCGCCGTGTCGCGCGCGAGGGCGGACAGCATGGCCGCGCTGATGAGCGAGTCGGCGGTGCCGCGGCTCCCGGGCAACGAGTCGGCCACGGCACGGCGGGCGGCGGTGCGCTGCGCCTCGGCCTGGGCCCGCGCGGCATCGAGACGCATCCGCTGCGCGCGCAGCCGCACCGTGTCACGCGCCGGCGGCAGCGCGGCGATGGCGGTGGACAGCGCGCGGTCGGCCTGGCGTGGCAGCAGCACGAAGGTCAGCAGCGCCGCGATCATCACGAGGGCGCCGGTGCCGGCACTGACGAGGCCATGGCGCGCCGCGTTCCGTGTGCGTGCGGCAAGCCAACGGGCGCGGGAGGAAGTCATGGTTCAGTAAACGAACACGGGGGCCGGCGCATCGCGCCAGCCCCCGTGGTCCTGCCCATCACACCGAGTGAGCCGAAGCTTACTTGATGGTGATCTTGCCCTTCATGTTCATCGCGAGGTGCGGCGTGCAGTGGTAGTCGTACGTACCAGCCGGAACGCCGGCGAACGAGACCGTGTACTCTTCGCCCGCGTTCAGGAGCATCTTGCCCGAGAGCTCACCAGCCTGCTCCGGCATGTTCGCCGTGAGGGACGTCTTCGCTTCCGGCGACAGCGTGGCGGGATCGAACGCCACGTTGTGCGGGCCGCCCGAGACCATGACGAACTTGATGCCGTCGCCCGCGGCGATCGTGATTTCGGCCGGCTCGAAGCGGTAGCCCTGACCGTCACCCACCATGTTCACCGTGTGCGTCGTGCCCGTGATCGGGGCCATCGCGCCAGCCGCCGGAGCCGCCGGGGCCGCTGCCGCCGCCGTGTCGGCCGCCGGAGCCGCCGCCGAATCCGTCGCCGCCTTGTCACCACCGCCGCACGCGCCGAGCAGGATCGCCGCGCCCGTCACCACCGCAAAGCCGAGAAACCGCATGTGTGTAGGCCTCCAGAGCCTATATCGGAAATTTCCTTTTTTCAGGCCGCCAGATGGCCTGCGCCTGCAGGGCCCTGCAGACCTTGTGAACTTATTCACAAAGGCGACCAGCGCCAAGGGCCCGGTTGGGGGAAACCAGACTTGACGCCATCCCCCAAGACCGCTACCCTCCCAAGGCTATGCAATCGTTTCGTACCACCCACCACCATGCGCACCACAGCCACGGCCCGACGGGTCGGGGCGCCTCGTGCGTGATGGGGTAAGCACTCCGCTTCCCCGCGTACAGCGACCTGCGGCCCGTCCCCTCCGGACGGGCCTTTTTTGTTGCCCGGCGGAACATCCCGTTCCGTTTTCCCATCAATAGAAGGTCCGATGCTCCGTATCGCCCTCCCCAACAAGGGGCGCCTCTCCGAAGACACCCGCGAGCTCTTCAATGACGCCGGACTCGAAGTCCGCTCGTCCGGCGAACGCGCCCTCACCGCCTCCCTCGGCGGGGAATTCGAAGCCATCTTCGTGCGCGCCCAGGACATTCCCGAGTTCGTGGCCGACGGCGCGGCCGATGTGGGCGTGACCGGCTGGGACCTCGTGAACGAATCGGGACGTCCGCTCACCTCCCATCTCGACCTCGGCTTCGGCCGGTGCCGCCTGGTCGTGGCCGCGCGCGAGGACTCGGGCATTCGCTCGGTGGCCGACATCGGCAAGGATGGGGAGCGCATGCGCGTGGCGACCGTCTTTCCCAACATCACCCGCCGCTTCTTTGCACAGGCCGGCCGACCGGTGGATGTGGTCCCGGTGTCGGGCGCCGCCGAAATCGCGCCGCACCTGGGCATCGCCGATGTGGTCGTGGATCTCACCTCCACCGGCAGTACCCTGCGCGTGAATGGCCTGCGCGAGATCGAAACCGTCCTGCGCTCGAGCGCGCACCTCATCACCGCCGAAGGCGGGCCGCGCAACGGTGACCCCGATCGCCGGCAGGAGCTCGATGATCTGGTCGTGGCCCTTGCCAGCGTGATTCGCGCGCGCAGCCAGCGCTACCTCATGGCGAACGTCCCGCGCAATGCGCTCGCCCAGGTGCGCGACGTGCTGCCGGGACTCAACGGCCCCACGGTCATCGAGATTGCCGAGTCGAGTCAGTACGTGGCCGTGCACGCCGTGGTGAGCGCCGCGACCATCTATCGCACCATCTCGCAGCTGCGTGCGCTCGGTGGCGAGGGCATTCTCGTCACCCGCATCGAGAGGCTCGTGCCGTGACCGCGTCGGTGGAAGCCGCCGTGCAGCTCCGGGCGTTCGGGGCGCTGGCGTCACTCGAGGCACCCACGCGTCGTGCCATCGTGGACCGCTCGTCCACGACCGACGGCACCGTGCGCGAACGCACCGCCGCCCTCATCGCCCAGGTGCGCGAGCGTGGTGACGACGCGCTGTTCCAGTTCGCCCGCGACTTCGACCGCGTGACGCTCACCTCCCTCGAGGTACCGCGCAGCGCCTGGGACGCCGCGCTCGAATCACTCGACCCCGCGTTGCGTGTGTCCCTCGAGCGGGCCGCACGGAACATCGCCGCCGTGCACGCGGCGTTTCGCCCCGTGGAGACCGTCTGCTCCCCCGAACCCGGCATCACGGTTGGGCGTCGGCCGGACCCGCTGCAGCGGGTGGGGATCTACGCGCCCGGCGGACGCGCCGCCTACCCCAGTTCGCTGCTCATGGGCGCCATTCCTGCGCGGGTGGCCGGCGTGCGGGAAGTGATCGTCTGCTCGCCGCCGGGCCCCGATGGCATGCCGTCACCGGTCGTACTCGCCGCGGCCGCGCTGGCCAATGTGGACCGGGTGTTCGCGCTCGGCGGCGCCGGCGCCGTCGCCGCCATGGCGCTCGGCACCACGAGCGTGCCGCGCGTGGATCGCATCATGGGTCCGGGCAACGCGTACGTGGCCGAGGCCAAGCTGCAACTCGTGAACAGCGTGGCCATCGACTCGCCGGCCGGGCCGAGTGAGCTGCTCGTGCTGGCCGATGCGTCAGCCAATGCCGAGGCCGTGGCGCGCGAGATGCTGGCGCAGGCGGAGCACGATCCCGACGCAGCCGTGATTGCGGTGCTGGCGGGCGATGACGTGGACAACCTGGCGTCGCGCGTGCGCGACGCGCTGGCGGCGCAGATCGCGGTGGCGCCCCGCGCCGAGGTGGTGATGCAGTCGCTGCGTGAGCGGGGCGCGATCGTCACGGTGTCGTCGCTTGACGAGGCCATCGTGTTCACCAACGAATGGGCCGCGGAGCACCTGCTGCTGGTGGTGCGCGACGCGGTGCGCGACAGCACGCTCGCAGCACTGCGCAGCGCCGGCACCATCTTCGTGGGCGCGTCGAGCAGCGTGGCCTACGGCGACTACATGACGGGGGCCAACCACGTACTGCCCACCGCCGGTGCAGGGCGCAGCTACTCGGGGCTCAGCACCCTCGACTTCGTGCGCTGGACCACGTGGCAGGAGGTCACGCCGGCCGCCGCGGCATCCCTGAGCGAAGACGTGGGACGCTTTGCCGACGCCGAGGGACTGCCGGCACACGCCGCCGCCGCCCGCGCGTGGGGGGCGCCGTCGTGACCGACCGCCTCGCCTTCGCCCGCGCGTTGTACGACGCCGTGCCGCTCTACGACCCCAAGCGCACGCCGGTGGATCTCGATCTCACCGACAATACGAACCTGTGGGGGCTTCCGCCCACGGCCGAGCGCACGCTGCGCGAGCTCGCGGTATCGCGGGTGACGCGCTATCCGTCGCTCTACGCGGCGGAGCTCAAGGAGGAACTCGCGAGGTTCGTGGGGGCCACACCGGAATGCCTCGTGACCGGCTGCGGCTCCGACGACATTCTCGACAGCGCCATGCGGGCCTTCGGCGAACCCGGGAGCGTGGTGGCCAGCAGCGAGCCGAGCTTCGCCATGATTCCCATCTTCGCGCAGATGAACGGGCTGCAGTATGTGGGCGTGACGGAACGCGCCGATCATCAGCCCGACCTCGACGCCTTGCTCGCGGCCAAGCCGCGCATTCTGTATCTGTGCTCGCCCAACAACCCCACTGGCGCGCTGCTGCAGCGCGAGACCCTCGAGCGTGCCGTGCGGGAGGCGCCGGGCGTGGTGTTCGTCGATGAGGCGTACGCGGAGTTCAGTGGCGTGTCGGCAGTCGAGCTGGCCAGGCGCCTGGACAACCTGCTGGTGATTCGGACCATGTCGAAGGCGTTCGGCCTGGCCGGCCTGCGGGTGGGATACGGCATCGGCGCCGCGCCGCTGGTGCGTGATGTGGAGAAGAGCCGCGGCCCCTACAAGCTCAACAGCGTGGCGGAGCAGATGGCGCTGGCCGCCCTGCGCCACGATATGCACTGGGTGCAGGAACACGTCGCGTTGGCGGTGCAGAATCGCGAACGTCTCGCCACGGCGCTGCGCGATCGCGGGTATGCGCCACTCGAATCTCACGCGAATTACGTCTGCGTACCGGTGGCGCGCGCAGTGGACGTGGGCCAGGCCCTGCGGGCGCGTGGGGTGGCGGCCCGTCCGTTCCCGGCGCTGCCGCATGTAGGCGATACGCTGCGCGTCAGTGTGGGACCGTGGGATCTGGTACAACGTTTTCTGGAAGCGTTCGATGACGCCACCGCCGACATCTACGGGCATGCATCATGACTGATGTACTGCGCGTCACCGTCTTCGATTACGGAGCCGGCAACCTGCACTCACTGATCAAGGCCATCGAAGCCGGTGGTGCGACCGTGCGTGTCGAGACTGACCCGGCAGCGGCCGTGCGCGATACCGATGCGTTGGTACTGCCCGGTGTGGGGGCGTTCGCGCCGGCGGCCGAGCGCCTGGCGCCAGGCCGCGCGGCCGTGCGTGAGGCATTGCTCGGCGGATTGCCGGCACTTGGCATCTGTCTTGGCATGCAGCTGCTGTTCGACGCCAGCGACGAGGGCCCGGGCGATGGATTGCGTATCGTTCCCGGTCGCGTGGCGAAACTCACCGCCGAACGGGTCCCGCAGATCGGCTGGAATCGGCTCGACGAGATCCGCGATCCGTTGCTGCAGGCGTCCGGGCTCGACGTGGCCTACTATGCCAATTCGTATGTTGGTCGCCCAACGGCCGAGGGCGAAGCATACGTGACGGCGTGGAGTGAGCATGAAGGGGATCGGTTCCCCGCATCGGTGCGCTGCGCCAACGTGATCGGCACGCAGTTCCATCCCGAGAAGTCGAGTGCACGGGGCGTAGCCTTCGTGCGCGCGTTCCTCGACTTCGCGTTTTCCGTGAGGACTCCCGTATGATTGCTGTACCCGCCGTGGACCTGCGAGGTGGCAAGTGCGTGCAACTCGTGGGTGGCGACTACGACGCGGAGAAGGTGCGACTCGACGATCCCGTGGCCGTGGCGCGTGATTGGGTGCGCGAGGGGTTCAACCGGTTGCACGTGGTGGATCTCGACGCGGCGACCGGGCGCGGACGCAACGACGAGGTGATTCGCGAGATCCTGCGCACCGCGGGCGTGCCGGTGCAGGTGGGGGGCGGCGTGCGCGACGAAGCACGCATCGAGCGCCTGCTGGACGAGGGAGCCGAGTGGGTAGTGGTGGGGACACGGGCCGTGGAGGATGAGGCCTGGCGCACCGAGATGGCAGGCCGCTTCCCCGGGCGGCTCATCGTGGCGGCCGATGTGCGCGAACGGTACGTGGTCACCAAGGGATGGGCGGAGACGTCGCGCGTCAACGTCGTGGACTTCGTGGAGGAGCTGTCGGTGCTCCCCCTGGCCGGCGTGCTCGTCACCGCGGTCCACCTGGAAGGCAAGATGCAGGGCACGGACCTGCCGCTCATGGAAGACGTGGCGGAGGCATGCGCGTGGCCGGTGTTCGCCTCGGGCGGCGTGACCAGCCTGGAAGACATGCGGGCGCTCGAGTACCGCGGCCTGGCCGGCGCGGTGCTGGGCATGGCACTGTACACAGGCGCGATCGACTCGCGCCGTCTCGCTGAGGAGTTTGGCGCATGACCGTCGTGGTACGGGAATCGAAGGAAACGCAGATCCGCATTGCCCTGGACGAGCAGTCGGTGACGCCGCCGAAGATCGAAACGACCGAGCCGTTCCTCGACCACATGCTGGTGGCGCTGTCGAAGTATGCGGGGGTGACGTTCGACATCCACGCCACGGGCGACCTGCGGCATCATCTCATCGAGGATGTGGCGATCGCCCTCGGCGCCGCCTTTGCCGCACACACCCCGGCCACCTGTGCCCGCTACGGTGAGCGCACCGTGCCCATGGACGACGCCCTGGTGCAGGTGGTGATCGACATGGGCGGTCGCCCGTACTACCGCGGCCCGCTCCCTAGCGGCATCTACGACCACTTCATGCGCTCCTTCGCCGACAACGCGAAGGCCACGCTGCACGTGCGCGTGCTGCGCGGCACCGACAAGCACCACATCGTGGAAGCGGCGTTCAAGGCGCTGGGCTTCGCGCTGCGCGAAGCGCTCGTGGAGACCGGCGCGGTGTTCAGCACCAAGGGCTCCGTGAAGCTCGAAATCACCGGACAGGCTTGAGATGCTCACCCGTCGTGTGATCGTCTGCCTGGACGTGAAGGGCGGACGTGTGGTGAAGGGGGTGAACTTCGTGGGGCTTCGTGACGTGGGCGATCCCGTGGCGCTTTCGGAGCGGTACGAACTCGAAGGCGCCGACGAGATCACCTTCCTCGATATCTCGGCCAGTGCCGAGGAGCGCGCGACCCTGCTGGATGTGGCGCGTCGTACCGCGGAGCGTCTGTTCATTCCACTCACCATTGGTGGTGGGGTGCGTACCGCAGACGATGTGGCGCGCGCCTTGCGCGCCGGCGCCGACAAGGTGTCGCTCAATTCGGCGGCGGTTTCGCACCCCGAGGTGCTGACTGCCGCCGCCGAGCGGTTTGGCGCGCAGTGCGTGGTGGCGAGCATTGACGCGAAGAAGAACGCCGAGGGTGTCTACAAGGTGTGGGTGAAGGGCGGACGCGAGGAAACGCCGCTCGAGGCCGTGGCATGGGCGCAGGAATGTGTCGCGCGTGGCGCAGGAGAGATCCTCCTCACGAGCATCGACCGTGATGGGGCCCGCACAGGGTACGATCTCGAAATCACCCGCGCCGTGGCCGACGCGGTGCATGTGCCCGTCATTGCCTCGGGCGGTGCCGGCACGGCGGCGCATCTGGTGGATGCCGTGCAGCAGGCAGGCGCCGACGCCGTGCTCGTGGCGGGGATCCTGCACGACGGACTCACCACGGTGCACGCGCTCAAGGCGGTCATGCGCGATGCCGGACTGGTGGTACGTGACGCCATGGTGACGCCATGAGCGAGCGCTCGCAGTCCCTGCTGCAAGCGGCCACCGAAGTGGCCGAGTACGCCGCGCGCGTGGCCATGCGCTGGTACGGCGCTGGGGTGGCGGTGGAGACCAAGGGGGACGGCTCGCCGGTCACCATTGCCGATCGTGAGGCCGAGCGAGAGGCGCGCGCATGGATCGAGGCCCGCTTTCCGCACGATGGTCTGCTGGGCGAGGAATTCGACGATGTCCGCCCGCATGCCGCACGGCGGTGGATCTTCGATCCGATCGACGGCACCAAGGCCTTCGTGCGCGGCGTGCCCCTGTGGGGGACACTGGTGGCCTGCTGCGAAGGGGAGACCGTGCTGGCGGGTGCGGCCTGTTATCCGGCCGTTGGCGAAACGGTGTCGGCTGCCCCTGGTGAAGGGTGCTGGTGGAACGGGGCACGGGCAAGCGTCTCCACCACCGGCACGTTGCGTACCGCCACGGCACTGATCACCGACAGCCGCTTTCTCGAGCGGCCGCACCGCCGCGATCCCTGGAACGCACTGGCCGCGGAGGTGGCCGTATGCCGTACGTGGGGCGATTGCTACGGCTACCTGCTCGTGGCCACCGGACGCGCGGAGATCATGGTGGACGACATCATGAACCCGTGGGACTCGGCGGCGCTGCACCCCATCATCACCGAGGCGGGTGGCCGCTTCAGCGACTGGCGTGGGCGAGACACCGCGTTCGGTGGTGATGTCATTGCGACCAACGCGACGCTGGCCAACGCGACGCGCCGTTTCCTGCTCGAAACCCCAAATCACTGATGACCACGCACGCGCTCCTCGATCTCGATGCCCTCGACTTCACCAAGGGCCAGGGGCTCGTCACGGTCGTGACGCAGGACGCCGGCACCGGTGTGGTGCTCATGGTGGCCCACGCCGATCGCGAGGCGCTCGAGCAGACCCTACGTACCGGCGAGATGCACTACCGCTCGCGCAGTCGCGGGTTGTGGCACAAGGGCGGCACCAGCGGCAACGTGCAGCAGGTCGTGTCGCTCACGGCCGACTGTGACCGTGATGCCGTTCTGGCGCGTGTCGTACCGGCCGGGCCCGCCTGTCACGATGGAACCACCTCCTGCTTCCGCGAAACCGCACTCGCCAGCGATGCGCTGTCGGCCCTCGACGTCATCATTGCCCAGCGCGCGGCCGCGCCGGCGGCGGACGGCGAGAAGCCCAGCTACACGCAGAAACTGCTGGCCGACCGCAACCTGCGGCTCAAGAAGCTCGGGGAAGAAGCGGTGGAGCTGGCCACCGCGTGTGTCGATCTCGACCGCGCCCGCGCCGTCGAGGAGACGGCCGATCTTGTGTATCACGCCCTGGTGGCGTTGCGCGCCGTGGGCGGGACACTCGATGAGGTGCGCGCCGTGCTCGCGTCGAGAGCGCGCTGACGAGCCCCTGGTGGCAGTGACGCCTGCGGGCACGATCGATGCACACCACTGTGGTGCACGATGACCCGGAGGATCTGATGCGCACCAACCTGCGTCTGCAGGCCAAGGGACGGCTGGCGTCGCCAGGCGAGGCGGTGGCCCACGACTGCGGCCAGCGAGGGCCCGGGTAATGGGACTCGAATCGCTGTACGACCTCTTGCTCGACGAACTCCGCGACCTGTACCACGCCGAACTGCAGATCGCCAAGACCTTGCCGCGGCTGGGCAAGGCGGCGCGAACGCCGGCGTTGCGCGACGCGCTGCGTCATCATCTCGAGGAAACCGAGCAGCAGATCGTGCGTCTCGAGGAGGTCTTCAACCTCCTCGGTGTGCGCGGCACGGGGCGGAAGTCGCGCGCGATGCTGGGCTTGCTCGATGAGGCCATCGACCTCATCGATGCGGGGGGATCCGATGTGGTGCGTGATTCGGCGCTCATTGCCGCGCTGCAGCGGGTGGCACACTACGAAATGGCCATCTACGGGACGGTCATCACGCATGCCCGGATGCTGGGGCACCCGCCTATCGCGCGATTGCTCGAGCCGTCGCTCAACGAGGAGCAGCGCATCAACGCCGTGCTCACGCGAATCGCGGAGCAGCAGGTGAACCGCATGGCGGTGGACGTTGGCCGCTATGCCGAGCACAGCGAGCGTCTCGTCGCACCCGAACCCCTGCCACGGCCGTCGGGGCATGAGGCGCGCCATGCGGAGCATGAGGTGCACCGGCCTCCGTCACGCGACGTGGCGGAACCCACCATCGACCGCCCCCACGGTTCAGCCTAGAGTTCCCACCCCTTGCGGTAGGCGCGCGTGAGGAACGGATTGGCCTCGGGCGCATTGGTGAACTTCATGTTGGCGGCATCGTACAACACCTTGCGTCCCTGACCGGCGCGCAGCGCGGCAATGCCCAGCAGCATCGTTTCGGTCAGCGGGGCCGCCTGCGCGAAGGGCGAGCTGGTCTGCGCCTGTCCCTTGGCGGCCTGAATCCAGTTCTGCTCGTGCGACACCGTGATGCGCGGAATGGTCTTGGCCACCGCTTCGGCACGCTTGGCGGTGCCCTCGGGGTAGATGCGCGGACGGTTGCCGTAGGTTTCGTGGATGAGCAGGCCCTTGTCGCCCACGATCATCGCGCCGCCGCCGTCGCTGCCGGGGTTGGAGATGGGCGCATCATCGGGAAGCATGGCCGGACGCGGCGGCAGCAGCCCGCCATCGTACCAGTAGAGATCCACCGGACCGCGCTTGCCCACCGCGGGATACTCGAACTGTGCCGTCATGGCCAGCGGGTAGGTGGCGGGGTTCTGGGCCCCGCCGCCCCACGGACTCGAACTGGCAGTGATGCTGGTGGGATACGTGAGCTCGAGCGCCGTGTACGCCTGGTCGATGAGGTGGGCCCCCATATCGCCGATGGCGCCGACGCCGAAGTCGAGCCAGCCACGCCACGCGAACGGATGATAGGCCGGATGATACGGGATTTCCGGAGCCGGTCCGAGGAAGAGATCCCAGTTGAATCCCTCCGGGGGCGAGTGATCATTGCTGGCCATGGCCGCGCGCACGGCGTTGTCCACCGTTCCCATGTTCCACTGCGGGCGCGGGTTGGTGTTGAGCACGGCTGCGCCCGCCGCGCGCGGACGCGGAATCCCCTGCGCCCAGTAGCGTACCGGTCGATCGGTCCACACGTGCACCTCGTGCACCTTGCCCAGCACACCGGAACGCACGATCTCGGTCACGCGATGCGAGCCGTCCATGGAGTGGCCCTGGTTGCCCATCTGCGTGGCCAGCTTGGGGTTCTCCGCCGCCTTGCGCGCCAACAGCCGGCACTCGTGCACCGAATACGCGAGCGGCTTCTGCACGTACACGTGCTTCCCCAGCGACATTGCCGCCAGGGCAATGGTGGCGTGCAGATGATCGGGCGTGGCAATGAGCACCGCGTCGATGTCCTTCTGCTTCTCCAGCATCTGCCGGAAGTCGGTGTACTTGGCGGCCTTGGTGTACGCCTCCCCGAGCTGCACGTTCTGCGCGGTGGGCTGGCCTTCGCGGGGCTTGAGGCGCCCCTGCAGCGAGCGCTCCACGAACGGGAAGTCCACGTCGCACACGGCCACGATGTTCTCGGTGAGCATCTGCGACATGTTGCTCATGCCCATGCCACCGATGCCGACGCAGGCGATGTTGAGGGTATCGCTCGGTGCGCGGTACCCCTGACCGCCCAGCACGTGGCGCGGCACGATCATGGCACCCATGGCCAGGGTGGCAGTTGTGCCGACGAAATCGCGACGGGAGAACGTCTCGGACATTGTCAGGTGGGGTGGGAAACAGGTGGCAGGAAGCAGGTGGCGGGGCCCGGACTTCGCCGGAGGCGTCAGTACCGCAGGCTCGGGATCATGATATAGCCTTCGCGCCAGCATCCGTCGA
>ERZ1022729.64-NODE-64-length-13807-cov-5.418994_pt1 | contig 13807 bp, 15 predicted proteins | sample MGYA00520880_ERZ1022729 | MGnify/ENA primary metagenome ERZ1022729 (study PRJEB33162, sample SAMN09537598) | freshwater metagenome | isolation source: freshwater | place: Canada:Alberta | collected 2017-07 | study: EMG produced TPA metagenomics assembly of the...
CGCCGAGCATACGTCCGACTCGGCTGCTGACCGTCACCGTTCTGTTGCGCGACGGCCTGTTTCAACGCAACGTCCACGCGACGCCGGCCTAACGATGCTTGCTGCAGGCGGACGTCGCTTCGGTTGCTTGCTCCGCTCGCGTCTTACATTGACCGCCCGCTGCAGAAACCCGCGTTCGGCTGAGTACGCCCGTAATGGCCGGCCCCTCAAGAACCTGCTCGGCGAACTAGCGTTTCGGTCGTACGTACTCGCGCTCACGTTCTCCCGGGTGCCATACGGCTTCCGGCCGAAGGGCTTACGAATGCTGCGCGAGGCGCTCGCCGAGAATGGCCTGCCGCTCGCTCCTTGGCCATGACGGCGCGTAGCTTCTCCGTGTGGCCGTAATCGCCGCCATCAGGCCACGTGTGACCACCCCACCCGCCTCCCCCCGAGTACTCCATGACCACGCCCGCCAACGTCCTCGCGCTGCTCGAACGACACCGCGACGAGCGCGGCATGCAGCACTGGGAGCGGCTCGGCGCGGGCACCGGGGGCATGCGCTCCTTCGGCATTGGCCTCACCAAGCTGCGCGCGCTCGCCAAGGAGATCGGGCACAACCGCGCGCTCGCGCAGGCGCTCTGGACGAGCGATGTCCACGACGCGCGCGTGATCGCGCTGCTCATCGACGACCCGGCGCAGATCACGCGTGAACAGGCGGAGCAGCAGGTGGAGCAGTTGGCCGGTGGCATGCTCGCTCACGTGTTCGCGTCCTGCGACGCCACGCTCGCCAAGACGCCGTTCATGGTCGACCTGGCCGATGCGTGGGTCCGGAGCCCCGACCCGGTACGTCGCGCGTGTGGCTACGGACTACTGTACGAGGCCTCGAAACTGACGGGGAAGAAGGCGCCCGCCGAGGCGTTTTTTGCGGGGCATGTCGCGCACATGGCGGCGGCCATGCCCAACGAGACGGAGCCGGTGCGCCTCGCCATGGCCACGGCGCTCATGGGCATCGGCAAGCGCTCGGCAACCCTCAACCGCGCAGCGGTCGCCGTGGCGCGCGCGGTGGGGCCGGTGGAGTTCACGTCGGCGAGCGGAACGTGCGAGCCGTTCGACGTCGTGAAGCATCTCACGACCGACCGGCTCAAGGAGAAGCTGGGGCTCTGACGCGTTGCCGCTTCAGCGGGTGGTACGCCCCATCAGGTTGAGCGACCGGACCATGATCAGCCCCGCATTCGACCGCACGCCGTCGGTTGGACCACGGTTGCGCGCCGAGGGATCCACATAGGTGACCGAGTGAACGGTGGCCGGATCGATGGTGCGGAGCTCGCTCACGCTGACGAGGCGCTGATTGTCGAAGATCACCTGGGTTTCGCGAACCTGGGCGCCGCGATCGGACGTGCGGGACACCAGCCAGAAGGGACGCCTGGCGAGAATGAGGTCGTAGAGATTGGTATTCGACGTGTCGCGCAGTTCCTCCGGAGACAACGCCACCGCCTTGTTTACGGCGACGGGCCTGCTTGTCTCCACGCGCTGAGAAGCGCAGGCCGAGAGCGCGGCGACGCTCATGCCGACCAGCAGGGTAGCGGCGCGCAGGGTGGCACTTCGGGCATTGGACATGACAACACACCTCAGATTGATGAGGAGGAGTTCGTCGCCGAACACGTGCGACAGGACCGGGGAAGTTTCCCTTCCCGGAAGCTAAAGTGGGCCGTGGGCGTCGCGCCAGCAATCCCCTGCCGGCGCCGCTGCACTACGGGTGCGCCGCCGCGGCCAACAGGAGGACGCGCCCCCTGTTGCCACCGTTGCCGCTGCTCGCGACGGTGTTCAGTTCCCGGATTTCAGCCTGCGGCTGGGGACGGGTGCACAGGAATCCCGTGTATTGCATTTCTTCCCAGGTCTGATCGCCCCACTGCACGTTGATCTTGGCGTCGGGATTGCTGGGGTTTTCGGCGGAGTTGTCGTACCACGCGGTGGAGACGAGTCTGGCACCGGTCGGCATCTCGAGCGGCTGCTTGAGGAAGTAGTACGTCTGCAGTTGAAGTCGTAGCGCAACACGTCGAGCACGATCTTGCGGGTGCCGTCGGCGAATACGAGCTCGTACTTCCACTTCGTGCCGCGCAGGTGCGTATGCGGCAGGAGGCTGTGAATCATGACGGGCTCCGTGGGCTCGAGCGCCGGGCATGAACACAATGGCGGTCCCCCACTTGTCTCCGGTGAAATTCGTGGGGATTTCGAAGCACTGATAATCCACCATGCCCTTGGCGGGCACCGTGAATCCGTCTGGCATGGTGACGATGGCATCGGGCGTGCCCAGCTCCCACCCGGTGGCACATATAGGCTTGGCCGGCGTGTTCTTGAGGTCGCCCGGCTTCGCTCCGCCGTCGATCCAACGACTTCACGGCGCCGACGGTCACGGCGCCGACGGTCACGGCGCCCACGAGAGCGAGCGCCGGGGCACGTTTCACAAAGGACATGACGGGACTCCGAATTTCTCGTAGGTCGAGCTGCCTTGGCGCGCCTTTTGCCCACAGCACGGTGAGCAATCGCCTCGTTACGCCCTCACCGCGGCCACCGAACGCCGCCCGTGGAGCCTCAGCCATGGCGAAGCGGCTCGTGAGACTCCGCCGTCAACGCCAGGAGCAACAGCATGAACGGGTTCGTACGGAACATTGAAAGCATCGCCGTCATGAATGAGGAGTTTCGGCGGGTCCTGTATACGGCGAAGCACTGCCAACTGGTGGTCATGGCGTTGAAGCCCGAGGAAGCAATCGGGGCCGAAGTGCACACACTGGATCAGTTCTTTCGGGTGGAGCAGGGAACAGGCGAAGCGATGATTGACGGTGTGCGGTCGGCAATTCAGGCCGGCTTTGCGGTCATCGTCCCCGCTGGGGCGAAACACAACATCATCAATACCGGTTCGGTCCCGCTCAAGCTCTACACCATTTACGCGCCTCCCAATCACCGGGACGGCGTGGCTCACCATACGCGCGCGGACGCCGAGGCCGACACGGAACACTTCGACGGCCACACGACGGAATGATGAGGTACGCCTCGCGTCAGTGGCTCGTCGGGACGATCTGCCCGTCCACGACCTCAATGATGCGATCGCAGCGACGCGCGAGAGCATTGTTGTGGGTGACGATCAGGAAGGTCGTACGGGATTCACGGTTGGCCTGCCGCATGAGCGCGAACACGGCATCGGCCGATTTCGTATCGAGGTTGCCGGTGGGCTCATCGGCGAGCACCAAGGCCGGGTTCATGGCCAGCGCACGGGCCATGGCCACGCGCTGCTGCTGACCACCTGACATGTTGTTGGCCAGATTGTGCTCCCATGCCTCAAGGCCCATCTGTACGAGCAGGGCATGCGCACGGGCACGCATGTCCGCGGCAGGAAAGTGCTGCTCGACCAGCATGGGCATCATCACGTTCTCCAGCGCGGTGAACGCGGAGAGCAGATGGTGATGCTGGAAGACGAAACCGATCTCTTCGCTGCGGAGTCGGGTGAGGGCACGATCGTCCAGTGCGCGGGTGTCCTGCCCGTGAATGAACAGGGTCCCGGACGTGGGGCGGTCCAGGAGTCCGATGATGTTGATCAGCGTGCTCTTGCCCGACCCCGACGGGCCAATGAGTGCCGCAAACTCGCCGGCCTCGAGCGTCAGATCGATGCCGTGCAGCACCTCCACCTCGGCAGGCTGGCCCACATTGTAGCACTTGGTCACCCCACCGAGCTGGACGATGGGGCCGGTGCGCGTGGTGTCAGCCACGAATGGCCACCACGGGGTCGAGTCGTGACGCGTTCAGAGCCGGTAGCGAAGCCGCCAACACGCCGGTGACGGTCGCCAGCAGCACCGTCAGGAGCAGCAACACCGGTTTCACCGCAAAGGGAAACAGTTCGCTGCCGTCGGGAAGACGGACCAGGTCATGGAAGAGCTTGAGCGAGCCGCTTCCTACGGCCGCCCCAACCAATGCTCCTGCGAGGCCAAGCAGCGCCCCCTGGAGCAGGAATACGCCGAGCACTTGACGTTGGGAGGTGCCCATGGCTCGCAGGATGCCAATCTCCTGGGATCGCTGAATCACGGTCACGCTGAGCACGCTCGCGATGCCGAAGGCCACCGACAGCGCCACGAAGAGCTCGATGGTGACGAAAGACATCTCCTGCGCACTCAAGGTGCTGAAGAGCTGCGCGTTTGTGCTGATCCAGCTGTCGGCCTGCATACCCGTGACCGCGGCGAGTTGTGCGGCCACCGAGTCCGCCGCAAAGAGATCACGAACGGTGATGTCTATGGAGGTCACGCCGCCGGCGAGATTGGCCAATGTTTGTGCCGTTCTGAGAGCCACGAACGTGGACCGTTGGTTGGCGCCCTTGTTGCCGAGATCGAAGACGCCACTCACCGTGAGCAGGCGGGTGGTGTTGCCTGCCGTGGTAACGCTCAGCTTGTCCGCCACGGAGACTCCAAGTTCGCGCGCGAGCTCGCTGCCAATGATGATTTCCTCGGTCGACAGCCGGGGCTCACCGCTGACGATGTAGTCAGGGAGCCGGACGATCCGGAAGTACACCGCCGGTTCGATCCCCGTAATGGTGATCGAACGGCTGGCGTCGCCACGAAGGGCCAGCGCGGACGTGGATACCGTTGGCGTGACGTTGGTGACTTCGGAGTAGCTATGCACCTCGCTCACGATGGTCTGCCACTGATCGATGGACCGCTGCCGCTGCACGGGGCGCTGGATCACGGGGGCCTGCACGACCACGGCCGTACTGACCCGCAGCGGACGAGGCAACTCCTCGGGCGGGAGAATCTGGATGTGCGCCTGTGACGTCAGGGTGCGCGTGACGAAGTTGGCCTGCAGAGAGGCGAGCATCGCGGACATGAACACGATCACGCCTACACCAATGGCGATGCCGGTCATGATGAACACCGTCTGGGCGCGCCCCTGCCGCAGGAATCGGAGCGCGACGATCCACTCGAAAGGCGCCCAGCGATTCATCTGGTGTCCGACCGGGGGGCGCGTTCGACCGCCGCGGCGGCCGTTTGCACTCGGAGACGATGCCCCTCCGCGATCGGCCCGGCCGTGCGCGGCAGGATCAGCTCGCCTTCGGAGACACCCGAGAGAATCTCGGCCTTGCCGGCGCTCACCAGACCTACCTGCACCGTGCGTTTCCGGGCGCGCCCGTCGGAGGCGGTCAGTACCCACGCGTTGGGGGTGCCCAACTCATGAATGTCGGCCGTGGGTACGATGAGGGTATGCGGACGCACAGCGGCCTCGATATCCACGGTGACCGTCATATCCTGCCGAAGGTACGTGGGCGGTGAGGGCACGCGCAGCTTCACCTCCACCGAGGCACGAAGCCGGTCCACGGCCGGATTGATGAAATGCACCCGGGCGGGAAATGTCTCCGACGGATAGGCATCCACGGACGCCATGGCGGACTGTCCCACGGCGACGAGCCCGAGGTTGCGCTCGTCGATGCGCACGACAATGTCGACATCGCCCACAGGTGAAAGGACCATGAGTTCCTTGCCGGGCTGCACGACATCGCCCGCCTCGATCGTGCGGCCAATGAGCACGCCGGCTCGCGGCGCCGTGACCACCAGGTAGCCCGAGCGCGCACGAACCGCCTGGAGGTTGGCCTGCGCCTGCGCGCGCCGCGTTTCGGCCAGCACGTAGTCGCTCCCGCCGGCACTGCTCGCAGCCACCTGCAGCTCTGCCGACCTGACGCGGGCACGGGCGACTTCGAGGGTGGCTAGCGCGGCATCGCGTGATGCCGGTGAATCGAACCCGAGTGCGGCCAGGTTGCGATCGTACTTCTGTTGCTCATTGCGCAAGACCGTCGTGGCTTCGGCGAGAGCCAGACGGGCCAGCGGCAATGTGGTCACCTGCATCTGCCGGAGCGTTGCGGCCGCCTGGGCCAGTTGCCCCTCGGCCTGTACGGCCAGCGCACGGGCTTCTCGTGCGTCGAGCAGCAGCAGCGTATCGCCGGCGCGTACCCGCTGCCCTTGCTCCACCGGGATACGCATGACCACTCCCGTGACCTGGCTGCTGACCGAGACTCGAAACGGTGTCTCGACATGTCCACTGGCCACGAGCGTTTGCACCAGGTCGGCGCGGAGCACGGGGGTCACCGTTACTCGTGGGCCCAGCAGCAAGGGACGCGCGACCCCCCATGCCAATGCGAGAAGGCCGATGGCCACCGCAACGAGCCAGCGCCGACGGGGACGTCGGGGTGCGCGGCGGGGGCGCACGCTGGTGACGCGCCCGGACACCGCCAATGTTTCCGCACCTGGCAGGCTCAGCGCGGACGGAGCGGTCTCGGCTGTGCGTGGAACCGATGCGGACGCCGGGGGCGGAACCGGGAGCGCCCCGCCATTGAGATCAGGCGCAGGCATGACGGACGATACCGCGACAGAGAGGGCGCCGGCTCAGCATGGTGCGGTCACGGTGATGGCGGCGAGGGTGCGTTGGGGCACCGGTCGCGGCCAGTGCTGCGGCGCCGTTGGCTACGCGAACTCGATGAACAGCCGCCCGCTCATCTACGCGGACTTACCGCATACCCGGTGCCAGCAGCAACGAACCAGCCTGAGGCATGGCCTCCGTCTGCGTCCGCGCGCAGTCGAGGGCCGGCTACCGCCGAGTCTGACCGCTCCCGGTAATCACCCACTTGGCGCAGGTGAGTTCCTCGGCGCCCATGGGGCCACGCGCGTGCAGCTTGTCGGTGCTGATGCCGATCTCGGCGCCCAGCCCGTACTCGCCGCCATCAGCCAGGCGGGTGGACACGTTCCAGAGCACGCTGGCCGAATCCACCTCGGTAATGAAACGCGCCGCCGCCGACTCGCTCCCGGTGACAATCGCGTCGGAGTGTCGCGACCCGTGCCGATTGATGTGGGTAATGGCCTCGTCGAGTGTGTCGACCACCTTCACGCCCAGCACGAGATCGAGATATTCCTCGTCCCAGTCGGCGTCGGTCGTGGCGGTGCTGCCGGCCAGCAGCGCGCGCGCCCGCGGCTCCGCCCGCAAGGCCACGCCAGCGGCACGCAGACGCTCCCCAAGTGTGGGCAGGAAGGCACCGGCCACATCGACATGCACCAGCAGATGCTCCATGGCATTGCACACGCCCGGGCGCTGGACCTTGGCATTGAGGGCGATCTCGGTGGCCATGGCGAGGTCGGCGTGGGCGTCCACGTACACGTGGCAGTTGCCCTTGTAGTGCTTGAGTACCGGGATGCGGCTCTGCTCCGCGACCGCGCGAATAAGCCGCTCGCCGCCGCGCGGGATGACCAGGTCGATCTCCGTGTCACGGGTGAGCAGTTCGTTCACGATGGCGTGGCGGGGATCGGTGATGACCTGGACCGCCGTGGCCGGAAGCGCGCTGTGCGTGAGCGCCTGCTGCAGGGCGTTGCCGATGGCCTCGTTGGTGTGTCGTGCCTCGGAGCCCCCGCGCAACAGCACCGCATTGCCCGCGCGCAGACACAGTGCGGCGGCCTCGGCGGTCACGTTGGGGCGCGACTCGAAGATCATGAAGATCACACCGAGCGGCACGCGCACCCGCTGCACGCGCATGCCGCTTGGGGCAACGCGATCGTCGAGCACACGCCCCACCGGGTCGGGGATCGCCGCCACGGCATCGAGCCCCTGGGCGACGGCCTCGAGACGATCGGGGGTGAGGGCGAGCCGGTCGAGTCTGGCACCGGTGGTGCCAGCCTCGCGTGCGGCATGGAGGTCGCGCGCGTTGGCGCCAAGGATGGCGGGAGCCGCATCGCGAAGCGCGGCGGCCATGGCGGTGATGGCGGCGGTGCGGTCGGCTGCGGAGGAGCGCCGGAGCAGCGCCGCCGCATCGCGGGCGGCGGAGGCGAGATGGTCGGCGACCACGATGGGTTCAACCTCGGTGGCGGCGGCGTCGATTGGCTCGGCGAATTGGCTCATGCGGGCTCCATGAGCACGAGGTGATCGCGGTGAATCACTTCATCGTACTCGCGACGACCAAGCGTGGCCTCCACCTCATCGCGGCGCTTGCCCCTGATGCGCTGCAGGTCTGCGGCGGTGTAGTTCACCAGCCCCTTGGCAATCGTGCGCCCGTCCGGGGCACGCACGATCACCGCATCGCCAATCTCGAAGTCGCCGTTGCAGGCGGTGATGCCAGGGGAGAGCAGGCTGCGCCCGTGTACCGTGATTGCATCGGCGGCGCCGGCATCCACATCGATCACGCCCGCTTCCCGCAGCGAATACGCGATCCATCGCTTGCGATGATCGAGGCGCTCGGCGGTGGGGAGAAAGAGCGTGCCGACCGGACGGCCCGCAAGGATGTCGTCGAGCGAGTCTTCCTTGCCGTGGGCAACCACCAGTGCGCCGCCGCGGCGCGTGACCTGCTTGGCCGCCTCGAGTTTGCTGAACATGCCGCCGCTGCCGTAGCCCTGCGTGGGACCACGGCGGATCAGGGCTTCGATGGCGGGCGTGACCCCCGCGACTTCATCAAGCTTGGTCTCCCCGTCGTAGAGGCCGTGCACATCGGAGAAGATGACGGTGAGATCGGCGTCGACCGCATTGGCCACGAGCGCCGCAAGCAGGTCGTTGTCGCCAAAGCGGATTTCGTCTACCGAGACCGTGTCGTTCTCGTTGATGATGGGGAGCGCACCGGCCTCCTGCAGCGCCTCGAGGGCGTGTCGCAGGTTGAGATAGCGCCGACGATCCTGGAAGTCGCTGTGCGTGAGCAGCACCTGGGCGGCGTGCACCCCGTGCGGCTGCAGCAGGTCGATGTACTGCTGCATGAGGTGACTCTGCCCCACCGCGGCCGCGGCTTGGAGCTGCGGGATGGTGGTAGGGCGTCCGGCATAGCCCAGTCGTGGCCAGCCGAGCCCGATGGCACCGGAGGACACGAGGAGCACCGAGCAGCCAGCAGCGCGGGCGCGCAGCAGTTCCTCGAGCCGGCGTCCGAGACGCTCCCGGTCGATTTCATGGGCGTTGGCGAGCAGGGCGCGGGTGCCCAGCTTGACGACAATGCGACGGCTGTTGGCGAGAGCGGCGCGGCCTGACATATGGGGACGGTATGAAGTCAGCGAACGGGAACCGCAGAATAAATGCGCAACGATGACCGGAGGGACAACGTGTGCCGATCGTGGAACCCACCTGCATGACCGCCGGTATGCCCTACGGCGGTGGCTGGCGCGCCGCGACCATGTTCGGCGTGTCCGCCATCGCTCGCACCCTTGGCCTCGCCGTCGTTTTCCCCTTTTGCACTTTACCCTTCCCATGCTCGACGCCAACAAGCTGCTTGCACAATTCCTGGGCGCCAACGCCTCCGGCTCGCTCCGTCAGGCCGGGGGCGTCGCCCGTCAGCACATCGACACCATGGGACTCGGGGGCTTCGGCGGTGGTGCCGCCGTGGGCGGGCTGCTTGGTCTCATGCTGGGCGGCAAGAAGCTCAAGAAGATGGCCAGGGGGACGGTGGGCTATGGCGGTGCGGCGATTGCCGGCGCGCTGGCCTACAAGGCCTATCAGAGCTGGCAGCAAGGGAAGGCGGCCGCCACGGCGCCAGTGGGGACGCCCCTCGATGCGGGGCAGGTGGCCCGCGAATTCGCTCCGGAGGCTGCTCCGGCCGTCGAGGGTCGACCGTTTCAGCTGGTGCTCATTCAGGCCATGATCGCCGCGGCCAATGCCGACGGACACATCGACGCGGCCGAGCAGCGGGTGTTGTTCGAGCAGGCCGAGAAGCTGGGGCTGGACGCGGAGAGCAAGGCCTTCGTGTTCGACGCTCTGGCGCGTCCGGCCGACCCTGCGGCCATTGCGGCGTCGGCGCGCGGAATCGAACAGGCGAGTGAACTGTATCTGGTATCGCGGCTTGCCATCGATGTGGATCACCCCGCCGAGCGTGCCTATCTGGCGGCGCTGAGCCACAAGCTGCAGCTGCCGGCAGAGTTGGTCGCACATCTGGACCGTCAGGCCGAGGGCGAGCCCTGACGGCATCTTGCCACCCGTCGCCCCGTAACGCAGGCTGATGGCATGTTGCCCAACCGTCCTTCCGCGTCGTCCGCACAGGCAGTCACATACGCGTTGCGCGATGCGCACCACGATGACCTCGAGTGGATCGTGCGCACGCACGGGAGTCTGTACGCCCGCGAGTACGGTTGGGACGCACGCTTCGAGGCGTTGGTCGCGGCGGTGACCAACGGCTTTGCGGCGCAGCATGATCCGCAGCGCGAACGCTGCTGGATTGCCGAGTTCCAGGGGGCACGCGTGGGTTCAGTGATGATCGTCCAGCACCCGGAACGGTACCACGTGGCCAAGCTGCGGCTGCTTCTCGTGCTCCCCGAAGTGCGCGGGCTGGGTATCGGGAAGCGGCTGGTGCGACTGTGCACCGACTTCTGCACGCAGGCGGGATACACCACCATTTCACTCTGGACGAACAGCGTGCTGCACACGGCGCGGGCCCTGTACGAGGCCGAGGGATATCGGCTGGTGCACCGTGAACCACACCAGTTGTTCGGCGAGGGGCTGCTTGGGGAGACGTGGGAGCGCGCGCTGTGACGGCGTCACCCCGTAGTGCCATCGTGCTTGGTGCCTCCGGATCGGTGGGAGGGGTGCTGGTAAGGGCGCTGCTGCGCAGTGGTGCGTTCCGCACGGTGGTCACCGTGGGGCGCACGTCACTCCCTGCACAGCTGGCAGAGGCGAAGAGCGCGCGGGTGCCGCTGCGCGAGGTGCTGGTGCCGGACATGACGCCGGGGCACCTGCAGCAGGCGACCAGCGACGCGGTTGATGCACTCGAGGGCGAGGTGGTGGGGCTGAGTGTGCTGGGCATTGGCGCGGGCACGGCGAAACTCACCATTGCGCAGCATCGCGATGTCGATGTGGCTCTCAACGCCGCCTTTGCGCGCGGATTGGCTGCCACAGGGAAGGTGCGGCACCTCGCGCTCATGTCGGCCGTGGGCGCCAATGCTGCCGCTTCCGCGCATGGGTCGGGTGCGGCGGGGACGTCGCGCTACAATCGCGTGAAGGGAGAGGCCGAAGCGGCGGTGCTGGCGAGCGGCCTTGCCGTGGTGAGCGTGTTTCGCCCGGCCATGATCATCGGGTCACGGCATACGCCACGCTTGTTGGAGACGCTGCTGCCGCTGTTCTCCTGGGTGACACCCGTGAAGTACCGCTCCATTCGCGTGGAGCAGATTGCCGCAGCCATGGTGGCGGCCGCACGCCACACGCCACCCGCCTCGGCGGTGTACCACCACGGCGAAATGCTGGCGATGGGGTAACGCCGCAAGTGCAATCCGCGCGCGATCAGCCGCGTACGGTCACCCGCGCGCGGAGAACATGTACTCGTTCAGGAACCGGATGGTGCTCTCCTGCTCGGCAGTACGGTGCGCGAGCACATCGCGGATGCTGATGATGCCGTGCAGCCCCTGGCTGTCGGCCACCAGCAGGTGGCGGATTTCCCGCGACGTCATGATGGCGCCGCATTCGTCGAGGGTCGTGGCGGGGAGACACGTCACCACCGCCGCGGTCATGACGGTGGACACCGGGGTCACCGCGGGGTCAACGCCTTGGGCAACGACGCGCCGCATGACATCGCGCTCCGTGAAGATGCCCAGCACCTCCGCGCCGCTCGTCACGAGCACGGCCCCCAGTCCGTTGTCCGCCATGAGCCGTACGGCGTCGAGCACCGACGCCTGCGCGCCAACGGAAACAATCGAGTGTCCCTTGACGTCCAGCAGCGCGGCAACGGTGGTCATGGCGATCTCCTCGGAGGGCGGGGCGTGGGGCGGCGAGCGGCAGCTGTGGACTGACGCCTGCCCGGTCGGTTGATGCTACGCTCCGAGGGGCAATAGTCCAGTCATCGCCCTGCCACCTGGTCGCCAGAGGGCCCTCCCTGTCCGCCTTGCCCCCCGCTTACGCCCGGCGGCTCAGCGGGGCGCGAGGCCGTTCCCGTTGGCCTCCAGGAGCTCGCGGTCGCTGGCGAACAGCGCCGTGACCCACGCCGGCGGGGGCATGGGTTCGGTGGCGCCCAACGATTGCAGCAGGTGGGGGAGGGCCGCGGGCACGTCGCGCCTCCAGATGAGCGCGCGCGTGATGCCCAGTGCCCGTAGCTCACCCCCCTGCTCGAAGCGGTGGATGTGGTAGATCCACTTGTCGTCGTGGCCGGCCAGTTCGAGCTCCACATCGAAACGCGTCCACACCTTGAGCGGCTTGCGATAGATGAGCTTCTGCGAGCCCAGGGTGGGCGCGAGTCCGCGCCGCAGAATGGCGTCGAAGAGTGCGGAGCGCGCGATCATCTCCCAGCGAATGAAGTCCATGTACATGGGGTACTTCGCCGCCGTCATCACCCGAAACCCGTCACAATCGAAGAGCCGCACGCGAAAGGTGCGCCGAATGGTGGCGTCGAAGCGCACGCGAGGCCGAGTGAAACGCGAGGCGAGCATACGCCCGATGGTGAACCAGTAGTGCAGCACGTGTGTCCCCGAGGTATGGTCGACAGTCTGTCGGCGTAAGGTACCGCGCGCGGCGCGTCCGGGAGGATGCGCCACGAGCGGTCCGCTGCCAGTCTTGACGCTGACAATGGCGCAGCGCCCGTCTCTCACTCATGTTCTCTCTCATGTCCAGTATCCTGCTCGTGACCGCGCTCCTGCACGCTGTGGTGCCGCAGCCGCCGGTGGCCATCCCGGCGGACAGCATCGCTCCCGCCCTGCAGCGACTCGCCGACAGCATCGTCGCGGCGCGCCCGCGCCTGCCGGGGCTCATCATTGCTGTGGAGTCGCGTGCCAACGGTCGGCGTTGGAGCGTAGCCGCCGGCATGTCGGATACGGCGCGTCGTGTGCCACTGCGCCCCGAGCAGCCGGTGCGCATTGCGAGCAACACCAAGACGTACGTGTCGGCGGCGGTGTTGCGACTGGTCGAACAGGGGCAGTTGTCGCTGGCGGATCCGCTGGCAACTCACCTGCCACCTGCCCTGGACGCGCTGCTTCGAGGCGATGGTTACCGTACCGACGTGATCACGATCGAACAGGTCCTCAGTCATCGCGCGGGATTTCACGAGCATCCGGCGGTGCCGAGCTATGTGGCCCGACTGCGCACGGCCCCGCGGTATCGCTGGACACGTGAGGAACAGCTGCAATGGCTCGTGGACAGCCTGGCGCCGGTGGGGGCGCCCGGTGCGCAGTTCCGGTACTCCGACTCCGGGTACACCCTGCTGGGCGCTATCGTGGAGCGGCTTACCGGGATGCCGTTGGGCCCGGCGGTGCGTCGCCTCGTGGGCTTCGACTCGCTTGGCCTCCGCCACACCTGGTGGGAGACACTCGAAGCCGCACCGCCCGGTATCGCCGACCGTGCTCATCAGTATCTTGGCGGGTTTGACGCATACGCCATTGACCCCAGCTTCGATCTGTACGGCGGTGGCGGGATCGCCGCACCCATGAGCGACGTGGCGCACTTTCTCACGGCGTTGCTGGACGGCCGGGTGCTCGCACAGCGACGCACGCTGGACACCATGTTGGCGCCGCGCAGCACGGAGATGGCGGGCTACGGCCTGGGCATCTTCGGCACCGTTGTACGCGGCGTGCGCGGCTACGGACATAGTGGGTTCTGGGGCACCAGCGCCATGGTGTTTCCTGACGCTGGCGTCACGGTGGCCGTCGCCATCACCGATCAGGCGGAATTCCGCCAGATCACGCCTGTCATGGGTGCGGTGTTGCGGCTCTTCGGCGCGGGAAACTAGAACGCTTCGCCGGCCGTGATGTAGATGCCGCGGCTGCCTGTGCCGAAGCCGCGGTCAATGCGCAGATTCAGGCGATCGCCGTTGAGGGCTGTCTCTTATACACATCTCCGAGCCCACGAGACTAAGGCGAATCTC
>ERZ1022729.65-NODE-65-length-13792-cov-6.776807_pt1 | contig 13792 bp, 15 predicted proteins | sample MGYA00520880_ERZ1022729 | MGnify/ENA primary metagenome ERZ1022729 (study PRJEB33162, sample SAMN09537598) | freshwater metagenome | isolation source: freshwater | place: Canada:Alberta | collected 2017-07 | study: EMG produced TPA metagenomics assembly of the...
ATTAACAAGGGTTTGGTTTAAATAACTTTCAAACTATTCTTTTTTCTAGGTTCGGTGCGCGTCGGTCGCTTCCGCTCTCAACCGCGCATTTACTACTATATTCACTTTCCCCCCCTATGTCAACTACTTTTGGCAAAGTTTTTTTGACTCCTTCTCTTTCCCTTGCTGCGTAAGGATTTGGTGAATTGATTCGAGCTGAGAATCTTTAGTGCTGGGTGAAAGACGAAAAATCGAGCCTTGTTCCATGAAGGTAAGGTTTAAGGGAGCTTAAGTCGGGAATGGAAACAAATTATAGATAAGAGATACTACTTTAAGATCCGTTCGTGTATTTCGATATCCCAACCCATGCGAAGATTGTGTCGGTTTTATTGAATGCGATCGCCGTTGTTTTAGCACATACTAGCGAAAATCCATGATCGCGGAGAAACTATTCAAATGATGAGCTTTATTCCCTTTACGGGGCTAATTGTCTTGATTTTTTAAATTTAGAATTCCTGAGAAAAAAATAATAGTAAAATTGGATTAGCATAACTCCAGACAAATTTTGTTTTCATTATCATGACAACCCAAACAACCTCATCCATTTACGATTTTTCGGCGACCAGTATCGAAGGCAATCCCGTCGAACTCAGCAATTACAAAGATAAAGTGTTGTTAATTGTGAATACGGCTAGTCAGTGCGGTTTTACCCCCCAATATCAAGGTCTCCAATCTCTTTATCAAAAATATAGCGATCGCGGTCTGGTCGTTTTAGGGTTTCCCTGTAATCAATTTGGACAACAGGAACCTGGTAGCACCAGTGAGATCCAATCTTTTTGCGAAACTCGCTTTGGGGTTTCCTTTCCGCTCTTTGAAAAAATTGATGTAAATGGTATTAATGCCCATCCTTTATTTAAATATTTAACTAAAGCCGTGCCAGGAATTTTAGGCACAGAAGGCATTAAATGGAACTTTACTAAGTTTCTGGTTGATCGTAAAGGAAATGTCGTCAAACGTTATCCTTCCATGACCAAACCCGAAGATTTAGAAAAAGAGATTGAATCCTTGTTTTGACTTGAACTTTGACCACAAGAACACGATTAATTTTCAATCGAAACTGTAGAAGCTAGAGATAGAAGCCCATGCACGTTCTACACCAACTTGACGAGCCGCCGCATTCAACTTTCTTGCAAAAGAAATTCCTTGGCTAGGTCTTTGCATAGCACGTACAAACCAGCCTTACTTAGTCCTTGATTGTCCATATGCCTAAAGTCGGGGGCTTGCTGCTCGCTTTTCGGTAAAGAAGGCGTTGCACCAACATAACTTGACTATTTTGGAGTAACGATAGAAAAAGAGGATAGATTGTTTCTTCTATCCCCTTTGATTGCCTTGATTGATATGTTTTTTTTGAATTGGATGGCGATCGCCTAATGGATTTACTCAGCTTCCGTTTCAAAGGATTCTGGATTAGCAATGTAGAAAAAACTGAGATGATAGAGTGTTTTTTTCCAAGGATGGGCTTGAATTTCGCGAATGACCGCCTTGCCTTCCCAGGAGAGTTCGGGAACTTTGACATCGATCAAGGTTTTATTGGCCTTTGCTTTTTTGAGCAAGTTCGTTGCTTCTTTGGTATTGACCATTAAGGAAATAGATTCAGCTCCTTTGTGACCATAAAGATTGGCAGGAACTAAGCCTTCGCGACGTAGAGCGTTAGGTTTACTATTTTCAGCACGTTTTTGACATTCAATGGTAAGAGACATAGCAATTCGATGGGAATAAAGATTAATAGTGATGGGAAAAAGGGAAAATCAAACTAGGTGACCTAACTTGAAGAAACAACGGGAGAGCCATTGGCATCTAATAAGGCTCGTTTTGGCCCATGAATGGGATCTTCTACAATAATGGTCTGATCTCGACTTGCCCCTAAAGAGACGATCGCAATGGGAACAGCCATTAATTCTGCCAAAAACTTGAGATAATCTAAGGCTTGTTTGGGTAGATCTTCAAGCAAACGACATTCTTCCGTAGAAGTTTTCCAACCAGGAAGGGTTTTATAAATGGGCTTACAGCGAGCAAATTCACTGGCATTGCCAGGAAAATGATCACAGGTTTTGCCGTCTAGTTCGTAGGCGACACAGACGTTGATTTCATCTAATTCATCTAGAACATCTAATTTGGTGATGGCTAAACAGTCTAATCCATTGATCCGAACGGCATAGCGTCCAATTACCCCATCAAACCAGCCACAGCGACGGCGGCGACCCGTAGTAGTCCCAAATTCGGCCCCGCGATCGCAGAGCATTTGGTTGAGTTCTCCGTCTAATTCCGTCGGAAAAGGCCCCTCTCCCACACGGGTGGTATAGGCTTTGGCCACCCCAATGACGCGATCAATCATGGTCGGGCCAATGCCAGAACCTACACAAGCCCCCCCCGCGATCGGATTAGAAGAGGTGACGTAGGGATAGGTTCCATGATCCAAATCTAATAACGTACCTTGCGCCCCTTCAAAAAGAATATTTTTTCTTTTTTGGATCGCGTCATAGATCTTTAAGGAACTATCGATCACATGGGGGCGCAGGCGATCGGCATAGACTTGATATTCCTTTATGACTTCTTCTGGGTCAAGGGGCGCGAGATTATAGAGTTTTTCTAAAATGACATTATTATAGTTAATCGCCCAGGTTAATCTTTTTCGCAGAGTATCGGCATCCATTAAGTCAACAACTCGAATGCCAGTACGTTCGGATTTATCGGCATAGGTCGGCCCAATCCCCCGTCCTGTCGTCCCAATTTTATGTTTCCCCCGTTGTTCCTCAGAAGCCTGATCAATTAATCGATGATAGGGCATCGTGACATGGGCGGTCTGAGAAATAAAGAGGTTATTCGCAGAGACATTCAGCCGTTCTAGCTGGTCAAATTCCTGGAGAAGAATTTTGGGATCGATCACTGTCCCTGAGCCAATAATACATTCGGTATCAGGATAAAGAATACCCGACGGGATTAAATGTAATTTGAATGTCTGGCCTTTAACTACAATGGTGTGTCCGGCGTTGACTCCCCCCTGGGGACGAACGACAACATCGGCTGACCGACTTAATAAATCGGTAATTTTTCCTTTTCCTTCGTCGCCCCACTGAGCGCCGATCACAATAACGTTAGCCAAGGGTTTCTTGAATTACTAAAGTTCACACAAACTATCATCATTACACTACCCCAGCCCTATGTCAATATTTTCTGAAAATCAAATATAAAATTAATATCAATAGGTCAATTAGGTCAAATTTTCCTAATTTTAACCTGATTTTTCTGTTTTAATAGAGAATGGTCTCCAAAAAATTTAGATGATAGGTTTTCAACTTTCATGCCAAAACTCTTATTGACAACGATCAAGATCATTTCCACAATGCTTATTGTCGGCGTGTTGGGATTGGAACTCAGGAATCTCTACGCCTTACAAAGTCAGATGACTCCCTTCGACTTACCTTTTCCTTTGCTCTGGATTGGACGCTTTGCTTTGGTTGCTCATTTTCTAGAAGGCATGGTTGCTTTTATTTATGCCCCTTCTCGCAATCAGTCAGCGATCGCGTCGGGGATCTATACTTTTTTTGTCGGGACGGTGGGTTTAGTTGAATTGTTTGAATTGCAGGAAAGAAAACAGGAATGATGATGGATTCCAACCAAATTAATCAGTAAATGGAGGAGAGGAGGACTAGAAATCGACCAAAATTTTAACTCAAAATCAAGTCAGACACTCTCATTGGCAAAAGAAGTAGAAAAAAGAAACGAAAAGAGATAGAGTAAATACAGTAAATATTGTTATGTGTAGAGGTGCGTTATTATGTTGTCTATCGATATCAGGAATAAAAAGGCTCTTGCGATCATCGATAAGCTGCTCATTTATCCTCCCTTTAAGTCTGAAAACGATCGCCGAGGAATTGTGGCATCAGTTGTCACCAAGGTCATTTTGGCTTTACAAGATGAAGAGGAAGTCAAGGCGATTAGTGAGTTTGTGATGACTGAGTCGAGCGATGATAAGGATGTCAAAATTCGCGAACTAGAAAACGAACTCAAACGTCTGCGAGCCGAGTTAAAGAAAAATGCTTAAGCATTAATTTTATTCAGAGTGGTCAGGGAGCTTAATCAAGTCAAAGATAAGCTCTCTCTGCCATTATTCCCAATAAACATTTGTTTCGGTTCGAGTGCAAACCATATCATATTTATTCGCTAAGCTATCCATCCAGCCTGACATGGCGGTTTTTCCGCCCTTTCCTTGGAGCCAATAAACACTGATTAGTCCCATTGAGTCATTGGGTTCACAGGAAAAACTACGCTTTTTATCGGGAATAGTGGGAATATTTTGAGTGCATTTCCAATCTTTATTGGCTTCGGTTAGCTGATTCCAAAAACTAATTTCTTTGGTTTCAACGGCAATTTGGCGATCGCCATTGTTACAAACCCAAGTCGTTAACTGAGTTGGAGTATTAGTAATGTTATCTAGTTGAGGACTTTTTAAACTATCTTGAGCATTAGGGATTTGATCTCCAGGCAAAGGAAGAGTTGGAATTTTAGGAATTTGATTTTGAGGAGAGGGAATGAGGGTTGGTTTTGGGACAGAGGGAACGGTTTGCGCTTTGAGAACAACAGGAAAACAAACTAATTGGAATATTCCTAGAAGAACTGTTGCACCCAAACAGGAAGATTTGTGTAAGAAATTCATCATTGTGTAAGACGACTCAAAAACTTAGTAAGGTTGATAAAGACTCTTTATATTTTTGATAGTTAGAGCTGTGTACTACCTAAAGTAGCATTATTAATGATTGTAACTCTTAACGCTTTAATTTTGCTTAATTTTTGCTTAATCTTTGTCATTAGGAGAAGACGGATTACTATTGACATGACTGCGGATATGAATATCCTGTTGAGGAAAGGGAATTTCGATGCCATTTTCAGCAAATTGTTGCCACAATTGACGACTCAGATCACTTTTGACCGTTTTGCCAATGGTGGGATCGTCCAAATAAAAGGTTAATTCATAGTTAATACTAGAGTCTGCGAATTCAATTAAAAAAGCTGACGGTTTGGGATCTTTGAGAATATGAATATGTTCGTCAGCCAGAGCTAACAAAAGCTCAATAACTTTTTGGGGATTAGCATCATAGCTGGCTCCGATAGTCAAGGAATTTCGGATAATGCGATCGCTGCCCGTAAAAGTTGTAAAAATATCCGTAAAAAACTTTTGGTTAGGAATAATTTTTTCAGAATTATCCTTAGAGATGCGTACCGTTGTTGCTCTAATACCTAGTTTTTTAATTTCTGCCGTATTCCCATCAATACTAATTAAATCTCCTGGTCGTAAAACCCCCTCAAACAATAAACAAATACCGCTAATAAAATTACTAAAAACTTCCTTTAAACCAAACCCTAAGCCAACGGATAATCCCCCTGTAATAGCCGCAAAAGCTGTCGGGTTAAAGCCAACATAACCAAAAATCAGGACTATGCCTAAAGCTATCAAAAAATAACGAATTAAAAGTAAAGTTGCCTGCGCTGATCCTGTATCTAAACGTTTGTCTATGGTCATTAATTTCAATAGAAAATATTGAAAAATTCCCACGGCAACACACCAAAGATATAGCCCAATAGAACTCAAGATAATAGCCCCTAAAGTAACAGAACTCCCAAATAAAGTTAATACGCTCATCGATAATAAACTCTGTAAATTGCCAGCTAAATTAATCGTTTTAGCCCATACAAAAAGGCTAAAAATTGGCAGCCCAAAAGAAAATTGATATCTCCGAACGATTACAGGAGCAAATAAGAGGAATAAGCTGGCAAAAAAAACACGGTATCCAAAATGGAAAATAGCAATTTCTAGACCAAAATTTAGTAACCCATCGATAAAATTATGGGATTGCCAAATTTTTAAAAGTAAATATATTCCTGAAATATTATAAATAGGTAAGGTCAAATAACTAATTAAAACAAAACCATATCGTTGATCTCGAATTGGAGTATCCATTCCCCACAGTATTAGTAAGTAGGGAAATTTTTGCTTGAGCCGATACCAAAGAAAACGATAGAGTATGATAGAAAGAAGCAGGACTCCTGCGATCGCGAATAGCTGAACCTGAACTTGGGGCCGTTCTAAAAAAATAAACAACTTATTAACTCTTGACAAGAGATAATCAAAATCTCGGTGATTGTTTGGCATAATATTATAACGATAAATAAACTGTGACTGATCCTAATTGCATTGTCGTAAGTCCTGATTTTTGGAACAAATAACTTAAGAAATTTGCTTGTATTGAATGTTAAAATACCAGCCATTTAGCGTAATTTTATAGATGATTCTACAATTTTTCCTGTAAGGCTTGACGACTTAGTTTTAAGAATTGTTCACCCCCTTCCTTGGGAGAAATTGTCCCTTCTAAAACCTGCTGATAAAGAGTTTCTCCAATAGGAAAAATAATCTCTGCTTTAGGAATATCTCTAAGAGGAATTGCCACCGCGTTGCGAGCTTGTTCTTCTAGCGTTGCTTGAATCGGAAATAAACGCCGATCTAATCGTATGGTTTTATTGGGAGGGATAAAAGAACCAACATCTATTGCCCCTCTTTGTTGTTGCTGTTTATTCGTAATAAAACGAGCAAAATCTAGGGTAATTGCCGTTTGTCGAGGACTAAAATTATTAGGAATGACTAAAACTTTACTGTAAAGTAGTGGCCCTGCTGGATATTCAGACCCACCAGGTAAAATTGTCACCCCTAAGTTATCTTTGACTAATGTTTTTTTGAGATTAAAAATAGAGGCGGCATCGCAAACAAAATAGTCTAAATTTCCCTGCATAAAAGATTTTTCTAAAGCGGCAATACTGCTACTCAAAATAATATTCGGCAGATTTTTAGCGGATTGTAACCAAGTCATCCAAGTGGCCCAGCTACCTGGTTTTAGGGAGAAACGACCCTGATCGTCAAAAATTTTTCCACCGAAAATCTGAATTCCCCAAAAAGTGTCTTGAAAATTAGAGGACATTCCAAACGTGTAACCTGCCTTAGCTTGATTCAAAATATCATCTAAATTTTTGGGTAATTGATCTTTATTGATTGTATTTTTGTCGTAACAAAGAACTTGGGTAAATATCGCCCCAGGGATTCCATAAACTTTGCCTTGATAGGTTACCTGGGCTAACGCTGCTGGTAAAATATCGCCTAAATTAATGATTTTAGGATCGATCGCCATCAGAGAATTAATCCGAATAAATTCAAACATCAGATCATAATCTACGAGCAAAATATTTGGAGATAAGCCTGCTCTAAATTGTTGTAAAAAACGTTTTAATAATTCTTCCTTACGAACGATTTCAACAATAATATTCACATCAGGATTAATTTGTTGATAATTCCTCACTGTTCGCTGAGATTGATCTTCATTGATCTTTTCATCATGCCACAGTAAAATACTACCCCTGAGTTGCTTAGAAGCAGAATTTTGGTTAATATCTTGATTTTGAAAGCTACTACGCTCTTTTTTCGTTTGATTTTCTAGGGAGTTGCTACAAGCGGCTAAAAAAAGGATGGCTACTAAAAAAAATGCCCATAATTTAGCGGAAATTAATGATTTTATTTTCATGGCAATACTATTTTTATTCATCAATTACTAAAACTATTTTGCCAGTAGTTGAACCCATTTCTAATGACTGATGGGCCGCGATCGCGTCTTTTAGGGGAAAGGTTTGGCCGACATGAATCTTGAGTCTCCCTTCATCAAACCATTGAGCCGCCTGTTGGAGCATTTGGGCTTGATGCTTTTGAGCTTCGGTTAAATTCATTAAAAGGGGCGTTAACATGATTTCTAAACTAATGCGTAAATTGCGATTCCGAGCGATTTTGAAGTCTCCATCTTGGAAATTCGGCTCCAAAATTGTGACTAAATCTCCGTAAATTTTAACAGCAGGAACAGTATCAAAAAAAGTTTTTCCGCCCACCGTATCAAAAGCAAGATCGACCCCTTGCCCCTTGGTATAGGTGTGAACTGCCTCAACAAAATCCGTTTGCTTATATAAAATCGGCAAATCCGCGCCTAATTGACGGACTAACCGCTCTTTATCAGAAGAACCCACCGTTGTTAGAACTTCAGCCCCCCGCAATTTCCCTAACTGAATCGCCAAATGTCCGACCCCGCCCGCACCTGCATGAATTAACACGCTTTGCCCTGCTTCCAATCGTCCTCGGTCGTAGAGGGATTCCCAAGCCGTAATCAGAGCTAAGGGAACTGCGGCGGCTTCTGTAAAGGATAAAGAGGCAGGTTTATGGGCGACACAATGTTCTTCTACCACCGCATATTCGGCGTAATTTCCTGTTTCTGGTTTCCCTAATCCACCCGCACAAAAATAAACGCGATCGCCCACTTTAAATTTTTCAACAGCCGCCCCCACTGCTTCCACAACTCCCGCTCCATCACACCCTAAAATAGCAGGTAAATCATCGGGATAAAAAGTTCCTCGTTGACGCAACTTAGTATCAATGGGATTAACCCCTGCGGCCTTTAATTTAATGAATAACTCCGTTGGATTTTTGATTTGGGGAGTCAGCACTTCCTGAAGTTCTAGGACTTCGGGGGAACCTGCTTTTGTCATTACTACTGCTTTCATTTTTCCTATTCTCCAATGGGGGTTAATGGATTAATTATATTTGACTCTTGGATCAAGAAAACGATAGGTGAGATCTGCCAAGGTATTAAAAACCACGATTAAAACGGCATAAATAAAGGTAACTGCCATCACGACGGGCGTATCTTTACGGTAAATGGATTCAATCATTAATGCCCCAATCCCTGGAACCCGAAAAACCTGTTCTGTTACTAATGCACCTGTGAAAATCGTAGGAATATCCAGAGCAATTAGGGTAACAACAGGAATCATCGCATTGCGTAATAAATGATTTTTTAAAACCGCAAAATGACTTAATCCTTTGGCATAAGCGGTGCGAATATAATCCTGGGATAATTGTTCTAAAACGGCGGATCGCACAAAGCGCATTAAAACGGCACACTGGTATAAGGCTAATACACAAATGGGTAAAATTGACTGTTGAATTTGATTGCCAAAATCATTAATGTTATTAACCTGTAACGTACTATTGTAAATAAATGGAACCCATTTTAACTGCACACTAAAAATAATAATCGCAATTAATCCTGTTAAAAAGGTGGGTAAGGAAAATCCCATTAAACTAATGGTGGTTAAAAGTTGATCAACCCAAGAGTAGCGTTTGATTGCCGAAATAATCCCCAACGGAAAGGCGATTAAAACACTTAAAACATAGGCTGAGCCTACCACCCATAACGTTGTGGGTAAACGCTGTAAAATTAACTCTATAACAGGACTACGACTGGTAAAAGAATAGCCCAAATCACCTTTTAGTAATGAGATCAACCATTTAAAGTAACGGATAGGAATGGGTTGATCCAGCCCTAAACTGCGGCGGATATTTTCCCTAACGGCGACTGTGATAGCGGGATTGCTGGCTAATTCTCCCAGGGGATCGCCAGGCGCGATCGCGAGAATCATAAAAATAACCAAACTGGTACCGATTAGCGTGACAAAAGCAATTAATATTCGTTGAATAAAATGGGAAAACATTTTTGAGATTAATATTTTTCCTAATTCTGACGTAAAATCGCATGATTATGGCGATTCAATTTATTCCTGAAAAAAATCGCAGGGAAATAATACCTTAAAATCCCCACGATCCTCGTATGTGTTATCAAACCGCAATATACTGTAGAGGCAAACTAAGACTAGCTCACGTCATCATTTTAGACATTGGAGTAAAGACTATTCCGCAAAATAGTATAGCCTTTGATTAATTCCTGAATTCCTCTTCCTAAAGACCATTCAGGGGCAAAACCCGTACTTAAGATGCGCTGGTTAGAAACAATATAGTCTCGTTTATCAGGGTCTTCTCCGATGGGAGCTTCCAAATAAACAAAATTAGGCAAATGCTTCTTTATTTCATGGCATAGCTCTAGCTTAGATAAATTGGCATCTTCTAACCCCACGTTATAGGGTTTGCCTTTCATGGCTTCAAAGTTTTTAATCCCATGTAAGAAAACATTAACCACATCCCGAATGTGAATATAGTTACGTTTAAAATGACCTTCAAAAATAACTACGGCTCGGTCATGAACTGCTCTATAGACAAAATCATTAACTAATAAATCTACCCGCATCCGAGGAGACATCCCAAAAACCGTTGCCAGTCTGAAAGTCATGCCGTTTTCCCGTTCTAGAATGGCTTTCTCTGCTTCTACTTTAGTGACACCATAGAGAGAAATGGGACGTAAGGGACTTTCTTCGGTACAAAATTTCCCCGCTTCCCCAATGCCATAGCCGCTATTCGTTACGGGCATTAAAATCCGTTGGGCGGGACTGGCTAATCGACATAAGAGCTTGATGGCATCTAAATTAATCGTTTGAGTGCCTATCTGATCTCGACTACAGAGGGGCGCACCCACCAGAGCCGCTAAAGGAATAATGACATCGGCATCCTGCAATAATTTCTGCATCAGAGACTCATCCCGACAATCCCCCCGAACAACAGTAAAGGTTTCGTATTGGCAACATTCTGCCAGACTGGTTTGACGAAACATAAAACTATCTAAGACGGTGACTTCATAGCCCTGGGATAATAAAATGGGCGTTAAAACTGAGCCGATATAGCCTGCTCCGCCCGTAATCAAAATTTTCATGATTTAACCTTGGTTTCTAACTGTTTTAATCTAGTGAACGGATTCTAGGTAATGGCTGATGGTTTCTTCGGTACTGCCCGCAAAACGGATTTTACCCCGATCCAGCCAAATAGCACGCTCGCAAGATTGTTGAATAAACTCTAACCCATGTGATACTACCAGAATTGTGGTGTGGTGATCCCATAGTTTGTCGATTCGTTTTTGACATTTATTTTTGAAACTTTCGTCCCCGACGGATAGAACTTCATCCAATATTAGAATATCAGGTTGCACATCGGTGGCGATCGCAAAGCCTAAACGGGCACTCATCCCAGAGGACAAAGATTTAACAGGCGCAAAAGTATAGTCCTGAAGTTCAGCAAAATCTAAAATCGAAAAAACGCGCTCTTTCATTTCCTTGCGCGAAAAGCCCAACATCACCCCGTAAAGAACAATATTATCTCTTACCGAAAGGTCAGGGTCAAAGCCCGCCCCCAACTCAATCAATGGTGCGATCTCACCTTTTACCCACAGATTCCCCGTTGTCGGCTTGAGAATACCGCAGATCAACTTCAACATTGTCGATTTTCCCGACCCATTGGAACCAATGATACCAATTTTTTCTCCCGCATTAACAACCAGATCAACTTTGTCAAGAATTAATTTCTTTGACGGCTTACGATATTTTCCTTCCAAAAAAGACAGAAGGGTTTTCTTGAGGTCGTAGGAAAACTCTTCTTGGGTTCTTCGATACAGAGAAACTTGGTCTAGACGAATAACTTCTGTCATTTAAAAATCGATTAAAATCTACAATAAGTCCATAAATTGATCTTGCCAGGCTCTAAAAAACAACCAGCCAACTGCCAAAAGAATAATACCATTGAGTAAGCAATGTAACATCAACCCCCAGGGTAGATTTCCAAATAAAGAAATTTGGCGAATACTTTCAATAATGGGAAATAAGGGATTGAGATACAAAAAAGGTCGCACTTGGGGCGGAACAATCTCGACGGGATAAAAAATGGGAGACCCCATCCAGAGCGTAAAAGTGATCAACTCATAAAAATAGGGTAAATCCCGAAAGAAAACATACAGAGCCGCAACTAAAAACCCTACGCCAGTACAAACTAATATCAGACCAATCAAAGGAAATAATAAAGCCAGAATATAGAGTGGATTTTTACTCTGAATAAGCGTCACGATCGCCAGCAAGGGAAAGGAGCCAACCGCAAATTGAAAAATATTGGCGGCAATCATTGAGAGGGGAAAAACGCTCATGGGTAGGCGAATTTTATTCATTAAAGCCCCACCTCCGACCACACTAGCTAGGGCCTGCATTGTTGAAGATGAAAAAAAGTTGATGATAATTAAGCCCGTAAAGGCTGCTAAGACATAATTAACAATCGACCCGCCGAAGTAACTCTTAAAAGCTGAACCAAAAATAGCGGTGTACATCCCTGTCATCAGCAAAGGGCTGAGTAAAGACCAATAAACCCCTAAAAACGACCCCCGATAGCGTCCTTTTAAGTTTCGCTCAACGAGTATGTGTAATAGCTCCACATATCGCTGCAAGGGCGACCATTGGTCGCGATTTACTAAAGACAGGGACATAAAATTTTTGAGTTTTTTACTATGAATCAGAATTATAGTCTAGACGCCCATCTTATCATAGTCGTCTTTTGGTCTAGTCTCCTAATTCGAGAAAACTTTAGCTTATATTTGAAGAGGATGGGACAAATTCCGTTAAACTGGTTATTGGTTTATTTGTATCCTACTCGCAAAATTTCGATATGAAAATCGGTCAAAAAGTTAAAGTTTATCGCCTTAGAGACCGAGTATCCCAGGATATTGTGGGAAAACTCGGCAAAATAGGAGTTGTTCAAGATTTCAAGATGACAGATGGTAGTGGTGTTGGGGCAGTGGTTGCCTTTGACGATAAAACTGCTACTTGGTTTTTTGAGGACGAATTACAATCGTTAAATTAATAAATTAAGATTTTAGTATCACTGGTAGATTTTTTTCATTATTTAGCTTAATTTATGACCCTAATCACTACTTTTTTGGGTAAGGGCGGTACGGGTCGGACGACTACGGCGATCGCTGTGGCTAAAAAATTGTCCCGTTTGGGGTCTCGTGTTCTTCTAGTGGGACAAGACCCCGCCTTGGCTTTTCTTTTGGGCGCACCGCTAACCAGCACGACCACGCAAATTGCGTCTAATCTTCTGGCGGTACAACTCTCTACCACCACTCTTTTGGAAGGCGGTTGGGAAAAAATCAAGGAATTAGAAGCTAAATATCTGCGATCGCCGACCCTCAAAAATATCTATGGTCAAGAACTCGGCGTTTTTCCAGGAATGGATGAAATCCTAACCCTAAACGCACTCAGGGAATACAGCCAGAGTGGTCACTATGATGTCATTGTCTATGACGGTTCGGGCAATCTCAATAGCCTAAGAATGCTGGGGGTTCCTGAAATCGGCAGTTGGTATTGGCGACGTTTTCGACAAGTGTTACAGGGTTCGGAAGTCGTCCAAACCATTGCTCCTTTTCTTGGCCCCATCGCAGGAGCAGTGCTTAATATTTCTGGCGGCTTTGAGCAGTTATCCCAAGATCCTCAAAATCCTGAGATTTTGTTAAACGAAGGTGTTCAAGCCTTAAATAATCCCAATCGCTTTGCGGCCTACTTAGTAACTAACGCTGATCCCCTCTCGATTTTAATGGCGAAATCTTTATGGGGAGGAGCGCAACAAATCGGTTTAACCGTCAAAGGTGTTTTTCTCAATTCTAGAGGGGAAAACCAAGATATTGGGAGAGAATTTGAGCCATTATCTGTAACGACTCTTCCCAACTGCTCGGAAAATAATTGGGATAAGTTAATTGACTCAATGCCAGATATTCGAGTCGTTCAAAGTGTCCCCGAACCTTTGAAAATTGATCTACCCGCTCGTCAAGTTAAGCTCTTTTTGCCAGGTTTTGACAAAAAAGAAGTTAAACTCACCCAATACGGCCCCGAAATCACCATTGAAGCAGGGGATCAAAGACGGAATATCTCTCTTCCTGCTCCCCTAAGTGGTCAACCTGTGAAA
>ERZ1022729.66-NODE-66-length-13758-cov-5.450558_pt1 | contig 13758 bp, 12 predicted proteins | sample MGYA00520880_ERZ1022729 | MGnify/ENA primary metagenome ERZ1022729 (study PRJEB33162, sample SAMN09537598) | freshwater metagenome | isolation source: freshwater | place: Canada:Alberta | collected 2017-07 | study: EMG produced TPA metagenomics assembly of the...
CGGCAGCGTCAGATGTGTATAAGAGACAGGGGCTGGGGGCGATCGGGCGCGCCGAGTTGGAGCTGCTGTTCGGGTGAGCCGTGAGACCCGTCTCGCCGCGGGAACCCTCGTGCTCACCGCTATCCAGGCGCAGCGCTCCGGCGGTATTCTCAGACTGACCTCTTCCTCCCAAGCCTCACCCTCTCAATGCCCCACTCTCACGACTACGGTGCGCTCCTCCAGGTCATTCTCCGCGGCTACGCGCTGCCGCACGACGGCTATCATGGGGTGTACCACTGGGCGCGGGTGTGGGAGAACGGACTGCGCGTGGCCGAGTCACATGGGGGCGATGCGGAGGTCGTGCGGCTGTTCGCGCTCTTTCATGACGCGCGGCGGGTGAACGAGCACCTCGACCCCGATCACGGGTTGCGTGGCGGCGACCTGGCGCATGCGCTGCGCGGCTCGCTGGTGCACCTCGACGACACGCGCTTCGAGCTGCTCTACGAAGCGTGCCGGTTGCACACCGACGGACACACGACCGGTGACGCGACCCTGCTGGCCTGCTGGGATGCGGACCGACTGGACCTCGGGCGCGTCGGGATCACGCCCCGTGCGGAGCTGCTGTGCACGGACGCGGCGCGGGGGCTGATTCCGTGGGCGCAGGCGCGGGCGACGGCGGACGAGCGGGTGCACGAGGTGCTGGGCCTCTGGGGGCACCTTTGAGGCCTCGAGCCTGAGATCCGAGCGCCGGAGTTGAGGGGTGAGGCGGAGAGTTGAGCCCCGATAGCAGTGAGAGTTGCGTTGGCTAGCAGCGAGAGTTGAGGGGGACGACGCTCAACTCTTACCGCTAGAACCCTCGTGCTCACCGCTATCCGGGCTCACGTCCCCGCCTGACGACTCAGCTTTCCCGCTGACGGCTGGAGTCTCAGATGTGAGAGCGGCAGCAACGCTGCCGCGGTCTCGCGCTGTCGAAACGAAGCCGGCCGTGCGCCCGTACTTGTCGGCACTCGCCGCGGGCGCCCCGCCCGCCTTCCCACCTGTTTGACGGAGTCAGCGGCCCCTCATGACCTCCCGACGCGATTTCCTCTGGCAAGGCGGCACCGCCTTGGGCGGCGCCCTGCTGGCCGGTAGTGCTTTGGCCGGCATCCCGCGCCTGCTCAGTGCCGCCCCCGCGCCAGACTGGCGCGCCCTCGACGCATTCAATGACATCGCCAATGTGCGCGCGCTCATGGACGCGGCGCTCAATGCCGCGAAGATGGCCGGCGCCACGTACGCCGATGTGCGCTGCAGCCGGCAGCGACAGAACTTCGTGTTCACACGCGAACAGCAGATCCAGAACGTCGTCGATACCGACACGGTGGGCCTCGGCGTCCGCGCGCTGGTGGACGGAACGTGGGGCTTTGCGGCGACGCGCATCCTTACCATCGACGGCGCGGCCGCCGCTGCTCGTGAGGCCGTCGCCATTGCCAAGGCCAGCAGGGTCGCGCGTGCGATTGGTGTGGAATGGCTGCCCACGCCCACGGTGAAGGACGGCTACTGGAAGAGCGCCTTCACGCAGGATCCGTTCGAGGTGCCGGTAGAGCAGAAGGCCGACCTGCTCATCAAGGCCAACGCGAACGCCATGAAGGCCAAGAACGTGAAGTACGTGTTCAGCGGCTTCTTCTTCGTGAAGGACGAACGCCATTACGCCAACACCGATGGCACGGTGACCAAGCAGGACGTAGTGCGCTCGTGGCCCACCATGCAGATCACCGCCGTGAGCGCCGACTTCACCGACTTCCAGAATCGCAGCAACATGGTGGCGCCCATGGCACGCGGCTGGGAGTACGTGCTCACGAACGATCTGGTGGGGAACGCGCAGCAGTGGGGCGAAGAAGCCGCGGCCAAGCTCACGGGCAAGCCGGTGGAGCAGGGGCGCTACGATCTCGTGCTCGACCCGCAGAACTTGTGGCTCACGATTCACGAAAGCATCGGGCATCCCACAGAGCTCGATCGGGCGATGGGCTACGAAGCCAACTACGCCGGCACCAGCTTCATCGCGCCGCCGGAAAAGATGCTGGGCACACTCAAGTACGGCCCCAGCCTCATGAACATCCAGGGCGACCGTTCGCAGGAAGGCGGGCTCTCCACCATCGGGTGGGACGACGATGGCGTGAAGCCCGACGAGTTCCTCATCGTCAAGAACGGCATGTTCAACGACTACCAGACCACGCGCGAACAGGCGCCGTGGCTGCGCTGGTGGTACGAAAAGAACGGCCGTCCCGTACGCTCGCACGGCTGCTCGTACGCCCAGGGGTGGGACAACGTGCAGTTCCAGCGCATGCCCAACGTGTCGCTCATGCCCGGCGAGAAGGATCTCACCATGAACGATCTCATCGCCGCCACCGACCGCGGCATCCTCATTCAAGGTGACGGCAGCTTCTCCATCGACCAGCAGCGCTTCAATGCACAGTTCGGCGGTCAGCTCTATCACGAAATCAAGGGCGGCAAGGTGGTCGGTGTGCTCAAGGATGTCGCCTACCAGATTCGTACCCCGGACTTCTGGAACAGCATGGACATGATTGGCGGCACGCGCAGCTACGAGCTGGGTGGCTCGTTCTTCGACGGCAAGGGGCAGCCCCCGCAGGTGAACGCGGTCTCGCACGGATCGCCGCCGGCGCGCTTCCGCAACGTCAACGTGATCAACACCGGGAGGAAGGCATAATGCAATCGAACAATGCCATCCTCACCCGCGAGCAGGCGCAGGCCATCGTGGAGAAGGCGATCAAGCGCTCCAAGGCCGATGCCATCGACGTGCAGGTGAACACGTACACCGCGGGCAACATCCGCTTCGCCGACAATCAGGTGAGCACCGCGGGCAGCACCACCGACGGACAACTCGGCATTCAGAGTTTCTTCGGCGCGCGTCACGCCGTGGTGACCACCAATGATTTCTCCGACGACAGCATCGCGCGCGCCGTGGCCGAAAGCGAGCGCCTCGCGCGGCTCGCCCCGGAAGATCCGGAGAACATGCCGCAGCTCGCGGCGCAGCAGTACGCGCCGGTGAATGCGTGGTTCGACAGCACGGCGAATCTCTCGGCGGAGGATCGGGCGAAGGCCGCACTCTCCGCGCTCGACATCGCGCGCAAGGCGGGGGATCTCAAGGCCGCCGGGTATCTCGTCACCACGGCGGGCGCGCTCGCGATCGGCAACAGCACGGGCATGTTCGCGTACCACCGCAGCACCAACGCGAACTACACGCTCACGGTACGTACCACCGACGGCACGGGGAGTGGCTGGGCCGCGGCCGACAACGCCGACTGGGCACAGCTCGACGCGCGCCGGGTGGCGGAAACGGCGAGCGAGAAGGCAAGGCTGTCGCGCAATCCGGTGGCGATCGAGCCGGGACGGTATACGGTCATTCTCGAGCCGCAGGCCGTGGGGGACATCGTGCAGCTGATCAGTCAGTATGCCGATGCCCGCAGCGCCGACGAGGGGCGCAGCCCGTTCGTGAAGCAAGGCGGCGGCAACAAGGTGGGCGAGAAGATCATGGATGAACGCGTCACCCTCTTTTCCGATCCGAGCGATCCGCAGCTGCAGGGACGCCCGTGGGACTTCGAAGGCATGCCACTCGGCCGTCAGGTGTGGATCGAGAATGGTGTGCTCAAGCAGCTCATCTACTCGCGCTTCTGGGCCAAGAAGCAGGGCAAGACACCAACCGGCGGGCCCAGCACCTTCAAGATGGCGGGTGGCACCCAGAGCGTGGACGACCTCGTGAAGGGCACCACGCGCGGCATTCTCGTCACGCGTCTGTGGTATCTGCGCGAGGTGGATCCGCGCACCATTCTCTACACGGGACTCACGCGCGACGGTACGTTCCTCATCGAGAACGGCAAGATCACCAAGAGTCTGCGCAATTTCCGCTTCAATGAATCGCCGCTGTTCATGCTCAACAATCTCGAGGCGCTGGGTCGCGCCGAACGGGTGGCGGGCACGGAGCAGGGCGGCGACGTGGTGATGCCGAGCATGAAGGTGAGGGATTTCAACTTCACGTCGTTGAGTGAGGCGGTTTGAGGGATATCGCGTAAGGGCCGTGGGCTGAAATCGCGTGTGGGGCGGGGGAGTTCGTAGTCGTTAGTGGTAGTTCTCAGTGGTTAGTTCAACTAACGACTGATGACTCTGACTAGGAACCAGGAACTCCCCCGCCCCACACGCGATCTCTCCAACGATCCCCGCCAGTCGCCCCTTACTTGCCGGCGGCTTTCTCCACCGCTTCCATCACCCGCAGCAGATTCCCGCCCCAGATCTTGGCAATCTCCTGCTCCGTGTAGCCGCGGCGCACGAGTTCGGCGGTCACGTTCAACGATTCGGATGCGTTGCGCCAGCCGTCCACACCACCGCCACCGTCGAAGTCGCTGCTGATTCCCACGTGGTCGATGCCGATACGTTTCACCACGTAATCGATGTGGTTGGCGAAGTCCTTCACCGTGGCTGCCGGGTCCGCCGGGTAGCGACGGGCCGTGATGTCTTCCTGCTTGGCCAGGTACGCGTTGCGCTGATCATTGGGGAGCGCTTCAATGGCGCGCTGCACCTCCGCACGGTTGCCGGCGGCAATGCCGTACTCCCTGCGCAGCGCATCCATGGCAGCCGCCCGCTCGGCGTCACGCGCGGGGTTGCACTTCACGTAGCTGTTGAAGGCCACCAGCTGAATCACGCCACCGTTCTTCTTGAGCGCGTCGAGCTGCTCGTCGTCCATGTTGCGGCTGTGCCCGCACAGCGCGCGGGCCCCCGAGTGCGACGCCATGATGGGCGCCTTGCTGAGCGCCACCGTCTGCAGCATCGACTGCTTGCTGGGGTGCGAGACGTCGATCATCATGCCCAGCCGGTTCATCTCGGCAATCACCTGCCGGCCCAACGGTGAGAGCCCGTTGTGCAGCCACACCCCGTCGCGCTCGCCGGTGTTGCTGTCGGAGAGCTGGCTGTGGCCGTTGTGCGCCAGCGACATGTACCGGCCGCCGCGCTCGTAGAACTTCCGCACGTTGGCAAGGTCACTGCCAATGGGAAAGCCGTTCTCGATGCCGATGAAGATGACCCGCTTGCCGCTCTGGTGGATGCGGCGCGCATCGGCCGCCGTGTAGGCAATGGCCGCGCGCGACGGCGCCAGCGTGTCGGTGAGCCGGTGAATGGCCTCGAACTTCTCGATCGCCTGCGCGTTGGCGCGCGCGAAGCCGGCGGCGTTGAGCGCGGTGTCCTGCCCCACGTACACAATGAGGAAGGCGCCCACGAGGCCGCCCTCTTCCATCTTCACGAGATCCACCTGCGTGCGCGGCAGCTTCTGCGTGTAGTTGGGGCCGCTTGCCGTGAAGTTGGACGGGGCGATGTCCACATGGGTGTCGATGGACAGCACCTTCGCGTGAATGGCCTTGGCGGCAGCGAGCACCGCGGCTTCGTCGCGCGGCTTCGGCCCGGACTGGGCCGACAGGGTGGGGGACAGGCACAGCACGGCCGCCAGCGGCAGTGCAGGAGCAAGCAGGCGGCGACAGGCGGGCGCGGACATGGACGTGGGGATGAACGGGATGGGATGGAGCGACGGCCGCGGGACGGGAGGGGGGTACGAAGCGGCACCGGAGCGTACGCAAGAATACGTCGGGCGCGCCGGAGTTGCTGTCAGGCACATGGTGTGCACCACGCTACCGTTCCCTCCCACGAGGACACGCATGCTCATCCAGCTCAACACCGACAACCACATCGACGGTCGCGATCCGGTGCTGCGGCAGGTCGCAACCGACCTCGAGCAGTCACTTACGCGGTTCGCCGCCGAGATCACGCGCGTCGAGGTGCACTTTCAGGATGCGAACGCACACAAGGCCGGAGACAGTGACAAGCGCTGCCTGCTCGAGGCCCGCCTTCGTGGTCATGACCCGCTGGCCGTGAGCCATTCGGCGGCCACGCTCACCGTCGCGTATCAGGGCGCCCGCGACAAGCTCGTGAAACTGCTCGCCCGCCACGACGAGAAGCACCGGGCTGAGGGACGGCGCGTGGCGGCTGACAGCGGCGAACTGCTCCGTTGAGTTCCTCATGACCACACCCAGGATCGAACAGTTCAGTGAGCTCCTTGCCGAACGGGCGGGGCCGTGCCTTTCGCTGTACCTCCCCACGGCGGGACGGTCGTCCGATTGGCAGCAGCCGATCAAGGCATTCCGTTCGCTGCTGCACCACGCCGACCGCGCACTGGGCCGTGAGCTGCCCGACCACGCGCGCACGGAACTGATGGCGCCGCTCCACGCGCTCGCCGCCAACGAACGCTTCTGGACGCACACGCTCATTGGGCTCGCCGTGCTGCGCGCACCCGACTTCTACAAGGTGTACAAGCTGCAGCGGCAGGTCCCGGAGCGGGCCATCGTGGCCGATTCGTTTCACCTCAAGCCGCTGCTCCGCATTACGCAGTCGGCCGATCGGTTCGAGGTGCTCGCACTCACGCGGGAGCATGTGCGCTACTTTCACGGCAACCGCGATGCGCTCGACGAGGTGGAGCTGCACCCCGGCGTGCCGCGTACCCTTGCGGAGGCGTTGGGGCGCCCGGTTACCCTGCCGAAACATGATGGCCTCGCCGGTATGGACACGATGGGGCAGGAGCCCACCGGCGTCTCCCTGCGCCACGGGAGCGGTACACGCACGGATGAGCAGGAGAAGGACACGGCGCGCTTTTTCCGGGCCGTGGATCGCGCCATTTGCGAGCACCACTCCAAGCGGTCGGGGGTGCCGCTCATCCTCGCCGCGCTCGCGGAGCATCACACCACGTTCCGCTCACTCAGCCACAACGCGCAGCTCCTGGGCGACGGCATCATCGGCAATCCTGAGGCCTTCTCCGCCGATGACCTGCGGCAAAAGGCCTGGGCACTGTTCGAGCCGCGCTACCACGAACGGCTCACCACGCTGGTTGAGGAGTTCGGGGCGGGGCAGGCACGCCACCTGGCCAGCGACGCCATCGACGACGTGGCGCTGGCCGCGCTGGGTGGCCGCGTGCGGACGCTGCTCGTGGACACCGACCGGGTGATCCCCGGCCGCATCAACCGCGACACGGGCATCATCACGCCGGGATCCCTCGCCGACGCACACAGCGACGATATCCTCGACGACCTCGCAGAGCTCACACTGCGCATGGGCGGCGATGTGGTGATGGTGCCATCCCCTCGCATGCCCACGGAGACCGGGATTGCCGCCATCTACCGCTTCTGACCGCGCGGCGGTCTCGCGGTCCCGCGGTCCCGCTACCGTTTCCCCAGCGCGGCGGGCGCGGCCGCCCGCCCGCTGGCGCCGGCCAGCACCAGTAGTGTGAGCAGGTACGGCAGGGCGAGAAACAGCTGATACGGCACGCCTTGCCACCCCATGCTCTGGAAGAGCACCTGCAGGGAGTTGGCCGCACCGAAGAGCAGCGCTGCCGCGGCCACACCAAGGGGGCGCCAGCGCCCGAGCACGACGATGGCGATGGCAATGAACCCACGCCCCGCACTCATCCCTTCCACGAAGGTGCCCGCCTGCGCGAGCACCAGTGTGGCGCCGGCCAGCCCCGCCATGCCGCCCGCAAAGAGCACCGCCAGCGCCTGATAGCGGCGCGGCGTGATGCCGGCGGCAATGGCCGCGTCGGGATACTCGCCAATGGCGCGCAGCGCGAGCCCCTGATGCGTGCGGGCCATGTACCACGCGAGCACGAAGGCAAGGAGCGTTACGCCGTACGTGGCGAGCGGCTGGGCGAACAGGGCGCCCCCCACCAGCGGCAGCTCCGCCAGGCCGGGAATGCGCACGACGCCGGCCGTGGGCGTGTCCAGCGCCACACCGGCCGCGCCGAAGATCGAGCGGTACAGCGTACCGGTAAGGCCGAGGGCGAACATGGTGATCGCCGTGCCCGTGATGATCTGGTCGGCGCGCAGCCCCACGGTGAAGAAGGCGAAGAGCGCCGCCACCACGAGTCCGGCCAAGGCCCCCACCGCGAAGCCGCCTCCCACACCCAGCACACCGGCCGCCACCGTGGCGCCCAGAGCGCCGGCGATGATCGACCCCTCGAGGCCGATATTGATCACACCGGCGCGTTCACTGATGCACTCCCCGAGCGCCGCAAACGCCAGCGGAGTGGCCGTGCGTACCGTGGCCTCGAGAAACCCGCCGCCGATCGCGAGCACGCTGCTCTCCTGCATCATGTGGCCGCCTCCGCGCGCGCTGACAGTCGGTCCGACCAGCGATCGGCGCCCACGATGAGCAGAATCAGCACGGCTTCCACCACGCTCACCACCACACTCGGGACGCCGGCGTCACGCTGCATCGCGTTGGCGCCGGCCTCCAGCGCGCCGAAGAGCAGCGCGGTACCGAGCACACCCAGCGGATGCAGCCGTGCCAGCAGCGCCACCGCAATGGCCGTGTAGCCGTACCCCGGCGAAAAATTCTCGTACAGGGCGTAGGTGATGCCGGTGTATTCCACCGCCCCTCCCAGACCGGCCAGCAGCCCGCTCAGCACGAACGCCCCGGCAATCGTGCGCCCCACGGCCACATCGCCGGCGCTGCGTGCGGCCGCTTCATTCATCCCCACGGCACGCACGCGGAAACCGCTCGCCGTGTGGGTCAGCCACCACCACGTGGCGAACGCCACCACCACCAGCAGCAGCACGCCCACATGCAACCGTGTGCCCTCCAGCAGCACCGGCAGCTGGAGCGCGCTGGGCAGCGAGGCCGACTGCGGATTGACGCGCGTGGGTTCCTGCAACGGCCCGCGTACCAGCCACCCGGTCAGGTATTGCGCCACGAAGTTGAGCATGATGGTGCTGATCACTTCGAGCACGCCAAAGCGCAGACGCAGCAGGGCCGCCACCGCCGCCCACGTGGCACCCGCCACTGCGCCCCCGGTCAACAGCAACGGAATGCCGACCGCTGCCGGCGCCGCCGCCAGAGGCACCGCCAGAGCCGCCGCCGCCGCCGCCCCCATGAGCAGCTGTCCTTCGGCGCCGATGTTGAGAATGCCGGCGCGGAAGGCGAGCGACACCGCCAGTCCCGCGAACCCCAGCGGGATCATGCGCACGATGGTGGCCGAGGTGATGGCGTAGGACGAGCCGAAGGCGCCCCGCACGAGCGCGGCCAGCGCGGGCCCCACCGCATGGCCGGTGGCCACGAGCAGGAGCGACAACAGCGCCAGCCCGGCCAGCAGCACGATCCCCAGCTGCGCGAGGGCGCGCGCGCTGCCGCGCATCAGCGCGCGCTCCCCAGCATGGCGCGTCCCGCAGCCTCGCGCGTGCGCGCCACCTCGATCAGCTGACCGGCATACATGACGACCACGCGGTCGGCGAGCAGGAGGACCTCGTCGAGATCGCTGCTGTACACCACCACGGCCGTGCCGCCATCGCGGGCGGCGCGCAGCGCCGACTGCACGGCGGCGGTGGCCATGAAGTCGAGTCCGCGCGAGGGATTTTCCACCACGAGCGCCTCTGGCTCGTCGGCGAGCTCACGTCCCAGCACGAACTTCTGCTGATTGCCGCCGCTGAGCGTGCGTGCCGACACCGCGGCGTGCGGCGCCCGCACATCGTGACGCGCCAGCAGGGCGCTCGTGTGCGCCCGCAACGCCGCCCACGGCATGCGCCCACGCCGTGCGCCGGCGCCGCGCAGGGCGGCGTTCTCGAAGAGCGGCGCGTCGAGCAGCAGCGCATCGCGGTGACGGTCCTCCGGCACGAACCCTACGCGCGCCGGGCGCTGCACGCGTCCGCTGCTGGCGTCCATGCGGCCGGCAAGCACGCGCAGCAGTTGATGCTGGCCGGCGCCCTCCACCGCCGCCACGCCCACGATCTCGCCGGCGCGCACGGTGAGGGTCACTTCGCGCAGCAGCAGGACGCCGCGCGCATCGCGCACCGACACGCCGTCGAGCGCCAGCACCACGCGCCCGGTCGCCACCGGGCCGGCGCTGCTCGTGCCAACGGTGTCGGCGGTATCGGCGCGACCCGTGTCGGCGTGACCTGTGGTGGCGGGACCCGTGTTGCCGTGACCGGTCGCGGCGTCACCGATCATGGCGGCGGCCAGTGCCTCCTGGGAGCTGTCGGCGGCGCGCGTGGTCAGCACGGTCCGCCCCCGGTGCAGCACGGTCACGTCGTCGGCCACCGCGAGCGCGTCGCGCAGCTTGTGCGTGATGAGCACCACGGCGTTTCCCGCATCGGCGTAGCGCCGAACCCAGGCCAGCAGCTCGGCCGCCTCGCCAGGGGCCAGAACGGCCGTGGGTTCATCGAGGATGAGGAGTTCGACGTCGCGGGCCAGCGCCTTCACGATTTCGCAGCGCTGCTGCGCGCCAACCGGAAGCGTCCCCACGCGCGCGTCGGGGTCGAGGGTGAGTCCCGCCCGCGTGGCCACCTCGCGCACCCGCGCCGCCGCCTGTGCGGGGTCGAACCGGCCATGCCCCCCCAGCGCCACATTCTCCGCCACGGTCATCGCCGGCACCAGCGTGAAATGCTGGTGCACCATGCCAATGCCCAGACGCAGCGCGGCGGCTGGGGATGCGAGCCGGTGCGGAGCCCCCTTCCAGCGCAGCTCCCCCCGATCGGGCTGCAGCAGGCCGAAGGCGGCGCGCATAAGGGTGCTCTTGCCGGCGCCGTTCTCCCCCAGCAACGCGTGCACCGTCCCCGGCCGAACGGTAAGCGCCGCGCCGCGCAGGGCCTCAACGCGACCGAAACGATGCGATAGGCCGTCCAGCAGGAGGAGCGGCGTCACGGACGCGGCTCGGGCGAACGCGGGCGCCCCGCCAGCGTCCGGCCCGTGTTCCGGTGCCGCGCCGGCGGGCGCCCCGGAATGGCTCACGAACCGGTAGGGAGATGAAGGAACGTCCACGGCAGGCCGAAACGCTGCTCGAGCCAGGCACCGAGCGCCTGCACCCCCAGCGTTTCGGTGGCGTAGTGGCCGGCGTACACCACACACAGATCGTGCTCGATCGCCTCCACCGTGGTGTGGTGCGGTCCTTCCCCAACGATGAGTGTGTCAATGCCGCGCTCACGCGCTTCCCGCAGGGTCTCGCTGTTCGCGCCGCCCCCGGTGCAGATCGCCCACCGACGCGTGGTGCGACCGGCCGCCTCCACCGACGTCCGCACCGCTCCGCCGTAGCGCGCGACCATGGCTTCCACGCGCGCCACGAGCTCGGCAGTCGGCAGGTGGCCCTCGCCCATCACGCCCACATCGAAGGTCTTGTACCGGGCGAAACCGCCGCTGGGGGCGAGGTCGAGCGCATGCGCCAGGCGGACGTTGTTGCCCAGCTCCGGATGGCCGTCGAGTGGCAAGTGCGTGGCGTAGACGGCGATATCGGCGCCAAAAAGGGTGCGATACTTCTCATAGGCCACGCCGGTCAGCGGCTGCGCCCCACCCCAGAAGAGCCCATGGTGCACGATCAGCAGGTTGGCACCCCAGATCGCCGCTTCGGTGATCGCGGCGCGTGACGCATCCACGGCCACGGCCACCCTGGTGACGGTGCCGCGGTTGGCCACCTGCAGCCCGTTCATGGCACCGGCATAATCGGGGAGCTCGGCGGTGCGCAGCTCGTCGTCGAGCGCGCGCACGATATCTCGCAGCGGGGCGTGGGCCCCGGCCACACCGTTCCCGGTGGCCGCCGCCAGAATGCGGTCCCTCGATGGGGTGGACATGCCTCAGTTCTTCGGGGCGGGCAAGGCGATGGGCCTGGCGCTGTCGGCGCCCATCGTGAGGTCCTTCACGGCGTCGAAGCGCCCGTCACGCAGCAAGACTCCCACGCTGTCGGCGGCGGCCTTGGCGGCGGCGGGGACGCGGGAGGCGAGCGCCGGATTAAGCACCAGTCGCACCACGTCGTCCTTCACGCCAAGGCTGATCACGCGCCCCTGGAAGGTGCCGCCCTGCACCTCCCGCCCGATACGCAGGAAGGCCCGCGGCAGGTCGATCACCACACTGCCGATGATCACGTCCGGCGCCACGTCATTCTGGTTGGCGTTGGTGCCGAAGGCATACACGCGCTTCTCTTTCGCCGCCTGAAAGATTCCCAGCCCCGCGGCGTCGGCATTCTGGAAGATGACGTCCGCGCCCCGCGCGATCTGCGCGAGCGCCTGCTCCTTGCCGGCGCTCACATCGTCCCAGTTGCCGATGTAGGACGTGAGGATTTCGACCTTGGGATTGGTCGCCTTGGCACCACGGGCGAAGGCTTCAAAGCTGGCCTTCACCGGTGGGAGCTCGGTGCCGGCAATGAGCCCCAGCTTGTTGCTGGTGGTCATCGCGCCGGCAATCATGCCCGCCTGGTACGAGGCCTCCTCGAAGAGAAACGCGATGCCCGCCAAGTTGGGCCCCACCACCCGCCCCGATGTCACGATGTAGCGGGTCTGCAGATAGGAGGGGGCCACCCGCGAGGCGGCGTCCTGGAACTCGAAGCCATGACCCACCACCATGGCATACCCCTGCGCCCCGTACTGCCGGAAGTTCTCCTCGAACTCGGCAGGGGTCTTGGTCTGGATATGCGAAATCTGCGCGCCCAGCGAGTCGCGCAGCATGGTCAGCCCCTCGTAGGCCCCGCCGTTCCACGACTTGTCGGAAATCGGTCCAGGCGTCAGCAGCGCCACCTTGAAAGGGACGCCGCCGGCAGTGCCGTCAGTACTGCCGGACCGCTCACCACCACCGCAGCCCACGGCCGCTGCCGCGAGGGCCAACAGAGCCGCTCGGCGACCGAATGAACGCGAAAGCGTCTCGATCATCGTTTTTGTCCTTATAGTGGCGCATGTGTGGCGCCTGTGTGGTTCAATCCAGGGCGATTCCAAGAACCTCGAGCAGGCGCTCGAGGTCGTCGTTGGAATAAAAGGCGATGCGTACTTCGCCTTTGTCCTTCGCTGTCAACTGAATGGACACGCCCGTCTGCAGTTTCCGACGCAGCTTCTCCTCGATCTGCCGCACCACGGCGCCTGACGCCCCCCCGGTGGGAGCGGCCGAGGCGTCCGCTTTCTTGCCGGCAGCGGGCGGCTTGGGGCGCCCAGCTTGCACCCGACGCTCGACTTCGCGCACTGACCAGCCGTTCGCCACCAGCTCGCGCGCCATGTCCACGATGGCCCGCTCCGTGGCGAGGGGAAGCAGCGCGCGCGCATGACCGGCCGTCAGCTGCTTGTCCTGCAGCAGCCGGCGCACGCTGGCGGGCAGCTGCCGCAGGCGGAGGGCGTTGGCCACCGTCGAGCGGTCCTTGCCCACCACGTCGGCCACTTCCTGGTTGGTCAGCGCGAAGTCGTCGATGAGGCGCTGGTATCCGTCGGCTTCTTCGATCGGATCGAGATCGGCCCGCTGCAGATTCTCGATCATCGCCAGCGTGGCGAGCATGCGGTCGTCGACCGGCTTCACGAGCGCGGGAATCTCCGTCCACCCCAGCCGGCTGGCCGCGCGGTAGCGCCGCTCGCCGGCGATCAGCTCGTACCCGCTTCCGCCAGGTGTCGGACGCACGGTGATGGGTTGCAGCAGCCCATGGGTGCGCAGGCTGTTTTCGAGGTCGGCCAATTCATCCGGGCGAAATTCCTTTCGCGGCTGGAAGGGATTGGGGCGAATCTCCGACAGCTTGAGGGTGCGCAGGGTGCCGGCCGCATTGGCGTCGTCCGCCGGCGCTGCCGCCACGGCGGGCGACACGGAGGGTGACACGGTGGCTGCCGTGGACGCGGTGTCCGCTGCCCCTGTCCCGGTCGCGCCAGCGCTCGGGGCGGGAGCGGTCTTGGCCGGTTCTCTTCGGGCCAGCAGGGCGTCTGTCTCTTATACACATCTCCGAGCCCACGAGACTAAGGCGAATCT
>ERZ1022729.67-NODE-67-length-13723-cov-6.490635_pt1 | contig 13723 bp, 15 predicted proteins | sample MGYA00520880_ERZ1022729 | MGnify/ENA primary metagenome ERZ1022729 (study PRJEB33162, sample SAMN09537598) | freshwater metagenome | isolation source: freshwater | place: Canada:Alberta | collected 2017-07 | study: EMG produced TPA metagenomics assembly of the...
AAGAGACAGAGTCATATCTGGCTCAATGACTTTTATTGCCATCCCTTGGATCGCATTAGAGATAACCGGCAGCGCAACTAGTGCAGGTCTGGTGGTTGCTTCAACAGCAATTCCAACTCTTCTGCTCGCTCCTTTTCTTGGCTCATTCATCGACAAGGTCGGTCGTCAAAAGACTGCCGTTGGAGCCGAGATTATTGCCGGCTTTGTCGCGCTCTTGATTCCAATTGTTTCTGGATTGTGGCAACTAACTATTCCAGCTTTGATTGTGATTGGAATTTTGAAAGCCGCGGTGACTCCTGGCGGCAGCACGGCTAGAAAGTCTTTGATTCCAGATGTCGCAAAACCGGCGGGCATGAGCTTAGACAGGGCAAACTCAATCCACGAAGGATTGTTTGCATCTGGTTTTGCCGTTGGGCCGGCACTCGCTACTTTCTTGATTGCATCCATCGGCTCCGCCAGCACATTTTTTGTTGTCGCAGGATTTGCAATCATGAGCGGATTGTTCGCCGCCTTTATTCGGGTGGAAGAGCAGCACGATGAAGTGAAAGAGGAAGGCAACCTGTTTGTCTTTGCAATGCAGGGCTTCAAGGTTCTTTTCTCTAACCCAGCAATCTTTATCATGATGGCCGCAATCATGGCTCTGGCAGTTATTTACTTGCCAACCGAAATGGTTGTATTGCCCGCTTATTACAACGCACTAGAAGATCCGGAGGGTCTGGGAGCTGCAATTTCTGCAGCTGCATTCGCTTCAGTGTTTGGAGCACTTGGGTTTGAGTGGATTCACAAGCGCTTGAGTTATGCAAACATTTTGAGAGTTGGAATTCTTGGAATTGGTTTGTCGATGCTTCCAATGAGTCAGCTTCCTGCGCAGTGGGCAATGGTGACTTTCTTCTTCACACTTGGCTTGGCGTGGGGGCCACTGCTTCCTCTTCTCAACACAGTGATTCAGGAAAGAATCCCTGCTGACAAGCGAGGAAGAGTGTTTGCGCTTGAGATGACAGTTTGGAATGCAGGACCACTTATTTCGATGGTGGCAGTTGGTTCCGCAGTTGATGCCTACGGCGTTGGACCTGTTTACACAGTCCTTGCCATTGGAGTCTTGGTTGCTGGTGTGTTTGTTTCTTTCAACAAATACATCAAACAGCTAGACGTTTAGACCAGATCCGCCACGGAGTTAAGAACTTCCGTTGGCCTAAACGGATACTTCAAAACCTCAGCATCATTTGAGATGCCTGTTCTAACCAAGATGGTGTGAAGACCAGCTTCAATTCCTGCCACTACGTCGGTGTCCATGCGATCACCAATCATGGCGGTGGTTTCGGAGTGCGCCTTGATCTTTCTCATTGCACTTCTAAACATCATTGGGTTTGGCTTTCCAACAACGTAAGGGGAGCGACCAGTTGCTTTGGTTATAAGTGCGGCAACTGAACCGGCAGCTGGAATCGGTCCTTCAAGTGATGGCCCAGTCACATCCGGATTAGTAACAATGAATCTTGATCCTTTACCAATCAATCGCACTGCTTTTGTTAGCGCTTCGAAGCTTAGATTTCTGGTTTCTCCCAACACTACAAAGTCAGGATTTACTTCCGTCATCACATAACCAATTTCATGCATGGCTGTAAGAATGCCCGCCTCACCAATTACAAATGCAGTTCCCTTTGGTTTCTGGCTGTCCAGAAAATCAGCGGTTGCCATTGCGGATGTGTAGATGCGTTCCTCTGTGACGTTTAGCCCACCGTCTTGCAATCTGGCAGCCAGGTCACGAGGCGTGTAGCTGGAATTGTTGGTTAGAACCAAAAACGGTGTTCCGTTCCCCAGCCACTTATCAATCAGCTGCTGCGCTCCAGGAATTGGCTTACCTTCGTGCCAAAGAACGCCATCCATATCGGTTAGCCAAGAGACAATGTGAGAACGATTAGTCATGAGCAAATCCTAGCTCTACGCTGTAGTGGTGAGTAGCGAGACACCCAAGCCAACATCCCAACCCACCTGGGGTGTAGGCCCATACCAAGGTGACCCGTCGAAGCATCCCAATTTTTCTAAGTTCGATCCAACGCTGCTGCAAGAGGGCGACACCCGAAATGTCGTTGATGAGTATCGCTATTGGAAAATGGAAGAAATTGTTAGAGATCTTGATTCAAAGCGTCATCCGTTTCACGTTGCGATTGAGAACTGGCAGCACGATCTAAACATCGGTTCAATCGTTAGAAATGCAAATGCATTTTTGGCATCCTCAGTGCATATAGTTGGTAACAAGCGATGGAACAAACGCGGTGCAATGGTGACTGACCGCTATCAACATGTTCTTCATCACCCAACCATCGAAGACTTTGTTGAGTGGACGAAGACTGCTGGCGCAGGAGGCAAATCTCTACCAATCATTGCCATCGACAATGTTCCAGGTTGTAAGCAACTAGAAACCACTAAGTTGCCCAGGGAGTGCATATTGCTATTTGGCCAGGAAGGCCCCGGGCTTTCTCAAGCTGCGCTAGATGCATCAGATCAGGTGCTGGAGATTAGCCAGTTCGGCTCCACTCGTTCAATCAACGCCTCGGCAGCCGCTGCAATCGCCATGCACACCTGGGTAATGCAGCATGTTTTTGGCTAGAATTACTAGGGAAATCAGCCGTTCCCCCATTTCTGAAAGGGGTTAGTCATGCCGGCAATCGTGCTAGTCGGAGCCCAATGGGGAGACGAAGGTAAAGGCAAAGCCACTGACCTACTCGGCGACAAAGTTGATTACGTAGTTCGCTATCAGGGCGGAAACAACGCAGGTCACACCGTTGTAATCGGCGACAAGAAGTTTGCTCTTCACCTGCTTCCTTCCGGAATTCTTACCCCCGGCTGCACACCAGTAATTGGCAATGGCGTCGTGGTTGATTTAGAAGTTTTGTTTAGAGAAATCGACGGCCTCAATGAAAAAGGCGTTGACACCTCGCGTTTACTAATCTCAGCCAACGCTCACATCATCACGCCCTATCACGTCACTGTTGACAAAGTTTCTGAGCGCTTCCTAGGTAAGCGAGCAATTGGAACCACCGGTAGAGGTATCGGACCAACATATGGTGACAAGATGGGCCGCCTTGGCATTCGAGTGCAGGATCTATTTGACCCCAGCATCCTCTATCAAAAAGTAGAGGGAGCACTCAAGCAGAAGAACGAGTTGCTACTCAAGGTTTACAACCGAGCCGCCATCAAACCACAAGAGGTAGTTGATCATCTTTTGAGTTTCGCGGAGCGACTAAAGCCAATGGTTTCTGACACTGCTCTGGTTCTAAACCAAGCACTTGAGCAAGGCAAGACTGTTCTGCTAGAGGGCGGGCAGGGAACCTTGCTAGATGTTGATCATGGAACTTATCCGTTCGTTACTTCTTCAAATCCAACTGCCGGTGGTGCTGCTACTGGCAGCGGTATTGGTCCAACTCGAATCAAGAGCGTGATTGGAATTCTCAAGGCTTACACCACACGAGTTGGCGCAGGACCTTTCCCAACTGAACTGTTTGATGAGTGGGGAGAGCGGCTAAGAAGTGTTGGTGGAGAGTTTGGAACTACCACTGGTAGAGAAAGACGCTGCGGTTGGTTCGATGCACCTGTTGCGCGCTATGCCACGAGAATCAATGGACTCACCGACATCTTCCTAACCAAGCTTGATGTTCTAACTGGAATAAAGGAAATTCCAGTTTGCGTGGCTTACGAAATTGACGGTAAGCGCGTAGAGGAAGTTCCTGTTTCCCAAACCGATTTCCACCACGCCAAGCCGATCTATGAGATCTATCCAGGCTGGGATGAGGACATTACTGGAGCGAAGAAGTTCGAAGATCTTCCTAAGAATGCTCAGGATTACGTAAGAGCATTAGAGAAGCTAAGCGGAACCAGAATCTCCGCAATTGGTGTTGGGCCTGATCGCAACGCGACAATCGTTCTGCACAACATGCTTTCAGCATGAGCGAAACCCGAAACGGGCTAGAGGAAATCCCCTATCCAGACGAGGCCTTCAACAGCTGGGGAGCATCCGCGCTTGGGGTAGACCCGCTAATGGCGAGTTTCACCTCTCTTCCCTATCAGCCCGTCAGACCACACGTTCCCTTCTATCGCTTTCTTGCATACCCGGACATCCTCGACCTGCGCAAAGCAGGTTATGAACTGGACCGCTTTGTTCCACTGTTCGATCAGTTAGAGGATGTTCGATATCGAGATGCTGTGATGCTCAGCTCACTTCTTCACTATTCAGATCAAGCTCTAGCTTGGAATGCAAGAAGATGCGCGGAGATTGAACTGGAAGTCTGGGGAGTACTCACTGAACATGGTGTGGGAGAAGTGCCAAGGCTTCTTAGAAGATTCTTAGGAAAAGCATTTCCCTCTGACACAATTTCTCAACTCACGGTTGATCTAACACAAGTGTTTTTCTGGGCGGCGCTCGCTGAATTGGCAGATGATTTGGTTTGGAAGTATCCAGAGCTTGCTTGGAAGAGCGAGTATCTACGCTTTCCTCTGCGCCTAATTAGCTAGCAATAGGGAATCAGTATTTTCTTCACCGCAGGCAGATCCGCCTCGGACCAATCAAGTGCTGCTAAATCTTTTTCTGAAACCCATCGAAGCTCACTGTGATCGGTTGAGCTAGTTGGTTTTTCTCCAGTGAGATCACAAACAAAACAAACCAATTCAATTTCACCAGTGGTTGAGCGATCAAATTCTCTAACTACTTTTATCTTGACCGATAATTCTTCTTGGATTTCTCTAACTAGTGCTTCAGATAAATCTTCACCTGGCGTCACCTTGCCACCAGGAAACTCCCATTTGCCTGGCAGTGATTTCCATTCTCCACGTTTCGCGCAAAGAAAACTACCTTGCTCGTCTTGAATGATGGCGGCAACGACAACTGTCATGCCTACACACTATCGAGGAAGATTCGCCTCAATCAGCTCAATGATCTCATCAGAGTCCGGCTGAGTCTTTGGACGGAAGCGGTGAATTGTTCCATCCGGAAGAATCAAGAACTTCTCAAAGTTCCACATCACCGGGCCGGCTAATCCCATGCGATCTTTTGTCTTCACTAAGTGCTTATAGAGCGGGTGACGGTTTCTTCCGTTCACATCTGCTTTTGAAGTCATTGGGAACGTAACACCCCAGGTGGTTGAGCAATACTCGTTGATTGCTGAATCATCTTTCAGCTCTTGCTTGAAAGAGGAAGAGGGAACACCGAGAACTGTGAAGCCGCGAGGGCCATACTTCTTCTGGAGTTTTTCTAAAGTCTCATACTGCGGGGACAGTCCACACCTTGAAGCAACATTCACAACCATCACTAGTTGGCCAGCAAAGTCCTTGGATGAGCGCTTGGACCCATCCAGCATCGTTAGTTCTACGTCTTCTTTCAACATAAGAAGTAACAACCTCTATGGGGGACAACTAATTCCGCAGCTTTAGCTTTCTGGCGCCCCTGGCTATAGCCATTCGGGCCCCACTGACCAGATAACCAAGAGATATAAAGGAGATAGCAATGATCAAGATGTAAGTGAGCATGCCAGTGATGCCTATCTCACTGTTTGGGTTGATGAACCAGTAGGGCCACCAGCCATCCAGCAGACCTCTGACAATTGAGAAGGAGAGCCAAACCAGCGGGTAAACGATTACCCAAAGAGCTTTTCGCCACCTAGGCAAACCACCCTTGTATGAAAGCAAGTAGTCAAGGAAGACTGCAATCGGGGCCCAGGTGTGAATCACCAGGTTTGGAATTCTTGGCCATTCATAACCAATGTCTCGCGCATCAACTGCACCATCGCCTAAAAGAGCGTGATAGACAACACCGACGATGATCATGCTGACAGCCGCTACCAATCGCACCGTCATCAGTCGTTCGGATTCTTCTTTGCCACTGAATAAAACATATGCACCGATTAGCGCAACAATTCCAGCAAAGATTGAAGAGTCAATTGAGAAGAAAACAAAATATTCAGTTGGTCTAAATCGATTTGCCAGTAACCGATCTGTCACTTGCCAGACCACGCTGCCCAGTAGTGAAACTCCGATTACTAAACGCAACAATCCAAAGCTGTAACGGTAGAGCAATTACTTACCAACTTCCTCGATAAACTTTATAACTTCGGTTGCAAACTCTTCGGGCTTTTCTTCATTTGGCAAATGGCCGGTGCGAGAAATAATCACCAGCTTGGCTCCAGATATCTTCTTTGCTACCGCCTCTGAATCGGCAGTTGGCACAACCGTATCAGTGTCGCCAGTGATGACAAGAGTTGGCATGGAGATGCTAGAGATTCGCTCACCAACTCCGTTGCTGCGAGGCGCTTTGTTGAAAAGCCAAAATGCTTTTTCCCAACCAGCAACTTTGAGTGGGGCTGTGTAGCCGGCCAGCACCTCTTCAGTTATTTGAGAATCGTCAACGTAGCTTTCATAGAGCAGATCAAGTCCATTGGTTGCAATTGTCGAAACCAGCAGTGGTCCAAGGTGATCAATTTGTGGAATGTCAAAAATCCAACTGATGCCACTGCCAGGAGCTCCTGCCAATCCAACCGCAGGTGCATAGAGAATTAATTGTTGAACTTTTTCGGGATACTGCTCTGCGTATGACGCAGCAACATTTCCACCGGCAGAGTGGCCAAGAATCACTACCTCTTTATTTGCACCAAACTCAGTGACTAACTCATCTAGCAGAGTGAGTTGACCGTCAATCCCATAGGGATTGGTGCCACTCCAGTTGGTAGGGCGCTCAGTGAACCCAAAGCCAGTGCGGTCATAAGCAATTACATAGCCGATCTCACCCAGTGGCTCGAGCACATCTTTATATGAAAATGCTGAAGCTCCAAAGCCGTGCAATAAGACAATCAACTTCTTTGATGATGGACTGCCGGCAGTTACGTAGTGAACTTCTTGACCAGCCAGCTCAACAAATTGAGACTGAGATCCCCAAACCTCTTCAGCTGCCTCTTCTTTGGTGAGTGTTCCAGATGTGTTGACAGGAACTAGAAATGGACCGATCAATAAAACCAGCAGCAAACCAATGAGAATTTTGTAGCGAAGTCGCATTTAGTTAACCAACTTCCTGCAGTCGTTTACCCCTTGTGTGAGTCGGCTGGCAGGAGAGGTTCTCAGGCTTTTCATTGCAGGAATCACAAAGCAAAAGTAAATCTCTGCAACCAAGGCTTGAACAATTTCTGAAAGTTGAGGTTGGCCCACCACATGCTTCACATTCACCGATGGTTTTTGCATCATCTGAGAAGTTAATGTTCATGCGGTTGTCGAACACGTAGAGAGAACCTTCCCACAAGCCCTTGTCACGGAACTTCTCTCCGTAGCGAACGATTCCACCTTCAATTTGGTAAACCTCTTTGAAACCACGGTTGATCATGACAGCGCTAAGAATTTCGCATCGAATACCACCGGTGCAGTAAGTGACGATTGCTTTTTCTTTGAGATGGTCATACTTCCCACTCTCAAGTTCTGCAATGAAGTCATGAGTGGTTTGAACATCTGGCACTACTGCGTTTTTGAATTTGCCAATCTTGGCTTCAAAAGCATTTCTGCCATCAAAGAAAACAACCTCATCACCTTTTTCTTCAACCAAGGCATTTACCTCGGCCGGCTTTAGGTGTTTACCGCCGTTTACAACTCCAGATTTCTCAACCTTGATTTCATCCGGTGTTGTGAAGGCAACTAGTTCTTTTCTAACCTTTACGCTCAGCCTGGGGAAATCATTTCCAGTTCCCTCTGACCACTTAAAGTCTGTTTTTCCAAAACCTGGGTATTCACGCGTAGCGCGGACGTATTTCTTCAGGTTCTCCATCTCTCCACCGAGAGTGCCATTGATGCCGTGCTTGGAGATCAGCACGCGACCTTTCAACCCGTAGGACTCAGCCAGCGTCTTCTGCCAAAGCATCACTGCTTTGGGGTCGGCTACTGGCGCAAAGGCGTAGTAGAGAATGATTTTGTTCAGTGGCACGGGGCCAGTTTAGCCACCAAGCAATTGCCTAGACTAGGCCCATGGCAATGAACCCAGGGCTAGATAAAGCCGCGATAAATCAATCAATTAGACCCCAAGACGACCTGTTTCGACACGTCAACGGCAGCTGGCTAGACAGCACCGACATCCCAGAAGATAAGGCGGTCTATGGTTCGTTCCATATGCTCGCCGACGACTCGGAGCTAGCGGTTAGGGAAATCTTGGAGGAAGCTGCGGCTAATCCCAAGCCGGGAGTCAGTCAGCAGATTGGACATCTCTATTCAAGTTTTCTTGATGAGGAAAGAATTGAAAAACTCGGATCTGACCCAATCAAGCCAGGGCTTGAGCGCATAGCGGCAATTGCCAACTACTCAGACTTTTTCTCAATGATGGGAGCGTTTGAGCGAGCTGGAGTTTCTGGATTGTGGGGATCATATGTCGACAACGATCCTGGAAACCCAGAGCGCTATCTAGTTCATCTTTATCAAGGCGGCATTGGACTGCCCGATAAGGAGTACTACACCGATGAGAAGTATCAAGAGATTCGCGAAGCGTATGTAGTTCACCTGGCAAAGATGTTTGAACTTGCTGGTTGGTCAGAGGCAGAAGCCAAAGAAAACGCCAAGCAAATTTATTCACTCGAAGAAAAGATTGCAGCAATTCACTGGAACCAAGTGGAGTCAAGAGATGCCGAAAAGACTTACAACCTAAAGTCCTTTGAAGAACTGCTTGCTCTAAGTCCAAACATCAGCTGGAGTGATTACCTTGCTGGCTCTTCACTAAAGCCAAATCTGCTTGAGTCAAATGTTGTCATGATGCCTTCATTCTTTGAAGGACTTTCGAAGCTTTTGACTGATGCGAACTTGCCTACATTCAAACTTGCCATGGCAATGGATTTGATTCGCTCTTATGCACCTTATCTATCGAGTGATTTTGTGCAGGAGAGATTTAGCTTCTACGGCAACAAGCTAACTGGTCAACCGGTAAACCGTCCACGCTGGAAGCGTGCCGTGACTGTAGTTGAGGGAAGTCTTGGTGAGGCGGTTGGACAGCTTTACATCGAAAGACATTTCCCGGCTGAATCTAAAACTCGAATGGACGATCTGGTGAGCTACCTAATAAAGGCTTACGAACAAAGCATCAAGTCTCTCGACTGGATGAGCGATGAAACCAAACAGAAGGCGCTCATCAAGCTTTCTAAGTTCAATCCAAAGATTGGTTACCCAAAGAAGTGGAAAGACTACTCATCGATTGAGATAGCTAAAGATGATTTGGTAACGAACATTGCGAATGTTTCAAGCTGGCAGTTTGACTACAACGCCAACAAGATTGGCTCTCCGATTGACCGCGACGAGTGGCACATGACCCCTCAAACCGTCAATGCCTATTACAACCCTGGCTTGAACGAGATTGTTTTCCCTGCTGCAATTTTGCAACCACCCTTCTTCTCTCCAGAGGCTGACGACGCAATCAACTTTGGTGGAATTGGAGCCGTTATTGGCCACGAGATTGGTCACGGTTTTGATGATCAAGGCTCTAAGTATGACGGTGACGGAAAACTGGTTTCTTGGTGGACCGAAGAGGACAGAACAGCCTTTGAAGTTCTAACCAAATCTTTGATTGATCAGTTCTCTGCTCTTTCTCCCTCCCAGCTGGATGACAAATACAAAGTCAACGGAGAGCTGACTATTGGAGAGAACATCGGAGATCTTGGTGGTCTCGGTATTGCCTGGAAGGCCTATCTGCTGTCTTTGGCAGGCAAAGAGCCACCTGTAATTGATGGCTTGAGCGCTGCGCAGAGATTTGTCATGAGCTGGGCTCAGTGCTGGCGAACTAAGCACCGTGACGAACTACTAATCCAGCGTCTAGCGACCGATCCACACTCACCACCTGAGTTCAGAGCAAATCAGATTGTGAAGAATCTAGATGTGTTCTACAAAGCATTCGGTGTTACTGAAGATGATGAAATGTGGCTGGCTGAGAAAGATCGCGTGGTGATCTGGTGAAGCTTTGGTTTCGTATCCTCTATGTGATTCTGTCCTGGCGCTCTCGCCCCAAAGTAGCAATTGATGAAGTATCCAAAATCACCCTGCGCGTTTGGCCCACCGATCTAGACATCTATAACCACATGAACAATGGCATTTTCCTAACCCTGATGGACATTGGAAGATTTGATCAAGGACTAAGAACGGGATTTTGGCAGCAGTGGAACAAGAAGGGTTGGTTCCCAATTGTTGTGAACTCAACCATCAGCTATCGCAAGGCTTTGCTTCCTTGGCAGAAATTCACCATCGAAACCAAAGTGATTGGTTGGGATGATGTGGCCTATTACATAGAGCAGAGGTTTGTTCGTGAGGGTGAAATCTATGCGCGAGCAATCATGCGCGGGCGTTTCCTGAAGCGCTCTTGGGGAACACTAACTCCGCAAGAAGTTATGGAAGGTTCTGGCGGTTGGCCAGGGGAGAGACCACAGCTTCCGAAATGGGTTGAGCAGTGGGCTAAGGAATGCCAACTTCCAAAAGGCAAAGAGCCAGCGCCAAGCGACTGGAATTAATCTTTTTTGGAGTGTGATTTGGAAAAGATAGCACTTGCAACAAAGCACGAAAAAGAAAAACTGCTTGCCCCTATTTTCCAAAGCAAACTTGGTTGGACCATAGAACTTTCGAACATCGACACTGATTTGTTTGGAACCTTTTCTGGCGATGTCGCTCGAGACAAAAGCCCCAAAGAAACAGCGATTGCGAAGGCAAAAGCCGCTGCTTCAGAGCTTGGAATCAAAAAGGGGTTAGCAAGCGAAGGAACAATTGGCCCCCATCCCCAGATTCCTTTCATCACCGCCGATGTTGAATGGGTTGCCTATGTCGATCTTGAAAAAGAAATCGCACTGGCTGAGTACACAATCAGCACAGACATCACCGCGGTGCAGCAAGTGTGGAATCAAGACCTAGACCTAGCCAAGCTGATTCACTCTGCAGATCTGCCAAATCATGCACTTATCGCTAAGGCCACAAATCAAAATGAGTTTTGGTCTGCAAAGGGGCTCAGAACCCAGCAAGAAATCGAAGCTGCCATTTCAGCTTTTCAGCGACTTGAATGGCCAGTGGACTTGATTCTTGAGAGCGATTATCGAGCTATGCACTCTCCATCCAGACAGAGAAACATTGTGGAAGCTGCCAACAAATTGGCAGAGCGCTTAGCAACGCATTGCCCAAGCTGCGATTTTCTTGGCTACGGCTTAGTTGGATACGAATACGGACTGCCTTGCAGTGGCTGCGGAGAAATTTCGCCTCAAGCCATCAGTGGCGATCGGCTTGGATGTTTGGTCTGTCCACAGGTGCAAACCGTAAGCAGAAATCTCACCGCTATTGACCCCGCCAACTGCCAAATCTGCAATCCTTAGACTTTAGCTAGCAAGAGCGGAACGACATGACACAAATTGATGATGCAGCGCTAGCGCTTCAGGGCGGCCAACTTGTCGCATTCCCAACCGAGACGGTTTACGGTTTAGGAGCTGATGCAGCAAACCCAACCGCTGTTGCTCGCATCTACGAAGCAAAGCAGCGCCCGACAAATCACCCGCTGATAATCCATGTTTCTTCAGTAGATCAAATGGACTACTGGGCAATCGACATTCCTGAATACGCACGCCTGTTGGCAAAAGCTTTTTGGCCGGGACCGATGACTCTGATCCTGCAAAGAAGTGATGCAGCAAAAGACTTTGTAACAGGCGGCCAACCGAGCGTTGGGCTAAGAGTGCCCAATCACCCTGTTGCTCTAGAACTACTTAGGAAGTATGAATCACTCGGAGGGAAAGGCGTTGCAGCACCAAGTGCAAACTTGTTTGGAAGAGTTTCTCCAACCACCGCAGATGCCGTTTCGGCTGAATTATCAAGTCGCCTAAGTGACAAAGACATGGTGTTAGAAGGCGGCTCATCAGCGGTTGGAATTGAATCAACAATCATTGACTGCACTAAAGCAGCCCCTAGCATTCTTAGGCCAGGAGCAATCACCGAAGAGATGATCTCCGATGTTACAAATCTTTCCCTAATCCAAAGAGATTCCGATATAAGAGTAAGCGGAGCTCTTGACTCGCACTACGCACCAAGAGCAAAGGTTTTTTTGAACATTGAGCCAAAGCCAGGCCAAGGACTAATTGCACTCGCAAGTGAGCCAACTCCAGTTGGAGTTTTCAGACTTTGCTCTCCTGAAGATGTAAATGAATATGCCCAGCAGCTTTATTCAGCGCTGCGACTGGCGGACGAAAAAGAGATTTCAGAAGTCGTCGCAATCACTCCGAGCGGTGATGGAATAGCAATTGCAATTAGAGATCGCCTTAGCAAGGCAAGCTTCGGAAACTAACTACTTTTTATACCAGCGGCAAGCAGCGATTGCTTCTTCAATGGGGTTTAGAAGAAGGTCTTGGGTTTCTGGGTGAAGCTCCATGTAACGAACTGTGTAAGAACAAACCGGCACTACTTTTTCTTTTCCGCGCTGGCGAATATCAGCCAGTGATTCTCTAAGCAGAATCGCAGCCAAGTTGTTTCCCTGATGGGCAGGAAGAACCTCGGTGTGAACAAGGTGAATCTCGCCAGGCTTTAGCTCGTAGTCCATAAGACCCACTCGCTCCTGATCCAGAAAGATTTCATAGCGGTGTTTTTCAATGTCGTGCACAACATTTGTACTCATGCTGTTAATCTTCCTTCCGTGAGCAAAAACAAGGTCTTCCTAGCTGACAATCTAGCAATTCTTAAAACGCTAGAGGGGGAGTCGGTTGACCTTATCTATATTGACCCACCTTTCAATACCGGTCGCGTTCAAGAGCGCAAAACCAGAAAGTCCCAGCTATCAGCTAATGGCAATGCTGGCTTTGGAGGTAAGCAGTATGAGCAGGTGGTGTCTAGCATCATGTCCTATGACGATGCCTTCACTGACTACTGGGAGTTCCTTTTTCCAAGACTTGAACAAGCCAAGCGAATACTGAAGCAAACGGGAACCATCTATCTTCACTTGGATTATCGAGAAGCCCACTACGCCAAGGTGATGCTGGACGGGCTATTCGGTCGAGAAAACTTTTTGAATGAAATCATCTGGGCCTATGACTATGGCGGGAAGAGCAAGGGCAAGTGGCCCAGCAAGCACGACACCATCTTGGTTTATGTGAAAGATGTAAAGAAGTACTACTTCGACTCCGAGAGCGTAGATCGTGAGCCATACATGGCACCAGGGTTAGTAACGCCAGAAAAAGCAGAGCGAGGCAAGCTACCAACAGACGTCTGGTGGCACACCATTGTCTCTCCTACCGGCAAAGAGAAAACTGGCTATCCAACCCAGAAACCAATTGGGATACTCCGAAGAATTATTCAAGCAAGCTCAAAACCAAAAGATTTAGTGCTCGACTTCTTCGCTGGCAGCGGCACCACTGGAGCAGTTGCCGCTGACCTAGGGCGAGACTTTATCTTGATTGATCAATCAAAAGAAGCTACTGATGTGATTCAGAAAAGACTTACCGAACTGAAAGTTCAGTTTTCTTTTCACGAGAAATGAAATAAACGACTGCTAGCGCAAGCAGGATAAACAAAAGTGCTGTAGTCATCGCCATTCCCAAATTCATCTCGCCAGGTCTACTTGCAAGGCGAAACATTGCTAGTGGCAAAGTCGCTTCAGAACCATAAGCCAAGAAACTTGCAGCGCCAAACTCTCCCAGCGAAGCAAGTGAGATAAATGAAACTGCAGCGGCAATTGGTCGTGCAAGAATTGGCGCTTCAACAAACG
>ERZ1022729.69-NODE-69-length-13616-cov-12.249908_pt1 | contig 13616 bp, 9 predicted proteins | sample MGYA00520880_ERZ1022729 | MGnify/ENA primary metagenome ERZ1022729 (study PRJEB33162, sample SAMN09537598) | freshwater metagenome | isolation source: freshwater | place: Canada:Alberta | collected 2017-07 | study: EMG produced TPA metagenomics assembly of the...
CGGCATCCCGGAACCGCAGGTGGTGAACGGCGTGGCGCAGCGCCCGATCGAGGGCATTAGCATGGCCTACACCTTCGATGCGGCAAACGCGCAGGCCGCGTCGCGCCGGCGCACGCAGCATTTCGAGATGTTCGGGCATCGCGGCATCTACCATGATGGGTGGTACGCCAATACGACGCCGCCCAACCCGCCCTGGGACAGCGCCGGCCAGCCGCCGGCGGATGTGGTGAATGGCTATAGGTGGGAGCTCTACAACCTCACCGAGGACCCGACGCAGTCGCGCGACCTGGCGGCGCAGCAGCCGGACCGGCTGCGCGATATGCAGCAATTGTTCCTGGTGGAGGCGACACGCTTCGGCGTACTGCCGATGGACAACACCACGCTGCCCCGCCTGTTGGTGCAGCGGCCCGGCTTCGCCGCCGGCCGCACGCAGTTCATCTATCGCGGGCTGGGTGTCGGCCTGACCTCGGACAGCGCGCCCTCGTTGCTGAACCGCGCCTATCGCGTGATGGCGGAGATCGAGGTGCCGCAGGGCGGGGCGAATGGCGTGCTGGTCACGCAGGGCGGTCGCTTCGGCGGCTATGGCCTGTATCTGCGCGATGGGCGGCCGGTCTGGACCTGGAACATCCTCGACATCGAGCGGGTGAAGTGGGAGGGACCGCAGGCTCTGCCCCCCGGCCGCCACAGCCTTGTCTTCGAATGGTCGCCCGATGCCTCCGGGCCGCCGGTCGGGCGCGGCGGCGTCGGAACGCTCTCCGTCAACGGCCAGCGCGTGGCGGAGCGCCGCATGGAGCGGAGCATTCCCTTCTACCTGCAGTGGGACGAGCCCTTCGATGTCGGGCAGGACACCGGCACGCCGGTGGATGACCGTGACTACAAGCTGCCCTTCGGCTTCACCGGCACGCTGCGCAACCTGGTGATCGATCTGGGGGCCAGCACCCTGCCGCAGGCTGCGGCGCGCAACTGAGCGCCGTCGTGCCTTGCGCCGGGGGGCGGGCATCGGGGTAGGGCGCGTTACGGCGCCAGCGCACCGCGCCGTGCCCTGATCTGGCCGAGCAGCGCGGCAGCCTCCCGGTCCGTCGGGTCGAGGGCCAGCGCGGCGGCGGCATGCCGCTCCGCCTCGGCCAGACGCCCGCGATCCCGTGCGATGGTCGCCAGCGCGATCAGGCTGTCGCGGTGGCGCGGATGCCGCGCGAGCAGGGCGGTGGCTTCGTCGGCCCGCCCCAGCCGATGCAAGGCGAGCGCCTGGGCATAGGCGTAGCGCGGCTCCTCCGGTGCCAGGGCTGTGGCTGCCGCCAAGCTCCGTTCCGCTTCCGCCGCGCGCCCGCGCCGGACCTGCAGAAGCGCCAGCGCGTAGAGCGGCGCGGGGTCCGTGGGATGCGCGGCGACGGCGCGGCGGAGCAGCGCCTCGGCCGCCTCGGGCCGGCCGCGCGCTTCCTCGAAGCCAGCCTGGTTGACCAGCGCGGGCAGGAAGGCCGGATCGCGCGCCAGTGCTGCGCGATAGGCGGCCTCCGCCCCCGCCGCATCGCCACGCTGCCCGAGCAGGGCGGCGATGTTCACATGCGTCTCCGGGCGCTCGGCGGCGACACGCTCGCTGGCCAGAAGCTCCTCCCACGCCCGCGCGAAGGCGGGGCGCGCGGCTTCGGGCAGTGCGGTCAGCGGCACCGGGGCGAGTGCGCGCGCGGCTTCGATGCGCACCAGCCGCACCTCATCCGTCAGCAGTCGCGTGGCGTGGAGGCGGTTCTGCGGCGGCAGGCCCTCCAGCGCGCGGAGCGCCGCGGCGCGCACCAGCGGCTCGGGGTCGAACAGCGTGCCGCCCACCGCCTCCCCCACCGCGCGCGTGGGCGGGGAGGGCAGCAGCGAGAGCGCGGTGGCGCGCAGGATGGCCGGCTGCGCACGGTCCAGCGCAAGCCGTGCCAGCGCCTGGTCGGCGCCGCGCGCGCCTTCGCGCCCCGCATGGATCGCGAGCGCCGGATGCGGCCCGCCGCGCGGCGGGCCGTGCCAATCGGCAAGCTGCGCCGCCGCCCATGCCTGCGACTGGCCGGCATGGCAGGCGGTGCAGGTATCGGGCGCGCCGACCGCTGCCGCGACATCCGGGCGCGGGATGGAGAAGGCGTGGTCGCGCCGGCGATCCACGCCCATATAGGTGACGGCTGGCATATGGCAGGACACGCATTGCGCGCCGGCGCTGCCCGCCGCGTGACGATGATGCGCCGGCGCCTCGAAGCGCGCGGGCAGGTGGCATTGCGCGCAGAGCGCGTTGCCCTCGGCGCGCAACCGACCGCTATGCGGCTGGTGGCAATCGGCGCAGACGACGCCGGCGCGCTGCATGCGGCTCTGCGCGAAGCTGCCCCATTCGAAGACCTCGCCCAGGATCTGGCCGTCGGCGTGATACTCGCCGCGCGCCAGCAGCAGCGGGGCGTGGGTGTCGAGAAAGCGCGCACCGGGCAGGGGATCGGCGACCAGCGGACGCGCGCGGGCATGGCAGGGCGCGCAGGTCTCGACGCCGGCTGCGACGGATTGGCGTGGCGGCCCCTCCCAGCGTGCGATGCCGCGCGCGTCACCTTCGGCGAAGCGCCAGGCGCCGCCGGAACGGTCGCGGAGCGTCACTTCCAGCCCACGATCCGCCACCTCCGGCGGCGCGCCGGCGCGCGCCCAGGCGACATGGCCGGCGCCACGGCCATGGCAGGATTCGCAGCCGACCGCGATCTCGGTCCAACGCGTGTCGTAGCGGTCGCGCGCAGCATCATAGCCGCGCACCAGCCCTGTCGAATGGCAGGATGCGCACATGAAGTTCCAGCTCTGGTCGCGCCCGGTCCAGTGCAGCGGATCGCCGGCGCGGGGCGGCGCATCCGGCATCAGGTGATACCAGCGCTGACCGCCTTCCGCGGCCGGGCGGCTGTCCCAGGCCCAGGGCAGCGCCTGCCGCCGGCCATCGGGGAACAGCACCAGGTATTGCTGCAGCGGATCGACGCCGAAGGTCTCCGTGATGGCGAACGCCGCCTCGGTGCCGTCGGGGCCATCGGTCCGCACGACGAAGCGGTCGCCGTCCCGGTGGAAGATGGCACGGCTGCCGCCCTGCGCCACGCGGCTTCCGTCGAAGGCGCCAAGCACGCTGGCCGCCGTCGCTGTCTGCATCGCGCGGGCATGATCGCTGGCCTGCCAGTCGGCATGCTGCGGGGCATGGCAGGTGGCGCAGGTCGCGGAGCCGACGAAGCCGGGGCGCGCCGCCTCTCGCGCCGCCGGCGCGAAGGCGGGGGCCAGAAGCAGGCCCAGCAGCACGGCCAGCCCCGATGCCGCCAGGGCGATCAGCAGGCCGCGCGCCACGATCCGGATGGGCCATACTGCCGTCAGAAGCGGAAGCTCGCGCCGATGATCGGGCCGCTCATGTCGAGGTCGATGGTCGCGCGGCTGCTTTCGTAGTCGATCTGGATCCAGCGATACCCGACCGAGGCGCTGATCCAGTCCGACACGCGCCAATCGAGTGTCGCGATCGCCTGCCAGGTGAATTCGGATCCGACGCCGAAGCCGCCGATATCGCCATAGCCGGTCAGGGACAGGCGATCATTCAGGCGCAGCGATGCGCGCGCGGCAATGACCGGATCGACCCAGTTCGTCGTCTGGTCGACGGTTTTCCCCGGCAGCAGGCCAGGATCGAGCCTGATTTCCGTGTTGAGCCACCAGGCGCGCAGGCCGCCGCCCAGTTCGAAGCGGCCGCCAGGCTGTTCGGCCAGCGTGAACAGCCCGATGGCCGACGCCTCGGTCGTCTTCACGCGCGAACTGCCGCCGCTGAAGGCGCCCTCACCCGGCACCGGCACACCTTGCTGGATATTGAGGTACATCAGGTCGAGGAGAAGGCTGAAGTTGTTTCGCCGCGCCTCGAAAATTCCCATGAAGGAGAATTTCAGGCTCTCGAAAATGTCGCCGAAATCCGCGTTGAAGCTCTCCGCACCACGCGGCAGCGTGACCTCGCCGCCGAGGCCCGAGAACCACACATAGGGCGACAGGGTGAAGGTCCAGTCGTCCGCCGTGCGTGCCGGCGCTTGCGCGAGCGCGGGCGAGGCCGACACTGCGATGGCGCAGATCGCGCCGAGGAAAGAGGCCGTCTTGGTCCGGCGGTCTACCGACAGCATGCCGAGCTTCCTTCCTCTGCTGGTCCTTGATGCGGCGCAGCCTAGGTGTCGGCGGCGGTCGCTGTCGACGCGCGCAGCGTTCACAAGTTGAGTCCGACCGCAGGCGCGCCGTCGACGCTCGGCGCGCAATCTGCGAAGTCATGATCGAAGCCAGCTGCCGATCGCTCTGACGGATGCGTGAAGGGAGTCTCGCCGTGATCCTCTGTCTTGCATCTGGCACGTCGCGGAGCCTTGCAGAGAGGGGCGCGCTGCGCGGTGGTCTTGCGCTTCGCCTGACCGGGGGCGCGGCGGTTCTTTTCCTTCTGCTGACCTTGCCTGCTGTGATGGCGGCCGCGCAGCAGCTGCGCGGAGAGCGTGGCTCACCGAGCGCGGTGGAATTCCCGAATTCGCGCGTGTTGCCGCAGCCGCCCGCGCCCTTCGCGGGCACCATCAATCCATCCGCGCGGGATAGCACGCCGGCCTGGCCGCCCACGCTCGGCGCGCCGGAGGGTGCGCCCAACGTGTTGCTCATCATCACCGACGATGTCGGCTTCGGCTCGCCCTCGACCTTCGGCGGCGTGATCCCGACGCCGGCGCTCGACCAGGTCGCGCAGGCCGGGCTGCGCTACACGCAGTTCCACACCACCGCGCTCTGCTCACCGACGCGCGCATCGCTGCTGACGGGGCGGAACCCGCATTCCGTCGGCTTCGGCGCCGTCGCCGAGTTCTCCACCGGCTTTCCCGGCTACAACGCGATCATCGGCGCGGACACCGCGACGATCGCGGAGACGCTGCGGCAGAATGGCTACGCGACATCGTGGTTCGGCAAGAGCCACAACACGCCGCCCTGGGAAACGAGCCCCGCCGGCCCCTTCACCCGCTGGCCGACCGGCCTCGGCTTCGACTTCTTCTATGGGTTCATGGGCGGTGAGACGAGCCAGTGGGCGCCAGGCAACCTGTTCCGCAACACGACGCGTATCCTGCCCTTCGAAGGTCAGCCGGGCTGGAACCTGACGACCGCCATGGCGGAGGAAGCGATCGGCCATATCCGCCTGCTGACCGAGGTGACGCCCAACCGTCCCTGGTTCATCCACTACGCGCCGGGCGGCGCGCACGCACCGCACCATCCGACGCCCGAATGGATCGCCCGCTTCCGCGGGCAGTTCGACGAGGGGTGGGAGGTGATCCGGGAACGCATCTTCGCGAATCAGCAGCGGCTCGGCGTGCTGCCGCCCAACGCGGTGCTGCCGCCCTGGCCGGACACGCTGCCGCGCTGGTCGAGCCTGTCGGCCGATGAGCGCCGCCTTTTCGCACGGCAGGCCGAGGTTTTCGCCGCCTACCTCGCCTATACCGACCATGAGATCGGCCGCGTCATCGCGGCGGTGCGGGATGCCGGGCAGCTCGATAACACGCTGGTCATCTACATCAGCGGCGACAATGGCGGCAGCGCGGAAGGGCAGCTGGCCGGCACGCCGAACGAAGTCGCCTTCTTCAACGGGGTGCAGATCCCGTCGGAACGGCAGCTTCCCGTGATCGATGCCTGGGGCAGCGAGAGCACCTATCCCAACCTCGCCGTCGGCTGGAGCTGGGCCTTCGGCACGCCCTATCGCTGGACGAAGCAGGTCGCGTCGCATTTCGGCGGCACGCGCAACGGCATGGCGATCTCCTGGCCGCGGCGCATCACGGATCGCGGCGGCATCCGCCACCAGTTCCACCACGTGATCGACATCGCGCCGACCATCCTGGACGCGATCGGCATCCCCGAGCCGCGCTCGGTCAACGGCGTGGCGCAGCGGCCGATGGAGGGCATCAGCATGCTCTCGACCTTCGACGCCGCGAATGCCGGCGCGCGGTCGCGCCGCCGCACCCAGTATTTCGAGATGCTCGGCCATCGCGGCATCTATCACGATGGCTGGTTCGCCAACACGACACCGCCCACGCTGCCCTGGGAGACCACCGGGCACGCGCCGGAGGATGTGGTGAATGGCTATGCCTGGGAGCTCTACAACCTCGCCGAGGACCCGACGCAGTCGCGGAACCTCGCGGCGCAGCATCCGGAGCGGCTGCGGGACATGCAGCAGTTGTTCATGGTGGAGGCTGCGCGCCATCAGGTGCTGCCGCTGGACAATGCGGCCCTGTTGCGGCTGATCGCGCGGCGGCCGGGGCCGGCGGCGGGGCGGCAGGAATTCGTCTATCGCGGCCCGGGCGGCGGGTTGCCGGCGAGTGCCGCACCCTCCCTGCTGAACCGCGCCTATCGCATCGTGGCGGAGATCGAGGTGCCGGCGGGTGGGGCGAATGGCGTGCTCGCCACACATGGCGGGCGCTTTGCGGGCTGGGGATTCTACCTGCGCGAGGGGCGGCCTGTGTTCAACTGGAACCTCTTCGACATCGAGAGGGTGAAGTGGGAAGCGCCGGATGCGCTGCCGCCGGGGCGGCACACCGTCGCCTTTGAATTCGAGCCCGACGCCGCGGGCTCGCCCGTGGGGCGCGGCGGCACCGGCACCCTCACGGTGAACGGGCAGGCCGTGGCGCGGCACGCCATGCCGCGCACGATCCCCTTTGCCGTGCAGGGCGACGAGAGCTTCGACATCGGCCACGACACCGGCTCGTCGGTGGATGAGCGGGACTACCGGACGCCCTTCGCCTTCACCGGGCGCATCGAGCGGATCGTGGTGACGGTCGGGGAGTCCACCCTGTCGCGCGCCGCAACAGGGCGCTGACGCGCCCTGCTGGTGCGATCGTCAACGCCGCGCGGCCCGAGCGGTCCGCGTCCTGGCGGTTGCGGCGCGATGTGGCCAGTCGGGGATGGGCGCCCAGCGATCCGGTGCTGGATCCGAAGCCGCATCGCGGCGTCCCGCCAACACCGCAAGGTCCAGCCATCGGCCCGGGGGCGCTTCCCTGCGAGTCCGGAACGCGGCAGACAGCGCTGCGACGGCGGGTTGTGCCGGTCCGGCGAGTCCCGGTCGGGGCATCCGGGCCGGCGCCCCGAGGAGGGTATGCATGACGAACTGGGACCAGCGCCCCGCGGTACTCGTGGGCCTGATCGGCGGCGGTATCCAGGCCTCCCGCACGCCCGCGATGCAGGAGCGTGAAGGGGCGGAGCAGGGTCTGCGGTTGATCTACAAGCTGATCGACCTCGATGTCCTCCGGCTCGGCCCCGAGACACTCGGAGAGCTGCTGACGGCGGCGGAGCGCATGGGCTTCTCGGGGCTCAACATCACCTATCCCTGCAAGCAGGCCGTGGTCCCGCTGCTGGACGAACTCTCCCCGGATGCGCGCGCGCTGGGGGCGGTGAATACCGTGCTGTTCCAGGATGGGCGGCGCATCGGCCACAACACCGACTGTTCCGGCTTTGCCGAGAGCTTCCGGCGCGGCCTGCCCGATATGCGGCGCGATCGGGTGGTCCAGCTCGGCGCGGGCGGGGCGGGGGCGGCGGTGGCGCATGCGCTGCTGGCCGAAGGCGTCGGGCGGCTCGCCATCTCGGATACGGACACGCCGCGCGCCGAAGCGCTGGCCGCCGATCTGGCGGCGCGCTTCGGCACGGGGCGCGCGGTGGCTTTGGGCGATCTCGCGGCCGAGGTCGCGGCGGCGGATGGGCTGGTGAACTGCACGCCGGTCGGCATGGCGAAGCTGCCCGGCACGCCATTGCCCGTCGCGCTGCTGCGCCCCGCGATCTGGGTCGCGGAGATCGTCTATTTCCCGCTGGAGACGGAGTTGCTGCGCGCGGCCCGCGCGATCGGCTGCCGCACGCTCGACGGGGGCGGCATGGCGGTGTTCCAGGCGGTCGGCGCCTTCCGCCTGTTCACGGGGCTTGAGCCCGATGCCGCGCGCATGCAGCGCCATTTCGCGGCCATGTCGGCCGCCGCGTCCTGAAATCCGGGCCGGAGATACGATTCTCGGCCGCCCCGGATCACAGCGCGCCGCTGGCCAGGGCGTGGTCCACGCCGCCGAGGATATGGGTCGCCAGCACCTCTCGCGCCGCCGCCGCGTCGCGCCGCAGCGCGGCATCGCGCATCGCCGCGTGTTCGGCCACCGCGATGGCGCCGCGGAAGCCGAGCGCCTTGTTCTGGTAGCGCTGGTAGCGGTCGAAGATCGCCGCATGGGTCGCCATCAGCGTGCGCGATCCGCAGGCGGAGACCAGGGTCCGGTGAAACTCGGAATCGAATATCCGCCAGGGATCGAGCGCGGCGGCATCGCCGGTGCCGAGTCGGTCTTCCATCTGGGCCAGCTTGTGGTGGGCGGCCACCACCCGCGCTTCCCACTCCACATCGCCGCTTCGCAGCGCCTGGTCCAGCGCATGGCTTTCCAGCAGGAGCCGAAGGGAGGCAAGTTCGCGCAACTCGGCCGCCGAGAAATGCGCCACCTCGAATCCCCGCTGCCCCTCCGCGACCACCAGACGTTCCGCGACCAGGCGGCCGAGTGTCTCGCGCAGCGTGCCGATCCCGGCGCCATACGAATCCCGCAGCGCGTCCAGCTTCAGCTTCTGCCCGGGCGCCAGCCTGTTCCGCAGGATATCGGTGCGAAGAAGGCGATAGACGCGGTCCCCGGCGGTCTCGGCGGTGTCGCCGGCGGCGTCGTCGTGGCCGGCCCGGCGTGCCGCGAAGGGCAGCAGGGCGCCGGTGCGCGTCACATCCGCGACGCAGCCCGCGACATGCGCGTCCAGGATCCGGCAGGCGCCTTCCGCATCGCGCGACAGGGCGCAGGCGCGTAGCGCGGCGTGCTGCCCGGCCGCCATGTCCCCAGCGAACGCCCCAGGAAACCCCGAGGCGACCATCTGGTGGCGCAGGTAGCGGTCATAGACGGCGGTGTAGGTCTCGATCAGCACCGCCGACCCGCAGGCCGCGATCAAGGCCAGGTGGAATTCCAGGTCGTAGCGCGTCCACAGCGCCGGCTCGGCCGCTTCCCCGGCCAGCAGCCGATGCTCCAGCACGCCGAGCTTGTGGTGGGCGCCAACCACGCGCCCTTCCCAATCGAGGTCGCCGGCCGCGAAGGACGCCCGGATCGCGCTGCGCTCCAGCAGCAGGCGCAGCTCCGCGACTTCCGCGAAATCCCCCGCCGAGACGGGGGCGACGCTGAAGCCGCGCTGGCCTTCCGCCACCACGAGCCCTTCGGAGGCGAGGCGGGTCAGCGCTTCCCGCAGCGTGCTGACACCGACGCGGTAGGTCTCGCGCAGCCCCTCCAGCCCCAGCTTGCGGGCGGGCGGAAGGCGGCCGAGGACCATGTCGGCGCGCAGGCTGCGATAGGCGGCCTCGCCGGGTGTGTCCGCCGCGGGCGTCGCGCCACCGACGGGCGCCGTCATGGTGTGGTCCCTCGCATGGCGAAAGTATCGACCCGACCTTCACGAGGTGCAATATCGGATGTTATCCAACATGTCGGATGATTTGTTGGTTCACTCTTGATTCGACGGATAGCCGGACGTAGCGTCCCGCCAACAGGATACAGGGAAAGGAATCGTCCATGTCGTCGCCCCTCGGCCGCCGCTCCGTGCTGGCCACCGCCGCCGCCCTCTCTGCCGCGCCGATCATCGGCGCCCGCGCCCAGGCGCGCCGCCGTATCCGCCTGACGGCGGTGTTTTCCGACCAGGACATCCGGGCCGAGGCGCTGCGCGGTTTCCAGCGCGATCTCGCCGCCGAGTTCGATGTCGAGCTGCACCTGAACGCGACCCTGTTCCGGCAGGGCACGGAGCTGGTCGCGATCCAGCGCGGCAATGTCGAGATGGCGAATCTCGCGCCGCAGGATCTCTCGCGGCAGATCCCGGCCTGGTCCGTCATGGCCTCGGCCTATCTGTTCCGCGACGCCGACCACATGCGGAAGGTCTTCGCCGGCCCGATCGGGCAGGACTTCAACCGCATGGCGCGCGAGCAGCTGAACATCCACATCCTCGGCCCGCTCTATTTCGGCACGCGCCATGTGAACCTTCGCCCGCGCACGCGCATCACGACGCCGGCGGATCTGCGCGGCCTGAAGCTCCGCATGCCGCCCGGCGAGACCTGGCAGTTCCTGGGCGAGGCGCTGGGCGCCAACCCGACACCGGTGGCCTTCGCGGAACTCTACACGGCGCTGCAATCCGGCGCGGTGGACGGGCAGGACAACCCGCTGCCGACCAGCCGCACCATGCGCTTCCATGAGGTGACGACGCAGTTCGTGCTGACCAGCCACCTGGTCGCCTATGACCTGCTGTGCATTTCCTCTCGCGTTTGGGACGGGCTGACGCCGGCGCAGCGCCAGGCGGTGCAGGCCGCCGCCGACAAGGCGATCGACGAGAGCACGCGTCGCCACCTGGCGCAGGAGGATGAGATGATCGCCTTCTTCCGCGGCCAGGGGCTCGAGGTCTATGCGCCGAATGTCGACGCCTTCCGGGCGGAGGCGCAGCGCCGCTACCTCGCCTCCACGCAGTCGCAGGGCTGGCCGCAGGGGATTCTCGAGCGCATCGCGGCGGTTCGCTGAGCCGATGCCGGGCGGTGTCCGTGCCGCCCGGCCTTCCCCAAGCGTGGCCCGGCCATGACCTCCGTCTTGCAACGCGCCTTCGGCTGGGCCCGTCGGCGCGCCGAGAATGTCCTGGCCGCGCTGCTGGCGGCGATGTTCATCGCCTTCATCATCCAGATCGCGATGCGCTACCTGTTCAACGCGCCGGTCGGCTGGACGACCGAGGTTTCAACGCTGTGCTGGGTGTGGGGCATCTTGTGGGGCGCGGCCCTGGTGCTGACCGAGGAGGAGGAGATCCGCTTCGATATCCTCTACGCCGCCTTGCCGCCGGCCCTACGGCGCGTCTTCGACATGATCACCAGCCTCGCCGTGGTTGGCGTCTTCGGCTGGTCGCTGCCCGCGGTCCATGACTACGTCACCTTCATGAAGGTGGAGAAATCCGCCTATCTCGGTATCCGCTTCGACTGGCTCTACTCGGTCTATCTCGTCTTCGCGGTGGCGATGATCATTCGCTACGGCTGGATCTTCTGGCGCACGGCGACCGGCCGTCGGATGCTTGGGGCGCGCGCGGGATGAGCCTTGGCGATCCCTTCACCCTGGCGCTGGCGGCGATCATCGGGCTGTCCCTGATGGGGCTGCCGATCGGGCTTTCGATGATCACCGGGTCGGTGATCTATCTGGCGGCTTCCGGGCAGGACATGTCGATCGCCGCGGAGCAGGTGCTGAACGGGCTGAACGGCAGCTACATCCTGCTGGCCGTGCCGCTGTTCATCTTCTCGGCCGGGCTGATGAATGCCGGCACGATGACGGACCGGCTGCTGCGCTTCTGCAACCTGCTGGTGGGCCGCTTCCGCGGCGGGCTCGGCCACGTGAATGTGGTGCAGAGCGTCATCTTCGCGGGCATGTCGGGCTCCGCCATCGCGGATGCGGCCGGCAGCGGCAAGATGATCATCGACATGATGAAGCGCGGCGGCGCCTATCCGGCCAGCTACGCGGCGGCGATCACGGCGGCGACGGCTGTGATCGGCCCGATCATCCCGCCCTCCATCCCCATGGTGCTCTACGCTCTGATCTCCGACAGCTCGATCGGCTACCTGTTCCTCGGCGGGGTGGTGCCGGGGCTGCTGATGGGCCTGGCGCAGATGGGCATCAACAGCTGGATGGCGCATCGCAACGGCTATCCGGTGGCCGAGCGCGTGCCCTTGCGTGAGATCCCCCGCCTGACCTGGGATGCGATGCCGGCGCTGCTGATGCCGGTGATCCTGCTCGGCGGGATCTATGGCGGCATCATGACCCCGACCGAGGCCGCCGCCGTCGCGGCGGCCTATGCCTTCGTGGTCGCCGCGGTGCTCTACCGCAGCCTGTCGGCGCGCGAGACCTATGCGACGGTGCTGGCCAGTGCGCGCGCCACCGCCGCGATCGGCATGCTGATCGCCGGCGCGTTGGCCTTCAACTATGTCGTCGCCAGCGAGAACATCCCGAACACGCTGCGCAACGTGCTGGCCGGCTACGAGCTCTCGAAATGGGAGTTCCTCCTGGCCGTGAACCTGATCCTGCTCGTCCTCGGCTGCCTGCTGGAGGGCAGCACCATCCTCCTCGTCGTCGTGCCCGTGCTGATCCCGACGGCCCAGGCGCTGGGGATCGACATGGTGCATTTCGGCGTGGTGGTCGTGGTGAACATCATGATCGGGCTGATCACGCCGCCCTACGGGCTGCTGCTGTTCATCGTCGCCAAGCTGTCGGACGCGCCGCTTTCGGCCGTCGTGCGCGACACGCTGCCCTTTGTCGTCGCGATGATCGGCGCGCTGGCGCTGATCACCTTCGTGCCGGATCTCGTGCTCTGGCTGCCGAGGCTGGCTGGCTATCAGGGCTGACCATGGCCGGTCGGCTGGCGAGGCCAGCCGCATGCCACCAGGTTCCGTGCCACTCGGATTGGCTACTCGCGGCGTTCCCTCGCGCGGGGGTGGCCAAGCGCCCGGGGGATGATCTGGTTTGGACCCTATGCGCCCCCTGACCGCTCGGCGGCGAGGATGGCGGCGGCCAGGTCTTCGCCGGCCCAGCCGACGGATTTGAACACCGTCACCTCCTCGGCCCGGCGGCGGCCGGGATGCGCGCCGCGGCAGAGCTCCGCGAGGTCGGCGGCCACATGCGCCTCGGTGATCGCGCCCTCCGCGATCGCCTGCACGATGTCGCCTGCTTCGGCCAGCGCGCCCGCGCGGGTGTCCACCACCAGCGTGGCGCGGGCGATCAGCGCCGAATCGCTTTCCCGCATCATCGGGCGGAAGGCGCCGACCAGGTCGATATGCGTCCCCGGCCCGACTTCCGCCCCGCGCACCAGCGGCGCCTCGGACAGGGTGGCGCAGGAGATGATGTCGAAGCCTTGCGGATCGGGGGTGGCGGCCGCGCGGGCTGGCAGGCCATGCGCCGCCAGCTTCGCCGCCAGCCGCGCGGCGTTGTCGCCGTTGCGCGACCAGATGGCGATCTCCGTGATCGGGAAGCGGGCCGCCCAGGCCTCGGCCAGCGCGGTCGCGACCTTGCCGGAGCCCAGCACCAGCAGCCGCCGGCTGTCGGGGCGCGCCAGGAAGCGGCCGGCGAGCGTGCTGGCCGCCGCCGTGCGCCGGTCCGTCAGCTCCCCCCCATCGAGCATCGCGATGGGCGCGCCGGTCGCGGCATCCGACAGCAGGTAGGAGGCATGGACGGCCGGCAGGCCGCGCGCCCCGTTGCCGGGCAGGACATGGACGATCTTCACGCCGCTATGCCGCTGTCCCGGCGTCTCCGGCAGGTCCCAGGCGGGCATCAGCAGCAGCATCCCCTCGGGCCCCGCGCCCGGCGCGTCGGGCTGGGGCAGGGCGTGGCGGTGGCGGAGCGGCGCGGCGCAGCCATCGCGGAAGATGCGGGCGAGCGCGTCCTCCAGCGCCTGCCAGGGCAGGGCGCGGCGGAGTTCCTCGGGACCGATGATGCGCATGCGGTGTCTCCCTGGCGGTTGGACTGCCTCTGACATCGCCGGACCGGGTCGTGAAGGGGGGGCGGCCCCTGTCTCTTATACACATCTCCGAGCCCACGAGACTAAGGCGAATC
>ERZ1022729.70-NODE-70-length-13601-cov-6.277647_pt1 | contig 13601 bp, 9 predicted proteins | sample MGYA00520880_ERZ1022729 | MGnify/ENA primary metagenome ERZ1022729 (study PRJEB33162, sample SAMN09537598) | freshwater metagenome | isolation source: freshwater | place: Canada:Alberta | collected 2017-07 | study: EMG produced TPA metagenomics assembly of the...
ATCTATAATACTCGATTTTCTTGGACTTTTTTCGACGTTCAACACTTCTGGGTTGCTACTGTTTTTCCTTTGGTAACCACTCCCTTCACCTCGGTTTTGGCAAATCCAACGACTTTAATTGCTCAAAAAAGCGAAGAACAAAGCCGTATTGCGGTTTATAAACAAGCCAGTCCCTCTGTTGTCACCATCGTAACTCAAGATGGTACTGGAAGTGGTTTTGTTGTTAGTCGTGACGGCTTAACTTTGACCAATGCTCATGTTCTTAGAGGAGCAAAATCTCCTGTTGTTGTGATTATGGCTGATGGCACAGAATTAACGGCTGATATTTTGGGTAGTGATCCCACAGGCAATGATTTGGCCGCTATTAAAATCCGTAATGTTTCTAAACTTCAACCTTTAAAATTAGCTGATCCTAAATCCGTTGAAGTTGGACAATCTATTTATGCGATCGGTTCTCCCAGGGGTCAAAAGAACACCTTCACCACTGGCATTATTAGTCGTATTGATAAAGCAAAAAGAATGATTCAGCATGATGCGGCAATAAATCCAGGGAATTCAGGTGGCCCATTACTTAATTCCAAAGCTGAAGTCATTGGGATTAATACCGCGATCGCCACTTCTGAAGTAACGGATGAGCAGGGAAATATTATTGGCTATAATAATGGTTTTATTGGTATTAGTTTTGCTTTAGCTATTGAATCAATTCAACCCTTTTTAGTGGCTGTTCGAGAAGGAAATATTAATTCAGCGATCGCCTCTAGGGACAATGGACAACTCCAAGCGCAATTATTGCCATTAGATGGAGGTATGATAGAAGGAACAATCACTCAAAAATCTGCTCTTTTACCCGATAAAAGTTATTATAATGCCTATATGTTTGAAGGTAAACAAGGCCAAAAAGTTGATATTCAGATGGATAGCCAACAACTCGATCCTTCTCTCATGCTCTTTTTTTATGATCCCAACCAAGGTGATATGATATTAGTGAATCGTAATGATGATATGAGTATTGATAATCCAACTGCCTCCATATCACAAGTCTTACCGAGTGATGGCTACTATATTGTTTTTGCTAATGCCTTTGAACAAGGAGATACGGGTAGCTATAGTCTTAAAGCTTCAGTTCGTTAAGGGATGTAAAACCCCTAAATTTCCCACAATCGGGGGCGTGAGACAAACTTAAAATTACAACATTGGGTAAGCTCTTCGTGCATCAAACAACCGTTAAAGATATTGGCGAACAGGGACTTTTAGCTAGATTACAACGCTTTTGTCCCGCCGATGTTATTGGGGATGATGGGGCTGTTCTCAAAATAATCAACGATCAAAATTTAGTCGTTACTACCGATGTTTTAGTGGACAGGGTTCATTTCAGTGAAAAAACCACTAGCCCCGAAGATGTGGGTTGGCGGGCGGCGGCGGCTAATTTGTCCGATCTAGCGGCAATGGGCGCAACTCCCATAGGCATCACTATCGGACTTAGTTTGCCTGGAGAAACTCCTGTTGCCTGGGTAGAAGCTCTTTATCAAGGTTGCGATCGCTGTTTAAAAACCTATCAAACCAAAATTGTCGGGGGTGATATTTGTCGATCCTCGGTGATCTCTGTTGCGATTACTGCCTTTGGTCAGGTTGAGCCAAATAAAATTATTCGTCGGTTTACCGCCCAACCAGGAGACGCGATCGCGGTAACAGGGATTCATGGCGCGTCTAGGGCAGGTTTAGAATTGTTGCTTAATCCTGATTTGGGGCAAAATTTAGGACAAAAAGAGCGAGATAATTTAATAAACTGCCATCAACGTCCCCGACCGCGTTTAGACGTTTTACCCCATCTATGGAATTTATCCGAGTTTATTCCTGCTTCAAAAAACGGTTGGATTGCGGGCATGGACAGCAGTGACGGTTTAGCCGATGCGGTCTTACAAATTTGTCGTTGCAGTGGAGTGGGAGCCGAAATTGAAAAAAACCTGATTCCTCTTCCCCCAAGTTTAACTCAATGGGTCAGTCCCGAAGACGCGATCGCCTGGGCGTTGTATGGTGGAGAAGATTTTGAATTAGTTTTGTGTTTACCTGAGCTTGCCGCCACTCAATTCGTTAAAAAATTAGGCAAGCCTGCGGCGATTATTGGCAAGATAACGACTGAGAAAACGGTAATTTTGCAAGATAGCTTAGGTTCTGGTTCCCAAAAGGAATTATCTCTCAGTCAAGGCTTTCAACACTTTAGCCCCTAATTCCAGCTAAAAGCGTGATCAACAGAAAAACCCTAAAAGGCGATCGCGAATTTGTTGTCAAATCTTCATAATTTTTATTCATCAAAAATTGTAGAAAAGTCTAAAATGGAGATGGAGAACAGAAGGGGAATAATTTCAATAAAAATTAATTAAATTTTTCTCAATTACTCTTGATTTAACAAAAAACTACAGCGAAATTTTAAAAAATGGAATTATCCATCGAATTCTTGCCAAAAGCTGTCAAAAACCTAGAAAATGATCCAGAAGCTCTAAGAATTAAAAAATTTGTTTATTGCCTAACCAAACGGCGTTGGGAAAACGATCTTAGGGTTGTCAATCGTTATTCTTTGGATGAACTACTTTTGGAGTTAATCAGAATACAACCGACGATTAATCGACTTTCCTTGGTCATGTACGAACTCGTAAAGAGTCTTAATCATCAAGGTGTTTATACTATCGTTGCAAATACAATTTTAGAACAAATTGCTCCCATTTATAATGCTCATCACGATGATATAGAAAACTCCAAAATTTATTGCTTACTCGAAGAACAAAACGCTAAAAAGAATCCAGCACCAGCTCTTTGTCTTAATTTAATGGAAGTACTGGTTAAAGAAGCTATTTTTAAAGAATTAGAAAAGCTGCCCCCTAATATCTGTAAATTAATTAATCCTGAAGAAGTTGCAGCCCATGCCTTAAATCGCTTACCGACCTTGTATGTTACCACTGAAAAAGGAAGAATTGAACAACAAAAAAAAGCGAGATTAATGAGAGAAAAAATTCGTCAGGTTGTTCTCGAAAGTATTAAAATCGTCATAAATGATCCCGTTCGCAATTCTACACCTTTAAAAATTAACTCAATATTTTATAGAAAAACGCCTGATTAAATTAATCAGTAAAAATCTTAATCACAGAATCTCTATTAAGCATTACAATTTTTTTATTTAGATTGATTTTGTTCAGATCTTTGATAATTAAAGAAACTCTATATTAGTTATTTAATAGCCATAGCCTTGTGTAGTCGTATAAGCTATAGTTAAGGGGCTTAAGTCCCTTCTTAATCAAGCTTTGGCCATAGCTCACTTTTATGAATACCGCTATATTTAGTCATGAATCCAACGGCATTTTCTTGGAAAGAAGCACCAAAAACCCTATACTAAGAAATCGATATTAATAATCCTATCTTTATTATTTTGCAAAAGAAATCCCACTATTGGTTGCTAGTTCCCTATATTCGACCCTATTCACGGACAATTTTCACGGCTTTCCTCTGTACGTTGGTTTTTACGGTCTTTTGGCCAATTCTTGCCTGGTTAGTCGGGCAAATGGCTAAATATATCTCAGCAGGAGATGTGAGGGCGATCACGTTTTTAGCAGGGGTTGCCGCCGCAATTTTTCTAGTCAGAGGTGCGGCTCAGTATGGGCAGGATTCACTGATGGCCAAGGCTGCCTTAACCGTTGCTTTAGATTTACGAAAACAAGTTTATACTCATTTACAAAAATTAAGTTTAAGTTATTTTGAAGCCTCTAAAACAGGCGATTTATCCTATCGATTAACAGAAGATATTGACCGTATTGGAGAAGTGGTTAATAAATTTTTCCATGATTTTGTTCCTTCGGTATTGCAACTCGTGGTCGTTTTTGGTTTTATGTTTTATGTCAATTGGTACTTGACCTTAGCGGTTTCCATTGTCGCGCCCTTAATGGGGGTTTTAATCGGCTTTTTTGGGGAACAATTACTTAAATTTAGTCGCCGTAGCCAAAACCGAATTTCTAATTTATCGTCTTTGTTAACGGAAGGATTAAGTGCGATTCGTTTGGTTAAAGCCTTTGCCGCAGAAGATTATCAAGTTGAGCTTTTTATGGAAGAAGCTAATCAACATCGGCGATCGCAATTTTTAGCGGAAAAGGTGAAAGCCTTACAATTTGTGGTAGTCGGTTTCCTAGAAGCAATGGGAGTAATTGTGCTTTTTCTGTTGGCAGGATGGCAAATTTCTGAGGGGAATTTAACGGGCATTAGCTTTATTAGTTACCTCACCGCCGTTGCTATGTTAATTGATCCCATTACCCACATTACCAGTGACTATAATCTTTTTAAGCAAGGAGAAGCTTCCATTGACCGCATTTTTGAAATTTTATCTGTCCAGCCTTTAGTTGAAGATAAAATTGATGCGATCACCTTACCAAAAGTGACAGGTGAAGTGGAATATCAAAATATTTTATTTGAATATTTACCCAATAAACCCGTCCTCAAACAAGTTAATTTTATTGCCAAATCAGGGGAAATGATCGCCCTAGTGGGAACATCAGGAGCAGGAAAAAGTACCCTCGTCAATTTATTAATGAGACTCTACAATACCACCGAAGGAAAAATATTAATTGATGGCATTAATGTCGAAGATGTAACGCTCAAAAGCTTAAGAGAACAAATTGCCATTGTTCCCCAGGATAATATTCTTTTTTCGGGAACGATCGCCCAAAATATTGCCTTTGGAAAAACGGATTTAGACCTACCCGCCATTGAAGCCGCCGCAAAAATTGCCAATGCTCACCAGTTTATCACTGAATTATCCCAGGGTTATCATACCTATGTGGGAGAACGAGGGGTTAATTTATCGGGAGGTCAACGGCAACGCATCGCGATCGCGCGGGCGATTTTAAGAAATCCAGGGATTCTGATTTTAGATGAAGCGACCTCTGCTTTAGATTCAGAATCAGAAGCCTTAGTTCAGGAAGCCTTAGACCGAATTACCCAAGAAAGAACGGTTTTTGTGATTGCCCATCGTCTAGCAACGGTTCGACGCGCTGACCGTATTTTTGTGATGGAAAAAGGTCACATTATTGAATCGGGAACCCATGAAGAATTAATTGCTAAAAATGGTCGTTATGCTAAATTCCATGCTCAACAATTTTCCATGCAGGCTCAGAGTTAATGACAGTCATTTTTTGTTAAATATTGTTGGGAGCCATGTATTTAAAAGAATTACATCTAAAGAATTTTCGTAATTATACCGATCAATTTGTTAAATTTGAGGCCCATAAAACTATTTTAGTGGGAGATAATGCCCAGGGAAAATCTAATTTATTAGAATCCGTTGAATTATTAGCGACTCTCAAAAGTCATCGTACCATCCGCGATCGCGATCTCATTTTAGAAGAGCAGGAAATAGGACAGGTTTTTGCGAATTTAGACCGCCATTATGGCAGTGCAGAACTCTCTATTTTATTGCGAAGAACAGGACGAAGAAGCCTAACCCTCAATCATGAATCAGTACGGCGTAATATGGATTTTTTGGGGGTGATTAATGCGGTAGAATTTTCCTGTTTAGACCTCGATTTAGTCAGAGGAGGGCCAGATGTGCGTCGTCATTGGTTAGATATTTTATTAACCCAATTAGAACCGATTTATGCCCATATTCTGGGACAATATCAACATATTCTCAAGCAGCGTAATGCCTTGTTAAAAAATATCCGCAAACAACAGGAAAATAATCCTTCTAGTGCAGATAAACCCCACAATATAGAACAATTAAAACTCTGGGATCAGCAACTCGCCGAAGTCGGTTCCCGTGTGACTCGTCGTCGTGCTAGGGTTTTACAAAGATTAACCCCTTTGGCCCAGCTTTGGCACGAAAAAATTAGTGGCAAAACCGAAGTTTTAGAAATTCATTACTTACCGAATGTCATTTCGGAATCAGAGTCTCCTCAACAAGTTCAACAAGCTTTTTTGAATAAAATAGAACAACGCCACATCGCAGAAATGCAATTAGGCACAACAGTGGTGGGGCCTCATCGAGATGATCTGTCTTTTACCATTAATCAAACCCCTGCCAAATCCTACGGCTCCCAAGGCCAGCAACGCACTTTAGTTTTAGCGTTAAAATTAGCAGAATTAAGTTTAATAGAAGAAGTGATCGGGGAATCACCGTTATTACTATTAGATGATGTGTTAGCCGAATTAGATCTCCATCGACAAAATCAATTATTAGAGGCCATTCAAGATCGTTTTCAAACCCTGATTACGACGACCCATTTGAATGCTTTTGATAGTCAATGGCTCAAGTCTTCTCAGATTTTACAAGTGAAAGCAGGCAGAATTTTCTAAAGACGCGATCGCATTATGATTGTTCTAGAGCGGCCAAAATCCAGAGAACTGCGTAATAGTTATAAATAAACCTCATTCTCCAACTATTTTTTAAAATGGCTGGTCAATTAGTAATAGCGTAATCCATCATGAAAAGACGTTATCTATTAGAAGCGGGTACTGCAACCCTGGGTGCTATCTGGTTAACCCGTTATTTCTCAACTACTAACACACCTAAAACTATTCAATCGACTGAAACTATTATGGCAAGCACAAAAGAAACTTTTGAAATCACCAAAACCGAAGAGGAATGGCGTAAATTGCTCACTCCCGAACAATTTAATGTGCTACGGAAACATGGCACAGAGCGATCGCATACTAGCCCCTTAGATAAGCAGTACGGTAAGGGCATTTACAATTGTTCAGGCTGTGACTTACCCCTATTTTCCTCAGATACCAAATTTAACAGTGGAACGGGTTGGCCCAGTTTCTACGCTCCCCTCGATAACGCGATCGCGACCACCGTTGACCGTAGCTTCTTTATGACCCGAACCGAAGTTCACTGTCGCCGATGTGGTGGGCATCTCGGCCACGTCTTTAATGATGGCCCTGCTCCTACGGGAAAACGGTATTGCATGAACGGCGTTTCCCTGAAATTCATCCCCGCGAAGGCATAGAGATTCATTTTTGCTGATTTGGGAAATTTTTTGTCTCCCTAGCTCCCTAAAATTCCGATAAGCTCAGACCAAGCTTCGGAGAGAATAATTGCCTTGAAAGTCCCCCAGCATTGGGGGATTTAGGGGGCGATCCCTGAGCAACCAATACCAGATTCTACTCTAAGAAAAAGACACTTTGAAATAAGATCGATTCAATTAATCTGAATTTTTCGGACTGTGCTAATATCTTACTCATGATTCTCTAGAAACAAAATTTAACTTCTAGGGTCAAGCATCATGGTGGTGTGTAGAGGAATTGAATTAAATCATGACGACTAGTCATCTCAAAGGACAAAGAAGCTCTTTAGAGCCCATCCGCATTGGTGTTATCGGTGTAGGAAGTATGGGTCAACATCATACTCGTGTCCTCAGTCTGCTCAAAGATGTAGAGTTAGTTGGCATTTCTGATGTCAATGTGGAACGAGGGCTAGATACCGCCAGTAAGTATCGCATCCGTTTTTTTGAACGATATCAGGATTTACTGCCCCACGTTGATGCAGTGTGTGTCGCCGTTCCAACCCGCCTCCATCACTCTGTTGGGATGGCCTGTTTACAAGCGGGGGTGAATACCCTGATCGAGAAACCGATCGCCGCCAGTATTGCCGAGGCAGAATCTTTGGTCAATGCGGCCGCCGACTCCAACTGTATTTTACAAGTCGGTCATATTGAACGATTTAATCCTGCTTTTCAGGAATTAAGCAAAGTTTTAAAAACCGAAGAACTCCTAGCCCTAGAAGCCCATCGCATGAGTCCCTATTCCCATAGGGCTAACGATGTTTCTGTCGTACTGGACTTAATGATCCATGACATTGATCTGTTACTGGAACTTGTGGGTGCGCCTGTGGTGAAATTGACCGCAAGCGGTAGTCGTGCGCCAGGTTCAAGTTATCTAGATTATGTGACCGCAACGTTAGGGTTTGCAACGGGAATCGTGGCAACCTTAACAGCGAGTAAAGTCACTCATCGGAAAATTCGACAAATTACGGCTCACTGTAATAATTGTTTGACGGAAGCGGATTTTCTGAATAACGAAATTTTAATTCACCGACAAACCACCGCCAATTATTCCGCCGATTACGGTCAAGTCCTCTACCGTCAAGATGGGCTAATTGAAAAAGTTTATACCAGCAATATCGAACCCCTCCATGCCGAACTAGAACATTTTGTTTACTGTGTTCGCGGTGGGGATCAGCCGTCTGTGGGAGGAGAGCAGGCCCTTAAAGCCCTACGATTAGCAAGTTTAATTGAACAAATGGCCCTTGATGGACAAATTTGGCAATCTCCTAATGTGGAAATCAATCCCGAAAGAGAATATGTTTACCCTTCTTTGATTTTGCAAGAGACAACGGTTTAACGCGATTGACAGTTTGCGGTATTCTTGGGGTTGACAGTCTCGATCAATTCCGATTAATTGGTTTAAACATAAATAGTTAATTCAAACAAAATTTACTTTTAATTTAATTTTTCATAAAAACCTAACATTTAAAACTAAAAAAATTAATGCTAACACTCAAAAACATAACTCCAATCATTAATAATAGAATGGTGCGTTGGTGGATCGTGGGAATCGCTTTTATGGCGATCAATATTGTTCTACTGGATTGGTTTAAAGGGACATTGAGTTGGTCTCTTCCTTGGGCAACAGTCGCCTCTGCCGAAATTTGTACGATTACTCGATATGTAATTAACGATTGCTGGGTTTTTGGGAATCCTCACCCAACTTGGAAACGGTGCGGAGAATATCATATTGCTAATGCCAGTAGTTTTTTTGTCTGGTGTTTTATTATTATTGCATTAGGCGAAAAACTTCAGGTGGATCATCGTATTGCAGCGTTGTTAGCAACTGTAGTTTCTGTTTGTTTGAGTATGGCCACAAATTTCCTGTGGATCTGGCGGCGCACACCGCAAAGTAAATCTGTTGGAAATCCCAGGGAAAAACTTCAAGCAACATCTGAAAAATAAATTGTCATTAGAAAAAATTAAGGCAAAATAATTTATGAAAATTGGTGTTCCCAAGGAAATTAAGGATCAAGAGTTTAGAGTCGGTTTAACCCCTAGTAGTGTTAGGGCATTGACTGATCAAGGGCATACGGTTTTCGTCGAAACCCAGGCGGGAATGGGCTCAAGTTTTGACGATCGCGACTATGAACAAGCGGGAGCAAAAATTTCTAGTCATCCCCAGGAAGTGTGGCAACAGGAATTAGTCATTAAGGTCAAAGAACCTTTACCCTCGGAATACGACTATCTCAACCATCCGAAAATTCTCTTTACCTATCTTCATCTCGCCGCTAATCGGGAATTAACCCAAGCCTTACTCAAATCTGGGATTACCGCGATCGCCTACGAATCGGTGCAATTACCAGACGGAAGATTACCTCTGCTTAGTCCCATGAGTATCATTGCAGGAAGGCTGGCTGTGCAGTTTGGAGCGAGATATTTAGAGAAACAACAACAGGGAAGAGGCGTTCTACTCGGAGGAGTGCCAGGTGTAAAACCCGCAAAAGTCGTTATTTTAGGCGGCGGCGTTGTCGGAACAGAATCCGCTCGGATCGCGATCGGCATGGGAGCGCAGGTACAAATTCTGGATGTCAATGTGGATCGCCTGGGTTATTTGGAAACCCTCTTTGGCTCTAGAGTAGAGTTACTTTATAGTAATGCGGCCCAAATTGAAACCGTTGTCAGGGAAGCGGATTTATTAATCGGGGCTGTCCTCATTCCCAATAAACGCGCTCCTATTTTAGTTTCTCGTTCATTAGTGAGCCAAATGCGCCCTGGCTCCGTCATTATCGATGTGGCAGTCGATCAAGGTGGTTGTATTGAAACCCTCCGAACCACTTCCCATAGTCAACCGAGTTATGTAGAAGAAGGTGTCGTCCATGTGGGGATTCCCAATATGCCAGGCGCGGTTCCCTGGACAGCAACCCAGGCACTGAATAACAGCACCTTACCCTATGTCCTTAAGTTGGCGAACAAAGGATTAGAGGCCCTTAAAACCGATGAATCTTTGTCAAAAGGATTAAATATCCAGAATAATACCCTAATTCATCCCAGCATCCAGTCTGTTTTCCCTGATTTATAGACTAAATCAACGGCAATAAAAAGTGGGACTTAGCCCACTCATATTCGATTATTCTAGATTTTCTAATAACTGATTTCGAGCCGTTTCTAATGCCTCGGTTAATTTACTCGGATCGCGTCCACCTGCTTGGGCTAAATTGGGACGACCACCACCGCCACCACCGCAGATTTTAGCAATATTTCCGATAAATTTACCCGCTTGTAGTTGTTTCTGTTTAATTACCTGGGGACTAAAGGCTGCGACGAGACTCACCTTATCGGCTTCAGGAATTGAGCCAAGAATAACCGCTCCTTCCCCTAGTTTTTGTTGGAGTCGTTCGGCCGCCGTTTTAAGGGATTCGGCATCAACTTCACCCAAATTGGCCACTAAAATTTTAAATCCTCCTACCGATTCAGCCTGAGTTAATAATTGCTCAGATTTAACAATTGCTAATTCTTGTTTCGCTAAATCTAGCTCTTTTTGAATATTTTTTAAATCATTTTGCAAGCTGTTAACTCGTTCGGGAATTTCTTCGGGTTTAACTTTAAAGCGATCGCTGAGATCTTTGACCACTTTTTCCCGTAGATTGAGATACTCTAAAACCGATGGGCCAGCAACAGCTTCAATGCGACGCACTCCCGCAGAGGTTCCTGTTTCCGAAACGATTTTAAATAGCCCAATTTCGGCAGTATTATTCACATGAGTTCCGCCACAAAGTTCCATTGAAACCCCTGGCACGTCAATCACGCGCACCTCAGCACCGTATTTTTCTCCAAACATGGCGATCGCACCTTTAGCCTTGGCTTCTGCGATCGCTAAAACTTCAATTTGGGTATCATGGGCTTCGGCGATCCAATGATTAATTTGATCTTCAACTTGTTGGAGTTCCTGGGGCGTAACCGCACGGGAACAATTGAAGTCAAAACGTAACCGATTAAAATCCACCAAAGAACCCGCCTGGGAAATAGAATCATCGACAATTTTTTTCAATGCCGCTTGCAATAAATGGGTTGCCGTGTGATTTGCTTGGGCGCGACGACGACAGGCTCGATCAATGATTGCCGTTACCGTTTGACCTGTTTGAATGGTTCCCCGTTCGATTTGCCCAAAATGGATAAAAATCCCCGATTCTTTTTTCACATCCTCAATACGAATGAGCAAATTATCCCCCGTTAAATAACCGCGATCGCCAATTTGTCCCCCCGATTCTGCATAGAAAGGTGTTTGATTAAGGACAATTTGTACGACATTTCCTGCTTCGGCGGTTGGAGCTAAATTTCCTTCAATTAAAACTGCTTCAACGGTTGCGGTTAATTGGGGTTCGGTATAACCCATAAATTCAGTCGGATGAATATGTTCAGCGAGTTTATCTAAGCTACCTTGTACCGTTAAATCAATGGTTTCATGGGCCGCTTTGGAGCGTTCCTGCTGTTTTTTCATCTCTTCTTGAAAGCCGATTTCATCCACCGTTAAACCCTGTTCTTCGGCAATTTCTTGAGTTAATTCAAAGGGGAAACCGTAGGTATCATAAAGGGTAAAAGCATCAACTCCCGAAATTTGTTTTTTCTCCTTTTCGATAATTTCAGCTAAGAGTTTTTCACCCCGTTCTAGGGTTTTCAGAAATGCAACTTCTTCCCGTTGTAATTCCTGTTTAACAAAATCAGCCCGTTCTCTCACTTGGGGATAAACTAATTCGGATAATTGAATCGCCGTTTCTGCAACTTGGGTTGTAAATTCTCCTTCAATGCCAATCAATCTTCCATGCCGAACCACTCGACGAATTAAACGCCGTAAAACATAACCCCGTCCAATATTACTGGCACTAATACCATCAGTAATCATGTGGACGATAGCACGAACATGATCTCCAATTATTCTGAGAGAAATCTGCGTTTTTGCACTACGATCGTAGTAAAAAGGAGTTCTTCTATAAAGAAATTTGAAATCATTACCGACTAGATACTCCATTCCAGCTATTTCTGCTGCTTGTTTAATAATCGGAAAAATCAAATCTGTCTCATAATTATTAGGTACTTTTTGTAGGATTTGGGCCATTCTTTCTAGCCCCATTCCCGTATCAATATTTTTATTTTGTAACGGGGTTAATTTACCTTCTGAATCCCGATTATATTGCATGAAAACCAGATTATAAAATTCAATAAAACGGCTATCATCTTCGAGATCAATCTTTTTATCCCCCAATTCGGGATGGAAATCATAGTAAATTTCTGAGCAAGGCCCACAAGGCCCCGTTGGCCCCGATACCCAAAAGTTATCATCGGCTCCCATGCGTTGAATGCGGTGGGCGGGAATGCCAATCTGATCGCGCCAAATGGCAAAGGCTTCATCGTCTTCTTCAAACACACTGACGACCAATTTTTCTGCGGGTAAACCGAAAACCTGGGTCGAAAGTTCCCAGGCCCAGGCGATCGCTTGTTCCTTGAAATAATCGCCAAAACTAAAGTTACCCAACATCTCAAAAAAGGTGTGATGTCTAGCGGTACGCCCCACATTCTCGATGTCATTGGTGCGGATACATTTCTGAGAAGTGGTCGCACGGGGAAATTCAGACGTTTTTTGTCCCAGAAAAATAGGTTTAAATGGCAACATTCCCGCGATCGTCAATAAAACCGTCGGATCTTCGGGAACCAAAGACGCACTGGGTAAAATCTGATGGTCGCGATCGCGAAAAAAGTTAAGAAATGTTTGGCGGATTTCGTTACCGCTTAGGACTTGGGGCGTTGGGGTCATGGTAAATATAAAGTTATCTCTACAACTTTCATTGTGGCATTTTCGGTGTTAGGGTTGCCACAGACTTAAGACGGTATTGATTTTCAGCATTGAGTTAATATCGCCAACTGTCATATTTTTTTCTGCTTTACTATAAATAGTTAACAGGAAAATACTGGTTGCTGATTCGAGTCAATCAATTAAATCGTCTAACGGTTTCCGAAGGTAATTCTCCAAAATATTTTTGATAACTCTGGCTACATCTTCCCAGATGCCCAAACTGATATTTGATCATCAAATCCGTAATTCCTAACAGTGGCATTCCTTGGCTTAATTCCTGATGTAAGGCATCCAATCGCGCTTGTTTCAGAAATTGGAGCGGTGAACAGCCACAATATCTCGCAAAAGCTCGTTGTAAAGATCGTCCACTCACCCCGATCTCCGAGGCAATATCCCCTAAACTAATCGGTTTTTGTAAATTTGCCCTCATAAATTCCTGAGCCAGTCTTACTGTGCGATCGCTAACCATGCCTTCATTTTTTTGAAGAAAAGCAGAATAATTATGGGAATGATATTGCAGTAATCCTGTCAATAAAGTTTGTTCTAATTGCGGTAAAAATAGAGAGTTACAAGCCGTTGATTGCCAGGCAAATAGAATCAGTTCCTTAAGGCTGTGACCCAAGGCAGTCGTTAGATCCACTTCGGGCTGAAAAGTAATGAATGAATTAATCGATTTCCCTGATAAATTAATTAATTCTTGATGTAATCTTTGGTAGGGAATACAG
>ERZ1022729.71-NODE-71-length-13581-cov-6.876164_pt1 | contig 13581 bp, 12 predicted proteins | sample MGYA00520880_ERZ1022729 | MGnify/ENA primary metagenome ERZ1022729 (study PRJEB33162, sample SAMN09537598) | freshwater metagenome | isolation source: freshwater | place: Canada:Alberta | collected 2017-07 | study: EMG produced TPA metagenomics assembly of the...
GGGCTCGGAGATGTGTATAAGAGACAGTAGCATGGTGACAATTATTGAGGGATCAGAATATTCACCTTCTCTGACTTTGTTTTCTAAAGGAGCGACATGATTAATTTGTTTGAGTACAAGACTAGTTCCTTTGATAGATTGTTTATTTAATGTAGTGACTAAAAATCGTTCAACTCTCGGATCAAAGAGAAGAGGGCTGGAAATTTCGCTTAATCCTGCTCTTAAATCAATCAAAACATAATCAGCATTTAAAATACGGCCTAATTCATAGATAGCATCCGCACAACCCCAATGATTATTAAGATTTCTAGCTAGGTTTTCAGGTAAAACAGGTGTATCCAATAACTGTTCTTCTTTGACAAAAGCAGGTAAAAAATAAATTGTTGATCTTCCTTCCTGTTTAGATGATTTTTTTATCTTATCCGCAAAAAAAACTAGGTTATTTTCTATGGGAGGATAATGGTAAACTTCAAGAAAATCAATAAATGAAACTTCTGGTTGCATTGCTTCATTGGCGTTCAAATAAGTTAATCCAGGAGCTTCTAAATCTGCATCGATAATTAATAAGGTAATGGCTTTATTTAATTCTTTTGCTCGGTCTAGTAAAGCAAAAAGATAAGCCGCTAGATGTAACGTTCTTCCCACTCCCCCTTTAAAAGAGTGAAAGGCAACTAAATTCGTTTTTTCTCGAAAAGGTTCAGGATATTTAATATTTTGAGCTTGACTATTATCTTCACTATCTTGTGATTCTAAATAACTGATTTCTTGCCAAAAAGGAAAAATAGACGTATTTGAATTTAACGGATTTTCACCATCAATAAATTCAACAGGTAAATAGCTACAATCTCCTAAATCAAGATGGATAATACATTTTTCTTCTTCATACCAATCACCAAACCAATTTTTTAAAATTTCACTGGCTGTTTCTTTATCATCAGATGTTTTAATACCAATCTCAAGAGCATCAGAAAAACAACCAATTCTACTAATATTACTGGGTAAATTATGATAAAAATTGGTGTTTCTAGCGATAACTCTTCTAATATCTAACCAGGTTAATAGTTTCATGGTTTATCTAATTCCTGTTTAATCCATTCCGATATGTTAGTTAATTTTTTTTCCAAATCAGGGTCGCCATTGCTATCTAGCATAGTGCCTCCATATCGCCACATCTGATTAATGTCTTTTGTTTCACACGTTCGATCTTCTCTTTTAGCATTTTTTTTAATCGGTGTCATTAAAAGCTTGTTTGGCAGTTTCAGAGAGTCACCAGCACTTAAGCAATCCAATAGTTTGTTGATGTTATGTCCTGAATCGGTCACATTAGGGCATAGATTCGTTCGATTTCTTCCCTCTCTTTTCATTACAATTGCCTTGAGTCCACATTCTATCGCATAGAACAATAGTAAACGATGAGCATTATTTCGAGATGGAACTTGAGATGCCTCCAGATTGATTCGCCAAGCTCGCTGAATTTCTCTGTCGGTAAACGTAATCATTTTCTATAATATCCAATAATTCTATAACAAAGCTCCCTATTGCTAGAGAGCTAAACTAATTTCAGAGTTTATTAACCTGAATTAAATTAACCTAATAAAGCCTGAGCTTTAGCCAAAACATTATCTACCGTGAAACCAAATTTTTCCAAACAGGTTCCACCAGGAGCCGAAGCACCAAAGGTATCAATACTGACCGTATCGCCTTCGGTTCCAACATATTTGTGCCAGCCAAAACTACAAGCCGCTTCTACAGATAAACGTTTAGTGACCGCTTTCGGGAGAACAGACTCTTTATAATCCGCAGTTTGAGCTTCAAACAAATCCCAAGCAGGCATAGAAACCACCCGAACTTTCTTGCCTTCAGCCGTAAGCTTCTCAGCCGCAGTGACACAAAGACTAACTTCTGAACCTGTGCCAATCAAGATTAAGTCAGGGGTTCCCTCGCTATCCACTAAGACATAGGCTCCTTTGCTGACTCCTTCAATCGAAGTTCCTGCTAAATTAGGAACATTTTGACGGGTAAAGGCCAAGAGGGAGGGTTTGTTGGCTTTAGAGTTTTCAATGGCAACTTTGTAAGCACCCGAAGTTTCCGTACCATCACAGGGACGAATCACCGTGAGGTTAGGGATAGCTCGCAAAGACGCGAGGGTTTCAATCGGTTGGTGGGTGGGGCCGTCTTCGCCCTGACCGATGGAATCGTGGGTCATTACCCAAATCGAACCCGCTTCGGAAAGTGCGGATAAACGGATTGCCGCCCGCATATAGTCGGTAAAAATCAGGAAGGTCGCACCGTAGGGAATTAAGCCTGACTTGTGCAAGGCCATGCCGTTACAAATCGCGCCCATTGCGTGTTCCCGTACCCCAAAGTGGATATTACGGTTTTCGTAATGGCCTTTTTGGAAGTCGCCTGAAGATTTAATTTCCGTCAAGTTGGAGTGGGTCAAATCGGCGGAACCACCGATTAATTCAGGAAGAACTGCCGCTAATTTGTTGAGGCAATTTTCGGAATGTTTGCGGGTGGGTAAGCCTTTGTCTTCGGGGGTATAGGTGGGTAAGACTTGATCCCAACCATCGGGTAATTTGCCACTTAATAAACGCTCAAATTCAGCCGCTTCGGTGGCATATTTCGCTTTATATTGGGCAAAAGCTTGGTTCCATTCGGCTTCGTAGTTGGCTCCCCGTTCGACGGCTTTACGGGTATGTTTGAGGACATCATCGGGAACCTCAAAGGGGCCATAGCTCCATTCCAATTGCGCACGGGTCAGAGCAGTTTCGTCTGCACCCAAGGCCGCACCGTGAACCCCTGCGGTATTGGCTTTGTTGGGGGAACCATAACCGATGGTGGTGGTCACCTTGATCATGGTGGGTTTGTCGGTAACCGCTTTGGCTTCTTCGATCGCTTTGGCGATCGCGGCTAAATCCGTATTGCCATCTTCCACATGAAGAACGTGCCAACCGTAGGACTCAAAGCGTTTGCTGACATCTTCGGTAAAAGCCACATCGGTGGAACCATCAATAGAAATGTGATTATCGTCGTAGAGCGCGATTAATTTACCTAATCCCCAATGGCCTGCAATGGAAGCCGCTTCCCCAGAAATTCCTTCCATGTTGCAACCATCACCCAAAATTACATAGGTATAATGATCAACAATGGTTGCATCGGGTTTATTGTATTTAGCGGCTAAATGGGCTTCGGCTAGAGCTAAACCGACACCATTGGCAATCCCTTGACCGAGGGGGCCTGTGGTGACTTCGACTCCAGGGGTTTCAAAATTTTCAGGGTGTCCTGGGGTCTTAGCACCCCACTGGCGAAACTGTTTAATATCTTCAAGGGAGACGCTATCGTAGCCCATCAAATAGAGCAGGGCATACTGCAACATGGAGCCATGACCCGCCGACAACACGAAGCGATCGCGGTTAAACCACTGGGGATTTTTGGGGTTATAGCGCATGAATTTATCCCACAGGACAAACCCCATTGGAGCGGCTCCCATCGGTAAACCAGGATGACCAGAGTTAGATTTATTAATCGCATCAACCGCCAAAAAACGGATGGAATTAATGCAAAGTTCTTCAAGGGACTGGGTAGCAACAACCATAATGAATTAGGGAATGAATTTTAAAGATACGACAGTTGGTTAAATTTAAGGCCGAGGGATAGCTGGGGGACTAAAGTTTGACTCTATCTTCCCACCATTCGGATTCATTAACGATATTTTTTAAAGGCTAAGGTTACGTTATGACCGCCAAAGCCAAAGGAGTTGGACAAGGCCACTTCTACCGGTAAAGCGCGACTAACGTGGGGAACGTAATCTAAATCACATTCGGCATCGGGATTTTCTAAATTAATCGTCGGTGGAACCTGATCATTGGCGATCGCCATCACGGTAGCAACGGCTTCAATGCCGCCCGATCCGCCCAAAAGATGCCCCGTCATCGATTTAGTCGAACTGACAACGAGATTATGAGCGTGACTTCCCAGGGCTTTTTTGATGGCATTGGTTTCCGTCACATCATTGGCAGGTGTGCTAGTTCCATGAGCATTGATATAACTCACTTGCTCTGGAGATAAACCCGCATCTTGCAGAGCCAACTCGATCGCACGGGTAGCACCCTGGCCGCCTGGAACAGGTAAGGTCATGTGGTAAGCATCACAGGTCATACCATAACCCACCATTTCAGCGTAAATTTTTGCCCCTCTTGCTAGGGCGTGATCGAGTTCTTCGAGTAACAAAATTCCCGCGCCTTCTCCCATCACAAAACCATCGCGGTCTTTATCAAAGGGACGACAGGCATGGAGAGGATCGTCATTACGGAAAGACAAGGCCCGCGCTGAAGCGAATCCTGCCACGGAAATATGCGTCACCGCCGCCTCCGTTCCACCACAGATCATGGCTTTGGCATAGCCACCCTGGACTAACCGAAAGGCATCTCCAACGGCATTTGCCCCTGCGGCACAGGCTGTTACCGTACAGGAATTAGGGCCTTTGGCTCCAATATTAATCGCCGTCAAACCAGCGGCCATGTTGGCGATCATCATGGGAATCATAAAGGGACTACAACGGCTAGGGCCTTTTGTCAGGTAGATTTCTTCTTGATCTTCCAAGACTTTGATTCCCCCAATCCCTGTGCCAATCAACACACCGATCTGATCTGCATTGAGGTCATTGATGACAAATTGACCATCGGCGATCGCCTGTTGACTGGCCACTACGCCAAATTGAGAAAAGCGGTCCATGCGCTTGGCTTCCTTGCGGTCTAGAAATTGAGTGGGATCAAATCCTTTCACTTCCCCCGCAAACCGACAGGCGTGCTTGGATGCGTCAAAATGGGTAATCGGCCCAATGCCATTTGCTCCTGCCAATAATCCCTGCCAGTATTCCTCTAGGGTGTTACCGATGGGAGTAATTGAGCCTAAGCCTGTGACAACCACTCGTTTTTTGGCTAAATTTGTCATGATCCTCGTTCGTATTGGGGCTTACTGACCCAAAATGCAGATAAAAAAGGTGAAGTTAAGACGTTAGGAGGTAAAAATTGAGATGAACTTAGGTAATAGCTTTTTCGATATGATTAACCGCTTTCTCAACGGTATCAATTTGTTCAGCGACTTCATCGGGAATTTCGATATCAAAAGCTTCTTCCAAGGCCATGACTAGTTCAACGGTATCGAGGGAATCGGCTCCGAGATCATTGGCAAAACTCGCTTCAGGCTTTACAGCGTCGGCTTCAACATCTAATTGTTCGACAACAATTTTTTTTACTTTATCAAAAATATCTTGGTTCATTGATACCTATATATTTAACCGCTAAAAACCCTATGTGCTTTACAGTACTAGGGGGAAGCAGGGCGGGGATTACTACTTCCGTTATTGTTATAAACTTGCAATTGTCAGCATTCTCTATCTTATCGGAAGAGGCATACTCTACATAAATTTTCTCTGAATTTTGGCGATCGCATTTTGCAAAAAAGTTGAAACCAGTCGATAAAATGAAAAGCCACTGAGTAAAGGGGCAACTGACCGAAATTTTTCCCAAAGATTCCTTCAAAGTCAGTTCGTTGTTGTAATGACTGTGATTTGTATCGATATAAAATATAATTCCTGAGTGACGGATTATTAATTGAAGAAAGTATCCAAAAATAAATTTCAATAAATTAAAATCGAGACAAAAGTAGATTCATCGCGAATAAAAGGGCGATCGCCACCTAAAAGCTTCAGCTAAAAACGGGGGATCGCCTATTGCAAAAGATGATCCCGATCTTTCGATAAAAAAATTCCTTTAGCCCTGGAATATAAATCATCTTTAGTAAAAAAAGAAGGGGACAAAATTATTATCAAAAACCGACATAACCTTTATCATTAGACATGATGGTTTTTAATGACCTATCAATACCGCTATTTTCACCACCATTTTTTGAACGATTAACAACGCCATGACTGCTCTGCCTAAAGAATTTCCCCGCGCTTTACCGTCTCCATCCCGTAATCCCCGCAAAAACAACCCGCGTTCAGCCTCTCAGAGAAACCGTTCCCAAGCTCCTAAAGCTGAACCGATTGATCTCGCCCAACAGCCCTTGCCCACAGGATTACAGTTTTTGCTTCGGTTTCAGCAGGCTACCTCGATCGCGACCTTTGGATTAGTGGGTATTGCTTTAGCGGTGTACGGCTGGACAGTCTATACGCCCACTGCTTGGAGCCAGGAATTTAAAAAACTGCGGACTCTCCAAAGTCATGAACGTCAGTTAGTCTCGACGAATGAAATGTTGAAAAATCAATTAGCCAAACAAGCAGAAAAACCGAATTCAGGTTTAATTCGCCCCAATCCCAATTACAATGTTTTTCTACCCAGTAGTAAGGCAATGGCCCCCATAACCCAAAAAACCTCAGATAATCCGTCTTCTAAACTGATGATTGGTACGGAACCCATCGCCTATTAAGGAGCTATTTTCCCTAAATTCCCCCTAAATTTTAGTTTTCTACAATTTTTTAAATTTCGGATAACTAAACACCCTGAATAATTGCACAACGGTTGTTGTTCCCCAGTATGGCTTCTTCCCACTTTAAATCCCCCTCCCCCCCAAGTAACTCTCGTCCTAGTCGTCAGTCCAAGGTCACTAAACTGAAACCCGTATCGGCTAAGACGAAAGCGGCTCCCTCAACGCGGAAACTCCAATCAACTCCTTTACCGAAAACGAGATTATTGTCGGTCTGGGTGATTTTAGTGGCAGGAATTTTGGGATTGGGCTATAAACTCTACCAGTTGCAAGTGATTCAAGGAGCTTCTTTACAAAAAAAAGCTCGCTCTCAGCAAACCACAAATCTGAAACCCTACATTCCCCGTCGTAGTATTATCGATAGCCTGGGAAATGTATTGGCGACGGACAACTTGATGTATTCCTTATATGTTCATCCCAAATTATTTAAAATACCTCAAGCGGAGATTGCGGATAAATTAGCATTGATTCTGTCGAATGAAACAGCCGATCGCTTAGTGAAGAAATTTGAAAAGCAAAAAAGCGGCATCAAATTGGCGACTCGTCTCAGTGAATCTCAGGCGAATAAAATCCATGACCTTAAATTGGATGGATTAGAGTTAGAACAACAATATGCCCGTTTTTATCCCCAGGAAGAAATGGCGGCAGAGGTCGTGGGATACGCTGATAATGATCACCAGGGTCAGGCGGGCATTGAATTAAGCCAGCAACAACTGTTAGAACGTAATGCTCTGAGTTTGTATGTCCGACGCTCAGGACAGGGAACGATTATGCCCGCTTTTTTGCCTCAAGACTTGCTCCAGTCTAATGATTGGCAAGTAAAATTAACCCTCGATATGCGTTTACAACGGGCCGCGAGAGAGTCTTTAAAAGAACAATTAAAGGCCTTCAAAGCAAAACGGGGAACGGTGATGATTATGGATTCAGTGGATGGTTCCCTGCTGGCGATGGTCAATGAACCGACTTTTAATCCGAACAAATATTCCCAAGCGAAGGTTGAATTATTTAAAAACTGGGCAGTTAGCGACCTCTATGAACCAGGTTCGACTCTCAAGCCCGTCAATGTCGCGATCGCGCTCAATGCCAAAGTCATTACCCCCGAAACAACAGTTAACGATGGGGGATCAATCAGAGTTGGCCCCTGGACAATTTCCAATGCCGACAAATCTGGGGCAGGAACCGTTGATGTTGCTCATATTATTCAATATTCTAGTAACGTGGGCATGGTCGGGCTAATGCGTTACCTCAAGCCAGACGATTATTACACACGCTTACAAGAGGTCGGTCTAGATAGTAAAACAGGAATTGATCTACCAGGAGAAGTCGCCAGCTATCTCAAGCCCCGCGAAGAATTTGTCAGTCAACCCATTGAACTTGCGACCACGTCTTTTGGGCAAGGACTTTCTCTCACTCCTATAAAATTATTGCAACTCAACGCGGCCCTCGCTAACGGAGGACGATTAGTAACTCCCCATGTGGTCAAAGGATTAGTTGATGCGGGCGGAAACTTACACTGGAAGCCTAACCATCCAGAGAAAAATATTTTTACCCCTCAGGATGCCTATCGAGTGGTTCAGATGATGGAAAATGTCGTCACCCAAGGAACAGCAAAAAACGCTCGCATTGACGGTTATCGCATTGGAGGTAAAACAGGAACCGCCGAAAAAGCTGGCCCCAGGGGAGGGTATTCGGCGACGGCGAGAATTACCAGTTTTGTTGCGATTTTACCCGTTGAAAAACCTCGTTACGTTGTCCTAGCGGTCGTGGATGAACCCCAGGGCGGCAATACTTACGGTGGAACCGTCGCGGCTCCTATTGTTAAAAAAGTGATGGAAGCGTTGATTGCAATCAAAGGGATTCCCCCTTCTTCTGCGGCGGCGATCAATAATTTAGATCCTGTTCCCGACGATAAAACCAAACCCCAGTGAGCCTTTTGGATTAGATCAATCGTTTTTAAACACAGTGAAGATCATGTGCCAAAGTGCGATCGCCGATTGGGGGATAGCAAACAAAATGGATTAATATAGTAGAATCACGGGAACTACCTAAGTATTTTTACGGAGAAAACAATTAATGCAAGCCCGTCTAATTCAGTGTTTTGACGGAGGGAAAAGTTGATCATCTTGGGGAAAATGGCAGTATTAAAAAAAAATTCAAGATAAGATCATTTTTGATTATTTGACTAATTAGATCTACGATTTGAGGAAATACAAAATAATGTTTAATTTAAATTTATTATCCACTCCTGCCATGACCGACTCTGTTTTGGTTAATCCTGTCCTAAGTGAACCAAGTATTCCTGAATCTGAGAATCCAGTAAAAGAATCTAAATCGTCAGGAAACTTTTTCAGTGATTTATTGTTATTTTTTAAAGTTGCCTTTTCTTCTATTGATGATGTTTAAGAATTTTTTAAATATTATCGGATTCGAGGCGGTTGGCGATGAAAACTGAGGTAAATTAGGGTAAAACCGCCGCCTAAAATCAGCATTAATGTGGAAAATTCAACAATAAAAAGACTGTCCAAGTCGGCAACTAAACCCACACTACTAGCACTAAAAATAATCAATAAAATGACATAAAGAATTTTACGAGGAATTTGAATTTTCTTGTTTTTTCTTACGTTCATTGACAAATGTAATTTGAGTTTTAAATAAGACTTAGTTACAGTTAGTTTTATGTATTCTTGAAGGAAATCGCGTTATTACGGAAGAAAAAACGCGATCGCGGGTTTAAGGTTCATCTCAAAAAGATTAAGCCTCAATGACTACTCGTAAATTGCCGCGTTTTTTCGTAACCCTACAAGCCACTGTTTCATTGGAACGCTCGAACTCTAGATTGAGATAGGTTTTACCAATCCGTAAATTTTGGATAGACAACTGATTGATCGATGGTAGCAGAGTTGGATCAATGACTCGTAAGTAATTCCCCTGGGAATCGGGAACGAGATTCAGCATCATGGTCAATAATTGAAAAATTGTCCCACTAGCCCAGGCCTGGGGAGAACAGGCAACGGGATATTGAATGGGCAAATTATCGCCAATTCGTTCGTGACCACAGAATAATTCGGGAGGACGTTGATAGGGTTGGGTCATGGTCATATCAAATAAACCCTGGGCAATTTCTAGGGGCTGATCGACAAAACCAAGACTGCGTAAACCTTGGGCAATCAGGCCGTTGTCGTGGGGCCAGACTGACCCAATGTGATACCCCATCGGATTATAGGCGAGATTATCACTGCTGAGGGTACGAATTCCCCAACCGCTAAACATATCACGAGCTTTGAGGCGATCGGCGACGCTATAGGCTTTTTCGATATCTAAAATGCCCAAACTGAGGCAATGACCTGGATTTGAGGTAATACTATCAACGGGTTTTCCCTGTCCATCTAAGGCGAGAGCGCAAAATCCCTGATCAGCTAACCAAAAATCACGATTAAAGCGGGCTTTTAATTCCCTGGCGGATTGTTGCCAGGTAGCGGCCAGTTCATACAATTTTTTGTGGTTGGCGATTTCTGCTAAGCGAATTTTGGCCGCATAGACATACCCCTGAACCTCGACTAAGGCGATCGCACCCTCAGCAAGTTGACCTTTAGCATCCACAATACAATTACTTGAATCCTTCCAGCCCTGATTCCCTAATCCGCGATAGGAACGGGAAAAATAACGCAAATAGCCCGTTTCTTTCAGATTGCGATCGCACCAGTCCATCGCAGCCAAAGCATTATCCCAAAGTTCATTGAGCGTATCTTCGTCCCCTGTCCAGGCATAATATTCGGCATAAAGCATCAACCAAAGCGGCGTAGCATCTACCGTTCCATAATAGGGCGTGTGGGGAATTTCCTGACAACGAGCCATTTCACCAAAGCGAATTTCGTGCATAACTTTGCCTAGCTCCTCCTCCCGCCAATCATTATCGTTTTTTCCTTGATAATGGGCGAGGACATAGAGAGTATCCCGTGCAATGGAAGGATCTAATAACAAGGTTTGGGAAGATGCAATTAAAGAATCTCGTCCAAATAACGTCGAAAACCAAGGAACCCCCGCCGCAATCACCTTACGATTATCAATAGTTTGTCGGAGTAAATAAATATCCTGTTCAGCCTGATGAATAATTTGATTAATCGCTTTATTATCGGTTTCTATTTTGGTAATTTTATCGATCCAATCTTCAGATTCTAGGATTTCCGCGCCTTTGGCCTGCATTAGAGTAATCGGAATATTATCCACAGAAGCAGGCTTATTATTATTATAAAACTGAATTTTATAGCCTAAAGTCACTTGTTGTCGGGCTTCTATCTGGACATTCCAAATGGCAGTATAATCTTCAATCGCATCGGGTAATAGGGAATGAAACTGGATTCTAGACTCCAAAATAATGCCATCTTTTCCTTGATAGGCCAGAATGATTTCTGGAGGATTTTCAGCATGAGTCACTTCATTAATATAATAACCCGAAAATTGTAAAAGATTTCCCCGACCTTCCCTAGCAAATCCCCTCACATCAAAAATATCTAAAAAGTCTGCTCCAAAGCTGACACTTAAAGCAAAATTTACCGAAAAACTATTGTAATTATGAAGCGTTATTTCTTCAAATAAACCGCCCTTAATAGCAATTTCACGCTGAATACTAATGGTTTCCGTCCCAATTTTTTCGCCTGATTCAAGATTTATTAAATTAGGATTTGTCGCTAGGATAGACAGAAAAAAACCTTTTTGGGCCGTACTACTCAGTAATACTGGGGCTTGTTTATCAATGAGTAAGGTTAGATGATTAAGATAGCGAGTATCTCGACAAAATAAGCCCATACTTTTCATCACACTATTATCAGAACAGTCTGTGTGTTCTATATTCCCTAAAGTATCGGTGATAAAGAAAATATCATCATTTTTTAGGGTCAGAGTAGGAATAGGATGTTGATTATTAATGGGGCATAACCAGGTACTCGTGGGAAGGAAATCTAGGGGAAGAAACTTTCGTCCTTCAAATTCAATCATGTCTGTCATAATTTTATAAAAATATTGTTCATTAAGGATTTATTAAGCTGTCCATAATCGAAAGTTCATACAGGCAGAGGGCTTAAGCCCCTTGTTAGCAAGTGTTAAGGATTTATCACAGCTTAGCCGTTTTTGAAAATGATCTTGATGATTCTTTTTGTTCTTGCTCGCGATCGCGTTATCAAATTCAGTCCATTTTTCAGGAAATTCTTAATATCACGTAGGATTTTGGTTTCCCAGTCCATCAAAACTTGTTCAACCATCACAAGCGAAATTTACTGTAAATGTTTGAATTGTTTGATTTGTTGTAGATGAATTATGAGAAGATTTTTATCAAAATAAAAACTAAGCGTATAGGCTCAAGTCCAATATAACTCAATGAATTCTCAGATCAAACTTGCATTAATAAACTTAACAAGAGAGACCTACTTTGTTTAAATCTCCAATCCCAAAAAAATCTTAGGGGCCAGCAAAAATGGCATCTTCCAAATCCCTACGACTTAGAGAATACTTAAACGTCCGCTTGACCTCATTTTCTCCCGATTCTGTGGGTAAATAATGAACCGTCAACTCTTCTATATCAAAACTCAGCTCCGCTTGCCAATCGGGGTATTTAATCGACCAACAATGCCGATTTTGCAAATCCTGTTGACAGCCCAACTCCAAAAGCCAATTTTCAATGCTTGAAAGGGGGTGATTGTAGAGGGGGGTATTGTCAGGGGGAAAATCCATAGCATTCAGTCGAGAACTCTAGGCAGGGTTATTTTAAAGTTATTTTAAGCTATTTGGGGCATTAACAAAATCTTCAAGAAACCCAAACTAGGGGCGATCGCCGTTGCATCCCCCCGCAAGTAAGCGATTAAAAAGGCTAATCCTAAACAACCGAGTAAGGTGATCGCTAAAAGACAAAGAGAAAAAATCTCTCCTGCGGATAGAGGGCGATCATTCGGGTCTAAATAAGCTGATTTTGACCAATTTTCGTTTTCTTGATTAATTTTTTGATTAGACTGTCGTAAATCCGTCGGCACTTGGATCACATTCCAACGAGAATAACCAATTTGTAGATCATAAAGCGATCGCCGTTCGGGATTACTAACAATGGCATAGGCTTCATTTAGGCGTTGAAACTTCCGAGTCGCCACCTCAGACGGTAAAGTAGTGGTATCGGGGTGATAGGTTTTGCTCAATTCCCGATAGGCCCGTCGAATTTCGATGACCGAAGCGGACGGATGAAGCCCTAAAATAGCATAATGACTATGGATCAATCGGCTTTGGGTTGGAATTGATCGCGTCTTTGACTGGGGGTTTGCGTGTTCTTGAGTCACCCGATTTTTATTAACCTTGTGCTTAAATCGTTCTTAATTTTGATTATTTTAACGAAATTCCTACAGAAATTGACAATGAATTTGAATCGCCTAAATTTTGCTCGATTATTCTCTTTTAAAGCTTTTATCACTTTTTTAGTGGCGATTTGCTTGGGTTTCTGGCTATTAAGCGCAACACCTGCCCAGGCGAGTGTGGATGATGACCGTTTGGATGGCAATATTTTTGTCGTCTATGCAGGGAATGGTTCCTTGGTTCCGCCCCGTTTAACCATTGCTGAAACCTTTGAGCGCAAACTTCCCGCCGTTATCGTCTATTTTCTGGATGATAGTCGCGATTGCAAGGAATACGCCTTTATTGTTTCCCGTTATCAAGAATTTTATGGTCGCGCCGCCAGCATTATTCCCATCATTGTCGATTCTATTCCCCAAAAATCTTCCTACAAACCTGATGAGCCTGGTTATTATTATCAAGGCGTTGTTCCCCAGACTGTTGTTTTAAGTGCTAATAAAAAAGTTCTTTTCAATGGCAAAGGGGTTGTCAAATTTGAGGAAGTTGATGATGTTTTACGAAAAGAATTTAAGTTATTACCCCGTTCCGAATCTGTTGAACTAAAACAGCGTACTTTCAATGAATTTAATAGTGAATTAGTCTCAGAATAAATAGCTGGTTACAATTCAACTAATATAAATTTTGCGCTTGATCCCCCCGTCCTGCGGACACCCCCCTTATCAAGGTAGGGCTGTTTCATTCTAACAAATCGCAAAGCCT
>ERZ1022729.72-NODE-72-length-13525-cov-6.155457_pt1 | contig 13525 bp, 9 predicted proteins | sample MGYA00520880_ERZ1022729 | MGnify/ENA primary metagenome ERZ1022729 (study PRJEB33162, sample SAMN09537598) | freshwater metagenome | isolation source: freshwater | place: Canada:Alberta | collected 2017-07 | study: EMG produced TPA metagenomics assembly of the...
GGATATTTCTTTCTCTTTTTTACCAAAAATTTAATTTTCGGACAAGTCTATTGAGAGAAAAAACGGAACCTGATTATTTTTCTAAGGTTTATAAGGATAGAAGTGGCGTGAAGGAAATGGCTAAGGTTTTTAATTATGATCTTTGGGGAAAACGGGAAACAAAATATAAGTTTTTGGAAGAGGTTAAATTTAGAGATGTTGAATGGATTGAATTACAACCTACTCAACCGAATTACTTTTTTGCTCCTAAAAATTTTGATTTAGCAACAGAATATAATCAAGGTTTTAATGTTGATGATATCTTCTTAGTTAAATCCACAGGAGTCGTAACGCATCGTGATCACTTTGTTATGGATTTTGATTTTGAAGTGCTTCGTAAAAGAATAGAAGATTTTAGAAGTTTAAACATAACTAATCAAGAAATATCTAATATTTACAACTTGAAAGATACTCGTGATTGGAATCTTGAATTAAGAAGGAAGTCACTAGCAACTAATAAGAATTGGGAAAAATATTTTACCGTTTGCTTATATCGACCATTTGATAGTAGATTTTATTATCATCATCAAGATGTTGTGGAATATCCTAGACAAGAAGTTATGCAAAATATGACTCAATTTTCTAATTTATCTTTAATTGTTTGCCGTCAGCAAAAATCAATAGGATTTCAACATTGTTATGTAACTGACTTGATCGGAGAAGGAAATAATATTTCTATTCATTCGAGAGAGCGTAGTTATCATTTTCCTTTGTATATTTATCCTAATGTAGAAAATGAGCAAATCAACTTATTTTTAGATAAAAATCCTAATTTTTCTCCAGAATTTTTAACTGCCATCAAAGAAAAACTAGGTTACACTCCCACACCCGAAAAAATATTTTATTACGCCTATGCAATCTTTCATAGCCCCACCTATCGCCAACGCTACGCCGAATTTCTGAAAATAGACTTTCCCCGTCTTCCCCTAACTCGTAATAATAAATTATTTAATAACCTAGCAACCCAAGGCGAACAATTAGTTGCTCTACATTTACTCAAATCCGATCAATTTCATCAATTAATAACAACCTATGAAGGCGAAGGCGATAACCAAGTCACTCAGGTTATTTATAACGATCAACTACAACGGGTTAATATTAATCCTCAAAAATACTTTGCAAACATTCCTAAGCAAATTTGGGAATTTAAAATTGGTGGCTATCAAGTCCTAGAAAAATGGTTAAAAGACCGTAAAAAAAGCGATCGCGCTTTATCCGATGAAGATATTATTCACTATCAAAAAATTGTCATTGCCCTACAACAAACCCTCACAATTATGACCGAAATTGATCAATTAATTCCCAGTTTTCCCATTGAATAAAATATGTACTAAAACTATATAGGTGATTTTACGAGCCACTCCCGAAAAATTTAGCCATTGTTCCATTTGAAGAATTCAGCGATCGCTGCAACGATTATAAATAATAGGAATTAATTCTGACCGATTTATTGTTAAATTAGCAAACTCGGCCAGAATTTCAGGTTAATTTTTAGTTAAATTCCCGCATGACCCAAGGCCAAACCTGTAATTAACATCCCAATAACCAAAAAGGGTTGCGCGCTGGCTTGATATTTAACATCATTTTCCAGAGGATTTCGGAGAAAATACATATCCTGAAAAGTGATTTGGGGAATAATTAATAACAAAACAATTGTTGCATAGAGATTTTCCTGAATCGAGATTAAATAACCTGCAATACCTGCTTGGAAAACATCGATCATAATGACACAAATCCAAGCCGCAGTGGTAATACCGAACATGACAGGTAGGGATTTTAACCCTAATTGGCGATCGCCTTCCACACTTTTAAAATCATTAACAACGGCAATTCCTAGCCCCGCTAAACTGTAAATTAGAGTGAGGATCGCAATTTTCCAGTTTAATTGGCCAAAGAGCGCATGACCCGCCCACCAAGGTAAAGCAATATAACTGGCTCCCAGGGCATAATTTCCTAACCAACCATTTTGTTTCAATTTTAACGGTGGTGCAGAATAAATATAGGCAATAAATGCTCCTCCCAAGGTGAGACAGAACATCACGGGAAATTCGTGACCCGCCCACAGATCCAGTAAGTAGGAAATTCCTAATCCACCCAATAGTAAGACGAGTATTTGAGTCACGACCTGGGGAATGGAAATAGCACCACTGGGAATGGGGCGATAGGGTTCATTAATAGCATCAATTTCTTTATCGTAGAAATCATTCAAGGTCTGGGTATAACCCGTCATCAAGGGGCCAGAAAGTAACATACAGGTCAAAACCTTGAGGATATTTTCTAATGACCAGAAATATTCCCCCGACGATGCGGCTCCACAGACGACTCCCCAAATTAAAGGAATCCAGGTGATCGGTTTCATTAATTGCAGGCGAATTTTCCAGATCGAGGTTTCTCCACTGGCGGCTCCTTTCATGCCTAATAGCTGACGGGTTTTGGCGGTGCGATCGCCTTGAGATTCGGTCGTGGTTGAGTCAGAAGGGGGTACGTTAGCCATAAATCTACGGGATTGAACAAAGTTTTTTGTTATTGTACTTTACAAGCAATCGGTTTTTTATTGGTGACAAGGGGATCACGCTAAGTTTGAAAATTGCGATCGCCACAACTGAATAAAATGAATAAAACCTTTAACGTTCAAACAAATTTGGTAAGAGAACTTGTAAAGCAAGGAAAAACACTATAATAAATAGCGTTTATGCCGTTTTTAAATTAATCTCAACCATCCTTTGTCGCCTTAGTCAATTCAAGAATTTCATGACCTACCTAGAAACCACCGCCCAATTTTATCGTGAAGTTGCCCAAACCCCAGAGGTTGGCCTTTGTTGTGTCCAGAGCAATCCCCTCCAACTCCCTGGATTGAAGATTCCTCCCTCTATGCAGGACATGAACTATGGTTGCGGTACAACGATTCATCCGACTGAACTGGGCAATGAGCCAACGGTTCTGTATGTGGGGGTTGGCGGTGGTTTGGAAGCTTTGCAATTTGCTTACTTTTCCCGTCGTCCAGGGGCAGTGATTGCGGTTGATCCCGTAGAAGCGATGCGAGAGGCGGCGATCGCCAATTTAAAACTAGCTGACCAAGAAAATGAGTGGTTTGAAACCAATTTTGTAGAAATTAGGTCAGGAGACGCTTTCGATCTGCCCGTTCCTGATGCTTCCATTGATGTGGTTGCCCAAAATTGTTTGTTTAATATTTTCAAGCCGACAGATTTACACCGCGCCCTCAAAGAAGCATTTCGAGTTCTCAAACCCAACGGACGATTAATTATGAGTGATCCCATTGCCACTCTTCCCATTCCCGAACATCTACAAAATGACGAACGCTTGCGGGCCATGTGTTTATCGGGAGCCATTACCTACGAGCAGTATATTCAACATCTCGTTGATGCAGGTTTCGGGCAGGTAGAAGTGCGATCGCGTCGTCCCTATCGTCTGCTGAATGCTCAAAACTATCATTTAGCAGAAAATTTACTGTTAGAAAGTCTGGATTCGGTGGCTTTTAAAGTCGCAATTCCCGAAGATGGAGCTTGTATTTTTACGGGAAAAACAGCTATTTATACAGGAAGATAATCTTTTTTTGATGACCAGGCGGGACATATTCTCCTCTCAGGTATTCCCACCGCAGTCTGTGACAAAACAGCCAATAATTTAGCAAAATCCCATCCTCAAGAAATCTTGATTACTGATTCTACTTGGCACTATAACGGAGGAGGTTGTTGTTGATTTTAAATACACAAATTATAGTAGGGGCGAATTGCGATCGCCCGACCTATCTATCTTCATAAAAACCAAAACTCTAAATGATTCAGCAAACTCTAACACCGACATCTTTAAAATCAGGAATTACCCCATTCAAAAAAAAATTAGATTCTCCCCTAACTAAAAAAACGATTACCGTATTACAAATTAACTTAGGCAAACGCTGTAACTTAGCTTGTACCCATTGCCACGTCGAAGCCAGCCCCAAACGAACGGAAGAACTTTCGCCCCAAATTTGTGAGCAAATTATTCAATTAATTGAGCAATTTCCCCAAATTGAAACGGTTGATCTCACAGGCGGCGCGCCCGAAATGCTCTACGGTTTTCGACCGATTATTGAGGCGGCTAGAGCTAGGGGAAAACAGGTGATTGTGCGGTCTAATTTAACCATCTATTTTGAAGAAGGCTTTGGAGATATTCCCGATTATTGCAAGCAAAATCAAGTCAGAATTGTGGCTTCTCTTCCCTGTTATCTAGCCGATAATGTGGATAAAATGCGAGGAAATGGGGTTTATGAGCTTTCGATTCGCGCCCTACAATGGTTAAATCGTTTAGGCTATGGTCATGATCCTAATTTAATCCTAGATTTGGTTTATAATCCGCCTATTCCGTCTTCAGAAAAATTTGCTTTATCTCCAAATCAAGTTGGACTAGAGCAAGATTATAAAGATTTTTTACAGACAAATTTTAATATTATCTTTAATCATTTATTTGTGATTACGAATTTACCCATTGGTAGGACAAAATTTCATCTCAAACACCGAGAATTAGAACAGTCCTATCTACAGTTCTTAGAAGCAAATTTTAATCCCAGCACGACAGAACATTTAATGTGTCGTAATGAGCTTTCTATTGATTACCTCGGCAATGTTTTTGATTGTGATTTTAATCAGATGGAAAATTTTCCTAGTCAAACCCGCGATCGCAAAAAATTAACAATTAGCAAATTATTGGAAGCGGGAACATTAGATCTAATCGAGCAAATTCAAACGGCTCCCTATTGTTACGGCTGTACGGCAGGGAGTGGGTCTAGTTGCGGCGGTTCGTTAATTTAGAACGGGAAAATAGTGTTATTAAATTATTTTGAGAATTAAAGTAAAAGATTTTTTTTAATCTGTCTCAGCAAAATTAGCGATCGCGCCCAAAAGCGGTAACCGTAAATCAGTCGCTTTTTTCAGAACTTTTTTAGTAGAGGACTGCTTAGTTTTATTAACCCCAACCACTAACAACATCCCATCCGTACAAGAAGTCATAAAATAAACATCTGTTGTTTCATTAAAATGGGGAAGATCATAAATGACTAAATCAAATCTTTCTTGAAGCTCCGACATGATATACTCCATTTTTGACCAGAGATGTTGGGAAGAAATTCTATCTTCTGTGGGACTCGCCACTACATAAAGATTGCTATTCTGGGGAACTTGTTGGATCACAGATTCTAAGTCAACATTATGGGTTAAAAGATAGTTAAACCCTTTCTGCCCCGTGAGATTCAACCGATGGCAAAGCGTCGATTTTTTGCCACTTGCATCCACTAAAAGCACTCGTTTTCCTTTTTTTGTAGCGGCGATCGCCAAATTGAGAGCAATTAAAGATTGGCCATCTCCTGGTTCAATCGAAGAAATCGTTATCGCTCGTAGGGGGGGAGTTCGATAATAGAAAGAAAGCTCGGCATACATATCGTCAAAAACATTGACAAAGATTAACCAATTAAGCGGAGGAGAATTGTTATTCCAAGATTTATTGGCAACATTGTTAGGCTGATCTAACGTAGCCACATTTTCTAGGCGTTCTAGCGACCCTGATTTTCGTGATGTGTTGGGCTGTTTAGATACCTTAGACTGTTGAGATTTTTTTACACTGAAAGGACGAGATTTCGAGACAACAGAGGTATCGTATTGAGGAACTCTTCCAAAAAGCGGTAACGCTAAAACATCCTCAACATCATCTGCTGAAAAGAAGATATCTTTATATTTTTCCCAGAAGAAAGCGAGTAACACACTAAGCAGTAAACCTCCTCCAAAACCCGCCACAATTAAGTTAAGTCGTTTAGGGGCTTCTCCTGAAGGTAATCCCTTTTCATCTAAGGGAATTTGAGGTTTTGATATCAGTTGCCAGGGAAGTTCCTGAGCAGACTCTACCTTTAAGGTTTCTCGCTGAACTAATAATTTATCTAACACCTCTTCTGTTAATTTAATCTCTCTTTCCAAGGCAGTATATTGATTAATGATAACGGGAAGTTTTTTGACAGTATCATCGACCTGTTGCCGCTCAGAAGTCAGAGATGGTAATTGAGACTCTAGGGCTTTAATTTGATTGGTTGTGTCCACAAATTGCTCAATCAGTTTCAATCGAATAGGATCTTGAAAATCCCCTAGTATGGGCGAATTAATGGAGACGGAAGTGGAAAATTGTTTCAGCAATTCCTCGGTTCTTCTCTTTAATAAATTATTAACATTACGAGATCTTTCCTCTAGATTTTCTACTCTTACACTTTTATCAGTAAAAACGGATTGGGTATTAATCAATTGAGATTGGATATCAAGAAGCTCTTTTTGCAGAGATAATCTTTCAGGATCTTGATTTAATGAAGCCAGAACCAGGGCATCTGCTGAAGAAATACCTAATTGTTGTTGTAACGATGTAGATAGGGTCTTAAGAGAGAGAAGTTGTCTTTCTATCGTCGTTTTTTGTTTGTTTAAATCATCTACTTGCTCTAGTAGTAAGGCATTTTTAGCAGTGGGATCAACGAGATCATATTGCTGACGAATTTGTTTTTGTTTATTTTTTAAATTGTTTAAAGTTTGCTGTAATGCGGGTAACTGTTTATCAATAAATTTTACCCCTGCCTTAATGCTAGTCTCTCGGTCTTCGGTACTATAGGTAACAAATGTTTCAGAGGCGATATCTAGAACCGTTTGAACTTCTGTCGGATCTTGTCCTTTGTAGCTAACTTTGAAAATTTTAGTCGGCCCTGTGGTAGTAGATTTAACCCACTCCACTTCAAAATTGTCCCGTAAATCTTTCCAAATGGCATTAATGGGTCTACGGGAAATTTTTTTGCTGACATCTTGGGCAATGCGGAGAGTCATGCCAGGACTTTGTAAAAAGATTAAATTAGTTGGATAATCCAATGAAACTAAGGCTTCTTGGGGTATTCCTTCTGTGCGAGTTAGGGTAGATGAGTTACTCAGTTTTCCTGCGGCGGTGATGGGTTCTACTAATAAATAAAAATTCCCTTTATAGATTGAAGGCTTCATAAAGGCCATCACTAGGGCGACAGTTGTGGCAAAAAAGGTAAAGCCACCAATCCACCAAATTCTACGCAGACAAAATCGGAGAAACATCTGCCAAAAATTATTTTTAGGCGGTGATGGTAGCATTTCTTCGGTTTCGGCGATCGCAGGGGATAAGTCGTTTTCTACCACGTTTTTTACCTAAGAACTGAAATATAAAAGCTACGTTGTTTAACAATTAATTAGAAAATAATCAAAAAATTAAACAACTCACTTTAATGGACATGGACAAATAGGGTTGAAACTAATTTGACACCAAATTCTTCTTCAAAGATTCCTTTTTTATAATCTAAATTCCATAATTCTAAGGCACAATCGTCCTCTGACTGAGCGGGGACAAGATGAAGATGAAGCTTTTTATATTCTGGGTCATATTTACAATCAAAATTCTGAATAGCTCCAATTTGGCGACGATCCAAGGCAACGGCAATGCGGAGAAACGCACTGAGCTGTCGAACAATCAGACGGTTAACCTCCGATAACTTCATATAGTATTCATGTCGTTTTTTGGGTTTACTACGTCTATGATAACGCGCAATATTCGCAATCAATTCTAGCTCAATTTCCGTAAAACCTAGCAACTCAGCGTTACGAATGAGGTAATAGGAATGTTTATGGTGGGAGGAATGACTAATATAAACGCCGCAATTATGCAAGACCGCCGCCGCCCAAAGCCATTCTCGTTCTATTTTTCCCCAATTGTGTAACGTTCCTTGAAGTTGATCAAAAAGAATCAGGGCAAATTGGGCAACTCGTTCACTATAGCCTAGATCAGCTTGGTATTTATGGGCAATTTTCAAGACACTCCGTTGACGAATTTCTCCCTGAAAGCGAAGACGGTTTTCAATCAAACCATGAGTTAACATCCAATCGACAATCACGCCCTCTCTCAAGGCACGTTCACAGATAGTAATCGTCTCCAAATTCAGCATATTCATGGCTTCGAGGAGAATGACTGCCCCCGCCAAAATAATTTCAGCTCGTTTATCGGACATTCCTGGGATAGCAAAACGTTGCTCATAGGTTAGGCTACTCAATCGTTTTACCAAGTCTCGGATTTCCTTGCGGGTGAGTTGATAGCCATGCAGAGGGTTGGGGATTTCCCGTTGTTGACTCAGAGCATTGAGAATGGCGAGGGTTTCAACGGTTCCCGATGTCCCCACTAGGATAATATTTTCCCTTGGCTTTAAATAATGGCGTAATTCATCAATGGGACGTTCTAGCATTCCCTTGGCGTAGGCTCTGAGGGCCACAAATTCGGTCGGACTAATGGGATCGGTATGGATAAAGTCACGAGTGAGACGGACGGCTCCAATTTTTGTGCTACTGAGAAAACGGGGTTCTTGACTATCGGCCAGGATAATTTCGGTTGAGCCACCGCCAATGTCAATAATAATGTGGGGCTGATTGCGGAAATCCATGCCCGATAATACGCCTAAATAAATTCTCCGCGCTTCTTCTTGTCCTGAGATCAGGTCAACCTGGAGTCCAACTTCGGCTTCGATGCGGATTAAAAATTCGTAGCCATTACTCGCTTCCCTGGTGGCACTGGTGGCGACGGCAATAATATGATCGACATTGATGCTCGTGGCCAGATCCTTGCAGCGTTTGAGGGCCGCGATCGCCCGTTCCATAGCAGGTTGGGAGAGGTTGCCTGTCTTTGGATCTCTTTCTCCTAGTCGAACGGTATCTTTTTCCCTGGCGATAATGGTAAAGGCCGCTAAAACTGGATCAATGCGGACAATAACCATGTGGACGGAATTGGTTCCAATATCGATCGCGGCTAAAACACAAGGATCGAGAGGATTCGGGTTTGTAGTAGGAACAGAAATCGGATTAAGAGCATTATGAGAATCCAGCATCATGGCGGCTATCGTCAACCTTTTGGGGTGAATTGAGATTGAATCTTCCTGAATAACGCATTTTCTGGCCAAACCAACTTCTAAAGTAGGAGTTATCTACCGAGAGAACTTGATTTGTTTTAGACTTATTTTGCAGAAAAGTCCCAGTTTTTAATAGAACAAGAGGGCAAGTCGTTTAAGATACCCCAGATGACGTTGGTGAAACGAACAAAATCCCAGGGACATAATACAATATATTACGTTCTTACTATTTGTCTTAGTAAAAAGTCTTTGATTTCAATAAGTTTTTAAATAAATAAATTAACTTGTTGATTCCCCCAGTCTTTGCCAGCAGAAGTTGGTATTCGCCGTAGCCTAGAAGGATCTGCTACAATTTAAAAATAAGTAATGATATTTCTAACAACACCTCCGTAATTCCGAAAGAACCTTGTGATTTCGCCTCATTTATGATTTCAACCCTGCCCTATTCCCCTCCTCTTGGTTTATCATCTGTTCGGTTAGCAGTCCGCGCACTTCAGCCTCAAATCGTGCAATGGCGGCGACAAATTCACCAATATCCAGAATTAGCTTTTAAGGAACAACTCACTTCGGCTTTTGTTGCTGAGAAATTGACAAAAATGGGCATTGACCATCAAACTGGCATCGCCAAAACGGGCATTGTTGCCACGATTAAAGGTTTCCGCCCTGGCCCTGTCCTTGCTATTAGGGCAGACATGGATGCTTTACCAATTCAGGAAGAAAATGATGTTTCCTATTGCTCTCAACACCCAGGCATTATGCACGCCTGTGGTCACGATGGTCACACCGCGATCGCGTTAGGAACGGCTTACTACTTATCCCAACATCGAGATGACTTTGAAGGAACAGTCAAAATTATTTTTCAACCCGCAGAAGAAGGGCCAGGAGGAGCCAAACCCATGATTGAGGAAGGAGTCCTCAAAAATCCTGATGTGGATGCGATTATTGGTTTGCACCTCTGGAATAATTTGCCCGTTGGAACGGTCGGGGTGCGGACAGGGGCTTTAATGGCCGCGTCGGATTATTTTGAATGTAGAATTTTCGGTCGGGGCGGTCATGGAGCTATGCCTCATCAAACCGTTGACTCAGTGGTAGTGAGTTCCCAGATCGTCAATGCCCTCCAAACAATTGTCGCTCGTAACGTGAATCCCCTTGATTCCGCCGTTGTCACCATTGGAGAACTGCACGCGGGAACCGCCCGAAATGTCATTGCCGATACGGCCAGAATGAGCGGAACCGTCCGTTACTTTAACCCTTGTTTTGATGGATATTTTCCCGAACGACTCGAAACCATTATTGGGGGAATTTGCCAAGCTCATGGCGCGACCTATGAATTAGATTATTGGCAGTTATATCCCCCTGTGATCAACGATGCCCGAATAACAGAATTAGTACGTTCAGTTGCCCTAGAGGTCGTCGAAACCCCAGCAGGAGTTGTGCCAGAGTGTCATACCCTGGGCGGCGAAGATATGTCCTTTTTCCTGAAAGAAGTTCCAGGTTGTTATTTCTTTCTGGGGTCTGCTAATGCAAAGTTAGGATTACACTATCCCCACCACCATCCCCGTTTTGATTTTGATGAAACCGTTCTCGCGACAGGAGTAGAGATCTTTGTTCGGTGTGTCGAGAAATTCTGTCATTCGTCAAGCAAAAAAAACATCGCTTAAATTTAGGAAACCCATGTACTCTCTTGCCTCTATCTTCTACAATAAAGGTAAGTATATATACTCGCAGGTACACCCATGATGAGCAGCAAATCCCAAATCCCCGTTTCTCTGTCGGGACGAGAAATACAAATTCTAGAATTAGTTGCCATCGGATTGACCAATTTAGAAATTTCTGAAAAGCTCGAAATTAGTAAACGAACGGTTGATAATCACATTAGCCATATTCTAACTAAAACCAAAACCGATAATCGGGTGGAGTTAGTGCGTTGGGCTTTACAGTGGGGAAAAGTCTGTTTGAACGATGTCAATTGTTGCGTCCTGCCTCTCCCTGTTAAGGCCGCTAATTCCCATGAAGTTTTATCCTAAATTAGCCCAGTTTAGGACATGGTTTAGTCTCAGCAAGGGGATAGGAGGTTTAACAGCGATCGCCCTAGTCATGGGTTTAAATAGTTGCCAAGACACAGGTTTTATTGCCCCCCTCCCCCAGGATTTGGGATCTTCTCTGAATACCACCCGCAATGAACAAAATTCGCGCCTTTCCTACGATGGTCGTTATTTAGTTTTTGCCTCCGATCGCGGCAAGCAACGGGGAATCTGGCTTTATGATCTGGTTGCCCGTCGCCTCGTTCCCTTACCTGGAGTCAATCAACCGAATAATTTTCAGGATCAACCCGATATCAGTGCCGATGGACGGTATCTTGTTTATGTTTCTGAGCAATCAGGGAAATCCGATATTTGGTTTTATGACCGACAAACCTTTGAAGCCAAGAATATTACCCAAAATTTGCTAGGGGAAGTTCGTCGTCCTAGTATTAGCGGCAATGGTCGTTTTATTTCCTTTGAAACCAATCGTTCGGGTCAATGGGATCTGGTTATCTATGACCGAGGAATAAATCTAGAGCTTTCCTTGCCCAAGAACGAAATTAAGAAGGAAAACGCCATCAAATAGTCACTACAGCGATAAATTTCAGTAGGGGAGCAAGGCTTGCGCCCAAAAGTTGCGACTAAAAGTAACCCTTTTAACTGCCCCGTTTCCAATCCTTAATATTCCAGGTATTTCTATCCCAAGGCGTAAGATCGACCCCGATTAAAGTATTTCCTACACCAACCACATCCGCCCGATGTACTAAGGGAATAACAATAAAATTATTAATAAGCATATCGTTCATCGCAATAAATAATTCTTGTCGTTTTTTCGGGTCTAATTCCTGTTGGGATTTTTGCCAAAGTTTATTGAATTCAGGATTACAATAACGTCCGTAATTATCGCCACTCCAATTATTTGCTTTAGTCGGAATGGTCGCACAAGTAAAACCCTGCATCGACTTACTGGGATCGGGATTAGAATTTCCAGTGGTAAACATTTGCAAATCTGCATTAAATTGTTCTACCGTATCCGTATTAGCAGGATCGCTGGAAAAAAAGATACTGGCATCAATACTTTTGAGTTCCACATTAATGCCGATCGCTTGCAAACCTTGCTTGATAACCTGCTGTGTTTTCTGACGGAGGGGATTAACACTCGTTTGATAAACAATTTTCATTTCTACCCCATTGTTATCCCGAATTCCATCATTATTGCTATCCTTCCAACCTGCTTTATCTAACAAATCAGCCGCTTTTTTTAGATTAAATTCGTACTTCGTATTCGGTGAATAATATTCCTGGGGTAAGAGCAAAATATTGGCCGTCGCTTTTCCCGTCACGCCATACAGTTGCTCGGCGATCGCTGTTCGATCTATCGCTAAAGCAAAGGCTTCCCGAACTTTTTTATCCTGAAGAAAGGGATGGGGAAATTGTAAACTAGACCGCTCACCTTTGTCCGTCACTCGATTCGGATCAGTCAAATTTAAAGTAATACGTTCACTCAAAGATCCCAAATTTGCCACCACTTTTCCTTTCCCCGCCGCTTCTAATTCTTTTAAAATGGGAGCTTCGACCTGTAAATTAAAGCCATAATCCGCATCCCCTGTTTGCAGTACCGCCCGCGCCGCCGAGGTCGCATCTCCTCCTCCTTTTAATTCAACTTTTTTAAAGGCTAATGGATTAGATTCTCGAAAATTATTATTCGGTTCATAAACGACTATATCTCCCGGCTTAAACAGAACAACTTTGTAGGGGCCTGTCCCGATCGCCATTAAATTATTAGGAGCCTGTCTCGCATTTTCACCATTATAGGAAGCAAATAAATGACTGGGTAAAATCATGCCCTCACTACCAACGAAGGGCAGAAACCAGGCAGGAGTCGCTGTTTTAAAACTAATTTTTACTCTATAGTCATCTAGGGCTTCCACTTGTTTAATCGCTTCATAACTGCCCGCACTGGTCGAACCGACTTTAGGATTAGTGATAAATTGGTAGGTAAAAACCACATCTTTGGCCGTAAAAGGCTGACCATCCGACCATTTCACCCCTTTTTTAAGCTTCCAAGTCACGGATTGGCCATCTTTACTCAGTCCGCCATTTGCTAGGGAAGGAATATTTTCAGCCAAAAAAGCAACTAATTGACCCTTTTTATCAAAAGTTGCCAAAGGTTCTAGGGTAATCCGACTGGCTTCTGCATCCTTAAATCCTGTAGAGAGATGGGGATTAAGAATGGTCGGAGCTTGCCAAGAAAGTAATTTTAACGTTTGGGAATTCGCGATCGCGGCTTGTTGAGGAGGTGGACTAACGGACGTTGATTGACAGCCCGTCACGACCAAGGGTAGGAGTCCCAATCCCCAAACAATAGGATAAACCTTGCAAAATTGACCATTCATAATTGTTTTTGTCACTGTAATACTCACTCCTCAGAACCAGTCTTCAACTCAATCATAGGGGAATGTCAAAGAAGTGTAACTTAGGATACGGAGTCATGACCCCAATGAGCCTAAATTTAGAATTATAAATA
>ERZ1022729.73-NODE-73-length-13259-cov-7.221978_pt1 | contig 13259 bp, 12 predicted proteins | sample MGYA00520880_ERZ1022729 | MGnify/ENA primary metagenome ERZ1022729 (study PRJEB33162, sample SAMN09537598) | freshwater metagenome | isolation source: freshwater | place: Canada:Alberta | collected 2017-07 | study: EMG produced TPA metagenomics assembly of the...
GAACTTAATCAAAAAATAGATAGACAGTCTGCGGAACTTAATCAAAAAATAGATAGACAGTCTGCGGAACTTAATCAAAAAATAGATAAACAGTCTGCGGACGTTAAGCAACAGTTTGCAGAAGTGAAACAAGAGTTCGTGGAAGTCAACCAAAAGATAAATAAGTTAGAAATGGGGCTATTAGAGCTTTCAGGGGAAATTAAAGTTCTGGATGAAAAATTCAAGGGCTTTGACAAACGCATAGACAATCAAGAATTTTTAAACAGAGGAATTTTAGGCGCGTTAGTGGTGACATTGGTTGCTGGTGCTGCTAAATTATTTGGCTGGTTGCCTTCATCTTAATCCGCCTTAAATTTAACGTTAGAAATGATCAAAATTTATACCCAGTCAGAGCTAGGAGTGCGTTGGTTGGATCGCTATCGATCGCAACGTCCTATTTTTGCTTGTCTGTTAGGTTTTACGGAAACAGGATTAATGCCAGGTATTTCTGCCGCAGGAAAAACGCCCCAAGACCGACAATATACCGCGATCGCCGACAGCGAATTTTTAATCAATGGTTGCCAAGCCTCTCCCCAATACCCCTTGCCCCCTCTGACAGTGGGTGTCTCTCCTGTTTTTATTACCCGTGCCGTTGTCGAAACACTAAAAATTCCCGTTTATTTATTTAATACAGGTTTACCCATCGCACCGACAGTTCCCAGTATCGACTTAGGTGGATTAGCTGCCAAATGTTTAACCACTGGTCAGGCGTTACCCCTCAACATTGTCCATCACTTGTTTGAACAGGGATTAATCTGGGGAAAAAAAATAGCCCAAGATTGTCCCGATAGCTATCTGATTTTGAGTGAATGTGTTGTCGGGGGAACCACTACGGCTCTGGCTCTCTTAACCGCTTTAGGAATCGATGCTTTCGGAAAAGTCAATAGCAGTCATCCCGAATGTAATCATCAACAAAAACAAGAATTAGTCCAAAAAGGTCTAGCCATGACCAATTTACGAAATTGCGATCCCTTTGAATGCGTGGCGGCGGTCGGTGATCCCATGCAAATTGTAGCCGCAGGAATGGCGATCGCAGCAAGTCAGAGCGTCGGAGTAATGTTAGCGGGCGGAACCCAAATGTTGGCAGTCTATGCCCTGATTCAAGGGATTGTAAAATTAGGTTTACAAAGCGCGAACTTAGAGCAGATCGTTGTTGGAACGACTCGTTGGGTCGCAGAAGATGAAACAGGCGACACCATTGGCCTTGCGGAATTAATATCTCCAGTTTTCCTGGTTGCTACCCAATTGAATTTTTCCCAGTCTCGTTATTCTGCCCTACAGTTCTATGAAAAAGGATTTGTCAAGGAAGGAGTCGGTGCAGGAGGAGCAGCGATCGCGGCCTCTCTTTATCAAAATTGGACTCAAGAAGACCTGTTAAATCAGATTGAAATCCTGTTAGACCAGTATTCAGCCCTCAATTCAGTAACTTAAAAAATGGCGTTAATTATTGCAGGAGAACGAAGCGGCGTAGGCAAAACCACTATTACCCTAGCAATTCTCTCTTTTCTGTCTCAAAAAGGAGCGAAAGTTCAATCCTTTAAAGTAGGGCCAGATTATATAGATCCCATGTTTCATACCCAGGTAACAGGATTCCCTTGTCGGAACCTAGATCCCGTTTTAACTTCGGAAACCTATGTTCAAAATTGCTATGCCCGTCACGCTCAAGGCGTTGATTACGCGCTAATCGAGGGTGTAATGGGATTATTTGATGGCATTTACCTCAATAATTGTCAGGATTTTGCCTCTACTGCCCACATTGCTCGATTATTAAACTTACCCGTCTTGCTCGTTCTAGATTGCAGTCGTCTATCGGGTTCAATCGCCGCGATCGCCTCTGGATACCGAAATTTTGATCCCAAGGTAAATATTGTCGGAGTGATTCTCAATCGAGTCGGAAGCGATCGCCACTTAACCCAACTCTCTTCTGCCTTAGAAAATATTAATTTACCCATTTTAGGCGTTGTTCATCGAGAAGATAATCTCACAATCCCTGATCGCCATTTGGGATTAGTTCCCACCGACGAATTGCCCCACTTAAAACAGTTATTCCAAAAACTTGCAAATTTGGCTCAATCTTGTTTTGACTGGGAAAAACTTTTACCCTTGTTAACCCCGAAAATTTCTCACCATCAACCGAACCAGCCCCAGTTTTTAATTCAAAAACCTATTAAAAATCCCCGCATTGCCATTGCCCGCGATCGCGCCTTCAATTTTTATTATCAAGACAATCTGGATCTATTGGTCGAACAGGGAGCCGAACTCGTCTATTGGAGTCCCCTAGAAGATTCCCATTTACCCCTTGATATTCAGGGACTATATATAGGAGGAGGTTTTCCTGAAGTGTTTGCCCAAACCCTGAGTGAGAATCACAATTTACACCAAGAACTCAAAAACGCGATCGCGCAGGGAATACCGACCTATGCCGAATGTGGCGGTTTAATGTATCTTTGTGAGGAAATTATTGATTTTTCGGGTCAAACTTGGCCCATGCTAGGGATATTGCCGACCACTGCCATTATGGGAGCCAAACTCACCCTCGGTTATCGCAGGGCGATCGCCTTACAAGCCCAAGGAATAATCCCCCAATACCAAAAAATTTGGGGTCATGAATTCCATCGTTCCCATTTGACCCAACTTTCCCCCAAACCCCTCTTTCAAGTTCAAGGCTATTTACCCCAAGACCCCATTGAACAGGAAGGATGGACAAACCAAAACCTCCATGCCTCCTATCTCCATTTACATTTTGGCAACTATCCCCACCTTGTACAAAAAATTTTACAAACTTGCCTTGCCTTTCCTAAAAATATACGTTAACGTAAATCCATTAACCCTTGAGACATAAGCCAACTAGGCAATAAAGGAGGTGATGCCCATGATAGCAAGTAGTAAACATCTGGGTCACCTGATTGGATTTAGCCAACTGTGGGCCGGGGCTGTTCTTTAGTGAACTAGTTCTTTTATCACCCATAAACTGTTTCTAGAGTTCCTCTCGGCAGTTAGGTTTCAATCAGCGAGACCCCACTAGACCGCTTCCTTTAATTCGTTAGAGGGGGCGGATGGTTTTTCAAGGCGATCGTGTTAAATTGTGAACAATCAAACATTTACCAGATCCATTTTTATTTGAAGACGTTACAATCTTCACAATAAACCTACCTACAAAGTAACCAAGAGCGTTGACAGATAAAAAATGAGCGGACATAAAATGCCTCAATCCCCAATGAAACAAGGCAAAGTAGTTTATCTCCAGCTTAATTTTTTAAAATCTGTTTTACAATCTCAAAAAGCTGTGTATAATGAAATGGACAGTAGCCTAATAATCTATCGTCAAACTTACGGTGTAAAGGTGTGAGGAAAGCTAAAATGCTTAAAATGTTCTGGAAATCCCTGTTAATCAGCCCAGCTATTGTTGGTGCTACCCTAGCTGTAAGCTCTTCTGCTCAAGCAGCAGATGCTTCAGTTAAATCCGAAGCGGTCAATGCAAAAACGGATTCGATTGAGCTTGCACAAGCCGCCCCCGAATTCAGCAACGCTCAAAAAGACAATCAACTTTTAAATAAACTTGACGAATATAGCAACGAAGGTCAAGCAAATACTTCCGTCGATCAAGTCACTAGCGTTAGTGAACTCCGCGATGTTCAACCTACCGAATGGGCCTACGAAGCACTTAAGAGCCTAGTCGAACGTTATGGTTGTATCGTTGGTTATCCTGATCGTACCTTCCGTGGTAATCGCGCTCTCAGTCGCTGGGAATTTGCGGCTGGTTTAAACGCTTGTATGAACGTCATGGAACGTTTAATCCAAGAAAACGTTGCGGTTCTTCGTGAAGATATCGATAAACTCAAACGCCTCATGCAAGAATTTGAAGCAGAATTAGCTGCTCTAGGCGCGCGGGTTGATAACTTGGAAGCTCGTACCTCATTCTTAGAAGATCACCAATTCTCCACCACCACTAAATTGACTGGGGAAGTGGTCATCGCTCCTACAGCTATCTTTGGAACCAAAAATACCCTCAATAATCAAACTAACAACAACCAAGTTGTAATGCAAGACCGCGTTCGCTTGCAATTCAACACCAGCTTTAGCGGAGATGACTTATTGGTCACTCGTCTTGCTGCAAACAACGTTCAAGCCTTCAAGAGCTTTTATCCCACCAACAATGTTTATAACCCTAACATCAACAGTGGTCAACAGTTAGGCGTTATGGGTGATTCCTATAGCACTCCCGCTTTTGTCCAAAGTTGGCAACAAGGCGGTGGCGGCCCTAACAATAACGTTGCCGTTGACTGGTTGGCTTATTATGTTCCCATTTCCTTGGGCGACAATATGCGCTTGAACACCTACATCGCTGGTTGGGGCGGTCAGTGGGCTGACTTTGTTCCTACCTTGAACCCCTACTTTGATGACTACGGCGGTGGTAAAGGCGCAATTAGTTCGTTTTCTGAAAGAAACCCCATCTACCAAATCGGTGGTGGTGCGGGTGTCGGTACTAGCCTAGAACTTGGCTTCTTGAACAGTCTCTTGGGACCCACTTCCTTGAGCTTGGGTTACTTAGCGGGAACGGGTAACAATCCCAGTAGTGGTAGTCAAAGCACCAACCCTGTGACTGGTTTAAACTATACCTTTAACGATGGCGGTAACGGCTTATTTGATGGTAACTATGCCGCATTAGCTCAAATCAACGCGAATATCGCAGATGGTATCAGCCTTGCATTCACCTACGTTAACGCTTACCACTCTCCTGATAGTCCTATTTTCGGACAAGGTAGCAAAACTGGTACTGGTATCGTGGGAACAACCGCGTCTAACCTTTCTCGCGCTGAATTGAATAATTCCTTAGCGGCTGGTTCAATTGGTGCGCCTCCTACTGCGACCAACGACTATAACAGTCAATCTGGCTTTGGTGGAGCTGCTGATGGTACGACTGGCAATTTCATCAACCCCTATGACTTTGGTGGTAAAAATACCAACAGTTATGGTATTCAAGGATCGTGGCGGGTTGCTGATTGGTTAAACTTCAGTGGCTATGGTAGCTACACCAACGTCAATGTCATCGGTGCTGGAAATGGTAGCATCTGGACTTATGGTGGCGGTTTTGCTTTCCCTGACCTTGGTAAAGAAGGAAATGTTCTTGGTCTCTTCGCGGGTGTTCAACCTTATTTAACGGGTTTCACCAGCTCAGGAAACAATCTTCTTTTACCTCGTACCAATCCCGTACAGGTTGAAATGTTCTACAAGTATCAAGTTACCGACAATCTTTCTATCACTCCTGGTGTCATCTGGATTTCTAAGCCCGAACAAACCACCAATGCGAAAGATGCTTTCATCGGAACAGTTCGTGGTACTTTCACGTTCTAATTGGTTGATTTCAAAAACCTAATTCTTTAGAATTCTTTTAAACCTCGCTTATTGCGGGGTTTTTTTGCTATACCATTTTTTATAGGATTATTTAACAACCACAAAAAATAATGAAAATTGCAAAGAATATTACCGAACTTATTGGCCGTACACCTTTAGTCCATTTGAATACTATTCCCCAGGCAGAACAGTGCGTGGCTCAGATTGTGGTTAAGCTAGAAGGAATGAATCCCTCTGCGTCTGTAAAAGATCGTATTGGAATTAATATGATCAATCGGGCTGAACGGGAGGGTTTAATTACGCCTGGTAAAACGATTCTTGTTGAGCCAACTTCTGGGAATACGGGAATTGCATTGGCGATGGTGGCGGCGGCAAAAGGATATCAGTTAATTTTGACGATGCCAGAAACCATGAGTAAGGAAAGACGGGCTATGTTGCAGGCCTATGGAGCAAAATTAGAGCTAACCTCGGGAAGTGAGGGTATGAGGGGTTGTATTCGTCGCGCCCAAGATATTGCCTCAATTTTACCCGATGCCTATATTTTGCAACAGTTTAATAATCCAGCGAATCCTGAAATTCATCGTTTAACAACGGCGGAGGAAATTTGGGAAGATACGGATGGAAAGGTAGATTTTGTAGTGGCAGGTGTGGGAACAGGAGGAACGATTACGGGGGTAACAGAAGTGATTAAACAACGTAAGTCTAGTTTTCAGGCGATCGCGGTTGAACCGAGTAACAGTCCTGTTTTGTCAGGAGGCGTACCAGGGGGGCATAAGATTCAGGGCATTGGAGCGGGATTTATTCCTGAAGTGCTGAAAGTTGAATTAATCGATGAAATTATTACAGTATCGGATGAAGAGGCTATTTTGTATGGTCGTCGTTTGGCTAGGGAAGAAGGCATCTTGTCAGGGATTTCTAGCGGGGCAGCATTAGCGGCGGCGATTAAAGTGGGGAAACGGCTAGAAAACAAAGACAAACTAATTGTTATGATTCAACCCAGCTTTGGAGAACGTTATTTAAGTACACCACTTTTTCAAGATCTAGAGACTCCCATCGCGACGAGTTAGCATTAATCGCTAAAATAAAGTGTGGGTTGTACTGATTCTTTCCATGAACTATTACAAAATTTTAGAGGTTTGTTCGACAGCTACTCAGAAGGAAATTAAGCAATCCTATCGGCGATTAGTTAAGCGGTTTCACCCCGACAGTCAACATCACTCGGCTAATCATGACAGTATTGTGGAGATTAATACGGCCTATGAAATTCTAGGTGATGTTCAACGGAGAAGTCACTACGATCAGCAATTAGAGGGTAAATCCGATCAAACAAAACGTGAACGGAGAAATCGAGCGGCTCAATCCCATGCTCAACAGCGTCGCCAGGCAAGCAAGGAAGCGGATCAATCTTTACAGCGATGGATGAAAACAATCTATGGCCCGTTAAATCGATTATTTTTAAATGTTCTTAATCCTCTCCACTCCCAAATTGATCTATTGGCGGCTGATCCCTTTGATGATGAGTTAATGGCTGATTTTGAGGATTATCTGAGAGAATGTCACCAATATCTGGAGAAAGCCCATGTAATTTTTGCTTCTCAACCGAATCCTGTGGAAGCCGCTAAAATTGCTCTTTCCCTTTACTATTGTTTGAATCATTTAGATGATGGTTTAGATGAATTGGGACAGTTTGCGTCTTGTTATGATGAATATTATTTACATACGGGAAAAGAATTATTTCGATTGGCAAAACAGTTATTACTAGAAGCGAAGGTCATTGCTCAAAACTTTAGCTGATTTTTCAAATATCAAAATAATAACGAATTGCCCCTGATTCTGGATCATTCCCAATATGGATAATTCCCTTTCTCATTCCTTCATTTAAGACTTGTTCGAGTTGGTCAGGATTTAAACCTGTTACCATCATTGCCTGGGCAAAGGATAATACGTTTTGATGGGTGGATGCCGCTTCCAGTAAACGATGGAGGGGTGTTAATTCTATTTTTTTAGAACGGACAAAGGTGCTGTGTAACTTTTCATCTAGTCGGTCTAGCTTTTCTAATACTTGCTGACTGAATTGAATGGGGATAAAAACTGCTTCTTTGGGTAAAAATTGAGGGCTATAGGTTTGTTCTGCTTTGACCATGCCAGGAATTAAAAACAGGTCAATGAGTTGACCCACAAAACAGAGTCCCCCACTAAATAACCACAATAACCCTGTGATGGGTTTTCCTAGATACAAGCGATGGATGCCACAAAATCCAAAAAAACCAAATCCCCAAAGAATATAGGCGATCGCCAAATTTTTTCCAGTGCGTAAGGTCATGACCGAATCAGGTAAGGGTGAATCTGTCTTGGTGGTAAGTCGTCACGGGTACTGCTTAAATTTTAATCGATTCAATTGGGTCACGGAAACAAGTTAGGCGGGGTAAATCCGTAATCGTCGGTTCGGTTCTTCTCCAAAACTATCGGATTGAAGACGGTAATGCTCTACTAATTCGTGCTGCATTTTGCGGACTTTCGGCGATCGCGGCAATAATTCAACGGGTTGGCCTGTAGGAATCACAATTTGCTCAACAGCCAAACGAGCTTCTTCGAGTCCTTCTAATTCATCATCATTGCCACCGCGAGAAAATAGACGTAAATCCACTGCTTCGGGATCTTTGTGGTCATCCATTCCCAATAAACGTCGTAAAACACGGGTAATTTGGGGAATCGTATTAGATTTTATACCATAGATCGGAACATTGCGACCTTTGGCGGCGTGGCGCAATTTAGAATGGGTTTTAACGTGCGTCCTCAAAGCAATCACCGCATCCGCATTTTCCAGATCTTTTGTCAGAACGACGGGTAAATTGAGAATTTCAATGACCTGCTCTAATTGGCTCCGCCCCAGTCCATAGGGATAAATATAGACGGGTAAATCTTCCCCATTGGGGCCAGGAACGCGAATTTTGTCTGTTTCTTCTTCAGATTGCACCCAGGATTTATCGAGTAATTGTTCAAATTCCCGATCCTCGACGGTTGTTAAGGGCGCGGAATCAATGGGAGCAAGGGGAGCCATCCGTCCAGACGCTCGCCAACCTGTGGGACGGGGAGAACCAGCAAAGGGATCGGGTTGCCCAAAGGAGGGGATTTTCGGTTGAGCTTGGGGCGTTTCTTGAGTAATTTGCACTTCTCCCTCTTCATCAACAGAACGGGTTTGGAATCCAGGTTCCTTGCCCCGCAGGAGAATATCAACGGTTTGGGCGACATCGGCATGGATCACCCAGCGTTGTCGTTCCAACATTTCCACCGCGATCGCAAAGGTAGGGGGAGCTTTTCTTTCTAAAACGGTTTTTTGGGAACCCCTTCTGCGGGCCTCTTCATCGCCCAGGGTAACGGCTTGAATGCCACCGACCAGATCGGAAAGGGTTGGATTTTTAATTAAATTTTCGATGCGATTTCCGTGAGCCGTCCCCACTAATTGAACCCCCCGTTCCGCGATCGTTCTAGCGGCCAAAGCCTCCAATTCCGTACCAATTTCGTCAATGACGATTACTTCGGGCATATGATTTTCCACCGCTTCGATCATGACGTGATGTTGTAATTCAGGACGAGCAACCTGCATCCGTCTGGCTCTACCGATCGCGGGATGGGGAATGTCGCCGTCTCCTGCTATTTCATTGGACGTATCAATAATAACGACCCGTTTTTTGAGGTCGTCTGCTAATACCCGCGCAATTTCCCGTAGTGCCGTTGTTTTTCCGACTCCTGGACGACCGAGTAGTAAAATCGACTGACCCGTTTCTACCAAATCCCGAATCATCGCGATCGTCCCAAAAACTGCGCGACCGACCCGACAAGTTAGGCCAATAATTTCATCAGTCCGATTCCGAATGGCACTAATGCGATGCAAAGTCTGTTCAATTCCCGCCCGATTATCGCCACTAAAATAGCCTACTCGTTCGATAGAAAATTGCAGATCTTCTTTGGAAATGGGAATTTCTCCTAAGTAAACGGCTTCTTTGGGAAATCGTGCTTCGGGTAAACGTCCCAAATCCATGACGACTTCAATCAGACTGTCCCGTTGGGGATGATCCGCTAAAGCCAGACGAATAGAGGGTGGTAAAATATCTAGTAATTGACTGAGATCGTCCGTAATTTGCATTGAATGAACGTTAAAAGTTTCTAGTGGCATTTTAGATAAAAATTTAATCTTTTAAGCTTAAAACTGTTTTTTTATTTTTTATGAGAAGTTAAGCATTACCAATAATTTGTTTTAAATCAGAAACAACGGCACTAGCCAGGGACAAAGCAGACGAGAATAAATCAGGATAATTTTCTAAGTAAGTTGATCCTAACGAATTTTGATCCATTTTTTTAAGATTTTGATTTTCCATTTCCTCCAAAATTGGCAATAACAAAGAGCGAGCATAACTTCCGTAGGCAATTCCTGAGATAGAAAAAGATGGATTTACACTATTTAATAATAAATTAGCTGATTTTTGGAGTAATCCTATCTCTTTTAACTTACTCACCGTATGGCCATTCGTTCCCCCCGCCAGTTGGACATAACCCGACAAATCCGACGCAAGAACCTTTTGGGCCAGCTTAATCGCCGCATGGGTGGTTCCTTTGCCAATATCTCCGCTCATGGGACGGCCATCGGTCTGCCAAATGAGGGGACAGGGTAGGGGCTGAATGAGATCATTGAGAAAATGGAGATAGTCTAAAACTCCCGACTGTTCGGGACAACTAATGGCTAATATTTTTAACCCATCGCACCATGACGCGATCGCCTTCCAGAGATTTTTAAAATCCGACTCGTGGCCCACCTGGGTATGCAGTTCAACCGCATCAATCATTCCCAATTCCAAAAAAGGTTGCATGGTACTGGGTGTCGCAACCTGGGAACGAGCGGTAATTAGCCCCAAGGGACAAACAGGTAAACATCGGCCGCAACCATAACATCGTTCATCAATCACACCCTGGGTATTAATCGCCTGGGCGGGACAAATCATCTCACAGGGACGGAGACAATCCGAGGGACAGCGATCGGGATCAAATTGGGCTTTGCGAAAATGGGGATCTTCACCATCATTCAAACTGATCATTAACCAGGGCGGGCTAAATTCTTGTAAACCTTGATTTTGTGAAACTTCCTTTGCGGCCAAAATTCCTTCCCTTGCCGCCGTAATTACTGCCCCATCTGCCGCCACATCAACGCAATCCACTCCTGCCAAACTATAGACTAGGACTAGATTGCGAATCACAGCTAAATCTTGAAAACTCGCGCCACAAATGAGTTTGACCCATTTACCCGATCGCAGAGAGCGTAAAGGCGATGCCTCTAGCGTTATATCACCCATGCCGTTTTATACACTTGCTAGTTTATCGGATCACAATCATCTTAAGGGGTTTCTTCCTTATCTGTATTTTAGACTTTCTGGTTTTAAATTTTCTGGTTTTCGAGGTGATCGCAGAATGAACAGATAATTGAATTAACCAAACCACTGAGAAAGAACATCAATCAAAATGATCTAAACCTAAAAGATAAAGCTATTTGGGGATAATAGGGTTATTTTAGAGATCTTAAGATTAATGCACCCATGACAAGGTAAGATTACATAGACTAAAGCCTTGGTTGTTTTCTGAGATCTCCTCTCTATGTCTCGAATCTAAATGGACAAAGAAATTTATATCAATCATCCAACGTTTGGACTTTTATATCGAATCTGTGTGCTAGAAGAAAGTCGGGATATTTTTACAACTCTCTATGCCCAGCGTCTATTTTTTTTAGTTACAGTAACCGCCAATAAAACGAGTTTTGAGCCGATTACTCGCGCCGATGCCAAGCTTTTAATCGAAAATCGTCTCCGCCATCTACGCCGTGTGGGAGATAATCAGGGCTATCTAGATCTACAGAAACTTTATCAACGCACTTTCCAATAATTTAGTCGTCCATACCTCTATTAAAACATTGGCGATCGTTTAAGATTAGGAAAACAACTGGAAAATCTCTAAAACATCGTTACTGTGCTTTATGTCTATTGCTCAACGTATTGAAAGAATTCGTCAAGAAATTCCAAGTTCTGTCCGTTTAGTCGCTGTCAGCAAGCAAGTCCCTGCTTCTCTCATACGAGAGGCTTACAAGACGGGGATCAGAGACTTTGCAGAAAATCGACTTCAGGACGCATTACTAAAGCAAGAACAACTAACAGATTTAACAGATATTTCTTGGCATTTCATTGGACATTTACAAACCAATAAAGCTAAAAAAACCATCGAACATTTTCAGTGGATTCATTCCGTTGATAATTTAGCACTTCTGCAACGCTTGGATCGGTTAGCCGAGGATTTACCCGTTGCTCCTCAACTTTTTTTACAAGTTAAAATTCTTCCCGATCCGAATAAATACGGCTGGCAAATTCCCGAATTATTCTCCCATTTAACGGAATTAGAGGCTTTTAAAAATATTAAATTACGGGGATTAATGGTCATTCTGCCCCTGGGCTTAACCCCTGAGCAATCCCTCGCAGCTTTTCAATCAACAACTAATTTACTGGAACAGATGAATCAGCAATCTTCCTTGGCTCTGACAGAACTTTCGATGGGGATGTCTAATGACTATGGATTAGCCGTTAAAGCGGGTGCTACTATGATTCGTTTAGGCCAAATTTTGTTTACAGACTAGCCTTTTTATGAAATGATTTTAAAAATTTCCGTCAGAATTTGATCCTGACAAGTCCATTAAACAACGGGCTATTCCAAGAAAATGGCGATAAAACTTTTGAAAATATCGTATTTGAACTTAAATCCTATAGAATTAAATATCGACATTTACCTAGAATGACAAAAAATTGGGAACTTATTGCTGAAGTCTTGCGACTATTGGGAAAAAATGTCTAATTTTTTGCTGGATAACTTAGTGAATTTCTAATTAGTCTATTGTTATTCTATTAAGTCTAAAGGGACTGAACACCTCCAGGGCGATATCTGTAAAGGATAAACCCTTTCGATTAAACCCTTCTGGCGATCGCCGCACATCGGAAGTTCATTGACGGGACGACCTCTGTGCAACAATTCTCATTACTCACCCTGACAGGAAATTCTAATACCATGATCCTAACGAAAATAAAAGATTTTGTCGGCATCAGCGAACGCGACGAATACGAAGAGGATTACGAAGAAATGGACTGGCAACAGCCCCAAGAGCAAATTGCTCCACCCCCTGAAGAAAATTCGTCTCTTCGCCGCTCAAATCGAGATAATTTAGCTCTAAATAACGAATCCACCATAGCAACATCAGCGAGAAATAATGTGATTGGAATGCCTGGAATTAATAACACTGTGGCCGAGGTTGTTGTCGTTGAGCCACATTCCTTTGAAGAAATGCCCCAAGTGATTCAGACGCTCCGTGAAAGAAAATCCGTTGTTCTTAACCTGAATGTAATGGATCCCGAAGAAGCCCAAAGAGCCGTAGATTTTGTCGCAGGCGGAACCTATGCCATTGATGGTCATCAAGAGCGGATTGGCGAAAGTATTTTTCTTTTTACTCCCAGCAGTGTCAAGGTCAGTACCCTCTCAGGAACGGTTCATGATTCTAATGAAACTGCTACCCCTGGAACACGGACACCTCTTAGCGCACCTGCTTGGGGACTTGACTCCAGCCGTTTAGCCCAATAATTGGGAGTTATTCTAATTTAGAGATTGGCTTAGAGTTGCGCTTTAGGATTAATGTTAAGGCGTGACTTTTGCCTATTTTTCTTAAAAACTTTGGGTCATTTTCTGAGTGCAGAATTCCCCCTAAGTAACTGGTTACAATTAAACTGACAATAGACCTGTCCGAAATATAATCTCAAGCCTCAAATGCTTACACTACAAGC
>ERZ1022729.74-NODE-74-length-13257-cov-11.236404_pt1 | contig 13257 bp, 10 predicted proteins | sample MGYA00520880_ERZ1022729 | MGnify/ENA primary metagenome ERZ1022729 (study PRJEB33162, sample SAMN09537598) | freshwater metagenome | isolation source: freshwater | place: Canada:Alberta | collected 2017-07 | study: EMG produced TPA metagenomics assembly of the...
AGATTCGCCTTAGTCTCGTGGGCTCGGAGATGTGTATAAGAGACAGGGGCTGGTAGGCCGCTGCGCGGCATGTGGGGGGCTGTGGGCATGGGGGTGCTGAGGACTTGACCCGTTCCGTCTCGATCCTGGGCGCAACCGGGTCCATCGGCCGCTCCACCATGGCCTTGATGGACGCGGCCGAACCGGGCGCCTTCCGTATCGAGGCGCTGGTCGCCAACAAGGACGTCCCGACGCTCGCCGCCCAGGCGCTGCGGCTTCGCCCGCGTGTCGCGGTGGTCGCCGATCCGGGCGCCTATGCCGCGCTGAAGGACGCGCTGGGCGGCAGCGGGGTAGAACTGGCCGCCGGGCCGGATGCGGTGGTGGAGGCGGCGGCGCGCCCGGCCGATTGGACCATGGCGGCCATCGTCGGCGCGGCGGGGCTGCGGTCCACGCTGGCGGCGCTGGCGCGGGGCGGCACGATGGCGCTGGCGAACAAGGAAAGCCTGGTCTGTGCGGCCGAATTGGTGATGGAGGCCGCGCGCCAGGGCGGCGCGACGCTGCTGCCGGTCGATTCCGAACACAACGCCATCTTCCAATGCCTGCACGGCGACGACCCGCGGGGCATCGACAGGATCGTGCTGACGGCCTCCGGCGGCCCGTTCCGCGACTGGACGCTGGAGCAGATGGCGCGCGTCACGCCCGAACAGGCGCTGAAGCACCCGACCTGGTCGATGGGCGCCAAGATCTCGATCGATTCGGCGACCATGATGAACAAGGGCCTCGAGATCATCGAGGCCGCGCGGCTCTTCGCCCTGCCATCGGCGCGGATCGATGTGCTGGTGCATCCGCAATCGGCCGTCCACGGCATGGTGCAGTACGCGGATGGCTCCATCCTGGCGCAGCTCGGCTCGCCCGACATGCGGACCCCCATTGCCCATGCCTTGGCCTGGCCGCGCCGCATGCGGGCGGATACGCCCCGCCTCGACCTCGCGGCGCTGTCGAAGCTGGAATTCTTCGCCCCCGACCCGATCCGCTTCCCGGCGCTGCGCCTGGCGCGAGAGGCCTTGATGGCAGGCGGCGGGGCCCCAACCATATTGAACGCGGCGAATGAGACGGCGGTGGCGCTGTTCCTCGACCGGCGCCTCGGTTTCCTCGACATCGCGACGGTGGTCGCGGAGACGATGGAAAGCCTGGGCGGGGCCCGTCCCGATGGGCTCGAGGCGATCCTGGCGCTGGATGCCGAGGCGCGGGTGGTCGCGGGCCGGCTGGCCGAGGCGCGCGCCGCGCTGGCCTGAACTGTACCCGGCGCCCTGCGCCGTAGGAGAGATACGTGGATTTCCTGCCCGATCCGGTCCGCACCATCCTGGCCTTCATCCTGGTGCTGGGCGTGCTCGTCTTCATCCACGAGCTTGGCCACTACCTGGCCGCACGCTGGCGCGGCATCCATGTGGAGCGCTTCGCCGTCGGCTTCGGCCGCCCCATCGCGTCCTGGACCGACCGGCGGGGCACGGATTGGCGGGTCGGTTGGATCCCGCTCGGCGGCTATGTGAAGCTGCATGGGCAGGAGACGGCCGAGGACGCCTCGCCCGAGACCAAGGCGCAATGGCGCCCGGGCGAGACCTTCCACGACAAGCCGGTGAAGGACCGCGCCATCGTCGTCGCGGCCGGGCCGGCGGCCAATTTCCTGCTCGCGGCCCTGCTGTTCGGGCTGATCTATGTGACCGTCGGCGTGCCGAAGGGCACGACCACCATCGGGGCGGTGGCGGAGAATTCGGCCGCCGAGCGCGCCGGCCTGCTGCCCGGCGACCGCATCCTGGCGCTGGACGGGCAGGCGGTATCGCGCTTCGACGAAGTGCAGCGCCACATCCAGCCGCGCGCCGGCACCCCGATCGAGCTGACCATCCTGCGCGAAGGCCGCGAACGCGTGGTCCGCGCCGTGCCGGATTCGCGCGGCGGGGAAGGGCGGTCGGTCGGCGTGCTGGGCGTCGGCTCGGGCCCGGCGGAGTTCGAGCGGCTCGACCCCTTCAGCGCGCTCTGGCGGGGCACGGTGCAGACCTGGGACATCAGCGTGCAGACGCTGGCGGCGGTCGGGCAGATGATCACCGGCAGCCGCGGGACGGAGGATCTCGGCGGCCCGCTGGGCATCGGCAAGATCGCGGGGGATGCGGCGGCGCTGGGCTTCGCGAGCCTGGTGAGCTTCATGGCGATCCTTTCGGTGAACCTGGCGCTGATCAACCTGTTCCCGATCCCGATGCTGGATGGCGGCCACCTGATGTTCTACGCGGCGGAGGCGATCCGCGGCCGCCCGCTGCCGCCCAAGGCGCAGGAGATCGGCTTCCGCGCCGGCTTCGCCCTGCTGATCGGCCTGTTCGTCTTCGCCACCTGGAACGACCTGACCAATTTCGGGGTGTTTAGCTGGGTGGGCGGCCTGTTCGGGTGAAGCGGCCCCAGGGGCGCTTGGGCGAGTCGCGGCTGCAGGGGGCGGTCGCAACCGCCTGAAACGCGGCCTCGGTCATGGTCGGGGTGGCGGGCAGTGGGCGGTTCGGGTAGGAGACGGGGCTTACTCACGCACCAGGGAATCGCGTCTTGGTCGCCATCCGGCTGTTCCTGTTTGCCGCCAGCGCCTGCCTGACCCTCGGCCTGTCCGCCCCGGTGGAGGCGCAGCAGCGGCCCCGCGCCGCGACCCCCGCCCAGGCCCCATCCCAGGGCGTGGTCCGCGGCATCGATGTCGTCGGCAACCAGCGCATCGAGGCCGAGACCATCCGGTCCTACATGCTGCTCCAGCCCGGCGACGCCTTCGACGCGGATCGGCTGGACCGTTCGCTGCGGACCCTGTTCGCCACCGGCCTGTTCCGCGATGTCGGCGTGGCGCGCCAGGGCGACCGCATTCGCGTGACGGTCGAGGAGAACCCGATCGTCAACCGCGTCGCCTTCGAGGGCAATTCCCGCGTGTCCGAGGATGTGCTGCGCGCCGAGACCACGCTGCGCCCGCGCGCCGTCTTCACACCGCAGCAGGCGCAGGCCGACCGCCAGCGGATCCTCGATCTCTATGCCCGCCGCGGGCGCTTCGCCGCGCGGGTCGAGCCGAAGATCATCCAGCTCGACCAGAACCGCGTGGATGTGGTGTTCGAGGTGACCGAGGGCGAGACCGCGCTGGTTACCCGCGTCAGCTTCATCGGTAACAACGCCTTCTCCGACAGTCGCCTGCGGGACGTCATCGCGACGCGGGAACAGGCGTGGTTCCGCCTGCTCTCCAGCTCCGACATCTACGACCCGGAGCGGCTGAATTTCGACCGCGAACTGCTGCGCCGCTACTACCTTCGCAACGGCTATGCGGATGTGCAGATCACCGGCTCGACCGCCGAGCTGGCGCCGGACGGTTCGGGCTTCTTCGTCACCTTCACCATCGACGAAGGCCCGCGCTACGCGGTCGGCCAGGTCGACGTCACCTCCTCCATCCGCGGCGTGGATGTCTCGCAGCTGCAGTCGCGGCTCTCGATCAGCGCCGGCGACTGGTACGATGGCGACGCGGTGGAACGCGCCGTGGAGGTGATGACCGACAGCCCCGCGCTGGCCCAGGTGCCCTTCGCCGAGGTCCGCCCGCGCGTGACCCGCAACCGCGACGCGCAGACCGTCGATCTGGTTTTTGAGATCGCGGAAGGCAGCCGCACCTTCGTCGAACGCATCGAGATCACGGGCAACACCCGCACCGCGGACCGCGTGATCCGCCGCGAGATGCGGATGGCGGAAGGCGATCCGCTCAGCACCGCGCAGGTTCGCCGCTCGCGCCAGCGCATCCGCGACCTCGGCTATTTCACGAATGTCGACATCCAGGCCCAGCCCGGCACGCGCCCGGACCGGACGATCCTGAACACCACCGTGGCCGAACGGCCGACCGGCGAGATCTCGGTCGGTGGCGGCTTCTCGACCGATGCTGGGTTTCTCGCGGATTTCGGCATCCGCGAACGCAACTTCCTCGGCAACGGCGTCGATGCGCGGCTGCAGGCCCTGCTCGCGCAGCGGCGCCAGCAGGTCGATTTTTCGGTGACCGATCCGGCCTTCCTCGACCGCAACCTGGCCGCGGGTTTCGATATCTTCTACATCGAGCGCGACCTGCAGGAGATCGCGTCCTACTCCGAGAAGCGCTACGGCGTGGTGCTGCGCTCCGGCTACGAGTTCAACGAACGGGTGCGGCAATCCTGGGCCTATAGCCTGGTGAACCGGGACATCTTCGATGTCGGCCCCGATGCCAGCCGGTTCATCCGCGAACAGACGGGTGAGACGCTGCTGTCCCAGGTCGGCACGACGCTGGTCTACGACGTCCGCGACAGCCGCATCGAGCCCCGCGCGGGCTATGTGCTCCGGGTGGGCACCGATGTCGCGGGCCTCGGGGGCGATGTGTCCTATGTGCGCCTACGAGGCGACACGGCGGTCTATTTCCCGCTGGAACGGGTGCTTGGCGACCGCGACTACGTCCTGGTGATTCAAGCGGGGGCGGGACTTCTCGAGCCTTGGGGGGACCGCGACGAGCGCATCATCGACCGTTTCTTCCTGGGCGGCGACAATCTGCGCGGCTTCGCCCTGGCCGGCGCCGGCCCGCGCGACGTGGCCAGCCGCGACCAGGACCCGCTGGGCGGACGGCTGATCTGGACGCAGACGACGGAAATGCGCTTCCCGCTGCCGGTTCCCTCCGAACTCGGCCTGCTCGGGCGCGCCTTCGTCGATGTCGGCTCGCTGTCGCAGACGCCGGTGACAGGCCCCGGCGTGGTGGACGATGCCGATCCGCGCGTCGGCATGGGCGTCGGGATTTCCTGGCGCACGCCGATCGGGTTGATCAACATCGACATCGCCCAGGCCGTGGTAAAGAAGTCCTACGACCAGACCCAACTCGTGCGCTTCGGCTTCGGCACGCGCTTCTGACCGACGGGAATCTCCACACGATGCGCCTTCGCCACCTTCTGCCTGCCCTCCCGATGCTGCTTCTGCTGGCGCCCGGCAGCGCGCCCGCGCAGCAGCAGGGCCAGGAGTGGTTCATCCCCGGCCAGGGGCAGGGCCAGCGCCCGCCCGCGGGCGCACAGGCGCCGGCCCAGCAGCCCGCGCAGCAGCGCCCGCCAGCCGCCGCCGCCCAGGGACAGCAGCCGCAGCGCCCCGCGGCCGGCCAGCGCCCGCCCGCGCCGGTTCTCGCCATGGTCGACGTGCCGGAGGTGAACCGCCTGTCGGCCGCCTTCAACCAGGTGCGGGAGGAGCTGGAGCGTCGCCGCGCCCGGCTGAACGAGGATCTGCAGCGCGAACAGGGCCGTTGGCGCGAGGAACAGCAGGCGCTGGCCGCCGCCCGCGCCACCCTGCCGCCCGAGACGTTGCGGGAGCGTGAGCGCGCGTTGCAGGACCGCATCAGCGCCGCCCAGGGCGTCTTCCGCGATCGCAACCGGGCGCTGGAAGCGGCCGGCCAGGCCGGGTTGCAGCAGATCGAACGCGCGCTCGGCGCCGTCATCACCCAGGTCGCGCAGAGCCGCGGGATCAACTTCGTCGTGCCGCGCCAGCTGGTCATCTACAACGAGCCCGGCTTCGACATCACCGATGAAGTCGCCGCCCAGCTCAACCGCGTCCTTCGCACGGTGAACCTGCCGCCCGAGGGCGAGATGCCGGCGCCGCAAGCCGCGCCCGCCGCGGCCGGGCAGCGACCGGCCGGCGCGCCCCCCGCTGCGCCGCCCGCCGCACAGCCGCGCACCGGCCAGCCCGCCGCGCCGCGCAACTGATCGGCGTCCCCGGATGACCGCCGATCCGCGCTTCCATCCGCCAGGGCCATCCCTGTCCCTGGCGGAGGCTGCGGCCCTGGCCGGTGGGGAATTGCGCGGCGGCGATCCGGGGTCGCGCATCGCCGGCGTCGGGCCGCTGGCCGGCGCCGCGCCCGGCGAGGTCTCCTTCCTCGACAATCGCCGCTATGCGGGGCAGCTCGCGGTCACGCGCGCCACAGCCGTCGTGCTGGCCGCCGATTTCGCCGCGAAACTGCCGGATGGCGTGGCCGCGATCGTGACCGCGCAGCCCTATCTTGGTTTCGCACGCCTCGCGGCCGCGCTCCATCCGCGTCCCGCTGCGCGCGCCAGCATCCACGCGTCCGCTGTCATCGACCCCACCGCGCGGATCGGCGATGGCTGCGAGATCGGGCCGCTTGCGGTGATCGGGGCCGGGGCCGAGATCGGCGCGGGATCGATCATCGGCCCGCATGCCGTGGTGGGCGATGGCGTGGTGCTGGGGGAGGGCTGCCGCATCGGCGCGCATGCCTCGGTCAGCCATTGCATCGCCGGCCGCTTCGTCGTGCTGCATCCCGGTGCGCGCGTCGGCCAGGAAGGCTTCGGCTTCGCCGTGACGCCGGAAGGCCGGTTCGAGACGATGCCGCAGCTCGGCCGCGTCATCCTTGGCGATTTCGTCGAGGTCGGCGCCAATGCCTGCATCGATCGCGGCAGCCAGGCGGACACGGTGCTGGGGGCGGGCACGCGCCTCGACAATTTGGTGCAGATCGGCCACAACGTCCGCCTTGGGCGGGGTTGCGTGGTGGTGGCGCAGGTCGGCATCTCCGGCTCCACGACGGTCGGCGATGGCGTGCAGTTTGGCGGCCAGGCCGGCATCACCGGGCACCTGACCATCGGCGACCGGGCACGGATCGGTGCGCAGGCCGGGGTGATGGGCGATGTGCCGGCGGGGGCCGATGTGATCGGTAGCCCGGCTTGGCCCGCGAAGGAGGCGCTCCGCGCCTTCGCGGCGCTGCGTCGGCTGGGACAGAAGCCAAGCCGGGGATAGTCCGGACGCGGCCGTGCGGATTGCGTTCCGATGGGAAGGCTGCTCCGCTCCGACGCTGCGAGCCGGAGAACGGATCGGCGCAGGCGGTTCCAGACCCCACCCGGTCTGGCCGAGGCGCCCATGAGGCTGGGCCGCGCGACAGGATCGCGGGGCCTGTTCGGGAAACGAGAGGAGCGCATGGACTCCAACGCAACAGCCGGTTCGGACGCCACCCAGCAGGCGGCCGGGGATGGTGACCTCGCCACCTACGACATCGGCCGGATCATGGATGCGATTCCGCACCGCTATCCGTTCCTGCTTGTCGACCGTGTGGTGGATATCCGCCGCGACCACTCCTGCATCGGCATCAAGAACGTGTCGATGAACGAGCCCTTCTTCCAGGGCCACTTCCCCCGGCACCCGGTGTTCCCTGGCGTGCTGATCATCGAAAGCATGGCCCAGACCGCCGCCGTGCTGGTGGTCGAGACGCTGGGCCCGGCCGCCGCGGGCAAGCTGGTCTATTTCATGACCGTCGAAGACGCGAAGTTCCGCAAGCCGGTCGTTCCCGGCGACCAGATGCGGATCCATGTCGTGAAGGAAAAGCGGCGCGGCCCGGTCTGGAAGTTCCGGGGCGAGGCGATGGTGGAAGGCAAGCTGGTCGCGGAGGCCACCTATTCCGCCATGATCCTCGACAAGTAGCGCTGACCTTGGACCAGAATCTCCGCGGGGTATCGCCCGCCGCCGCCATCTCACCGATGGCTTTCGTCGCCCCCGGCGCCTCCATCGCCGCCGGTTGCCGCATCGGGCCTGGCTGCGTCGTGGGGCCGGACTGCGTGCTTGATGAGGGCGTGGAGCTCATCTCGCATGTCGTGGTCGAGGGGCATACCCATCTCGGCGCCGGCGTGCGTGTGTTTCCCTTCACCACGATCGGGATGGCGCCGCAGGACCTGAAGTACAAGGACGAGCCGACCGGCGTCGTCATCGGCCCGCGCACCCTGATCCGCGAACAGGTCACGATCCATCGCGGCTCCGCGGGCGGGGATGGGATGACGCGCGTGGGCGCGGATTGCCTGCTGATGTGCGTCGTCCACATCGCGCATGACTGCCGCGTCGGCAATGGCGTGATCATGGTCAACCAGGCGGGGCTGGCGGGCCATGTGGAGGTCGGCGATCACGCCGTGATCCAGGGCGCGGCCGCGATCCAGCAATTCGTGCGGATCGGCCGGATGGCGCTGGTCGCGGGCATGACCGGGGTGGAGCGCAACGTGCTGCCCTTCGGGCGCGCGAAGGGGTATCGCGCGAAGCTCTATGGGCTCAACACCATCGCGCTGCGCCGCCGGATGGGTCTTTCGAAGGACCAGGTGATGGTGGTGGCGCGCGCGGTGCACGACCTGTACCGCGGCGGCCGGATCGAGGATCAGATCGAGGCCGTCGCCGCCGCGCATCCGGACAATGCGCTGGTCGCGGAGATCCTGGATTTCGCGCGGGACCGCGGCAAGCACGGGCTCTGCCCCTTCGGCCGCGCCGCCGAGGATGAGGACCAGGACCAGGCCTGAGATGTCCGCACCAGGGCAGCCGCTCGGCCTGATCGCCGGCGCGGGGGCGATGCCGCGCCGGGTGGCGGATGCCGCCGCCAAGGCCGGACGTCCCATCTTCTGCGTGCTGATCGAAGGCTATGCGCGCCCCGAGGATTTCGCGCGCTTCCCGCATGAGGTCGTGCCCCTCGGCCGCATCGGCCGCATGTTGCAGCTGATGCGCGGGGCGGGGGTGCGAGAGCTGGTGATGGCGGGCCGGGTCACGCGCCCCTCGCTGCTGTCGCTCCGCCTTGACGCCGAAGGGGTGCGGCTGCTGGCGAAGGTCGGCACCCGTGCCATGCTCGGCGGGGATGACGCGCTGCTGACATCTGTCCTTCGCGTGCTCCGGGGCGAAGGCTTCGAGCCGATCGGCGCGCAGGAGGTGATGGGCGACCTGCTGGTCCCCGCTGGCCTGCTGTCGGTCCGCGCGCCGGATGCGGATGACCGCGCCGACATCGCGCGCGGTATCGCGGTGGCCCGCGCACTCGGCGCGGCGGATGTCGGGCAATGCTGCGTGGTGCAGCAGGGGCTGGTGCTCGGCGTCGAGGCGATCGAGGGAACCGATGCGCTGCTCGCGCGCTGCGCGGGGCTGCGGCGGGAAGGCCCGGGCGGCGTCCTGGTGAAGCTGGTCAAGCCAGCGCAGGAGGCCCGTGCCGACCTGCCGGTGATCGGCCCCGACACGGTGCGCGCCGCCGCCGAGGCAGGTCTTGCGGGCATCGCGATCGAGGCGGCGTTTGGCCCGTCGAAAGGGAACGCCCCTGGCCATGCCGGCACGCTGGTTGTCGACCGGGCCGCGACAGTTGCGGCGGCGGATGCGGCGGGCTTGTTCCTGCTCGCGATCCGCCCCGACATGTTCCTGGACGAATTGGGAGAGTCACGATGACCACCGGCAAGTTCCTGCACACCATGCTCCGCGTCGGCAATCTGGAGCGCAGCGTGGCCTTCTACACGAGCCTTCTCGGCATGAAGGAACTGCGCCGGCGCGACGTGCCGGATGGCAAGTACACGCTGGTCTTCCTGGGCTACGGGGAAGGCAACAAGGAAGGCCAGGGCGAGATCGAGCTGACCTACAATTACGGCGTCGAGCGCTATGAGCTCGGCAACGCTTTCGGCCATCTCGCGGTCGGCGTGCCGGATGTGAAGGCGGCCTGCGAGGCCGTGCGGGCCGGCGGCGGCAAGGTGACGCGGGAAGCCGGGCCGGTGAAGTTCGGCACGACCATCATCGCCTTCGTCGAGGATCCGGACGGCTACAAGATCGAGCTGATCGAGCGGATGTAAGCATTCCCCACGAAGCCGCTTCGCAGCTTCGTGGGGGCCCCGGCCTTTGCGCCATTTCTGTGCGGTTGCGCTGCGTTGCCGCGGCAGAGCCGCGGCGCCGCCCGGGGGCAGTGGCGGGTTTCGATAGGCGCTTCAAGACGCCGCACGGCGTGTGGCGCGGTCGGGCGCGGTGGCGCCCGACCAGCCATTGTCACTCCGCGGCGGCCAGGATGCGGGAGACGGCCTCGCCCCGGCCGAGCGCGGTCAGCACCGCGTCGATCGGCGGGGATTGGGTGCTGCCGGTCAGCGCGACGCGAAGCGGCTGGGCGACCGCGCCCATCTTGACGCCCTTCACCTCGGCATAGTCGCGCAGCCATTGTTCCAGATCCTTGCGCTCCCACGGCGCATCCGAAAGGAACTGCGCGAGATCCGCGAGCACCGCCTTCGCCTCCGGCGTCAGCAGCGACGCGGCCTTGGCGTCCATCGCGGGTGTGCCGTCCTGGGCGGCGAAGACGGAAGCGCCCGCCAGCTCCTCCAGCGTCCGCGCGCGTTCCTTCAGGTCGGGCATCAGCATCCGCACCCGCGCCGCGCCATCGGTGCCGAACAGCACGCCGCGCTTGGCGAAGCGTTCCAGAACCTCTCGCGTCAGCCGCTCGTCATCGGCGGCGCGAAGGTAGACGCCGTTGAAATGCTCGAGCTTCTTGTAGTCCATGCGCGCCGCGGCGCGGCCGATATCGGCGATGTCGAAGATCTTCACCACCTCCTCGCGCGTGATGATCTCGGTGTCGCCATGCCCCCAGCCGAGGCGCAGGAGATAGTTGCAGACGGCCTCCGGCAGGAAACCCTGTTCGCGGAATTCGAGCGCGCCGACCGCGCCATGCCGCTTCGACAGCTTCGCGCCATCCGCACCATGGATCAGCGGCACATGCGCGAAATGGGGGCGGCGCCAGCCCATCGCGTCATAGACCATGCACTGCCGAAACGTGTTGGTCAGGTGGTCGTCGCCGCGGATCACATGGGTGATCTGCATGTCGTGGTCGTCCACCACCACCGCATGCAGATAGGTCGGCGTGCCGTCCGAGCGCAGGATGATCATGTCGTCCAGCTCGCTCGCCGCCACGCGGACCTCGCCCTGGACCAAATCCTTCACCACCGTCTCGCCCTCTCGCGGGGCGATGATGCGGATGGCCGGCGCGACGGAGGGCGCGTCCTTCGCCTCCATCCCGATCCAGCTTCTGCCGTCATACTTGAACGGGCGCTTCGCGGCCTCTGCCGCCGCGCGCTGGGCGGCCAGCTCGTCCGGCGTGTCATAGGCAAGATAGGCCTTGCCCATCGCCAGCAGCGCGCGCGCGATCTCGGCATGGCGGGCTTCGCGGGCGGATTGGAAGACCGGCGGCTCATCCGGCGACAGGCCGAGCCATTCCAGGCTCTGCAGGATCTGCTGCACGGCTTCGGGGGTGGAACGCGCCTTGTCCGTATCCTCGATGCGCAGCAGGGACTGCCCGCCATGGCGGCGGGCGAACAGGTGGTTCAGCAGCGCCGTGCGCGCGCCGCCGATATGCAGGTAGCCGGTGGGCGAGGGGGCGAAGCGGGTGCGGACCGACATGTGATGCCTTGGTGATGTCGAAGGGGGGACGTCGTCGAGGGACGCGCTTCCTACAGCACCTTGGGCCCGGGCAGAACCGCCAAGCCCGTCACGTGATGACCCTCATCGGGGCGGTGGCACCGCAATCCCCAAGATGCTACCCAGGGTTGCGTGAGCCTCGCCTTGGCCTCCCCCGAACGGCCGCTCCTCGCCGCCCGCCTGCGCGGGGCGGCGGAAGCGGCGCTCGCCCGGCAGCATGGCCGCTTCGGGCCGTGGCTGGCCGTGGCCCTTGGCGCCGGGGTGCTGCTCTATTTCCAGGCCCCCGAGGAACCGGGCGGCGGCGCCTTGTGGCTCGGCCTGCCGCTGGCCGTGCTCGGCTTCTGGATCGCGCGGCGCGCGAAGCTGGTTGGCTGGGCGGTCGGGCTGGGCGCGGCGGGCCTGATCGGCTTCGGCGTGGCTGGCTGGCACGCGGCGCGGATGCCCCCTCCGCTCGACCTGCCGCGCGGCGCCGTCCTTCTCACCGGCACGGTCACGGAGGTCGAGCTGCTGCCCCAGGGCCGCCGCGTGACGCTGGCGGCAGCGCGCATCGAGGCGGGAGAGCCGCTTGCCCGAACCTTGCGGATCCGCCTGCGCGCGGATGACCCGGCCCGGCCCGCGCCGGGCGATACGCTCAGCCTACGGGCCACACTCCGCCTGCCGACGGCGCCGGTGGTCCCCGGGGCGTGGGACTTCCAGCGCGCGGCCTATTTCTCGGGGCTCGGCGCCCATGGCACGGCGCTCGGGCCGGTCGCGGTGCTGGCGCGGGACGAAGGCGCACCAGGCTTCGCCGCGCTTCGCATCGCGCTGGAGGCGCGGGTGGAGGCGGCGATCCCCGGCGCGGCGGGGGCCGTGGCGGCGGCGCTGATCACCGGATCCCAGGCCGCGATTCCCGCCGCCGAGATCGCGGCGATGCGCGATTCGGGGCTGGCGCATCTGCTGTCGGTCTCGGGGCTGCATATGGCGATCGTGCTGACCAGCGTCTTCGCGACGCTGCGGCTGCTTCTGGCGCTGGTGCCGTGGATTGCGCTGCGCGTGCCGGTCAAGGCGGTGGCCGCGCTCGGCGCGCTGGCTGCGGGGGCGGGGTACATGCTGCTGACCGGGGCGCAGGTGCCGATGCAGCGCTGCCTGGTGATGGCGGCGCTGGTGACGCTCGGCCTGCTCGCGGGGCGCCGGGCGCTGACGGTCCGCACCCTGGCGCTGGCGGCTTCGGTGGTGCTGCTGGTGGCGCCGGCGGAAGTGCTGGGGCCGTCCTTCCAGATGTCCTTCGGCGCGGTGCTGGCCCTGGCGGCGGGGTATGAGGCGCTGCGGGGCCGGCTGTCCGGACCCGGCCTCGGTCGGGGCTGGCGGCGGCGCGTGGCGCTCGGCGTGATCGGGCTGATGCTGACCTCGGCGCTCGCGGCGGCGGCGACGGCGCCCTATGGGCTGCACCATTTCGGGCGGCTGCAGATCTACGGCATCGCCGCCAATGCGGTGGCGGTGCCGCTGACCTCGCTGGTGGTGATGCCGGCGGGGATGGTCGCGCTGTTGCTGATGCCGCTCGGCCTGGAGGCACCGGCGCTCTGGGTGATGGGGCAGGGGGTCGATGGGATCCTGGCGACGGCCCGGCTGGTCGCCGCCTGGCCGCAGGCCGCACCGGCCCTGCCGCCCATTCCCGGCCCCGCGCTGGCCATCGCGAGTTTCGGCTTCTGCTGGCTGGCGCTGTGGCGGGGCAGGGTACGGCTGGTCGGCCTGCCGATCATGGCCGGGGCGCTGGCGGCGGGGCTGCTGTCGCCGCCGCCCGACCTGCTCGTCACCGCCGATGGACGGCTGATCGCGCTGCGGACCCCGGAAGGCGTCTTCCTGCAGGAACAACCCGGCGCCAGCGCCTTTGCGCGATCGGTGCTGCTGCGCCAGCTGGGCGCGACCGATGCGCGCCCCTTGCCCCAGGACGGCGAGGCGGCGGCTGGCGCCATCGCCTGCACCCCGGCGGAATGTCGGTTCCGGCCGAGGCCGGATGGGGCGGAAGCGGTGCTGCTGCGCTCGGCGCCGGCGCGGCGGGGCCAGCGC
>ERZ1022729.75-NODE-75-length-13143-cov-5.129814_pt1 | contig 13143 bp, 10 predicted proteins | sample MGYA00520880_ERZ1022729 | MGnify/ENA primary metagenome ERZ1022729 (study PRJEB33162, sample SAMN09537598) | freshwater metagenome | isolation source: freshwater | place: Canada:Alberta | collected 2017-07 | study: EMG produced TPA metagenomics assembly of the...
TACACGCGTAAGATCGTCGGCAGCGTCAGATGTGTATAAGAGACAGGAACGGAGAGCGCGGGCTGCTTGAGCGACTCTCGAGTCTCAATCCGCGAGTTGTTTTCGACGTTGGAGCAAATGTGGGCAACTGGTCTCTCGCTGCCGCCGGCATGCTTCCGAACGCTCATCTGTACTGCTTTGAGCTTTCTCCTCGCACGTGCGAGACGCTCAGATCGCGGCTTTCGGGTTCCAAGTTCACGATTAACAACTGTGGCCTTGGCAATCAAAGCGGATCTGTATCATTCAAGGACTACGGTGAGAATTCCACGGTAAACACCCTACTTACGCAAGCGACCTACCATGACGAGCGGATCGCTCCTGTTCTCTCGAGCGCCATGGTCATCACTGGCGACGAGTACTGTCAGCAGCATGGGATTCAGCACATTGACTTTCTGAAGATCGATGTTGAAGGCGCCGATCATCTCGTGCTCGAGGGCTTTGATCGTATGCTGGACTCCCGTGCTGTGCGCGTAGTACAGTTTGAGTACGGCTACACCCACGGGGACGCCCACTTTCTCATGCGAGATTTCTACGCCCTATTCGAGCGACACGGCTATATTGTCGGGAGACTTGAACCAGCGGGAGTTGCCTTTTCGCCTTGGACCTACGAAAAGAACGACTTCACGTCTGGGCCAAACTATGTCGCGATTGCAGGAGACGACGCCGCGGCGCTACAGACCTTAAGTCGTTTCGGATGAGTCTTCTCGCGAGCGCATCGCCGCTCTCCATGGATGGACTAGGTACTCGCAGACTCTTCGTGGTTTGAATCCCCTAAACGCATGCGAAACGCGGATGTCCGGAATCTCCGTCATCATACCTGGTTACAACAACGGTGCGTTTATACAAGAGACGATTCAGACTGTCCTGGATCAAACCCTTCGCGCGGACGAAATCATCGTCATTGATGATGGGTCGACCGACAACACGGAACAGGTCGTCCGGTCGATCAGGGATGAGCGGATCCAGTATCACCGGCAGCCCAACAGTGGGGTCTCAGTCGCGCGCAATAATGGTCTGGACCGGGCGCGCGGAGACTACGTGTCCTTTCTCGATGCGGATGACCGGTGGCGACCGACGGCGCTGGAAACCCAGTATCGCCTCCTGCAGGCCGCTCCGGACTTGATTTGCTGCTTCGGCAACTTTATCCGATTTGAGAATGACTCGGGGCAGGTGCTCGCCGATCAGTTCACATTCTATCCCGAGCTTGCTGGCGTGCCCACCGTCACAGCGGGTGACGGTGTGGGCGTCATCATTGAAAAAGATGCCTTCCGTGCCATTATTCCCTTCAGTGAATTTCCCGCCTATACGCAGACCATGATGTTCCGGGCCGAGCAGATCCGTGAGGTTCGCTTCGATCGGCGCCTCATCAGATGCCAGGACGCAGACTTCGTGCTTCGTGTCATGCTCCGTGGCCGGGCCGCCTTCACGCGTGAGATTCTGGCCGAGGTGCGACGGCACGGCGGCAACGCCACCAGGGACGTCGGCATGATGGTGCTCGATCAGCAGCGCGCCATCGAATGTGTTGGGGCGGATCCACTCGTCAGTGCGCATCGGGCAGCCTATCAACAGCGGCTGACGCGCGCTAGGTTCGACGCGGCGGGGGCGTTGCTCACTCGGGGGCGACGCGCCGAGGCCATGGCGTACTGGCGTGCGGCGTTGCGCGATGGCGGGACGGTCGGACAACGGTTGAAGGGAACGGCGCGCCTGGCTTGGCTCGCCGCCCGTCAGATCGTATCAAGTTGAGGCGGCCATGCGTGGCCGTCGGTTCGTTCTGCGGTTCGACGAGCTGATGCCCCGGTGCAAGGATACGGCGGTGCACAGTGGCCCCGATACGTCTTCGCCCGCAGATCATCGTGCGACAAGAGACCGGGAGTAGAGGAGTACAGATGAAAGCCATACGCGCTGTCGTGACAGCGTCTGTCGGTGATGCGTTCACCGAACTGGGGCGCGTCACGCAGCCATTGATGGAGACGTATGCGCGCCGCTGTGGGGCCGACTTCGTCGTGATCGACAAGCCGGCGCTTGCCGGCCGTTTCGGGCTGCCAGCGCGTTACGAGAAGTTTCAGCTCTTCGACCTGCTGGACCAGTACGAGCGCGTCCTGTTTCTGGACAACGATATTCTGGTCTCGCCCGATGCGCCGGATGTCTTTCTTCACGTGCCGGTCGAGGCCTTCGCCGCCGCATCGGAAACCGGCTTCAGTCGCGCGGCGCTCGACATCGAGTTGACGCAGCAGGTGCTGGGCGCCTTGCCCTGGCGCATGCCGTACTTCAATACCGGTGTCATGGTGGCCAGTGCCGTTCACCGCCCGCTGTTCGATCCGACTCGCTCCGCGCTCAAGGCGTGGAATGCGTTTTCGCAAGCCGATTCGCGATACCATCCGGCCGGCGAGGATCAGGCCTACCTCAATTACCTGGTCAATGCCCTCACGGTGCCATTTCTCGACCTGGGATACCGGTTCAACCACACGCGCGTCCGCACGGATACCCACCGTCGCTTTCACAGCCATTTCATTCACTATGCCGGACCGTCCGGTTTCCGGTACGGCACGCGCATCGAGCAAATGCGCAAGGATGTAAAGGTGCTCGAGAGCCCCACGGCATTGTCGCTGGCTCAAGCACTGCCCCGACTGCGTTGGGTACTCGATCGGTGCGATCGTGCCTTCGTTTCCTACGTGTTCGCCCGGCTGAGAGGCCGTAACGCATAGGCACTCGTGGGCGTGATGCGGCCTGCCGGCCTTGTGCTCAGCTCGCCAGGGGCACCCCGTGGTGGGCGCTGTTTCGGTCCGAACGCTTCACGAGTCGGCGGAACGCCTCGCTGCCCTGCATCAGCTCGTCGTAGGTGCCCTCAGCCTCCACCTCGCCCTTCGCCACGACGATGATACGGTCCGCGGCGCGGATGGTGGATGCACGGTGCGCGACCATGACGATGGTCATGGTCTTCGCCAGCGCGAGCAGGGATTCCAGCACATCGTGCTCGGTGGCCCCGTCGAGCGCCGACGTGGCCTCGTCAAGGACGAGCACTCCTGCTTGGCGGTACAGCGCACGGGCGATGCCGATGCGTTGGCGTTGCCCACCGCTCAGGCGACTGCCCGCCTCGCCAATGCGTGTCTCGAAGCCCTCCGGAAGCGCGTCGACCACCTCCTGCAAACCGGCCAGACGCGCCGCCATCTCGAGGCGCTCGGTGGCTGGAGACGATTCACCAAAGGCGATGTTGGCGGCGATCGTATCGTCCTTCAGATAAATGCTCTGCGGCACGTAGCCCAGCTGACGCTGCCACGCCGACCCCAGTTCGGCGACTGGCACCCCCTGCACCGATACCGTGCCCGTCTCGGGTCGCAACAATCCGAGCATCAGGTCGGTCATCGTGCTCTTCCCGGATCCCGACGATCCGACGATCACGGTGAGCGCGTTCGGACGAATCGTCACCGACACTCCGCGCAGGACCGGGTGCTCCGCACCCGGGTACCGGAACCAGACGTCGCGGAACTCGATGGGACCACCAACCTCTCTCCGTTGCGCCTGCTCGCTCTCGCCAACAGCACCGAGCAGTCGCCGCCCCTCAAGGATATCGGGCAGAATGATGAATGCACTCTCGGCGTTGGCCCGAATGGTGGCCGCCTGCTTGAAAATGGTCTGCGCGGCGGGCAGCAGCCGATACCCGGCCATGGCGAACAGCGAGAGGACACCCACGATGTCCTGAGAGGGCACGCCCTGCTGGAGCATCGCGATGGCGACCCCGAGCAGCACCCATACGGTGAGCGTCTCGAGCACGAACCGGGGGGTTTCGCCGAGCAGATTTCCCATGGCGTCTGATCGTACACCACGCCCCACCTGGCGCAGGAAACGCTCCTGATACGACTGGGCGAGACCGGCAAGACGAATCTCCTTGAGGCCGCCGAAGCTCTCGGCGAGATGCCGGTGATTCTGCTCGATGGCGTTCCAGGCGACCGCTCCGTGAAACGAGAGCCGTGCCCGAACCGCCTTGAAGAGCAGCAGATAGCCAACGCCCACCATCATCGAAACCGAAAGAGCGACAAACGGACGGTACCACACGAGCAGCACAACGACCGCAAACACAATCATTGCCTGGCTCACCAAGGTGAGCAGTGGCTGGATGATCATGTATACGATCTTGTTGGTTCCGTGGATCACATTCGCGGTGAGGTTCGCCGAGTTGACGGCGGGGATCTCCACGTAATCGCGCAGCATGTACGAGGCATACAGATCGCGCCGCAACTCGATACCGATCGACAGCGAGAAGCGCATGATGAGCCAGGTGGCACCCGCCGCGATGGCATTCGAGACGGCAATGAGGGCCATGGTGAAGAGCGCCATCGTCACCAGCAGTTCGGTGTCGTTGGAAAAACCGAGAGCCGCGTACACGCGTGCGGCCATGGCATTGCGCTGCACCAGCCCGGGATCGGCCACCAACGCCACGAACGGGGCGATGGAGCCCACACCGGCAACCTGTAGGAATCCGGTGAGCACGAAATAGGCCTGCAGCAGCGCGTACCGGCGCCACTGCGCTGGCGTCAGCAACTGCCTGAGGGTGCCCAGCAAGGGGGGGGAAGACAATGGCATGGTCAGGGAATTCCGGCGATGAGCCGCGCGCCAAGCGGGGTGGTGACGGCCAGTGGCAGGTGCTGCCACACCTTCACGGCCATACCGTATGGGCGCCCGTCAGCCGTGGGTGGCGCGCCAGGGCCGGACACCGACCTGCTCTGATACCAGGGCAACGGTTCGTCGCGGCTCCCCCACTGCTGCTTGAACTTGTGGGTGCCGCTGCCGGCGGTGCAGCGCCCGAAGTTGAACACGCGAAAGCCCCGCTCGCAGGCGCGGCGAATGAACGCGCCGTACAGCGTCATGTTCGGTGACAGCCGCTGATACCGGCGCAGCGCCGAGGCCCACGAGATCTCCACCTCGGTACCGTTCTCGATGGCGAACCCCGCAGCGACCGGGGTGCTGCCCAGGTACGCCACGCCAATCCATGCCCGGTCCCCGAGAGCGTCGGCCAGCCGTGCAAAGAAGCGCAGCCCGTGCGCCGGTGACCCCAGGTCGCGCATGTGCTCGGCGTAGACCCGGTGGTAGGCCGCCGCATGCTCACGACCGAACTTCACGACGAGGCCTTCCTTCTCGCCGCGCCGTACCTGGCTGCGCAGCTTGCTGTCGAAGCGCCTGAAGGTGGCGTCGTAATCTCCGGGCACCAGGTCGAGCACCACGGTGATCTTGCGCTGCACCGGGGTGAGCAGCGTGGCGAGCGGCACTCGCGATCGCAGCTCCACCAGCTTGGCCCCGCGCCCCAGCTCGGCGGCGTGCGCGGTAAGGGCGCGCTGTACCGCGGCATCGCCCAGCGGACCGCCGTAACTCACGAAGGGCAGGCTCACCAGATAGTGGCCGAACACCAGGCTCTTCACCCGCACGAGCGGCAGCACTCCGGCCAGCGTGTCGCCACGCCACGCTGCCAGATACGGTGCCTCGTGTCGGTACACCTCGTGGTACACGTCACGCCACTCCCACCGGTGAAACGTGCTCCCGTGTTCGTGCTGCTCCACACACCGGTTCCACGCCTCGCCGTCGCGCTCGCCGGCCTCCCGAATGTGCACGGCATCAGACATGACCGGTGCCGGACGCGTTGGCCCCCCGCAGTGACCGGAACGAGCGGAAGGCAAACCGCTGCATGAGGTGCTGCAGGCGGTCGGCACACTGCGCGAGGCCACGGTAATGACGAATGCGCGTGACGGGACTCACTGCCATGCGCGGCTGCCCCGGGTCTACCTCCCACGGATGCAGATAGAAGACCGCCGGCTGCCCCTCGCGCAACACCGCCGCCAGCCCCTGCTCAGTCACCCAGCCCGGGAACTGCCGGAACCACCCGCCGCCAGCCACCGGCACGTTCACACCGGCCACCGACCATACGGCGGGCGGGTATTCGTGCAACGGCCCGGCTGGGGTCATCAGCACGTGTGGCTCGCGCGCACCCCTCGCGGTGCCGTACCCTGGCCGGGCAATGGGGAAGCGGCTGGAATCGTAGGTGTAGCCCTCCTCCACCAGCACGCGCGCTGCCCACGGCACATCATCGGTGAGCGAGAAGCTGGGCGCCCGATAGCCCACCACCGGCGCCCCGGCGGCGCCTTCCAGCGCGGCCTTCGCGCGCCGCACGTCGTCACGGAACACGGCCTCGGCAACTGTGGGGATACGCTGATGCCAGTATCCGTGCGACGCCACTTCGTGCCCCGCCTCGGCGATGCGGCGCACCAGCTGCGGAAACCGCTCGGCCACCCACCCCAGCGCAAAGAACGTACCGGTGGCGCCATGATCGGCGCACAACTGCAGTAGCACGTCGGTGTTGCGCTCCACCCGGCTCTCGTACGTGCCCCATGCGTCACGGCGTACGTACGGTTCGAACGCGTTCACCTGAAACCAGTCTTCCACGTCGACCGTGAACACGGGAACCGCCCGTCCGTACCCGGGCGGACGTTGCGTGAGGGCGGTGTTCGCTGCAGTCATGACGACACGGGGTTACGTGGGGATGCGGTCTGCCCGCGCAAGTGGGAAGCGGCCCCACCGCGCAGCCGCAGGGCTGCACAGCACGCGCGTGCAGAGCGCCCCGAACGCTCCCGCCACCCGCATCACCTGCCCGAGGTTGGCGGCACGGAGGGGCTGTCGCCCCTGGGCCCGTTCGTGAGGATGGGGGCGCAGGAGCGCGAGCCAGCGCGACCATCGTGCATGTCGAGTGCGTTGGGCGGCGACGACGTGGCCGGCGTGGGCCGGTCATTGGGAAACGGGTGGCTCCGGTCGCGCTGGGAAGCTGGCGGTACCACGCCAGCCCCCGACAAGCTGCACCGCGAAGGCTCGGAAAACCACACCGGGGGCAGCGAGAGCACGAAGCCCAGCCGTGTCCCGAGGTGGCCGGGCTCGGTCCCGTCCTCAAGGCGACTGCCCATGCTCATCAGGAGTTGCTGGCAGGTGGAAAGCCCCAGGCCGGCACTCGATGCCGGCGGGACGAATTCCCGTTCGGCGGCCTGCTGCAGTTGCCAGCGCACCGCCGGCGGCAGGCCACAGCCGGTGTCGGCCACAAGGATTCGGACCTGTCCATTACCGAGGCAGTGGGCGCTCACGGTAACTGAGCCGCTGTCCGTGAACTTCAGCGCATTGGTGACGAGGTTGAGCAACACCCGCTGCAGCGCGGCGGCGTGCCCCACGCGGGTATCGTCGCGCGGACCGCTCCAGCGCAGGGCCAGCTGCTTCTCCTCCGCGATGGGCTGCACCAGGGCGCGCACCTCGCGCCACACGACTGCCAGCGAGAAGGGCGCCGCCGGCGTGCGGGTTGGGTCACGGGCACCGCGACGGGCGGTGTCGAGTGCGTCGTTGGTGAGCGAGGCCACCCCGAACGCGGCGGCGTACAACAGTCCCAACTGCTTCTCCTGCACCGGTGTAAGCGGCCCCGATTGCCCGGAGCGCAGCTGCTCGATGAGCACCAGCATGCTCGAGAGCGGTGAGCGCAGGTCGTGCGTGATGCCCACCAGCAGCGAGAGCGCGTCCGGACGTGTGGGCGAGGCGTCGGGGACCTCGTGGAGCGCCTGCGCGCCGACAGCCACAAGGGCAGCAATCGCCTCCGGCGAGACATCCACCAGCGACGCGTCCCGCAACGGGGTAGACGCCTCGCCCGGCAGGGCGCCCGCGGCGCCGCGGGAATCGACGGGTTGGGACACTGTCCTGGGTCAGTCGGCCGGGCCGGAGAGCACGTCGCGCCGGAAGCCGTGCTTCTCCATGAGCCGGTAGAGCGTGGTCCGGTCGATGCCGGCCAGGCGGGCGGCCTTGCTCATGTTGCCCCCGGCGCGCGTGGTGAGGCGCGTGAGGTACTCCTTCTCGAAGTGCGCGACGACGTTGTCCTTGGCCACATGGAACGCGTCGTTCATGATGGCCGCCGGCAGCCCGGTATCGGCCGCCGTTTCCGCCGGCGCGTCGTCGTAAACGGGGATGTCATCGGGCGTGATCAGACGCCCGGCCTCGGCAATCACCGCGAGGTGCTCGATCACGTTCTGGAGCTCACGCACGTTGCCGCGCCACGGGCACGACTGCAGAAAGGCCATCGTCTCCGGCTCGAAGCCCGGGGCCGGTGTGCCACTGGCGCGGTGCCGTTCCCAGCTGCGCCTGAGAAAGAACTCGGCCAGCAGCGGAATATCCTCCGGGCGCTTGCGCAGCGGTGGCAGCTTGATGGGTACCACGCGCAGGCGATAGAAAAGATCCTCCCGCAGAATCCCCTGCTGCACACTCTCGTGCGGGTCGCGGTTGGTGGCGCTGATGAAGCGCACGTCCACCACGGCATCTTGCGTTTCGCTGCCCAGCCGCCGCACCACGCCATCCTGCAGGACGCGCAGCAGCTTGGCTTGGAGCGGTATTGTCATCTCGGTGAGCTCGTCGAGGAACAGCGTGCCGCCATTGGCCACCTCCAGCAGGCCGGCCTTGTCGCGGTCGGCGCCTGTGAACGCGCCCTTGCGATAGCCGAACATCTCCGATTCCAGCAGGTTGTCGGGAAGGGCTGCGCAGTTCACCGGCACCAGCTTGCGCTGCGCGCGCCGGCTGCACTTGTGAATGAGCTGCGCGATCATCTCCTTGCCTGTACCGCTCTCGCCGCTGATCATCACGCTGGCATCGGTCGTGGCCACTTTTTGCGCCAGCTCCACGGCCTTGCGAAAGGCCGGGCTCACTCCCAGCAGCGCCATGGCCGCGCCGCTGCCGCTCTGCGTCATGAGCGCCGATGGATCGATGGCCTTGCGCGGTTCGCGGGCCGCAGCCGCAACCGCGTGGGCTGCACGCCCGACCAGAACCTGCAGGTGGCTGGCCGAGAAGGGTTTGGGAAGGTAGTCCCACGCGCCGGCGCGCAGCGCGTCGATGCTGCTCTGCACGCTGGGGTTGCCGGTCATGACGACGACGATCGCGCCTTTGCGCGACTCCACGGCGGCCTGGAGCACCTCCATGCCGGAAACACTGGCCAGGTAGAGATCGACCAGGATGAGGTCAAAGCGGCGGCGCCGCACCAGCTCGAGTGCCTCGTCCCCACGCCCCGTGCTGGAAACCGTGTGCCCATCCATTTGCAGCACCGAGACACACCCCTCCCGCAGGGTGCGGTCGTCGTCAACGACCAGTATTCGCAGCCCGGTACCCTTCTCGGGCACCATGGCCACACCGGCCTCAGGGGTGAGCGGTACAGTCATTGCGAGCACATCATACGAAGCGTCGGGAGCCTGGGGGGGGGCGATAACGGCGACTGGGCCCTTCTGATTACCGTGACAGATGGCCCGCGTCAAGGGATTTCGTTGCTCATGATCAACACATGTCGTGTCGTGACTGCAACACTGCCGAAAAGGTAACCGACATGTTGCGTCAAGGCGGCGCAAGTGTGCGCTTACGCATCACCATGTTGCGGAGCAGATTCATGGTCCGTCATGTGTCGGACCATTACACCAGTTTCCTTCGCCGTTACTGCCAATGACCGGACAGCAGATCCAGCCTGCTCACGCGCGCGATGTTGCGCCCGACCTGTATCGGGAGGGGCTCCCGCCATCCGATTGGGGAGGCGGGCAGGAGACGGCGCCACCGGATCCAAAGGGGCCAAGTCTTTCCCGGTATCTGGCAGCCGTCTACCGATTCAAGTGGCTGGTGCTGCTGCTCACGGCGATTGGGTTCGGGGGCGGGTACCTGGCCACGCGCCTCCTCGAGCCGGAGTACGAGGTGCAGGCCACGATCCTGCTGGAGCAAGGCACCGCCGTGCAGGGCGGTGGGCCAATCAGGGCGCAGGAACTGCTGCAGGCCTCGGGCTGGCAGGACCTGGTGCGCTCCTATGCCATTGCCGACCCGGTAGTAACCGAGCTCGGGCTGTTCGTGACGCCCAAGAATGCATCCGACAGTCTCCTGTTCCGCAACTTTCGTGTCGACCAGCTGCGCCTTCGCGCCGGCGACTACCGACTGGCCGTCAGCGGCGGCCGCTACACCTTGACCACGAAGGCTGGCCTGGAGGTTGACACGGGCGTGGCCGGGGATCCCATCGGCGCCGCCCTCGGGTTCCAGTGGCAGCCGCCCGTTGCACAGCTTGGCAGCCGCACGGCGGTGGAGTTTGCGGTGCAGACCCCACGTGAAGCGTCCCTGGCGCTGATCAGGCGGTTGGGGCTCAAGCTCCAGGCTGGCTCCAGCTTCATGCAACTGAGCCTGACCGGCCCGGACGCCCAGCGCACGGCCGCCACGCTGAACGCCTGGGTGGAACAGTTCGTGGCGGTGGCCACGATGCTCAAGAAAAAGAATGTGGGTTCGGTCGCCAGCATTCTCGAAGGGCAGCGCGAGTATGCGGCCACCGCACTGCAGGACGCGGAGAACGCCCTCGAGAGCTTTCGCGTACGCACCGTGACCGAGCCGAACGAGCGGCAGAGCATCGCCCCCGGACTGGAGATGACCAATAGCCCGGTGTTCGACAACTACTTCCGCAACAAGGTGATGGCGGAGAGCTACCAACGTGATCGGCAGACGTTGGAGCGCCTGCTCGCGCAGCAGCGGCAAGGTTCGCCCATTACGCGCGAAGCCGTGTTGAGTGTGCCCATGGTCAACGCCGACCCCGCGGCGGAGGACCTGCGCAAGCTGCTGATCGAACAGGCGGAACGCGAGTTCACCCTGCGGCGGTTGCGCGAGAGCTACACCGACGAGTTTCAGAAGGTGAAGGACGAGCAGGTGGCGCTCGCCAGCCTGCGGTCCCAGTCGGTGCCGACTGCGCTCGCGGCGTACATCGAGCAGCTGAGGGTGCGCGAGAACTCCCTCAACACCACGATCGAGTCCAGCAGTCGTGACCTGCGCGGCATTCCGTCGCGCACCATCGAGGAACAGCGGCTCAAGCGGCAGGTGGAGATGAATGCCACCATGTACCAGAGCCTCAACCTCAAGGCGGCCGAGGCCAAGCTGGCCGAAGCGGCCACCGTGCCGGATGTGAGCATTCTCGACCCGGCCGTGGCCCCACTGCGCCCGACGCGCAACACCGCGCCCGTGCTCATTCTGGGAGGGCTCGTGGCGGGATTGGGGCTTGGGCTGTTGCTGTCCATCGTGCTCGACCAGATGGACAAGCGATTCCGTTACCCGGAGCAGGTCACCGACGACCTCGGGCTGTTCGTGCTGGGCGTGGTACCCGTGGTGGCCACGAGGGGCAAGAAGGGCAGGAAGAGCAAGACGGAGCAGGCCGCGCAGGTGGTGGAAGCGTTCCGCACCATTCGCATGAATGTACGCTACGCCGCCGACCCGTCGCGTCCGCTCACGGTCACCATCACCAGCCCAGGGCCGAACGATGGCAAGAGCCTCATTGCCAGCAACCTGGCGCTCAGCTTTGCCGAGTCGGGGGCACGCACCCTGCTCATCGATGCCGACATCCGTTGTGGCGACCTTGCGGGCACGTTCAAGGTGCCCAACAAACCGGGGCTCGTGGAGTACCTCGATGGCACTGCCTTGATTGCGGAGGTGTTGCAGCCGGTGGAGGCGCACCCGAACCTTGCACTCATTCCCGGTGGTGCCCGTCGGCGCAAGGCGCCGGAGTTGCTGGCCACCCCGCGGCTGTCACAGCTCATCAGTCAGATGGCCAACGAATACGATGTGGTGATCGTGGACTCGCCGCCGCTGGGGGCCGGCTTCGATGCCTATGCCCTCGCCACGGCCACAGGGAACATGGCCCTGGTGATGCGCGCCGGCGTGACCGACCGCAAGATGGCCAAGGCCAAGCTGGCCGTGGTGGACACGCTCCCCGTGCGCGTCATGGGGGCAGTGCTCAACGGGATCACGCTGGCTGGGGTGTACCAGTACTATTCGTACTATCAGGAGTACGCGGCCACGGACGAGGAATCCGTGGCGCGGTTGGCGGACGGACGGGAACAGGGGCAGATGCTGCCCGGGGGCAAGGAATGATGGTCGCAGGCCGGTTGGTGACGCGCGCGAACGGACGCCAACGGGTTCGGGCCTGCGCGGTGGCCGTGCTGCTGACCATGACGTCGGTCTCCACGGCGGTGGCGCAGCAGGTGGATGAGGCGCCGCAGCGCGCAACCCGTGGGCAGCTTGAAGCACGATTGACGCAGATCGATCGGGAACTCGCCGCGGCGAGGTCCGGGCAGAAGGTCCGTCTGCAGGAAGCAGCGTCCGGAATTCGCGATCGGCTCGAGAAGGGAGACTTTCATCCCGGGGATCGCTTCGTGCTGATCCTCCGACAGGACAGTGTACGCGCCGATACGCTCGTCGTACGCGACAGCCTGCGGGTGGCGGTGCTCAACCTCCCGGAGTTTTCAGTGGCGGGCGTGCTCCGGGCAGAACTCGAGGACAAGCTCGGCGACCATGTGGCGCGATTCCTGCGCAATGCGGCGGTTCGCACCACGCTGCTCACCCGCGTGTCGGTGACCGGCGCGGTACGCAATCCGGGCTTCTACTACGCCGACCCCGATCGCCCTATCAACGATCTGCTCACCATGGCGGGAGGTCCGATGCCCGAGGCCAATCTCTCCAAAATGCGCGTGACGCGTGTCGGGAGGACAGTGTCCACCGGCAAGGCCACCGGGCAGGCAATCGAGCAGGGGCGCACGCTGGAGGCAATGAACATCCAGAGCGGCGACACCGTGCACATTCCGTTGAAGCGGAAGGTGAATTGGCAGCTGATCATTCAGCTCGCCTTCATCACCACGTCGCTGCTCTTCGCGTTCCTCCAGTTCATCCAGTGGTACTACGGCCGGGATGGCGCCTGAACACGCGTGAACCACGTGCTTCGACCGGAATCGGTCACCCCATGCAACGTGGGAACGCGTACGACCACCGGCGGTGGCCAGCGACGCGCGTCGCGCGCGCCGTCGGCACTCACGGAGAGCGCACCGGTGTCGAATCCATGCAATCCGCATCGCGACGATGTCCGGTGCGAGGTCCACGTCGACCGTGCGCGCCGAACGCGGCACATCCTGCTTGAGGACGTCTGCCTCGGGTCGCGAACGAGTTCGGTCATGCCCTGCCGCCGCGGTGGGCGGTGACCTGTCGACGAGGGCCCGGGCGCGGAGGATCGCTGTCGTGTTCCGCGCTGGTGTGGTCGGGAGGGTC